>Ga0190265_10001059_pt1 | contig 17918 bp, 14 predicted proteins | sample Popmic124T_FD_133135 | JGI IMG/M metagenome (GOLD analysis project Ga0190265, IMG submission 133135) | Populus adjacent soil microbial communities from riparian zone of Indian Creek, Utah, USA - 124 T | ecosystem: Environmental > Terrestrial > Soil > Riparian zone | place: USA: Utah | collected...
CGGCGCTGCGGCCCGATGGGCTCGGCGCCACCCTCGCGGAACTCGCGCGCCAGCTGGACGCGTGGGTGGGGATGTTCGACACCGCGGGGGTGCTCACACGGGAGCATCCGTCATCGCTCGATCCGTCGGCCGCACACGAGCTGAGTGCGCAAGTGGGCGTGGTGCTTCGGCGCGGTGCGAGAGCAGCGTCGTCGCTGCGCATCGGCGACGTGCCGTTCACCCTGCAGACGCTGGGCCGCGGCGGGCATCTGCGGGGGGTCATCGCGATAGCCGCGGGCGATCTCGACCAGGAGGGCCGGGGAGTCGTGACCGCGGTCGTCGCGATGGCCGGGCTCGCCCTCGAGCAGCAGCAAGGCCTGGACCGAGCGCGAACCCTGCTGCGCGCCGGACTCGTCCAGTCCCTGCTGAGCGGCGACCCTGCGCTGGCGCGCCGTATCGCGAAGGACCTCTGGGGTGGACTGCCGACCGCGCCGCTTCTTATCGCGATGACGGATGCAGCAGCCGCGCGACGCGACGCGGTGCGTGAGTGGCTCGAGCTGCGCGCCGACGAGCGCCACGGCGATCTCTTCTTCGGCCGAGGTGACGACGGGCTCGTGCTGGTCGTGAGCGAAGCCGATGCGGATCTGCTCGACGAGTTCACCGAGCGGTTCGACGTCCGGCTCGGCGTTTCCGACGCGTCGTCCTACGACGCGTTCTCGGCCGGCACGGATCAGGCCCGCCTCGCGCGGGACCGCGGTACGACGCCCGTCTCGCATTTCGCCGACCTCGCGCGCTCCGGCGTGCTCTCGGTTCCTCCGTCGGGCGAGGCACGGACCGTGGCCGAGGCCACCCTCTTGCCCCTCATCCGTCACGATCGAGAGCAGGGCACGGCCCTGCTCGAGACGTTGAGTGCGTGGCTCGCGAACGACTGCTCCCACGAGGCATCCGCTCGCGCACTCGGCGTCCACCGGCACACGGTTCGCGCACGGATCGGGGCGACCGAGCGTGTTCTCGGCGTGGACCTCAGGTCGTTCGCGGCGCGCGCGGAGGTCTGGGCGGCACTGAGCATGACGTCCTGACGCTCGTGCTCGGCATCCGTTCGCCTGTCACGACACGCCGACGCGGCCCGCAGAGTGTGACGGGCGAGCAGTCGAAACGACTCCCGATTCGCCTAATACCTTTCATGTGTCAGGTTTTTGAGGTATCGTGAACGACGCATCAGTCCGCGACGACAGCGCGCGACCCCAGGCAAAGACGCCGCCGGTGCGGCGCACACACGGAGGCTCCAGACCGATGAAGACACTGACTTCCCGTCCCGCGAAGAGATGGATGGCCGCTGCCGCGGCACTCACAATCGGCACACTCGCACTCGCGGGCTGCGGACGCACCGACGGCGGCGGCGCCGCCGGCCCAGAAGCAGGCGCCGCGATCGACGACGCTCCCGCAACCGGGACCGTCGAGATCTGGGCGATGGGCAACGAGGGCGAAGTGCTCAAAGAACTCGCGGCGGCATTCGAGGAAGAGAACCCCGAAGCCACGATCGATGTCACCGCCGTCCCCTGGGATGGTGCGCATGACCGCATCGCGACCGCGATCGCCGGCGGCGAGGTGCCCGATGTGTCGATGCTCGGAACCACCTGGGTAGGCGAGTTCGCCGCGACCGGTGCGTTCGAGCCCACGCCCGACGGGCTCGTGGACGAGTCGAGCTTCTTCGAAGGCTCGTGGGGCACGACCGTCGTCGACGACGTCGCCTATGGCGTGCCGTGGTATGTCGACACCCGCGTGCTGTTCTACCGCACCGACATGGCTGAGGCAGCCGGTCTCGAGCCGCCCGCGACGTGGGATGAGTACAAGACGTTCGCGCAGGCCATGAAGGATCAGGGCGCCACATCGGGCGTCTCGCTTCCGCCCGGCGGCTTCGATTCGTGGCAGTACGTGCTCCCCCTCGTGTGGCAGCAGGGCGGCGACATCCTGGCCGATGACGGCGAGACCTTCACTTTCGACAGCCCTGAGTGGCAAGAGGCGTTCGCGTTCTACGCGAGCTTCTTCGAAGAGGGGCTCGCCGAGCGGGTGCGGCTGGAGGGCGGCGAGATCGAGCAGAAGTTCATCTCCGGCGCAGCGGGGTCGTTCTATTCGGGTCCGTTCCACGTCAGCCTGCTGCGTGATCAAGGCGGTCCGGAGTTCGAGGACAAGTTCGCCGTTGCGATGGTCCCCGGCGAGGATTCACGCACCAGCTTCACCGGGGGTGGCAACCTCGCGGTGTTCAACGACACCGACAACCGGGATGCCGCGTGGAAGTTCGTGCGCTGGCTGAGCCAGCCTGAGACCCAGATCGAGTGGTACGGCATCTCCGCTGACCTCCCGAGCGTGCAGGCGGCATTCGAGGATCCGATCTTCGCCGACGACCCGTACCTGAGTGTCTTCGCCGAGCAGCTCGCCGACTCGAAGGCCCCGCCTGCGATCCCGACGTGGGCCCAGGTCTCCGCCGTGATCGACCAGCAGCTCGAGGCCGTGACGCGCGGTGACACGAGCGTCCAGGACGCCCTGGCGAGCCTGCAGCAGCAGGCCGAGTCCATCGGCACCGGTCAGTAGTCGTCCGCCATGGTCGCTCTGACCGCCGCTCCTGCCGAGCGGAAGCCGCGCCCTCCCCGCGAGGCGGCGCGCGGCTCCCGCCGGCAGAACCGGATGACCCTGATCGCGTGGGGGTTCGCTGCGCCGTTCGTGATCCTGTTCCTGGTGTTCCTCGCCGGGCCGATCGTCGGAAGCCTGGCGATGAGCTTCACCGACTTCACCACGCGAGATCTGCAGACCCCGTTCAACGTGAATGTGGTGGGGCTCGAGAACTACATCAACCTGTTCCAGGATCCGCGCTTCCTGCGCAGTCTGCTCAACACGTTCGTGTTCGTCGTGGCCGGGGTTCCGCTCACGATGGGTATCGCGCTGGTGGTGGCGCTCGCGCTCGACAAGGGCATCGACAGGTTCCGGACGGTTTTCCGCGTCGGCTTCTACGCACCGGTCGTGACGAGCATCGTGGCGATCGCGATCGTGTGGCGCTTCATCCTTCAGCCCGATGGCCTGCTGAACGGTTTCCTCAGCCTGTTCGGCATCCAGGGGCCGAGCTGGCTGCAAGACCCGGCGTGGGCGCTGCCTTCCCTCGTGTTCATGGCCGTATGGCGCAACCTCGGCACGCTGATGGTGATCTTCCTGGCGGGACTGCAGAGCGTGCCCAAGGAGCACCACGAAGCGGCGATGGTCGACGGCGCGAACGTGTTCCAGCGGTTCACCAACATCACGATCCCGGCTCTCCGGCCCACCCTGCTCTTCGCCGCCGTCATCACGAGCATCGGGTTCCTGCAGTTCTTCGAAGAGCCGTACGTGATGACGCAGGGCGGGCCGCTCGATGCCACGCTGTCGTCCGCGATGTACACATTCGACCAGTTCGGCTTCGGCAACTACGCGTTCGCGTCCGCCTCGAGCTATGTGTTGTTCCTCGCGATCGTGCTGCTCGCGCTCATCCAGTTCCGGCTGCTCGGAAGAAAGCAGGACTGACATGGCTCTGGCAAGCGAGATGACGGCCCCGATCGCCGGCGAGGCGCCGAAGCGCACCCGGTCGCCTCGGGGTGCGCGCCGGCAAGCCGCGGGTCTGGGGAGAAGCCCCCGTCGGAGTGAGCGCCCCCGCTGGTGGCTCTACATCGTGCTGACGGTCGGCGTGATCGCGATGATCATCCCATTCGTCTGGATGATCCTCGGATCGTTCAAGACCACGACCGAGATCCGCCAATACCCCACCGAGTTCCTGCCGCGAGAGGCGACGTTCGAGAACTACGTCCAGCTCTTCGGCCGGCTGGACTTCGCCACGTTCTTCATGAACAGCATCATCGTCGCGGTATTCGTGACCTTGGGCAACATCGTCTTCTCGTCCATGGTCGGCTACGCGCTGGCCAAGCTCGAGTTCCGCGGCAAGCGCCTGCTTTTCGGTCTCGTGCTCACCACGCTCATGGTTCCCGGTGTCGTGACCTTCGTGCCGCTGTTCGTGCTGACTGCCAATCTCGGCCTGGTGAACTCCTACCCGGGGCTCATCCTGCCGTTCCTCATCACCCCCCTCGGGGTCTTCCTGATGCGGCAGTTCATGCTGAGCCTGCCCGACGACATCATCGAGGCTGCCCGCATCGACGGGGCGAGTGAGTGGCGCATCTTCCTGCGGGTCATCATGCCCCTGTGCGGGCCCGCCGTGGCGACACTGACGATCCTGACCTTCCTGGGCAGCTGGAACAACTTCCTCTGGCCGCTCGTGGTCGCCACCACGGAAGACATGTACACGCTTCCGGTCGCTCTCGCGCTGTATTCGGTCGGGCAGAACGCCGCTCAGTACGGCTTGATGATGGCCGGAGCCGTCGTAGTGGTCGTACCCGTGCTCATCGTGTTCGTCCTCCTGCAGCGCTACTTCGTGCAGGGAATCGCGCTGACCGGAATCAAATGACCCCCTCACTCTCAGAGAAGGACAGCATCCGAATGACCTTTCCCACCGGATTCCTCTGGGGTGCCGCAACGGCCGCCCACCAGATCGAAGGCGGAAACGTCAACTCCGACTGGTGGCAGCGGGAATGGGGGCACCTGCACGGCGCTGCCGTGGAGACCCCGTCCGGCGACGCCGCCGACAGCTACCATCGCTATCCCGAAGACATGGCGCTCCTGGCGGGTGCGGGCCTGAACACCTACCGGTTCAGCATCGAGTGGGCACGCATCGAACCCGAGGAGGGCTGGATCTCGCGGGCCGCTATCGACCACTACCGCCGCATGGTCGCCACCGCGCACGACCTCGGGCTCGAGCCGATGATCACCCTCCACCACTTCACGAACCCGATCTGGTTCACCCGCGACGGCGGATGGCACTCGGATGCCGCGGCAGACCGCTTCGCCCGTTATGTCGAGGCCGCGCTGCCCATCCTCGACGGGGTCGAACTCGTCTGCACGATCAACGAGCCCAACATGGTGTCGGTGCTTGCTGACCCGGAGGTCGGATTCCCGTCGGTCGGACTTCCGCCGGGAGTGCCTGCGGTCACCGCCACTCTCACCGACGCGCACCACCGCGCCATCGAGATCGTCCGCGGCGCGGGAAAGCGTGGTGGATGGTCGGTGGCCACCCAGGCGTACCAGCCCGTGCCCGGAGCAGAGGCATTCGCCTCGGAGTACGGAGCCTCACGCGAAGACGTGTTCCTCGACGCCGCCGCCGGCGATGACTGGGTGGGCGTGCAGGCGTACACGCGCACCCTTATCGGTCCGGACGGCCCGCTCCCGATACCCGAGGACGCGGAGCGAACCCTCACGGGATGGGAGTACTACCCGCCCGCCATCGGTGACGGAATCCGCAATGCCTGGTCGAGGGCGGGCGTGCCGGTGTACGTGACCGAGAACGGCATCGCCACGGCGGACGACGCCCGTCGCATCGACTACACACGCGGTGCGCTCGAGGCCGTCCACGCCTGCATCGAAGCAGGCATCGACGTGCAGGGCTACCTGCACTGGAGCGCCCTGGACAACTACGAGTGGGGCAGCTACCGGCCCACGTTCGGCCTGATCGACTGGGACCGCCACACCTTCGAACGCCGTCCGAAGCCCAGCCTTGCCTGGCTCGGCGAAGTGGCTCAGGCGAACGCGCTTCCGCCCGCCTGAAGTCGGCCCGCTCGATCAGTCGGCCGGACCGGCTGCGAGCGGCTGAAGGTAGCCGCGTACGAACTCGGCGAACAGAGCATTCATGTCGACGCTGTCATCGAGCAGCCACTGCTGCTGAATGCCGTCCATCACCGCGCTGATGAGTCGGGCAGCCAACGCCGGGTCGATGTCTGGGCGCACCTCTCCGGCGGCCTGGGCGGCGACGAGGATCGGCGTGGCCGCGGCCGCGTTCTCGCGGTACCGGTCGGCGAAGTTCTGGTGAGCAGGATGCTCCGAGTCAGTCGCTTCGGCAGACACGGTGGCATAGAGCGAGGTGAGCCCGCGGGAGTCCTGGTTGTGGGCGACGACCTTCGTCGCCTGCTCGATCAGCGTGTGCTCCGCGGGGTCGCCCGCGGCTTCGCGGATGGCCTCGTCACGCTGACGGAGCACCTCGGTGAAGAGCTCCTCTTTGTTCGCGAAGTGATGCATCAGCCCGGTCGGCGTGAGGCCGACCCTCTTGGCGATCTCGCGAAGCGATCCGCTGTGGAAGCCGCTGCGCCCGAAGACGATGAGGGCTTCCTCGACGATCCGCTGCCGGCGCACCTGCCCCTTCGCGTAGCTGCCTCGGGGGCTGCGCACACCTCGAGCCGGGGCATCCGTCTCAGACACACCGGTCTCGGCAGCGGGTTGCTCGGTCACTGTCGCGCTTTCCACTCGGAACTGAAGACCTGCCCGGCCATCGCAGGACGCAGCCGCTTCTCCATCTCCTTGTCGACGAAGTATCGCTTCAGCGTATCGCCGGTAAGTTCGTTGCCGATCGCGGCCATGATCATCGACTGGTCCAGCGAGAGGTAGCGCTCGGCGACCGTGCCGCTTCGCACGGCGACGGCGTCGTAGAAGCCTCCCGGGCCGTATGCCCCGAGATCGTCCTCGAGGTGCTCGAGGTTCGCGAGGACCGCCTTGCGGTCGTAGGGCAGTGCGAGGAAGCTCGCGTGCGGGGTGACGACTCCGTCACCGAACTCCGGGTCGGGGTTCACACCCTCGACGCATCCGGGCCGATCGATGTCGACGTCGGTCTTCTCCCGATCGGACATGTAGCCGTCGGAGCGGATGCCGGCGAGGTCGACGCCGTACTCGGAGTATCCGCCGAACGGGTCGCTCGCGGGTGAGAAGCCCCAGGCGCCGTATCCCGCCTCGACGAGACCGTGGTGCTTCTGAACAGCGACCGTGATCGGGTGGTTCACCCGCCACGACCGTGGGCCCCACTTCGTTTCGGGCACGAGCAGATCGGGCATGAGCGACTCGAACATGCTGCCTCCCCAACTCGGCACGAAGCTCATGCCACCGTAGGAATACACGCCCTCCCAGACGTCGAATCCGTTGTAGGTGCGGGTCGTGCCGGTCGGGAGCTGGTCTTGCCACGCCCAGTCGCAGCCCGGCGGCATGGTTCGGTGTGTGCCGTAGAGGGCAGTCGGAGGGATGCTTCCGTTCGCGATCCCGAGGTAAGTCGCAATGCGGCTTTCGCTCACCGTCGTGTCGTAGTGGTGACACGTGTAGAACGCCTCGATGCCTGACCCGTTGTACATCGGGGCGGCCGTGCTGCAGTCGGCGGGTGCGGCTTCCCAGAACCCCCCGCGGTTGGTGCCGGCGGGCAAGCCCGGTGCGCCTTCGGGGTTGAAGAACGCGGCGAAGTCCATCGATTCGTAGAGCCCGTCGGCCTGCTTCGCGAGCCGCGGCTCGGCCTCGCGGACGATCCGCAGCGCGGCGGCCAACCAGCCGTTGTCTACCGTGCTCAGGAACGGATGCACGACGTCGCCCGAGTCCGGCCACGTCGTCAGCTTCGCGCCGGTCGCGGGATCGTACCAGTTGTAGAACATGCCGCTCGCTGGATTGCGCTCGAGCGTCTCAAGGGTGGCGAGGGTAGTCGCGATGCGCTCATGCGCATCGGTGGCGGTGATGATGCCGAGGTCGCGCGCGGTCACCGTCGACCACAGATAGCCCCCGATATTGGTCGGCGAGGTGTACGCGGCGGGGGTCGCCAGGTCGCCGGTGACGTTGTCGGAAGGCAGACCGGTGCTCTCGTCGGTCATCGCGTCCAGCGAGGTCCAAGTGTCTTGGGCGTAGCGCTCGAGGTCATCGTCGTGTGGTCCGCCGTGGGCGGTCGCGGGTCCGCCGAGCGCCAGCCCGGTCGCCACCAGGCCCGAGACGGCCAGGGTGCTCAGAATTCGCTTCATCGCGCTCTCCTCATCGAAAGCGGCTCCGTCGGAACCGTAGTTCCTAAAACCTTACGCGTGAGAGGTATTAACGCAACCCCTCCCCCCGCTCAGCGCGGGGCGTGCGCCTCGAGGAACTCGTAGACGTCGGTCGTGTCGACACCGGGGAACGCGCCCGTCGGCAGCGTGGCCAGCAGCGTGCGCGGCGTGCGCACGTTCGGCCACGAGTTCTCGCGCCACGACGCTTCGAGGTCGGCCGGCGCACGGCGGCAGCACGCTTCCACCGAGTGCTTCGAGACGCCCCGGTTCGGGGTGTCGCGCCCGAGGAACCACCTGGTGTCGTCGAAGCGCACCCCCACGCTCACCGAATGCGCGCCCTCGCTGGAGAACTCGACCCGCGCCGTGCACCAGTAGGTGCCGTTGCCTGTGTCGGTGTACTGGTAGTACGGGTTGAAGTGGTCGTCTTCATCGAACACGACACGCGACGTCCACCGGCGGCAGCACATCTGCCCCTCGATCGCGCCGAGGCGGTCGGTCGGGAAGTTCACGTCGTCGTTCTCGTACGCCTTCGTGATCGTGCCCGACTCGTGCACTTTCAGGAAGTGCACCGGGATGCCCAGATGCACGCTCGCGAGATTGGTGAACCTGTGCGCCGCGGTCTCGTACGACACCGAATAGGCGTCGCGCAGATCCTCGATCGAGATCGCGCGGCGGCCCTTGGCCTCCTGCAGGAACGGCACCGCGTGCGCTTCGGGAATGAGCAGAGCACCCGTCAGGTAATTGGTCTCCACGCGCTGCCGCAGAAACTCGGCGTAGCTGGTCGGCTCGCGGTGGCCGAGGATCCGGCTCGACAGCGCCTGCAGCACCGCGGTGCGCGGGTCGCCTTTGGACGCCAGCCGGCTCGACAGGTAGAGCCGGCCGTTCTTGATGTCGGCGACGCTGCGGGTGGTCTGCGGCAGGTCCGGCACGTAATGCAGGGTGAACCCCAGATGTGCGGCGATGTCGGATGCCGTCCGCTGCGTCAACGGACCCCCAGGGTGGCCGACGGCATCGAGCAGCCGCCGGGCCCGCACTTCGAGTTCGGGGAAGTGATTGTTCTGCGTGCGCATCAGTCGCCTCAGCGCCACGTTCGCGCGGCGTGCCTCTTCGGGCGTCGCCGCCCGCTCGTCACGCAGTCGGTCGATCTCGCAATGCAGAGCCAGCATCGCGGCGAGCGCCTCGTTCGGCACGGTCTTGCCGACGCGGAAGGGAGCGATGCCGAGCGCCTGAAAGGTCTGCCCGCGCATTGCTCGCTCGAGTGCGATCTCGAGCGTCGATCGCTCGTCGAGCGGTTCGGACTCCAGCAGTGCGTCGAGCGTGGTGCCCAGCGCGCGCGCGATCGATCGCAGAAGGGTGAGCTTGGGCTCGCGGCGCCCGTTCTCGATCATCGAGAGCTGACTCGGAGCACGCTCGACCGCCCCGGCGAGCTCGTCGAGGGTCATCCTGCGCTCGGTGCGCAGCTGCCTGATGCGGCGTCCGATGGTGAGCGAATCCACCTCTTCATCGTCGTGGAGTTCTGCGCTCGCTTCGGCGGCAGGCAGCGTCGTCATAGCGCGATTCTGTCACGAAAGCAGAACTTTGCGGAAACTTCACACGGGATCTGGCCGGCTCAGCGCTCCAAGTTCACACAGAGTGGACCCACGACAACACCGAACGATCCAGAACGCGGATCACGGGATGCCCCGACCCGGCGCACACGCTGAGGGCGAAGCATCCTCCCCGGACGCTCAACGAACTCGTACACAGGAAGACAGGCACATGACACCTGCAACCGCCGCCCCGATGCGCACGCGCACAGGCCCCATCCCCGCCCAGACCACCGAGCCACAGATCGAGGTCCTCGGTCGCATGGGTCCCCGGTACGACGAAATCCTCACGCCTGAGGCCGTCGCCTTTCTCACCGAACTGCACCAGCGCTTCGGCGGCCGTCGGCACGACCGGCTCGCCGACCGCATGCGCCGCCGCTTCGAGATCGGCAACGGGCACGACCCCCGGTTCCGCGACGACACCGCGCACATCCGCGAAGATTCCGAGTGGAAGGTCGCGGGGGCTGGCCCGGGTCTGGAAGACCGCCGCGTGGAGATCACCGGTCCGACCGACCCGAAGATGACGATCAACGCCCTCAACTCCGGTGCGCGCGTCTGGCTCGCCGACCAGGAGGATGCCACCTCTCCCACATGGAAGAACGTCATCGAGGGGCAGCTCTCGCTGCGCGACGCGATCCGCGGCGACCTGTCGTTCACCAGCCCTGCGTCTGAAACGGCACCGGCAAAGACCTACGCGGTCACCGCCGAGCGCACGCCCACGATCGTGATGCGTCCTCGCGGCTGGCACCTGTCCGAGCAGCACCTCGCCTTCACCGACCGCGGCGGACGCACCATGGCGGCATCCGGTTCGCTCGTGGACTACGGCCTGTACTTCTTCCACAACGCGAAGCAGCTGATCGCGAACGGGCACGGCCCGTACTTCTACATCGCCAAGCTCGAATCGAGCGAAGAGGCGAAGCTGTGGGACGACGTCTTCACATTCAGCGAGGAGTACGCCGGCATCCCGCACGGCACGATCCGCGCGACCGTCCTGATCGAGACGCTTCCCGCCGCGTTCGAGATGGAGGAGATCCTCTTCGAACTGCGCGACCACTGCGCAGGATTGAACGCCGGCCGGTGGGACTACATCTTCTCGATCATCAAGAATTACCGAGGCCGCGGGGCGCGGTTCGTACTTCCGGACCGCAGCGAAGTCACGATGACCGTTCCGTTCATGCGTGCCTATACCGAGCTGCTCGTCAAGACGTGCCACAAGCGCGGCGCCTTCGCGATCGGCGGCATGAGCGCGTTCATCCCGAACCGACGCGATCCCGAGGTGACTCAGCGCGCGTTCGAGAAGGTCGCCGCCGACAAGAAGCGCGAAGCCGGCGACGGCTTCGACGGCACGTGGGTGGCCCACCCCGACCTCATCCCGGTGGCGCAGGCCGAGTTCGACGCGGTTCTCGGCGATCGGCCGAACCAGGTCGACCGCCAGCGCGACGACGTCGAGGTGGCGGCATCCGATCTTCTCAACGTGCACATCGGCCGGCCGGTGACCGCCGCGGGCGTGCACGCGAACGTGTCCGTCGCGATCCGCTATCTCGAGGCGTGGCTGCGCGGTCTCGGTGCCGTCGCGATCGACAACCTCATGGAGGATGCCGCGACCGCAGAGATCTCGCGCTCTCAGGTGTGGCAGTGGATCCATCAGGACCGCTCCACCCGTGAGGGCGACCTGATCACCCGCGAGTACATCGAGGGGCTCATCGCTGACGTGCTGAGTGAGGTCGACCGCCCTGCGCCCGTGTCCGGAATCAGCGGCGACCGGTACGAGGACGCCGCAGAGATCTTCCGCGAGGTGGCCCTGGGCGAGGAGTTCCCGGCGTTCTTGACGCTGCCGGCGTACGCGAAGTTCCTCGTCGAGACCGACTAGCCGTTCCCCTCTGCGAGCCCATCAACATCAACGAGAAGGAAAGTGAAATGACTCAGTACCAGGACGACATCGAAGCCATACAGGCGCTCAAGGAGCAGTACGGCTCCAGCTGGAATGCCATCGACCACGACTCCGTTGCCCGCATGCGGACGCAGAACCGCTTCAGGACGGGCCTTGCGATCGCCCAGTACACGGCTGACATCATGCGTCGCGATATGGCCGAGTACGACGCCGACTCGTCGGTGTACACCCAGTCGCTCGGTGTCTGGCACGGGTTCATCGGGCAGCAGAAGCTGATCTCGATCAAGAAGCACCTGAAGACCACGAACAAGCGCTATCTGTATCTCTCGGGATGGATGGTCGCCGCACTCCGTTCGGAGTTCGGGCCCCTCCCCGACCAGTCCATGCACGAGAAGACGGCGGTACCCGCCCTCATCGAGGAGCTCTACACGTTTCTCCGTCAGGCTGACGCCCGCGAGCTCGACCTGCTCTTCACGCAGCTCGACAACGCCCGGGTCGCCGGTGACGAGACCGCCGTGGAGTTCATCCAGTCGCAGATCGACAACTACGAGACGCACGTCGTGCCGATCATCGCCGACATCGACGCGGGCTTCGGCAACCCCGAGGCCACCTACCTTCTCGCCAAGAAGATGATCGAGGCCGGCGCGTGCGCCATCCAGATCGAGAACCAGGTGTCCGACGAGAAGCAGTGCGGTCACCAGGACGGCAAGGTCACGGTTCCGCATGAGGACTTCATCGCAAAGCTCAACGCGGTGCGCTATGCGTTCCTCGAACTCGGGGTCGACAACGGCATCATCGTCGCCCGCACCGACTCGCTCGGCGCCGGCCTCACGCAGAAGCTCGCCGTCACGAACCAGCCCGGCGACCTGGGTGACCAGTACAACGCGTTCCTCGATGTCGAAGAGGTCTCGGAGGCGGATCTGGGCAACGGCGACGTGGTCATCAAACGTGACGGCAAGCTGCTGCGCCCGAAGCGTCTGGCCAGCAACCTGTACCAGTTCCGCCCCGGGACGGGCGAGGCCCGTTGTGTGCTCGACTGCATCACCGCGCTGCGTAACGGTGCCGACCTGCTGTGGATCGAGACCGAGAAGCCGCACGTGGACCAGATCGCCGGCATGGTCGACGAGATCCGTAAGGAGATCCCGAATGCGAAGCTGGTCTACAACAACAGCCCGTCGTTCAACTGGACCCTCAGCTTCCGTCAGCAGGCGTACGACCTGCTCGCGGAGCAGGGCACGGATGTCTCCGCCTACGACCGCGCCGATCTTATGAACATCGACTACGACGGCACCGAGCTCGCGCAGCTGGCCGACGAGAAGATCCGTTCGTTCCAGAAGGACGGCGCGGCGCGCGCCGGGATCTTCCACCACCTCATCACGCTGCCGACCTATCACACGGCCGCCCTTTCGACCGACGATCTGGCCAAGGGCTACTTCGGCGACGAGGGCATGCTCGCATATGTGAAAGGCGTCCAGCGTCGCGAGATCCGCGAGGGCATCGCCACGGTCAGGCACCAGAACATGGCCGGCAGCGACATCGGCGACAACCACAAGGAGTACTTCGCCGGAGACGCGGCCCTCAAGGCCGGCGGCCAGCACAACACGATGAACCAGTTCAACTGAGTCCCCGCGTTTGTCGATCGGGTCGCGTGGCGTTCGACGTCCTTCACGTAGCGTCGCTCCAACGAAAGGACATGCGATGAAGTATTTGATGCTCGTGGTAGCCGATCCCGACCTCACGGCGGAGGAAGAACCCGTGCTTACGATCGAGAACTGGGTCGAAGAGACGTATGGCAAGGGAAAAGCGACCGACGGCGATCGGCTCCGCCCTCCGGCCGAAGCCAAGACCGTGCGCCGCCGCAACGGCAAAGTCAGCGTGACAGACGGACCGTTCGCGGAGACGCACGAGTGGATCGCCGGATTCGACATCCTCGAGTGCGAGAGCCTCGAAGAAGCGATCGAGATCGCCTCGAGGCATCCGATGGCGACATCCGGAATCATCGAAGTGCGACCCGCCTGGCCGCTCGAGCTGGACTGACCGGCCCCCGAATACCGCGAGACTGCACTGGTCGCTCGAGAGTGCGCGAAAGCACGCCATCTCGACGTTCGGTGCAGTCTCGCGGTATGCCGATGGTGCGCTCTCGGGTGCGACTACGCTCGTAGCCGTGACTGAACGCGCCCCACTCTCCCGCAAGCTGAGCGCCATCGCCGAGTCAGCGACCCTCAAGGTCGACGCCAAGGCCAAGGCGCTCCAAGCCGAAGGCCGCCCGGTGATCAGCTATGCCGCGGGCGAGCCCGACTTCGCCACACCCGAATTCATCGTGGATGCCGCAGCCCACGCCCTGGAAGACCCCGCGAACTTCCGCTACACCCCCGCCGTGGGCCTTCCGGTGCTGCGTGAGGCGATCGCCGCGAAGACCCTCCGCGATTCGGGGATCGAGGTCGAGGAGTCGCAGATCGTCGTCACCAACGGCGGCAAGCAGGGGGTGTACCAGGCATTCCAGGCCGTCGTGAACCCCGGTGACGAAGTTCTGCTGCCGGCGCCGTACTGGACGACCTACCCCGAAGCGATCGCGCTGGCCGACGGCATCCCCGTCGAGGTGTTCGCGGGCGCCGACCAGGACTACAAGGTGACAGTGGAGCAGCTCGAGGCCGCCCGCACCGCCAAGACCACGGTGCTGGTGTTCGTCTCGCCCTCGAACCCGACCGGTTCGGTCTACACCCCCGATGAGACGCGGGCGATCGGGGAGTGGGCCGTCGAGCACGGCATCTGGATCATCTCCGACGAGATCTACCAGAACCTCGTCTACGAGGGCGCCCGCGCGGTCTCGATCGTCGAGGCGGTACCGGATGCCGCGGCGCAGACGATCCTTGTGAACGGAGTGGCCAAGACGTACGCGATGACCGGCTGGCGCGTGGGCTGGATGGTGGGCCCCAAGGACGCGATCAAGCTCGCCGCGAACCTCCAGTCGCATCTGAGCTCGAACGTAAACAACGTCGCGCAGCGGGCGGCTCTGGCAGCGCTGACCGGCTCACAGGCCGAGTCCGAGCAGTTCCGGCTCGCGTTCGACCGTCGTCGGCGCCTGATCGTCGAGGGACTGTCGAAGATCGACGGCGTCGCCGTGCCCAAGCCACTCGGAGCTTTCTACGTCTACCCAGATGTTCGGGGCCTCCTCGGCCGCCAGTGGCGTGGCAAGACTCCGACGACCTCGCTCGAGCTCGCCGATTTGATCCTCGATGAGGCCGAAGTCGCGGTGGTGCCCGGCGAGGCGTTCGGCCCGAGCGGATACCTGCGGCTCTCCTACGCTCTGGGTGACGAACCCCTGCTCGAAGGCGTTCGACGGATACAAGAGCTGTTCGCGTCCTAGACCCGAGCGTGCCGCCCGCGCCGCACCGTGGGGATGTGCGGAGGCGGACGGCACGGTGGCCGAGCGCTGGGGTCAGTCGGCCTTGACGACGGTGAACTGCGCGTCCAGTTCAACGTCGACGTCTTCGCCGTCTCCCAGGTCGATCTCGACCTCGTAGCGGTGGTCGCTGTCGTCGGAGTATTCGACGGAGACGATCGTTCCGGTGCCGACGTGAGCCAGCGCAGCGGCGGAGGCTGCCTCGAGTTCCGCAGCGTCCGTCACCGCGTCGTCATCGCGGCTGTCGTCACCGCCGGAGTCATCGGAGCCGTCGTCAGAGTCGTCATCGTCGGAGATCTGCACCACATTCAGGTCGCGGTCGAGCTTGACCTCCACGGTTCCGCCGGCGTCCAGCCGGATGTCGATCTCGTACGCGTGCGAGAGGTCATCGTCGATGTCGGCGTCGACCACGGTTCCCGGTCCCACCTCGGCGAGCGCCGCGACGATCGCCGCCTCGATGTCCGAGGGGAAGTCTGACGCCGACGGCGCAGAGCTCGCGGGGCCGGAACCGCCGTCGGAAGACGTCGTGGGCGATGGCGATGCGACCGGAGTCGAGGTGGACGTGGTGGCGACGGCGACGGCAGTGCCACCGGCGATCAGAGCGGCTGCTCCGGCGATCGTGGTGATCCAGATGATGGGCTTGCGCATGGGGTCCTCCTGAGTAGAACTCCACTGTCTCTCGCGGCCCCTGAAGCCAGCCTGAAACGGCGGAAACTCGTCAGGCAGGCAGCGAAACCGTGAATCGCGCTCCGCCGGAGGCTCCGGCATCCGCTCGCACATCCCCCCCGTGCGCGCGGACGATCTCCCGAACGATCGCAAGCCCGAGTCCGCTGCCACCGGCATCGCGCGCCCGTGCCTCATCCAGGCGCACGAAGCGCTCGAAGATGCGATCTCGCTCCGCGGGAGGGATGCCGCTGCCATCGTCTTCGACCGTGAGGACTGCTCCCTGCTCGGTCTGACGCACCCCGAGGGTGACCGTCGAGCGTGCGTGACGGGCGGCGTTGTCGGCGAGGTTGCGGGTCACCCGCCGCAGCAAGCCGAGGTCGCCGCGCACGCGCGCAGGATCGATGGCGGTCGCATCCACCGCGATGCGTCCGAGCGCGCGGAGACGCTGGACCTCGGCCAGCAGCAGGTCGTCGAGATCGACATCGGCGACGTTCAGCGCCAGAGCGCCCTCATCGGCTCTGCTGAGCACGAGCATGCCCTGCACCAGCCGATCGAGTCGTGCGCCCTCGTCGAGCACGGCGTCACTGAGTTCGGTGGGGCTGATCCGTTCGGGGTGAGCGCGCGCGACCTCGGCGTACTGCCGCAGAGAGGCCAGCGGCGACTTGAGCTCATGCGAGGCATCCGAGATGAACCGGCGCTGCGCAGCCTGAGACTGCTGCAGGCGCGCGAGCATGCCGTTCATGGTGTGCGCCAGGCGCCCGATCTCATCACCGGTGTGCGTTTCGTCGACGCGGAGCGAGAGATCCGACCCCGACATCCGCTCGACCTGCCGGCGCATCCGCTCGACGGGCGCGAGCGAGCGCCCCACCGCGAACCAGGTCGTCAACGCGACAACTCCGGCCACGAGCGGCACGGACACCGCCAGCAGGACGCCGACGGTCGCGAGCGTGGCGTCCACCTCGCCGGTGCTGCGACCGGCGACGATGAGCCAGTCACCACCCTCGGCATCGACCGCCACGGCGAAGGGCGGGTCATCGGCGTCGAGCCGCAGGAGCGGTGGGGCATTGCCGTCGCGGTCTGCGATCGCGCCCAGATCCTCGGCGACGTCACTCGCGGCGACCACGGCGCCGCTGTCGCGGTCGATCACCTGCCAGAAGCGGTCATCGTCCACATCGGGCAGCGCCTCCGGGCCCGCGTTGTCCACCTGCTCGGCGAAGGTCACCGCATCCTGCACAGCGGCGGCGTCCAGCTGCCCGTACAGCCCGGTGCGGAGGATCAGCCAGAAGCCGATGGCGCCGAGCGCGAGGGCGAGGGCGACGACGGATGCCGCGATCGTCGTGATGCGCACGCGGATGCCCGCACGACGGCGCGCTGCGCCTCGTGACGCGTCACCCACCGTCGACGCCGATCCGGTACCCGGCGCCGCGGATCGTGCGGATGCTGTCGCGGCCGAACGGCCGATCGATCTTGGAGCGCAGGTGCCCGATGTACACCTCGACGATGTTCGGGTCGCCCTCGAACGCGAAGTCCCACACCCCGTCGAGGATCTCTGCTTTCGAGACCACGTCGCCGGCGCGACGCATCAGGAACTCCAGCACGGCGAACTCGCGCGTCGTGAGCTCTATCGCGGTCCCACTCCGGCGCACTTCGCGTACCGCGGGGTCCAGTGCGAGGTCGCCCACGACGAGGGTCGCCGGGCGTGCGCCGGCGCCGCGACGGATGAGAGCGCGCAGTCGGGCCAGCAGAACCGCGAACGAGAACGGCTTCGTCAGATAGTCGTCGGCGCCGGTGTCGAGGCCCTCGATCTGGTCGCCGTCGCCCTCTTTGGCGGTGAGCATCAGCACGGGCGTCCAGATCTCCTCAGCGCGCAGCGTGCGGCACACCACGTACCCGTTCATTCCGGGCAGCATGATGTCCAGCAGGATCGCCGCGTACTGCTGCTCCCGTGCGAGCCAGAGCCCGTCGGTGCCGGTGTGCGCGACATCGACGGCAAACCCTTCCGCCTCGAGCCCGCGTTTGAGGCCCTCCGCCAGGCGCGGCTCGTCCTCGACAACCAGGAGTCGCATTCCCCCATCGTGGCTCATGCACGCTGAATCGGCGCTGAAGAGCGGACACAGTCCCCGGCCCCGCGTCGTGGACGGGTCGGGTCAGGCTGATGCAGAAGCTGTTCGCGTCGCTGCCGACGAGGGCGGAATCGACGCGCGCAGCGAGTCCACCGACACGGTCGGTACCTCCAACGGGAAGTGGCAGGCCACCTTGTGCCCGCCCCCGAGGTCTCTCGCCTGGGGCTCCTCGGCCGCGCACTTGTCCTGCGCGCGAGGGCAGCGTGTCCGGAACCGGCATCCCGACGGCGGATGCAGCGGCGAGGGCGGCTCGCCCTTGAGTGTCACAGGCCTCCGCGCCATCCCCGTCAGCGGGTCCAGACCGGGGATGGAATCCAGCAGTGCTCGGGTGTAGGGATGCCGGGGCGCGGCGTACACCTGCTCGGC
>Ga0190265_10001060_pt1 | contig 17910 bp, 11 predicted proteins | sample Popmic124T_FD_133135 | JGI IMG/M metagenome (GOLD analysis project Ga0190265, IMG submission 133135) | Populus adjacent soil microbial communities from riparian zone of Indian Creek, Utah, USA - 124 T | ecosystem: Environmental > Terrestrial > Soil > Riparian zone | place: USA: Utah | collected...
CAAGCTCGTCGAGCGCTACTACGCCGGCGCGCTCCTCCTCGGCGTCTCGGCCGGCGCCGTGCAGCTCGGCCTCACGGGGTGGGACGAGGACGGGGGCGATCTCTTCGACACGCTGCGGCTCGTGCCGGTCGTGATCGACGCGCACGACGAGCCCTCCTGGGCCGGGCTCAACCGGGCGGTCGGCCTGGCCGGCGAGCACGCCCGCGGCATCGGCCTCCCGTCGGGCGGCGGGGCCCTCTACCACCCCGACCACTCCCTGGAGCCGATCCGCCGGCCGCTCACCGAAATCGATGTCCGCGAAGGCGGCGAAGGCGGCGAAGGCGAGCAGAAGCCGCACCAGGCGCTGCTCTTCCCCGGCGAGCAGCAGGAAGCCCCTCCCGCCGAGCCCGCCGGCCCCAGCCCCATCGTCCAGGAGCTGCTGCGCGACGGGACGATCGTCCTCCAGCCGGACTACCAGGTGCATCCCGCTACGGACGCGGCGCCCGATCCCGACGAAGATACGGTGAACTGATCCCCATGAAGCTCTTCGCTCTGGCGGATCTGCACCTGCGCTACGAGGTGACGCGGCAGGCTCTGCGGGAGCTGCCTCCCCACCCCTACGACTGGTTGATCCTGGCGGGGGACGTCGGCGAGACCGAGGAGCACCTGCGCTTCGCCCTCGACGTGCTCTCCCGCCGCTTCGGCCGCCTGCTCTGGGTGCCCGGCAACCACGACCTGTGGACCATCCCCTCGAAGGCGGGCGACCCGCGCGGGCAGGCCAAGTACGAGCGGCTGGTGGAGATCTGCCGGTCCTACGGCGTGCTCACTCCCGAGGACCCGTACGTCACCTGGACGGGCGAGGGGCCGCCCTGCATCCTGGCGCCGACGTTCATCCTCTACGACTACAGCTTCCGCCCGGACGACGTGCCGGCGGACCAGGCCATCGCCTGGGCGGCCGAGGACAACCTCCTGGCCTCCGACGAGGTGCTCCTCCACTCCGACCCCTACCCCACCAAGGCTGACTGGTGCGAGGCCCGCGTGCGATCGACCGAGCCGCGCCTGGCCGAGGCCGCCGAGCGCGCGCCGCTCGTCATCATCAACCACTTCCCCCTGCGCCGCGACCTCGCCGTGCTGCCGCGCATCCCGCGGTTCTCCATCTGGTGCGGCACGCGCCTCACCGAGGACTGGCACCTGCGCTACCGCGCCGAGGCGGTCATCTACGGCCACCTCCACATCCGCGCCACCCACTACAGAAACGGCGTCCGCTTCGAGGAGGTCTCCCTCGGCTACCCGCAGAACTGGGAACCGAGCCGCGGCATCGAGCCCTATCTGCGCCAGATCCTCCCTCGCCCCGGCGCGGGGTAAAGAGGGGCCTCCGGGCGAAGCCCGGAGGTAGTGGTCCTACTGTCCCCCTTTTCGCTCCGGCGTGCACTTAACCTCTATAGACAGACTCCACAGGGTTGTCCCAACGTTCGGCTTCTTCATCCGCTTCTCACCCGCCGCCGGTCGTCCTGAGATCCGCCGCGCCGGTGTCGGGGTTTGCAGTCGATGCTTTCACCGGAGTTTCCTGTGCGCAGGGACGGTGAGCGGCAGACCGCCAGGAAGAATAAGGAGAGAGATGATGAAGCCATGCCTTCGCTGTCTGATCGCCGTAGGTATCCTGCTCGTGCTCGCCGGGGTGGCTCCCGCCTCGGCCGCGCCCGCAGACCGCATCCCGGCGGGGTTCGACTACTGGCAGACCCTGGGTTCTGGAGCGACGAGCTACAACTTCCGCTCCGACCCGATCCCGGCCGGCTTCTTCTGCCGGGGCTCGGCCATTTTCCGCGGTGAGGTCAACTTCGAGGGCGTGCCCTTGACGACCGAGCCGGCCCGCATCCTGGGCACCACGGACACCGTCATCGAGCGCCTCGACGAGGCGGTCTTCGACACCCGGGGCATCGCCAAGACGCGCATCCGCGGCCGCGCGTTGAACCTGACCGGCACCAACGCGGTAAAGACCAACTGCGGCACCTGGAAGGTCGCCGCCCGCCTGGCCGACGACCAGCCGGTCACCGAGATGGTCTTCCGTCGCGAGCACGAGCACGGCGGCGTCTTCAAGGCCGACCTGCGCCTGCGGGTCGAGGTCACCTTCACCCACCAGAAGACCGGGGCCACCCGCAGCCTCAACCGCCTGGTCAGCCTGCCCACCGTCGACGACGTCCCCTACGCCGTCGGCAAGGCCACCCGCGCCTGCTTCAGCACCACCCCGATCGATCCTAGCCCGATCGACCCGACCCCGATCGAGCCGGGCCCGATCGGCCCCGGCACGCTCAACTCAACCTTCATGAGCCCCTCCGAGCAGGTCACGATCCTGGACGGCCGGTCCAGCAAGCGGGAGGTCCCCAACGTCATCCGGTTCAAGACGACCTCCACCACGCCGGTCGCGACCGGCTGCCAATGCAACCCCCAGGGGCAGTGCCTGCCGGTCTACGCCTGGCACGACCCCTGCGCGACCAACCCCAACTGCGAGCAGCACTGGACCCACACCCCCTGCCAACTCGGCTATCTGGGTCAGTGCCCCCCGGCCACCGCGGACAGCTACAACGAGCAGTTGAAGGTCCTGCGCCAGCGGGGCATCATCAACGCCGAGCCGGCCGAGGTGCTCTCCCGGCAGCTGAGGCCCGTCGAGAACAACTGATCCCTCGGGCCTGAGCCCGAAAGCGATCGCCACAGCCTGGACCTGAGACGGTCCGGGCTGTTTTTCATTAAGATTCAGCGAATGCTCGACCGCCTGCCTCTCCGGCTCGCCCGCTTCTCGATCCGCCGGCCGCGCCTGGGGATCGCCATCCTCCTCGGCCTGACCCTCGCCATGGCCCCGGGCCTCCTGCGCCTCGAGCTGCGCACGGACGGCCACGCCCTGGTGCCGCCGGACGACCCGGTGGTCCACGCCGACGCCGAGATCCGCGAGCATTTCGGCCTCCGCGACCCGATCGTCGTCCTCGTCCGCACCAGCCACCCGGCCGGCATCTTCAACCTGGAGACGCTCACCCGCGTCCAGAAGCTGAGCAACGCGCTTTCAGGGCTGGACGGCGTCGGCACCGAGAACGTTCTGAGCCTGGCGACCGAGCGGCGCGACCGGGTCTACACGGGCACTTTGAACTTCCGCCCGTTCCTGGATCCCCTGCCCGACACCCCCGAGCTGATGCAGGTGCTGCGCGGCGACGTGGCCGCGGCCTATCTGCTCAAGGGCACCCTGGTCTCCTACGACGGCCGAGCCACGGCGGTCTTCGTCGGCACACCGCCGGGGCACGGCGGAGACAGCTTCGACCGCATCGGGCTCTACCGGCGGATCCGCTCGCTGGCCGACTCCGTCCAGGGTGGGCGGGACGAGATCGACGTGGTCGGCGCGCCGGTCGCCGAGGCGCTCCTCGGCACCCACCTCCTGGAAGATCTGGCGCTCCTCCTCCCCCTGAGCCTCGCCGTCATCTGCGTCGTCATGTGGATCGGCTGCCGCCGTTTCTGGGGCGTCATGCTCCCGCTGGCCAACGTCGGCGCCTGTCAGATTGCGACCTTCGGCCTCATGGGCTGGCTCGGCTACCCCATCCACCTGACGACCGCCATGCTGCCCGTGGTGCTCACCACTCTGGGGATCGCGGACGAGATCCACCTCTTCTGGCACTACCAGCACGTCCTCGCCGACCCCAAGACGGCGGGCGAGCACCCGGCCGGGGTGATGCGGACGATGGAGCGGCTTCTGCGCCCCGTGGTCTTCACCTGCGTCACCACGTCGCTCGGCTTCCTCTCCTTCCTCTCCTCGCCCATCGAGCCGGTTCGCTCGTTCGGCCTCTTCGCGGGCCTGGGCGTCCTCTTCTGCCTGGCCTGGTCGGTGCTGGTGACCCCCGCCGCCCTCACCCTGCTCGGGCCGGCGCGGCTGGCGCGGCCGGTCCGCGAGCGGCGCTCGCCGGCGTTATGGGCCTCCCGCCTCGGCGCCCTGCCGCTGCGCCGTCCCGGAACGACCCTGGCGGCGCTCGCCGCCGTCACGCTCGTCCTCGCGGCCGGCGCGAGCCGCCTCGTCACTCAGGACAGTTGGATCGACGGCTTCGCCCCGTCGAGCCCTTTCCACCAGGCCACGCAGCGGGCCAACCACAACCTGCACGGCACCCACATCCTCCTTGCCCACCTGACCTTCGCCCCCGCGCCGCAGAAGGAGGACGACCTCATGCCTCCCATCGAGCCGCTCCAGTCGCCGGCCGTGTTGAACGCCATCGGCGGCCTCGAGCGCTTCGTCCGCACCCGGCCGCGGGTGGGCGGGGTGCTCGGCCCGGAGAGCCACATGGCCGGCGTCGCCTTCCTCTGGCTCGGCCGCCGGGAGGAGGCAAGGAAGGTGCCCGAGGACCCCTACCAGGTGCAGCAGGCCTGGGAGCGCTTCGACATGGCGCGCGGCGCCAAGCGGCGGCGCGAGATCGTGGACGACGCCATGCGGCGGGGAGTCGTGACCGTCTTCCTGAAGGACGCAAACTACCAGGACACCCGGGAGCTGATGGGCGAGATCCGGCGCTACGCGGACCGCCACCTGGCGCCGCTCGGGGCGAAGCTCGACTTCGCGGGCGACGTGGCGGTGAGCCAGGCGATGATCCCGGCCATCGTGCGCACCCAGGTCTCCTCGGTGCTGCTGGCGCTGGTCAGCTCGCTCATCGCCGTCTGGCTCGCCACACGGTCTCTCCGCACGGCGGCCCTCACCATCGTGCCCGTCTCGGTCGCCGTCCTCTGGGTCTTCGGCACCATGGGCTGGGCGAACATCCCGCTGGGAGTCGCCACTTCGATGTTCTGCTCGATCTCGCTCGGCATCGGCGTCGACTACGCCATCCACTTCCTGGACCGCCTGCGCGCCGTGGACGGCGGACCCGCGCCCTCGCTCCACCAGGCCATCGAGGAGGTCGGCCCCGCCATCGGCATCGACGCAGTGGCCATGGCCCTCGGCTTCGGCATGCTCGGCATCTCCCAGGTCCCCGCCAACGCCCGTTTCGGAGGCCTGGTCGCCCTGACCCTCCTCGCCTCCTGCGTCCTGACCCTGGGCGGGTTGGGGGCGCTGCTGGCGCTCGCCGAGAAGCGGAAGGCCCGCGAGGCGGTGGCGGTGGCACAGCCCGAGGTGGGCTGAGCCGCAGCAGCAGAAGTGATGCGACGATCGGACCGCCCATCGTCGCCGCCCCTCCGTGTGACGCAAGCTCCCAGACATCTCCACCTACCCAGCCGCCAACTGCTGCGACTACCGCGCACTTCGAATCACATCAGGCCCTGCCTGCTGCGAACTACGACTCTTACAGAGCTATCCAAGGATACTCAGTCGTTCCCCTGGATTCGGCGGCTGCAGCCTCCTCTTCGCGTGCTGCAAATGCACGCCAGTACGCAGCAAGATACCCGCCACAAGCATCAACTCACAGCACAACACATACCAGGGCAAGCCAACTTGAATCAAATGATCTGACTTCCTCTTCCCTCATCCTCGCGCTTGCAGCACATTGAGTCTCGCGGCTCGTTCCACTGCTCGATCTTGCAGCTACCAGCGACAAGGCTTCCTGGGATGCGCAGCCGCTTGGAGCTGAGAGGCCCACGTTGGCAGCTCACGAAGGCGAGGTTGCAGCTCACGTCTCGAGGGCAATGCCTGCAAGCCCCCAGGTTGCAGCAGTCGGAACGGTCCCGTCCTACGGCACCGGCACGCGTCGTGCTATCGTTTTCCCGGGCGGGGGACCGATGCTGAGGCGCATTCTCAACAAGAGGCAGGACGAGCTGCTGGCGGAGAACCGCCGGCTGGTGGCGGATCTGCAGAAGGCGCTCACGCGGTTCGACGCCGCGGCGGAGGACCAGGCGACCCTCCAACGGTCGGCGCAGCAGCTCGACGAGCTGTTCCTCCTCGTGGTGGCGGGCGAGTTCAACGCCGGCAAGAGCGCGTTCATCAACGCCCTCCTGGGCAGCAAGGTGCTGGAGGAGGGGGTCACCCCCACCACCACCCGCATCAACGTCATCAAGCACGGCCCCGAGGTCTCCCGGGAGACGGTCGAGGCGGCCCTCGACGTGATCACCGCGCCGGTCGACCTGCTCGAAGACATCAACATCGTCGACACCCCCGGCACCAACGCCATCCACCGCGATCACGAGGCGATCACCCGCCACTTCGTGCCGCGGTCGGACATGGTGCTGTTCGTCACCTCGGCCGACCGGCCGTTCACCGAGAGCGAGCGCGGCTTCCTCCAGGGCATCAGGGACTGGGGCAAGAAGATCGTCATCGTCCTCAACAAGATCGACATCCTGGAGAACCCGGAGGACATCGAGCGCATCCGCGGCTTCATCGCCGAAGGCGCCAAGACCCTCCTCGGCTTCACGCCCGAGATCTTCCCCGTGGCCGCCCGCCTCGCTCTGCGCGCCAAGACCAGCGGCGACGCCGCCCTCCTCGCCGAGAGCCGGTTCGAGGCGCTCGAAAACGCCATCCTCCAGACCCTCGACGAGAAGGAGAGGGTGCGCCTGAAGCTCCTGAACCCCCTGGGGGTCGCCGAGCACCTGGCGGGCAAGTACAAGGGAGTCACCGACGGCCGGCTCGTCCTCCTCCAGGAGGACTTCCAGGCCATGGAGGACGTCGAGCGCCAGCTCGCGGTCTACAAGGAGGACATGCAGCGCGAGTTCCGCTTCCGCCTCTCGGACGTGGACAACGTGCTCCACGACTTCGAAAACCGGGGCATGGCCTTCTTCGACGAGACCATGCGCCTCACCCGCATCTTCGAGCTGGTCAACAAGAGCAAGATGAAGGCTGACTTCGAAAAGCGCGTGGTGGGCGACGTGCCCCAGGTCATCGAGCGGCGGGTGACCGAGGTGATCGACTGGCTGGTCAGCTCGGAGCTGCGGCAGTGGCAGGCGGTGACCGAGCACCTGCAGAAGAGGCGCCACGCACACGCCGACCGCATCGTGGGCCAGGTGGGGAGGAACTTCGACTTCGACCGCTCCCGCCTCCTAGACAGCGTGGGGAGGGCCGCCCAGCGCTCCGTCGAGACCTACGACAAGGAGGGCGAGGCGAGCCGCATGGCCGAGTCGGTGCAGACGGCCGTGGCGGGCACCGCGCTCGCCGAGATCGGGGCGATCGGCCTGGGAGCCGTCCTCACCCACATCGCCGTCACCGCCGCGGCCGACTTCACCGGCATCCTCGCCGCCGGCACGGTCGCCGTGCTGGGCCTCTTCATCATCCCCAACCGCCGGCACGACGCCAAGAAGGAGCTGCGCGAAAAAATCGCCGCTCTCCGTGAGCAACTCATGTCGTCCCTCACCGGCCAGTTCGACCGCGAGATCGAAGGCAGCCTCCGGAGGATCGAAGAGGCCATCGGACCCTACACCCGCTTCGTCCGCGCCGAAAGAGAGCACCTGACGGAAGCCCGCGGCGAGCTCGAGGCCGTCTCCCACGGCCTGGTGAGGCTGCGCGAGCGGGTCGAGAAACTGTAGGGCTTCGGGTGGCATGCTAAGGTTTCAGTCATGAGAGAAATGTGGCTCCGGAAGGGTCCGATCGAAGACGAAGCGGAAGCCGATCGCGAGTTCTGGGCGCAGATGTCAGGACGCGAGCGCGTCGAGATCCTGGAAGATATGCGGCGGGAAGCCTGGAAGACAGCCGGTGAAGATCTCGAAAGACTTCGAAGAGTTGCTCGCGTCGTTCACCGCTCGGGGGGTTAGGGCGTTGATCGTGGGAGGGTACGCCTTTGCCTTCCACGCCAGACCAAGGAACACCAAGGACCTGGACCTCTGGATTGAGCCTACAGCCGAGAACGTGGAGCGCCTGCTGCTGGCCCTGGATGATTTCGGCTTTGGCAACGTCGGCTTGACCGCGGACGACTTTCTGACGCCGCGCCGGTTCGTGCAGCTTGGCTTTCCACCTCAGCGGATCGATCTCCTGACCTCGCTCAAGGGGGTCACCTTCGAAGAAGCCTGGAACGGCCGTGTCGAGGACCTTTTTGGCTCCCAAAAGGTTTGCTACATCGGGAAAGAGGAACTGATCCGTAACAAACAAGCGGTCGGCCGACCGCAGGACAAGGCCGACGTCAGCGTTCTCAAGCCTTCCACGACAAAGCGAAAGAAGTGATCCTCGCCGGAGCTGGCTCTCCCCTGGCTACGCACCAGGGGCGAGAAACTGTAAGCTCCCCCCTTCACCGGCCGCCGCGACGAGGGGGAGCCCTACTTGAGCAACGTTTCATCTCCGCAGAAGAAGCTCGGCACCTGGGAGAGCATCGCCCGGGCGTTTACGTCGTGGCGGACCGCCTCGGTCAGCCTGATGTCTTTTGCCTCGGGCATGCCGCTGGGGCTCGTCTGGCTTGCCATTCCGGACTGGATGCGGGACATCGGAGTCGACATCCGGATCGTCGGCCTCTTCACCCTGACCCAGGTGCCTTGGACGTTCAAGTTCCTCTGGGCTCCCTTGATGGACCGCTTCGTGCCCCCGAAGCTCGGGCGGCGGCGCGGCTGGGCGATCATCGCCCAGCTCGTCCTCCTGGTCTCGACGCTGGGGCTGGCGGGGGTCGGCAGCCACCCGGACGCCCCCTGGGTGGTGGCGGCGCTGGCGCTCGCCATCGCGCTCGGCGGCGCGACGCAGGACATCGCCATCGACGCCTACGCGGTCGACGTGCTGCGGCCGGACGAGCAGGCGGTCGCGGTGGGCGCGCGCAACGCCGTCTGGCGCTGCGGCTACTACACCGCGGGCGGCCTCTCCATCTACCTCGCCGGGCAGTTCGGCTGGCCGGCGGTCAACGTCTTCCTGGCCTGTCTCTACATACCGATGGTCCTGATCTCCTGGAAAGCCCCGGAGCCGCCGACCGGCACCGTGGCGCCGAAGACGCTCACGGAGGCCGTCTGGTACCCGTTCCTCGGTTTCCTCGCCCGGCACCGGGCGCTCGAGATCCTCGCCTTCGTCCTCCTCTACAAGCTGGCGGACAACCTCGTGCAGTCGCTCCAGAGGCCCTTCCTGATCGACATGGGCTACAACGAGTTCGACCGCGGGGTCGCCCTGACCGTGATCGGCCTGACCGCGAACATCGTGGGCACGCTGATCGGCGGGCTCCTGACCACGCCGCTCGGCCTCGGGCGGTCGCTCTGGATCTTCGGCTTCTTCCAGATCTTCTCGAACGCCGGCTACGCCATCCTCGCCCAGCAGCCCGGGGTCGACCGGCCGATGATGTGGGCCGCCTTCGGGTTCGAGGCGGCGTGCTCGGGGCTGGGGAGCGGCGCTTTCGGAGTGATGCTCCTGCGCATGACCCAGAGGCGCTTCTCGGCCACCCAGTACGCCCTCTTCTCCAGCCTCTTCGGGCTGCCGCGCATCATCTCCGGCCCCATCGCCGGATACGCGGCCTATGCCGTGGGCTGGGGGCCGTTTTTCTGGGCGACCCTCGCCTGCGGCATCCCGGGCATGATCATGCTCGCCCGCTTCGTGCCCTGGAACGCCCGCGAATTGGAATTCAAGGTGGAGCCGCCGCGCATCAAGGAGCCGCTCACCGGGGCGGGCCTCTCCCTGCGCGGCCTGGCCGGCGGGGCCGTGGGCACCCTGGGATCAGCCCTGCTGCTCGCCTTCCTGAACGCTCTGCGGGCGCTCAAGGACAACCCCGGCCAGCCGTTCGACCTGGGAGGCGCGCTCGCCGCCCTCTTGAAGCCGGCGGACACCGGGGATTGGATCACCCTGGCCGGCCTGCTGATCTTCGGCCTGGTCTGCGGCCTCTTCACCGCCGCCGTGGCGGCGGCACGCCACGGGGCGGGCCAGGAGCTCGCGCTCGAAGAGGCCCGCCCCGAAGCCGGGGCGTCAGGGTAGGGGCAGCCCGAACGTCGTCACGAGAAAGACCGCCATCTGTGCCCGGGTCACCGGCGAGCTCGGGCAGAAGAGGCCGGGGCCGCAGCCGCTGGTGACTCCCCGCACGACCATCTCCTGAACCCAGGGGCAGAAGGGGCTCGCGGCAGGCACGTCCAGGAAAGGACTGGCCGCGCCGCAGGCCGGAGGCACGTACCCCGGCTCCTCCTCGGTGGCCAGCAGGAAGACGGACATCTGATCCCGCGTCACGGGAAATCCGGGGCAGAACAGCCCGCTGCCGCAGCCGGTCGTAATGCCGCGCTCCGCCAGTTCCTGGATCCACGGGCAGAAGGGGCTGGAAGCAGAGATGTCGATGAATGGGCTCGTCGTGCAGGGCGGCGGCACGTAGCCGGGTCCCTCCTTGGCGAGGAGGAGGAACACAGCCATCTGGTCGCGGGTCACCAGGCCTTCAGGGCAGAACATGCGGGGGTTCGTGCTGCACCCCGAGGTGATGCCGGCCCGGTAGACCGCCTCGATCCATCTCCGAGCCCAGTAGCCTTGCGGCACGTCGGCAAAGACCTGGGAGCAGAAGTTGAGGGCGGCCCCCATGACATCCCGGCGGGCGTCCGGCGTCGGGATCGAGTCGAAGGGAAAGGCGAGGAAGATCGTTCGGTAGCTCGGACCGATTTTGCTGACTCCGGCGTTCCCAAGGGTTCCGTCGAAGGCGATCTCGACACCCGGAGCGGGGACAAGATGATCGCTCAGGCTCGTGTAGGACAGATCGTAGGAGCCCAGCCCCTGGAACGCGGATCCTCTCCCCGTGACCCTCGAATGGTTAACGTCGTCGTCGAATTCGGTCACACCGAGATAGTTTCTGACGAAGGGCGTGAGGCCTCTGTAGAACAGATACTCGGGGTCGTTGATGAAGGCGCAGCCCCCGCCGTCGAGATAGCTCCCCATCGCTACCTCCGCAGTTGTGCTCAGCCCAGCAGGATAGTTCGTGCCTGAGACCCAGACGACTTTCAGATAGGGGGCGAGGTCGGGAGCCGCCGGCACACCTTGGCTTGGAATGTTCCAAATTTCGTAGACGACACCCAGCTCATTCAGGGCGTCGGTGTAGTAAGAAAGAAGGGTGGAAAAATTGTCGCCGTCGTCGACCAGGAGGACGGTCGGCAGGCCTTCCAGGTAGGTCACCGTGACCGCCAGCGGCGCCTCCAACAACAGGGCGGTGTTGATCAGCTCGTTGCTCTGGTCGTCCTCGGTGCCGGTCCAACTCCCAACCCGCCACCCGTCCGCCGGGGCCGCGGTCAGGGAGATTCTCTCTCCGTACCGGTAGGACCCGGCCGGACAGCCGGGAGAGCTGACGGGCTCGGCCACCGGAGCGGCACCCGACCCGGTGTGGCTCCGTGTAAGCGGGTTGCAGGGTGCCGTATAGGTCACAGCAACCGTATGGTTGAGCGCCGGCATGGTCAAGCTCTTGGTGAGCGACGTACCCGCGTCGTCGTCAGTGCCGCTCCAACTCTCGAGAGTCCAGCCGGCTGCGGGGCTCGCGGCCAATTGGATCACCGTCCCATCATGGTAGCGACCCGATGGACAACCGGAGGAGTTGCCGAGTGAGGGAACGGGGAGACTTCCGGAGCCTGCGCGGCTCCGCGTCAGGAGATGGCAAGGCTGTTGGTCTACGACGAGAAAGACGCCGTCCGGGTAGGGGCTCTCATCCGTATCGTTCGACTCCACAAGCAGCCGGTTCAGGCTCTGGCCGTCAGGGGCACGCCCAAAATCGACCGAAACCGTCACCTGCCTGAACGCGCCCGGAGGTATGTCGAAAGGAGCCTCCGGGAACCACCGTATCCACGATACGGGTTGTTCCAACTCCAGGGCAAGGACGGAGAGCACCGAAGAACCGTCGTTGTGGATTGTGAAGTGCCGGACTTCGACCGGTCCCGTACCCGTGGCCCTGCCGAGATTTATGCGGCGCAAGTCGCTGAATCCTCCGACGCTGACGGGCACCGCGGTAGCTCTCAGGGTTGTCAGAATGCCGTCGACCGTCGCCGAAGGATTCGCCTGTCTGAGGATGGCCCAGGCACCGGCCACGTGGGGTGTGGCCATGGAGGTGCCGCTGAAGGTGGCGAGCCCCCCACCCGGCGCCGAAGAGTTGATTGAGCTTCCCGGAGCCAGAAGGTCCAGGAAGGAGGCAAAGTTCCCAAAAACGGCGTCCGAGTCATTGGTCGCCCCTACGCTCACTGCGCTGGAGATACAGGCTGGGGCGGAGATGGCGCCCCACCAACCGCCGTTGCCCGCGGCAATCACAGTGGCGACGTCGATCGAGCGCAGGTTGTCGATGGCCGCCTTGCGCGAAAGGTTGCCTGCGTCGCAGGACGCTCGATCAAAATAGACTTCTCCGCTGATGCTCATGTTGACCGCCGCAACGTCGAGCTCGCCCGCCAGCAGATAGACCCGCTCCAGGGCTTTCACCTGGTCGCTGACATAGGAGAGGGCGCAAGGCCCAAAGCAAAAGTCCTCGAAGCGAGAGAACACCTGGATGGAGACGATCTCAGCCCCCCGCGCCACCCCGAAGTCGGGGCCCACGCCGTCGTCTCCCGCGGCGATGCCGGCGACGTGAGTGCCGTGGTTGCACCCCTCTACCTCGGCAGGGCAATTCACACCCGAACCGGGAGCGGTGGCCTGGGTGGCTCCCCCTGGGCAGACACTTGTGGAATCAGGAGTGTTCGAGGAGTAACAGGCCTCCGAGACGACCTTGTTGCTCCCGCCGGCGGCGAAGAACGGATGCGTCTTATCGACGCCCGTGTCGAGCACGGCGATCACCTGCCCGCTGCCCGTCAAGCCGTGGGCCCAGGCGACCCCGGAGCCGATCACCGGGTTGCTGCTCGCGAGCGCCGGGGGCTCCGCGACGTCCTCCTCGATGCCGATCACCTCCGGCAAGGAGGCCAGCGCCTTGAGCGCCTCGGAGTCCACCTCCAGGCCCAGGAAGGGGATGAGCTCGAACCGCGCGTGCACCGTGGCGCGGGTGCCCTCCAGCTTGCGGAGGGCGGAGTCCTGGGCCGCGTCGATGGCGTGCCGCTGGCTGGTCACGCTCTGCTCGTTCGCGAGCCGGCCCTCCGGGGTAAAGGGGACGGACAGCCGCACGATGACGCGCACGTTGCCCGCGCGCTCGGCCTTCTCTCCCAACGCCTGCCACAGAGCCTTCTGAGGCGCCCGAGCCGGCAGGCTCGGGCCGGCCTTGCCCGCGGCGCTGGCGGCGCCCGTCGCACCCGCACCGAAGGAGAGCGTCAGCGGTTCGATCCGGATCTCCGGAGCCGCGCCGAAGGCTTCACTGGTCAGGGCAAGAGCGCACGCCGCGAGTCCGAGACCTCTCATAAACTTTTTTGCACACTGCACTTCCATCTGTTTTTCCTCCGTGTTAGGACTTCACGTTGTGTGTCCGCGGAAGAAAAACCATTTCAGAGCCATAGCGAAATATGCGCTGAGGTTCCCCGGGCTCGGGCCGGCCCGAAACAGATTCCCCTGCATCTCGTACTATGGACGGGGGCCGGCGGAGGGATCGCCGGCCCAGGCAGGCCGCTACGGCGGCCGGGAGGTTCGCTGAATGCCACTCTACCGTTCTCGCAGACACAAGGTCATCGCCGGGGTGTGCGGCGGTCTCGCCGACTGGCTGGGTTGGGATCCCACAGTGACGCGGATCGCCTACGTCATCCTGTCGATCGCGTCGATCGGTTTCCCGGGCACGATCGCCTACATCATCCTGTGGATTGTGATGCCCAAGGAGCCGTCATAGCATGAGGCATGGATCTGCCTCTCGATTTGCCTCGCCTCCTCGCGGTCGCCCGCGGCGATGAGCCCGCCGACCTTCTGCTCACGGGGGCGCGGCTGGTCGACGTCCTCTCCGGAGAGGTCTACCCGACCTCGATCGCGCTCGCTGGCCCCTTCATCGCCGGGCTGGGCGACTACCCGGCCCGGCGCACGATCGACCTCGGCGGCCGCTATGTCGCCCCCGGCCTGATCGACGCCCACGTCCACATCGAGAGCTCCCAGGTGCCCCCGCCCGAGTTTGCCCGGGCGGTCGTGCCGCGCGGCGTCACCACCGTCGTCACCGACCCGCACGAGATCGCGAACGTCCTAGGGCTCCCCGGCATCCGCTTCATGCTGGAGGACTCGGAAGGAATCCCCTTGGACGTGCTGGTCAACGCCCCCTCCTGCGTGCCCGCGACCGACCTCGAGACTTCGGGGGCGCGCCTGGAGGCGGCCGACCTCGTAGCGCTGCTCGACGAGCCGCGGGTGCTCGGCCTCGCCGAAGTGATGAGCTTCCCCGGGGTGATCCAAGGCGATGCGGCCGTGCTCGAGAAGCTCCGCGCCTTCCGCGGCCGGCCCGTCGACGGCCACTGCCCGGGCGTCTCCGGCCATGCACTCCAGGCCTACGCGGCGGCCGGCATCGGCTCGGACCACGAGGCGGTCACCGTGGAGGAGGCGCGGGAGAAGCTGCGCGCCGGCCTCACCGTCTTCCTGCGCGAGGCGAGCAACGCCAGGAACCTCCGCGACCTCCTCCCCCTGGTGACCCCGGTCACCGAGCGCCGCTGCTGCCTCTGCACGGACGACCGGCAGCCGGAGGACCTGCTGGACGAGGGCTCGATCGACCACCTCGTGCGCCTCGCCATCCGCGAGGGTCTCGACCCGGTGACGGCGATCCGCTTGGCGACCCTCAACCCCGCCGAGCACTACCGGCTGAGCGACCGCGGCGCCGTCGCCCCGGGCAGGCGGGCCGACCTCTTCGTCTTCTCAGATCTGGCCGCCCCGCGCGCCGAGATGGTCTTCCGGGGCGGAGAGCTGGTGGCCGAAGGAGGCGAGCTCGCCGTGGCCCTCCCCCACCGCGACTACTCCGGGCAGCCGAGGACCGTCCACATCGACCGCGGCCGGCTCGACTTCGCCATCCCTGCACGGGGCCGGAAGGTGAGGGTGATCGGCGTCATCCCCGACCAGCTCCTGACCACGAGCCTGGTGATGGAGGCGACTCTCTGCGACGGCCTCGCCGTGGCAGACCCCGAGCGCGACCTCCTGAAGATGGCCGTCGTCGAGCGCCATCGCGCCACCGGAGGCCTGGGGCTCGGCTTCGTCCACGGCGTCGGCCTCCAGCGCGGCGCGATCGCCGGCACCGTGGCGCACGACCACCACAACCTGGTGGTGATCGGAGCCGACGACCTCTCCATGCGCACCGCCGCGCTCGCAGTGGCCGACGCTGGAGGAGGCCAGGCGGTGGCGCTCGGAGAAGAGGTCCTGTCCCTCCTCCCCCTGCCGATCGCCGGCCTGATGTCCGACCGGCCGATCCGCGAAGTCGCGAACCAGGCCAAGGCCCTCCGCGAAGCCGCCCAGCGGCTGGGCGTCCGCCTGCGCGATCCCTTCATGGCCATGAGCTTCCTCGCCCTGGAGGTGATCCCCTCCCTGAAGCTCACCGACAAGGGGCTGGTGGACGTGGAGCTATTCGAGGTGGTGCCGCTGTTCGTGGAGTGACGATCCCCATGTTATCTTTGACGTGCCGCATCGCGGCACACCGGAGGAGATCTCATGACCACCGCCACCATCACCCCTCAGATCGTCACCCCGGCCGGCCAGTCCTCCTCCCGCGGGGAGATGGATGCGGTCATCGCCGCCCTCCGGGAGCGCAAGGGCGCCTGGACGGAGGTTTCTGTGCGGGAGCGGATCACGATCCTGGGCGAGCTCATTCAGGGCTTCCTCCGGGTGGCGGACCGCTGGGCGGCGGCCTGCATCGAGGCGGAGGGGCTCGACCCGGATCAGCCGGTCTCCGGCGAGGAGGCGCTGACCGGACCCTACGTGGTCGTCCGCAACATGCGCCTGCTGCGCGAGGCGCTATTGGACATCGAGACGCATGGGCGGCCGCGCATCCCGGGAGCGGTGCGCACGCGCCCGGACGGCCAGGTGGTGGCGCGGGTCTTCCCGCAGGACCTCTACGACCGCGTGCTCTACGGCGGTATCACCGCGGACGTCTGGATGGAGCCCGGGGTCACCGAAGAGGGGCTGCCCGAGACCCAGGCCGTGGCGTATCACAGGGCGGTGCGCCAGGGGGCAGTCGCGCTGGTGCTCGGAGCGGGCAACGTCTCTTCGATCGGCCCCATGGACGCCCTCTACAAGCTGTTCGTCGAAGACCAGGTGGTGCTCTTCAAGACCCACCCCGTCAACGTCTACCTCGGCCCGCTGCTCGAAGAGGCGCTTCGGAGCCTGGTGGACCGGGGGTTCTTCCGCGTGGTCTACGGCGGCGCCGAGGAGGGGGCCTACCTCTGCCGCCACCCGGAAGTGGACGAGATCCACATCACCGGCTCGGACAAGACCTACGAGGCGATCGTCTTCGGACCGGGCGAGGAGGGGAAGCGGCGCAAGGCGGCCGGAGAGCCGGTCCTCACCAAGCGGATCACCGCCGAGCTCGGCAACGTCAGCCCGGTGATCGTGGTGCCGGGGCCGTGGAGCGAGGGCGACCTCGTCTACCAGGGAGAGAACCTGGTGTCGATGCTCACCAACAACGCCGGCTTCAACTGCAATGCCGCGCGGGTGATCGTGCAGCATGCAGGCTGGGCGCAGCGCGAGCCGCTGCTGGCACAGGTGCGGGATGCGCTGGCGCTCGTTCCCGTGCGCAAGGCCTACTACCCCGGAGCGGCCGACCGGTTCGGCGCCTTCCAGGCCGCTCACCCGGCAGCCGGGCAGATCGGAGAGCGCAAGGGGGATAAGCTCCCCTGGATGCTGATCAGCGGAGTCGATCCCAAGGCGACCAACGACATCTGCTTTACCACCGAGGCCTTTTGCGGGGTCTTCGCCGAGACGGCCCTCGAGGCGGCGAGCCTCCCTGAGTACCTGGAGCGCGCCGTGGCCTTCTGCAACGACACACTCTGGGGAACCTTGAACGTCACCCTGATCGTGCACCCGGAATCCCTGCGCGACCCCGAGGTAGCCCGGGCGGTCGAACGCGCCATCGCGGAGCTGCGCTACGGCGCCGTCGTGATCAACCACTGGGCCGGGACCGGCTACGGCCTCGTCGTCAATCCCTGGGGCGCCTTCCCCGGCCACACGCCTGAGGACATCAAGTCGGGAACCGGCGTGGTCCACAACACCCTGATGTTCTCCCGCTCTCAGAAGACGGTGGTGCGCACGCCGTTCCGGATCTGGCCCAAGCCCGTCTGGTTCCCGAGCCACAAGACGCTGCACCTGCTGGCGCCGAAGCTCGTCCAATTCGAGGCCGCGCCGTCGCTCGCCAAGCTGCCGGGGATTCTGGCGCTGGCGATGCGGGGGTAGATTCTTCTTAGCTTCTACCGGGCCGCCGCGGCCTTCTCCTCGCACCCGTAGACGAATACCGGCGTGCCCTTTGGCACCATCTTGGTCAGGCGTTCGGAGGCGAACATGGGGATGCGGATGCAGCCGTGGCTTGCGGGATAGGCAGGCACGTCGGTGCTGCCGTGGATGGCGATGCCGCCGACGATGTACATGGGGTTGTGCATCTCGCCCAGGGGGCTCTTCTTCCAGCCGGAAGCCTTCGAGAAGACTTCCAGGCGGCCGCAGGGGGTGACCGCCAACGTCTCCGGATAGTTGTTCTCGTGGAAGGTCTTGCCGCTGCCCGAGGAGATGGGGAGGATGTTGCCGACCTTGCCTCCGGCGTCCACCAGGAAGAGCACCTGGCGGGCGATGTCCACCTCGATGTGCGGCCCCTCCACCTGCCGCGGACGGTGCGGCGCCGCCATCGACAGGGCGTTCCACTCGGCCCGGGAGAGCCTTCCGGTGGCCTTGGCATTCTGGATCTTCTGGAAGGCGACCAGCGCGTGGCGGGTGGCACCGTCCCAGACGCCGTCGATGGGGCCCGTCCAGTAGCCGAGGTCGGCGAGCCACTGCTCGGCCTGGCGGACCTCGGCCTTGGTGAGCGTCGGCGAGTTCGCCGCACCTGCGGGGTTGCTCACGGCCAGGTTGAGAACGAGGAGAGATAGCAGGAACAGCTTGGCGGAACGACGATCGAACGGCATGAACACCCCTTTGAGCCCAGGACGGCTGCATCTTACGTCACATCACGCAGCGGGCTCCAGCAAGAGGAGTGCCAGGAGCGCCGCCCTCTCGGGGCTGCGGTCGATCAGCACGTG
>Ga0190265_10001061_pt1 | contig 17900 bp, 19 predicted proteins | sample Popmic124T_FD_133135 | JGI IMG/M metagenome (GOLD analysis project Ga0190265, IMG submission 133135) | Populus adjacent soil microbial communities from riparian zone of Indian Creek, Utah, USA - 124 T | ecosystem: Environmental > Terrestrial > Soil > Riparian zone | place: USA: Utah | collected...
ACCGCGAGCGCTTCGAGGAGTGCCACGACCTGATCATCAAGTGCTGGACGACCCCCGGGCCGTTTCGCTGGGAAGGTCGTCACTACCACTTCCGGCACGTGAACCCCTGGTGCCTGCCGCTCCAGAAGCCGCACCCGCCCATCTGGGTGCCGGGCACCGCGAGCCCGGAGACCGCGGTGTGGGCCGGACGCATGGGCTACACCTACGTGCCGTTCCTCGTCTCCTTCGAGGTCGCGCGCGAGCTGTTCGACTTCTACCGCCAGGGGGCGGCGGAAGCCGGCCGCACCGTCACCCCGGACAAGCTCGGCTTCCTCATCTGCGCGGTCGCCGCCGATACGAAGGCCAAGGCGCTCGAGGCCGGCCGGCATTTCGTGTGGCGCATGGGACCGACGCTGCGCGGGCCAATCGAGTACTTCTCGCCGGTGGGTATGCGCTCGCGGGCGGCCAGCCAGTTCGCGCTCAAGGCGCGCGCGGTCTCGCTCGCCAAGATGACCTACGAGGAGCTCGTCGAGAACTACTACATCGTGGCCGGCACGCCGGACGAGGTCGTGGACCGCTTCGCCCGCGTGCGGGAGGAGCTGGGCATCGGCCACCTGCTCCTCGAGGCCCAGGAGTCACGCATGGACCACCCGACGACGATGCGGTCCATCGAGCTGATGGGCAAGAGCGTCATCCCCGCGATGGCGCGGGGGTGACCGGGACCACATGACTCGCTACAACCGAGGGCGGTGGCACACGCCTTGCTGGAACATGGGCGGCCAGCCGCCCGGGGAGGCCGCGAATGGGTGATGACGTGCTCGAGAGTACGGTGCGCCAGTGGCTTCGGGATCACCAGGGTAGTGCCCACTGTGCGACGTGTATCGCGAAGGACCTCCCGAACGAGGACGTGCGGCTGATCCAGGCCGCCCTGGACGACATGGCTCCGCGCGCGATCTTCTCGGCGGGCGCGTGCGCGTGCGGAGCGCCCGGACTGCGCTACGGCTGGTAGCCCGCCGCCCCCGCGGTCCAGGAAGCGCGCCGTGCTTCGCTAGACGCGCTCGAGGAACGCGCGGTCCTCGATGAGGATGCAGCCGGTCTCCTCGGCGCGGCGCACGCTGTCGATATTGCCGTCGTCCTTCGCGAGACGCTCGCGGTACTGCTCGTACGCGGCGAGGCTCGGGAAGTCGATCAGCGCCATCGCGACGTTCGTCGGCCCGGCGAACTTCGTCGGCAGCCAGTAGCCGACCAGGTCGCCGCCGCAGCGCGGGATGATCCCGCCCAGGGCTCGCGCGTACTGCTCGAAGTCCGACCGCTTTCGCGCGTCGATCGTGTAGCGGATGCTCAGGGTGATCATGACCTCTCCTCCCATCGGATGTTGAACAGCTGGTGGAGCTGCGCCCGACCCCGCGGGGTGACCGCGACCGCCCGCGTCCACCGCAGGCGCCGGATCCAGCCGCGGTCGAGGGCCAGCGTCGCCAGCGCGGTGCCCACCGGCCCGGCCACGTGCGGGCGGCGCTCGGTCCAGTCGAGGCACCGCCGCGCGGGCGGCTGGGCGCGGCGCGGGAACGGCGTGATTCCGATCGCGCGGAGCGAGCGGGTTCCGGTCGGGGTGAGCCGATAGCGGTGACCGTCGTCCTCGAGCCAGCGGAGCGCGATCAGGGCGTCGGCGAGCGCCACGCCGAGCCGCCCGGCCAGGTGGCTGTAACAGGTGCGCGCATCCTTCAGGCGCCGCGTGGCGTCGGGCATGCCATTGCCCGCGAGCCCGCTCGGCAGCGGGGGCGCGACGACCGCCAGCGCCTCCACCGCGTGGCCCACGTCGGCGCCGCTCAGGCGGTAGTAGCGCCAGCGCCCCTGCTGCTCGACGCGCAGGATGCGGCCGGCGATGAGCTTGGCGAGATGGCTGCTGGCGGTCTGGGCCGAGATCCCGGCGTGGGCGGCCAGCTCGCCCGCCGGCCTGGCCTCGCCGCCGGCCAGGGACAGGCAGATGGCGGCGCGGGACGGATCGGCCAGGAGGTTCGCCACGAACGCGATATTGGGCTCGGTCATCGCACCCAGAGCTTAGCGCGTCCGGCGCGGCGATGTTTCACCGCGCGTCGAAGACAAATATCAGCGCGCCGCCGGGACCTCGCAGTACTCCTCCGCGATCGGATGGCCGGAGAGGTCCGTGATGGTCGGGATGCAGGCGTGCCTTGACAGGCTTTGGGCTAATGGTTATAAGCATAAGCCACCCGATGCTCCTCCCGGCGCCGCCGCGGCTTCAATCGGACAACGGAGACCCCACCCCGCTCTACTTCCGCCTCAAGACGCTGCTCAGCCGCGGCATCGAGTCGCTGGCCCACCCGCCGGGCAGCCGGCTGCCGAGCGAGCGGCGCCTGGCCGAGATCTACGGCGTCAGCCGGGTCACCGTGCGCCAGGCGCTCGACAGCATGCACCGCGAGGGGGCGGTCCGCCGGGCGCGGGGCCGGCGCGGCGGCACGTTCGTGTCGGTCGGCCAGGGGCGGCTTCCCTCGCCGCCGTCCGGCTCGTTCGAGAGCCTCTTCTCGATGCGGCACGTGCGGCGCGTGGAGATCCTCGCCCACGATCAGCGTCAGGGCAGCGAGGAGATCTGCGGGCGCTTCGGACTGTCCGCGGGCAGCCTGGTGGCCTACAACGAGCGGCGCCTGGTGGGCCCGGACGGCCCCATCGCCCACGTCCGCGCGTTCATGCCCCTCGAGGTCGGCGCCCGCGTGCGGCGGCGCGATCTCCAGCGCCGCCTGCTCCAGGACATCCTGCTCACCACGTCCGGGATCAAGGCGACCGCCATGCGCGACGAGATCCGGGCGGCGCTCGCGGATAGCTGGGCCGCCCAGACGCTCGACGTGCGGCCCGGCTACCCGCTCCTCGACGTGCGCCGCGCGCTCCTCGGGCCCGGCGATGTGCCCATCCACTACTCGCTGATCCTGATCGCGAGCGAGCGGTTCACGATGACGCTCGCGCAGCGCTTACCCGCGCCGTGACGGCCGGGTCCTGACGACATCACCCAGCACCACCACTGGAGGGGACCGATGCGACGCATCCTGATCTTCGTGGCCTTCGTGGTCGCCGCCGCGCTCGCGGGTAACGCCCTCGCGCAGCAGCCCAAGTACGTCCTGCGGTTCTCCTCGCCCAACTCGAAGGAGCACGCCTGGGGCCGCGGCGCGGAGAAGTTCAAGCAGCTCGTCGCCGAGGGCACCCGCGGACAGGTCGAGGTGCAGATCTACCACTCCAACTCGCTGGGCGCCACCCGTGAGAGCCTCGAGATGGTCCGCCTCGGCACGGTCGACTTCGTCCTCTGCGGGGTGGCCCATCTCTCCCGGTTCGTCCCCGAGATGGGCACACTGGTGCTGCCGTATCTGTGGAAGGACACCGAGACGATGTTCGGCGCCCTCGACGGGCGCATGGGGCAGATCATCGAGCCCCTGCTGCTGGAGAAGGGCTTCAAGGTCGTGGGCTGGTGGGACAACGGCTTCCGCAACGTATCGAACAACAAGCGCCCGATCAAGGCGCCCGAGGACCTCAAGGGCCTCAAGCTCCGCACGCTGCCCACCAAGGTCCACATCGCCTTCTTCCGCGCGCTGGGCGTCTCGCCGGTGCCCATGGACTGGGCCGAGGTGTATCCCGCCCTGCAGCAGGGTGTCGTGGACGGGCAGGAGAACCCACCCGGCATCGTGTTCTTCGAGAAGCTGCCGGAGGTCCAGAAGTTCTACTCCCTAACCCAGCACGTGAACGAGGCGGGCAACGTCCTGATGAGCGCGGCGAGCTGGGCCAAGCTGCCCGCGGACGTGCAGGCCGCGATCATGAGCGCGGCGCGCCAGACCGCGGCGTGGGAGCGGGCGGAGAGCCAGCGCGACAACGAAGAGATCCTCAAGAAGCTCGCGGCCACCGGCATGCAGGTCAACGTGGTGGCGGAGCCGACCCTGGCGGAGCTCCGGAAGGTCGCCCAGCGGATCTACACCGAGGCGATCCCGGACCTCGGGCCCAAGGGCAAGGAGCTCGTGAATCTCGGCATCAGCCTCAACAAGTAGCGGAGACGATGCCGCGCAGCCTGGTCCGCGCGATCGAAGTGGCCGTCCTGGCGGCCATGGGGGTCGTGTCGGTGGTGGTCATCGTCGAGGTCATCCTCCGGTACACGCTCGGGGAGACCCTGGTCGTGACCGAGGAGCTCTCGCGGTATCTGATGGTCTGGGTGGCCTTTCTGGGCTCGGTCCTGCTGATGCGAGAGCGTGGTCACATCGCCTCCGAGGGGCTCGCCGGCTGGCTCGGCCCTCGCGGTCGGCGGGCGGTCGGCCTCGTCGCCGATCTCCTGTCCCTAGTGTTCCTGCTCACCCTCACCATCGCCGGCCTGCAGACCCTGCCGGGTCAACTCGATCAGTACCTGACGACCATCAACATACCGATTTTCTGGTTCTATCTGGCGATCCCGGTCGGCTGCGGCCTCATGACGCTCGTCATCGTGGCCCGGCTGCTCGGCTTCGATGACCCGCCTCCACCTACCCCGCCGGTCCCCGAGATCTGACCGCCGATGCTGATCGTGGTGCTCGTCGCGGTCTTCGCGGTGACCATGTTCCTGGGGGTGCCAATCGCCTTCTGCCTGGGGCTCGGGGGACTTGCCTTCATCGTGCTGTCGGGGGTCGTGCCGATTGCGGTGCTCCCCACCTTGATGTTCGCGGGCATGGATTCGTTCCCCCTCCTGGCCATCCCGTTCTTCGTGATCGCGGGCGACGTGATGCAGCGCTGCGGCGTGCTCCCCAAGCTGATGGAGTTCGCCAACAGCCTGGTCGGCCATCTGCGGGGCGGCCTGGGCTACGTGGTCGTGCTCACCAGCATGCTCTTCGCCGGCGTGACCGGGGTGGCCCTGGCCGAGTGCGCGGCGATCGGCGCCATGGTGGGGCCGAGCATGGTCCGTCAGGGCTACCCGGGCGGCTTCACCTCGGCGGTGATCGCGGGGGGCGCGGTGATGGGGCCGATCATCCCGCCGAGCGTGGCCATGCTCGTGTTCGCCTACGTGTACGGCGGCGGCATCTCGGTCGGCAAGCTCTTCCTCATGGGGGTGGTGCCCGGGGTGCTGGTCGGCGTGAGCCTGATGATCCTGGTCGGCATCATCTCCTGGCGCCGGCAGTTCCCGGTGAGCGGGGCCCGGTTCTCGCCGCGCCTGGTCCTGCGCACGCTGCGCGGGGCCCTGCTCGGCCTGGCGGTGCCGGTCATCATCATCGGCGGGGTCCTGGGGGGCGTCTTCACGCCGACCGAGGCGGGCGCGATCGCGGTGCTGTACGGAGTGCTGGTGGGCGTGTTCGTGCTCCGCACCCTCGGGCCCCGAGAGCTCCTGGCGAGCCTCATGACCGGGGCCAAGACGAGCGCGATCGTCTACCTGCTGCTCGGCACGTCGAACGTGGTGTCCTGGATCCTGGTGCGGAACCAGGTCCCGCAGACGGTGGCCCGGTGGTCGCTCGACCTCACCACCTCCCCCTACGTGTTCCTGCTCGTGACCATCGCGGTGCTGTTCCTCCTGGGCACCGCGCTCGAGGCCATTCCGATCATGATCATGCTGATCCCGGTGCTGGCTCCCGCGGCCATCGCCTACAAGATCGACCCGCACCACCTGGGCCTGATCGTGGTCATGACCGTGCAGACCGCGCTCCTCACCCCGCCGGTGGCGCTCAGCCTCTACGTGGTGTCCTCGATCGTGAAGTGTCCGATGGAGGAGGCCAATCGCGAGGTCTGGGTCTTCGTGGCCGCGGTGCTCGGGGTGACGCTGCTGACCGCCATGTGGCCGGCGATGTCCCTGGCGATTCCCCGGCTCTTCGGGTTCTGACCGGATGCCCCGCCGGATCATCACCAGTCCCAAGGTCCTCACGCCGAAACGGGCGTTCTCCCAGGGGGTGCGGGTCGGCCATACCCTGTACGTCGCCGGCCAGCTCCCGATCGACCTCGACGGCAACGTGGTCGGCGCCCGCGACATCCGGGTCCAGACGCGCCAGGTGCTCGACAACGTGCGCGCGATCGTCGAGGCGGCGGGCGGTACCCTCCGCGACGTGATCAAGACCACGGTCTACCTGACCGACATCGCGGACCACGGCGCGATGAACGAAGTCTACGCCCGGTTCTTCGTGTCCGACTTCCCGGCCCGCACCACCGTGCAGGTGGCGGCGCTCGCCCCCGCCCTCGTGGGCGAGGGCCATCCGTTCCTGATCGAGATCGATGCGGTAGCCATCCTCGACGGCGGCGCATGACGGCCGTCGTCCCTCACAGGGAGACGACATCGTGGCAATGAACACTCGCCAGTTCGAAGGCAAGAGCGTCGTGATCACCGGCGCCGGACGGGGGATCGCCCGCCAGGTCGCCATCGACTTCGCGACGGACGGCGCTCACGTCGCGGCGGTGGATCTGGTACCCGACCGCGCGCAGGCGGTGGTCAAGGAGATCCTCGCGGTGGGCGGCGCGGCGATTCCGGTGGTCTGCGACGTGCGGGACGAGGCCTCGGTGCGCACGATGGTCCGGGAGGTCATGGGCGCCCACCGCCGGATCGACGTGCTCGTCAACGCGGCGGGCGGCTACACCCTTGGGCGCAAGACGCACGAGATGACCGAGGCCGACTGGGACATGGTGGTCGACTCCAACCTCAAGGGCACCTTCCTCTGCTGCAAGCACGTCCTGCCGCCGATGATGGAGGCCGGGGGCGGGCGGATCATCAACTTCTCCTCCAACGCCGGCCGCACCTCGAGCCCCGCGCTCGGCTGCCACTACACCGCGGCCAAGGCCGGCGTGCTCGGGCTCACCCGGCACCTCGCCAAGGAGTACGCGTCCCACAAGATCCTCGTCAACACGGTGGCGCCCGGGCCCGCGCGCGTCGAGCGCAACTTCGAGATCCTGAGCGACGAGGCCCGCGCCCGGCTCCTGGCCGACATGCCGCTCGGCCGGTTCGCCGAGCCTTCCGATCTCTCCGCGGTCGTGCGCTTCCTCGCCTCGGACGGGGGTCAGTTCATCACCGGCGCCACCATCGACGTCAATGGTGGCTACGTGATGATGTGAGGCGGCCATGCCGACCTACATAGTGCTGTTCAACTACACCGAGCAGGGCATCCGGGCCATCGATCGCGCCGCCGGGCGGCTCGACGGGCTGAAGAAGCGGCTCGCCGAGCTCGGCGGCGCCGTCGAGGCCTTCTACCTGACCATGGGGCCCTACGACACGGTGGCGGTCCTGACGCTGCCCGATGATGCGACGATGGCGGCGCTCGCGCTCTCGCTGGGCGCGTCCGGCAACGTGCGGACCGTCACGATGCGCGCCTTTCCCGAGCCCGAGTACCGCGAGATCCTCAGATCGGTCAAGGTCGCGACCTGAGGGCGCGTGACGACCGCGAGCCTCCTGCAGTTCCTGTTCTCCGGCCTCATGGTGGGCGCGATCTACGGTCTCGTCGCGCTGGGGCTCAACGTCGTCTTCAATGCGACCGGCGCGGTGAACTTCGCCCAGGGCGAGTTCTCCATGCTGGGCGGGATGCTCGGCGCGTCGATCCTCTCGACCACCGGCCTGCCGCTGGCGCTCGTGGTCGTGCTTACGGTGGTCGCGGTGACCGCGGTGGGCGTCGTGATGGAGCGGGTCATCGTGCGGCCCATCCGGCACGCCGACGTGCTCAATCTCATCATCGTGACCATCGGCGCGTCCATCCTGATCAAGGGCGGCGTGATGGTGTCCCTCGGCAAGAACGCGGCGGGGCTGCCCGCCTTCACGGGGGAGCGGCCCTTCCAGTTCCTGGGCGCGACCTTCGTGCCGCAGGCCCTCTGGATCGTCGGGGTGGCGGGCGCGATCGTGATCGCGCTCCACCTGTTCTTCGACCGTACCCTGCTCGGCCGGGCGATGCGCGCGGTGGCGAGCGACCGGGAGGCGGCCCGCCTCATGGGGATCGACGTCGGCCGGATCGTCATGCTGTCCTTCGCCCTCAGCGCGGCGGTGGGCGCGATCGGCGGGCTCATCGTGACCCCGGTGACGCTGACGATCTACGACGCCGGCACCATGCTCGGCCTCAAGGGATTCGCGGCGGCGGTGACGGGCGGGCTCGGCAATACCTTCGGGGGCATCGCGGGCGGCCTGGTCCTGGGCCTCCTCGAGGCGTTCGGGGGCGGGCTCATCGGCTCGGAGTTCAAGGACGTGGCCGCCTTTCTCCTCCTCCTGCTCCTGCTCTTCGTCCGCCCGCGGGGTCTGTTCGCGCGCGGCGAGAGCGAGCGCGTATGAGAGTTCACCTCGACCGCCCCGCCCGGACCTGGGCGCGGCACGGAGACCCCATGCTCACGCGACGGCAGTTCACCACCACCCTCGGCGGCGCGCTGGCCGCCGGCCTCGGCGCGCCCGGCCCGATCCGGGCCCAGGGCGCGCCGATCAAGATCGGCAGCATCTTCTCCTACACCGGGCCCGCCGCGTTCCTGGGCGACCGCATGAAGCGCTCGGTCGAGCTCTTCGTGGAGGAGGCCAACAAGAAGGGCGGCCTCGGCGGCCGGCGCATCGAGCTCACGCTCTACGACGCGGGCAGCGAGTCCACCAAGGCGGTCCTCGCGGCCAAGCGCCTGATCGAGCAGGACACGGTCGACGCGATCGTCGGCGACGGCAACCGCAGCGACATCGGGCTCGCTCTCGTGCCGAGCGTGCAGCGCGCCGAGGTGCCGCTGATGAGCGTCTCCGGGGCCACCGCGCTGGTGGAGCCGGTGAAGGACCGGGCGTGGGTCTTCAAGTCCACCGTGAACGACGTGGAGGTAGTGGCGCGCCTGCTCGACTTCTTCAAGAAGCGCGGCATCAAGGACGTGGCCATGCTGAACGACACCGGGGCGTTTGGCGCGAGCGCGCGGGATCAGCTGCGGGCGCAGGCCCCGGCCGCGGGGATCAACGTGGTCTACGAGGAGTTCGGTCCGGGCGACAACGACCTGACCACCCAGCTCACCCGCATCCGGGGGAGCAATGCGAAGGCCATCATCTGCTGGACGGTGACGCCGGCGGGCGTGGTCTTCCTGAAGAACGCCCAGCAGCTCGGGCTCAAGCAGATGCTGGTCCACGGCTTCGGCTTCGTGGCCGACCGCTACATGCAGCTGGCCGGCGACGCGGCCGAGGGCCTCTACCTCACGTCGCTCAAGTTCCCGGTGGCCGATCAGCTCCCCGACAGCGATCCCATCAAGGCCACCATCCTGGACTACAAGACCCGGTACCGCGCCCGCTACAACGAGGAGACCGACGTCTACGGCGGTCAGGCCTGGGACGGGATCGGCATGGTCGCCCAGGCCATCACCCGCGCGGGCGGCAGCGATCGCGCGAAGATCCGCGCGGGGCTCGAGGAGCACGTCCGCGAGTACAAGGGCGTGGGCGGCGTCTTCACCTTCACGCCGCAGAAGCACTGGGGGCTCGCCAAGAGCGACGTGGTCATCATCGAGTGGCGCCAGGGGAAGTTCCGCCTGGTGGACCTCTAGACTCCCCGTTGCATCGACCCGTGGTCGACGCGGTGGGACGGCTGCCCGGCCGGGTCTCCGGCCGGGCGCTCCTGGCCTTCCTGGCGGTGGTAGTGCTGGTGCCGTGGCTGCTGCCCAACCAGTACCTTGTCCACGTGGTGGTGCTGGCCGGCCTCTACGTCATCCTCGCGGTCGGGCTCAACCTCGTGATGGGCTACGCCAACCAGGTCTCCCTGGGCCACGCCGGCTTCTACGGTCTCGGGGCCTACGTCTCGGCGGTGCTCTCGGTGCGCTACGAGCTCTCGCCCTGGCTGGGCATGCCGATCGCCGCCGTCGCCACCGGGGCGCTGGCCTACGTGGTCGGCATCCCCACCCTGCGCCTCACCTCGTACTATCTCGGCATGGCCACCCTGGGCATCGGCGTGGTGCTCCAGCTGGTCTTCGTCCAGCTCCACGGCATCACGGGCGGGTCGTCCGGGCTGGCCGGCATCCTGCCCTGGGACCTCGGCCCGCTCCGCTTCACCACCTCGACCCAGCACTACTGGCTCGTGTGGATCTTCGCGGGGGCCGCCCTCTGGGTCGCACGCAATCTCGTCAACTCGCGCGTCGGCCGGGTGCTGCGGGCGCTCGGCGAGAGCGAGGCCGCCGCGGAGGCGATGGGCGTGGACACCGCGGCGGAGAAGCGGCGCGTCTTCGTCCTGTCCGCGGTGTACGCCTCCGTGGCGGGCAGCCTGTACGCGCACTACATCACCGTGATCAGCCCCGAGATCTACTCGTTCCTCTTCTCGGTCGTCCTCGTCCTGATGGTGGCGATCGGCGGGATCGGGCTCTACTGGGGGGCGGTGGTGGGCGCGGTGCTCCTGACCGTGCTCCCCGAGGCCCTGCGCAGGTTCGGCGACTGGGAGGTGCCGCTCTACGGGCTCGCCCTCATCGTGGTGATCCTGTTCCTCCCGCGGGGCATCGCCGGGCTCTTCGCGCGCAAGAGCGCGGCGGCGCGGACGGCCGGGGCGCGCGCCCCGGACCTCGGCGCGCGGGCCCCCGCGCCGGCCGCGAGCCCGCCCGCTCCCACCCCGGCGAGCGTCCGACCCGCGGGCGGGGGGAACGCGGGGCCGCTCCTCGAGGTGCGGGGCGTCGGCAAGCAGTTCGGCGGCGTGCGCGCGGTGCGCGATTGCTCGTTCGACGTCGCCCAGGGCGAGATCAAGGCGGTCATCGGCCCCAACGGCGCGGGGAAGACCACGCTCTTCAACGTGATCACCGGCTTCTACGCGCCGACCGCCGGCGTGGTGCGGTTTCGCGGGCGCCCCCTCGCCGGCCTCCCCGCCCATCGGCTGGCGCGGCTCGGGCTCTCGCGCACGTTCCAGAACGTCCAGCTCTTCCCGGGCCTCACCGTGGTCGAGAACGTGATGATCGGGTGCGAGCGCGACGCCCCGGGCGGCTTCCTCGGCGCCGCCCTCGCCCTGCCCGGGCCGCGGCGGCGGATGCGCGCCGACCTCGAGCGCGCCGAGCGGGCCCTCGCCACCGTGGGCCTCGCGTCGCTGGCGCTCGTGCCCGCGGCTGATCTGGCCTTCGGCCAGCAGAAGCTCGTCGAGGTGGCGCGCGCGCTCGCCGCCGACCCCACATTGCTGCTCCTCGACGAGCCCGCCGCGGGGCTCAACACCCTCGAGAAGGTCGAGATGATGCGGCTGATCGGGCGGGTGCGCGACGGCGGGATCTCGGTGCTCCTCATCGAGCACGACATGCGCCTGGTGATGGGCGTCTCGGACCGGGTGGTGGTGCTGGACCACGGCGAGAAGATCGCCGAGGGCTCCCCCGCCGAGGTGCGCCGGGATCCCGCGGTGATCCGCGTCTATCTCGGCGAAGACGTGGCCGCCGTTGCTTGAGGTGAGCGGGCTGTCGGCGCGCTACGGGGCGGTCGCCGCGCTGCGAGACGTGTCGCTCGAGGTCCGCGCCGGCGAGCTGGTGGCCCTGATCGGGGCCAACGGCGCCGGCAAGTCCACCCTCCTGCGGGCGATCGCCGGGCTGGTCGCGCCGGCGGCCGGCCGCGTCACGCTCGATGGGCGCGACGTCACCGGGCAGTCTCCCGAAGCGATGATCCGGGCGGGGGTCGCGCTGGTCCCGGAGCGGCGTCGCGTCTTCGCGCCCCTCACGGTGCTCGACAACCTCGAGCTGGGCGGATACGCGCTGCCCCGTGGCCGCGAGTTCCGCGGCGCCCTCGAGGCCGGCGTGGAGGAGGCGTATCGCCTGTTTCCGGTGCTGCGCGGGCGCCGCGACCAGCTCGCGGGCACGCTCTCGGGCGGCGAGCAGCAGATGCTCGCCATCGGGCGGGCCCTCATGACCCGCCCGCGCCTGCTGCTGTGTGACGAGCCGTCGCTCGGGCTGGCCCCCCTGGTCGTGGCGGAGATCATGCGGCTCCTCTCGCGGCTTCGCGAGGCCGGCACCACGATCCTGCTCGTCGAGCAGAACGCGCTGATGGCGCTCCGGGCCGCGGACCGGGCCTACGTGCTGGAGGTCGGGAGCGTGGTGCTCTCCGGCGCGGCGCGGGATCTTCTCGGGGACGACCAACTCAAGGCCGCCTATCTTGGTGGGACCGGGTAGGCGGCGCGAAAGGCATCGACGGCATGTCAGAGACGAGCGACCGGCTGCTGCGGGGATACCAGGCGCAGGAGAAGCGCTTCCTGGAGCGGCGCTTCCCGCTGCGCTTCGCGCCCGAGAACCCGACCCTGCGCGAGCTGTACAGCCAGGCCAAGGGGCTCCGCTGGAACCCCGAGACCGACATCGCCTGGAGCCGGTTCGACCCCGCGGCCTACGCCCCGGCGGTGCGCGAGGCGGCGCGCCTGGTCTGGAGCCGGCGGGCCTGGGGCGCCTACCCGGGGCTCGGGGAGAACACCGCGCTCCTGATCCGCTTCTGCCTCGAGTCCGGGGCGGCCGGTATGGACGCCAAGCTGTTCCTGTCCTTCCGCCCCGCGGAGGAGGCCAAGCACCTCGAGGCCTACTTCCTCCTCGCCAAGCGCCTGGGCGGCTACGAGTCCACCCCCGCCGAGGCCGTCGCCCGGGCGAGCAACCAGCCCTTCGCCCAGATGGTCCTCGACCCCGACCTGCCGGTGGAAGCGGTGGTGGCCGCGCTTGGCTGTCTGGACGACCAGCTCGACCTCAACCTGTGCCTGAGCCACCTCCAGCGAAGCCGGGACGAGACGGTGCGTCAGCTCCTGCGGCTGGTGGCCGGCGACAAGCAGCGGCACGTGCTGTTCGCGTGGATGCTGCTCGGCGAGCGCCTGCCGCGTCTCGACGCCGCCGGCCGCGCCGTGGTGGCCGAGGCCGTCCGCGATATGCTGGAGCGCGTGATCCTCGCCGGCTACCGGAACACGTGGCTGCTGCCCGCGGGCGCCCGCGAGCCCCTGCTGGCCGCGGAGGCCCTCACCGCCGAGCACGGCCTCGGCGCCTCCACCGTCGCCCAGGAGAAGGCGGTGGTCCGCGCCACGCTCGCCCAGGTGCGCGATCGCCTCGCCGCGTGGGACGTCACGCTCCCTGCCGTCAACCATCCGGAGCTCGGCCGCGCATGAGGCGCCGTCCGATCGCCCCGTCCAGGAGGAGCCGGTCATGAGCACGTACCTCACCGAGACCCGCTATCCGCTCGAGCTCGCCCCCGCCATGCCCGACGTGTGGGAGCTGTGGCAGCGCGCCAAGACGCTCGAGTGGGACCCGGAAACGGACATCCCGTGGGAGGAGCTGCATCCGGAGCGCTACCCCGAGGCCCAGATCATGGCCGCGCGGCTGCACTGGAGCCGCCGGACCTGGGGCGAGTACGGCGCGATCGCGGAGAGCCCGGCCCTGCTCCTGCGCTTCTGCCTGGAGAACCGGCTGCCGGATCTGCGCTTCTTCTTCACGATGCGGACCCAGGAGGAGGGCCGCCACGCCGAGGCGTCCTGGCTCATGGCTGAGCGCCTGGGCGGCTACTTCCCGCAGCCGCAGAACCCGCCGACGGTGAGCGCGGTGGGCACCCACGGCGTGCGGCGGATGGCCTTCGACCCCGACACCTCGCTCGAGGGCATCTTCGCGAGCCTGGTGTGCGCGGCCGAGGAGATCCTGATCGACGCCTTCAAGGCGACCGTCCACAAGGCCACCAACCCGGCGGTGCGCCGCCTCATGGAGCTGATCCTGCGCGACGAGGTGCGCCACATCGCCTTTGGCTGGCAGTGCCTGGACGCCTGGGCCCCGAGCTTCACACCGGTCACCGTGCAGAACATCGAGCGCGCGGTGACCCAGATGATCCAGAACGTCGAGTTCAACGGCTATCGCAACCTGTGGCTCGCCATCGAGGGGGGCAGCGCCACGCCGCTCGAGATCGACGCCGACCGGGTGGCGTGCGAGGCCGGCCTCGGCGGCACGACGCCGGAGGACGAGATGCGCATCGTGCCGCAGTTCATCAAGAAGATCCGCGCGCGGATGGAGCCGTGGGGCGTGAAGCTGCCGCTGTTCGATCACCCGAAGCTCGGGAAGGTGTAGCCGGGCCCGCGTGCGTCCCGCTCCGTTCGAGTACCTCGCGCCGCGCACCGTGGAGGAGGCGCTCGATCTCCTCGTGCGTTATGGCGGCGACGCCAAGCTCCTGGCCGGCGGCCAGAGCCTGGTGCCGATGATGAACATGCGGCTGGTGCGGCCCGGGGTCGTCGTGGATCTCAACCGTGTGGCCGCGCTCGGCGGCGTGCGCGAGGCGGTGCGCGGCCTCCGCCTGGGCGCGCTCGTCCGCCAGCACGCCCTCGAGCGTGACGGGCGCGTCGCGGCCGCCGCTCCCCTGCTCGCCGAGGCGGCGCCCGTCATCGGGCACCTGCAGACGCGGGCGCGCGGTACCGTCGGGGGGAGCCTGGTCCACGCCGATCCCGCCGCCGAGCTGCCGGCTTGCATGATCGCCCTCGACGCGGTGTTCCATCTCCGGAGCGCCCGGGCGGCGCGCGCGTGTCGCGCGCAGGACTTCTTCCGCGGCCTCCTGGCCACCGCGCTGGAGCCCGACGAGCTGCTCGCGGAGATCGAGGTGCCGGGGGCGCCCGCGCCGCGCTCGGGCCACGGCTTCGCCGAGGTCGCGCGCCGGCACGGCGACTTCGCGCTCGCCGGCGCCTGCGCCGTCCTCGGGCTCGACGCGGCCGGGGTCTGCCGCCACGCGCGGCTCGTCATCTTCGGCGTGGGCGACGGGCCCCACCTGGCGCGCGCCACTGCCGGGCTGATCGGGGAGCGGCCGTCGGCGGCGCGGCTGACCGAGGCCGGGCGGGCCGCGGCCGCGGAGATCGACGCGCGCAGCGACCTGCACGCCACCGGCGAGTACCGGCGCCGGGTCGCCGCGGGGCTTGGCGCGCGGGCCCTCGGCAGCGCGGCCGTGCGGGCGGAGGCGGCGTGACGGCCCGGCCCGGCTCCACCGCGCACGACATCGCGGTGGTCGTGAACGGCGCCGAGCGCCGCGCGCGGGTGATCCCGCGCATGCTCCTGGCCGACGTCCTGCGCGAGGAGTGGGGCCTCACCGGGACCCACCTGGGCTGCGAGCACGGGGCCTGCGGGGCCTGCACCGTCCTGGTGGACGGCGAGCCCACGCGCTCCTGCCTGGTCTTCGCCGTCCAGGCCGACGGCTGCCGGGTGGACACCGTGGAGGGCCTCACGCCGGACGGCGCGGGCCTCCATCCGCTCCAGGAGGCCTTCCGGACTCGGCATGCGCTCCAGTGCGGGTTCTGCACGCCGGGCATCCTGATGACGCTCGTCGCCTACCTGCGGGACCACCCGGCGCCGTCGGAGACCGAGGTGCGGGAGGCGCTCTCCGGCAACCTCTGCCGCTGCACGGGCTATCAGCACATCGTGCAGGCCGCCCTGGACGCGGCGGCGGCCGCGCGCGCGGGGGCCGCGTCGGCGTGAAGTTCGTCGGCGACCGGCATCTTCGCAAGGAGGACCCCCGCATGCTCACCGGGCGCGGGCGCTACGTGGCGGATATCGCGCTGCCCGGAATGCTCCACGCCGCGGTCCTGCGGAGCCCCCACGCCCATGCCCGCATTCGTCGCGTGGACCCGGCCCGAGCGCGCGCGCACCCCGGGGTGATCGACGTAGTGAGCTTCGCCGACCTCGGCGCCGCGGGGCGCGCCCTTCCCATGGTGCCGCCGCACCCCGAGCTGCGCGGCCACAACTTCGCCGCGCTCGCGGGCGATCGCGCGCGCTACGTGGGCGAGCCGGTGGCCGTGGTGGTGGCGGACAGCCGCTACGCGGCGGAAGACGCGCGCGAGCTGCTGGAGGTCGACTACGAGCCGCTACCGTCCGCGCAAACCCTCACGCCGGGCGCCGCCGCGGTGCACGACGACATCCCCGATAACGTCGCCGGGCGCGTCACCCTCGCCCACGGCGACATCGAGGCGGCGCTGCGAGCGGCCCCTCGCGTGGCCAGGCTCCGCCTCCGCATCGGGCGTGGCGGAGGCCAGCCGATGGAGACGCGCGGGCTCTTGGCCGACTGGAACGCCGCGCTCGACCAGCTCACGGTCTGGGCGTCCTCGCAGGTGCCGCACCAGATCCGCCAGTTCGTTGCCGACCTGCTCGTTCTGGCCCCCCACCAGGTGCGCGTGATCGCGCCGGACGTGGGCGGCGGCTTCGGCGCCAAGCTCATCGTGTATCCCGAGGACGTCCTGATCCCGTTCCTCGCCCGCCGGCTCGCCCGTCCAGTGCGCTGGCTCGAGGACCGCCTCGAGCACATGCTGGCCGCCACCCAGGAGCGCGAGCAGGAGCACGAGGTGACGGTCGGGTTCGACGACGAGGGCCGCCTCCTGGCCCTGCGCGACCGCTTCGTCCACGACACCGGCGCCTACACGCCGCGCGGCCTGGTGGTGCCGCTGCTCACGGCCTCCATGCTGACCGGGCCGTACCGGATCCCCGCCGTCGAGTCGAGCTTCGAGAGCCGCTACACTCACCGCGTGCCCGTCACTCCGTACCGCGGCGCCGGGCAGCCGCAGGCCGTCTTCGTGATCGAGCGGGTGCTGGACCTGGTGGCGCGCGAGACGGGGCGCGACCGGGCCCAGGTGCGCCTGGCCAACCTGGTCCGCGCGGAAGACATGCCGTGGGACACGGGGCTGCCCAACTACCGCGGGAGCGGCCGCGTGGTGCTCGACAGCGGCGATCTGCCCTCGGTGCTGCGCCGGGCGCTGGAGAGCGCTCGCTACGACGCGCTGGCCGCGGAGGCCGCCGCGGCCCGACGCGAGGGACGGCTGGTCGGCGTCGGCGTCGCCTGCTATGTCGAGCTGACCGGCGTCGGCCCCTTCGAGAGCGCGCGCGTGCGGGTCGATCCGGCGGGCCGTATCACCGCGTTCAGCGGCGTGACCACGCAGGGCCAGGGGCTCGAGACGACCCTGGCCCAGGTCGCGGCCGATGAGCTGGGCGTCACGCCCGAGGACGTGACCGTCATCGCGGGCGACACGGCCGGGGTCGAGCACGGGACGGGCTCCTTCGCGAGCCGCGCCGCCGTGGTCGGCGGAAGCGCGGTGGCGCTCGCCGCGCGCGACGTCAGCGCGAAGGCGCGTCTTCTCGCGGCCCGGGCCCTCGGATGCGCCGAGGCCGAGCTCGAGCAGGCGGGCGCGGCCTTCGCGGATCGCCGGCGCCCCGAGCGTCGGGTCACCTTCGCCGACCTGGCGCGTCTGGCCGGCGCCGCGACGGCCGCCCTCGGCGTGGAGCCGGGCCTCGAGAGCACGCGCTTCTTCCAGCCCATCGATATGACCTACTCGTCGGGAGCCCACGTGGTGCTGGTCGAGCTGGATGCCCTCTCCGCGTGCGTGCGGATCCTCGGCTACTGGATCAGCCACGACTCCGGCCGGCTCATCAATCCGCTGGTGGTGGAGGGGCAGCTCCAGGGCGCGGTGGCCCTGGGCATCGGCAGCGCGCTGCTGGAGGAGATCACCTACGACGAGACGGGCCAGCTCCTCGCCGGCAGCTACATGGACTATCTCCTGCCCACCGCCACCGACGTGCCGACGATCGCGATCGACCACCTCGAGACGCTCTCGCCCCTCAACCCGCTGGGGCTCAAGGGCGTGGGCGAGTCCGGCGCGTTGCCCGTTCCCGCCGTCCTCGCGTCGGCCATCGAGGATGCGGTCGGACCCGAGGGCGGGCGCGTCACGCGCATGCCGCTCGGCCCCGCGCGCCTGCTGGATCTGCTCCCGCCGGCTCCCCCGCTGCCCGCTCCGCTCGACTGAGCCACCGCGCAAGAGGGTAACGCCGCGGGATCCTCCTGATGGCTTCCTCAGCCGATCCCGAATTGGATGGGTACAAACCGCGCGACATCCCGGATACTGAGCCTCGTCCATCATGTCCGAGCCCGCCATCGACGTCGGGAGCCGCGCCGGGAACGCGTCGCTCGGCACCCCGGAATCCGCCTACGCCTGGACCCGGCTCTTTGCCGCGCTGCTGCTGTCGGCCATCGGCGGCGTCGGCATGTGGTCCGTGATCGTGGCCCTGCCCGCGGTCCA
>Ga0190265_10001062_pt1 | contig 17896 bp, 20 predicted proteins | sample Popmic124T_FD_133135 | JGI IMG/M metagenome (GOLD analysis project Ga0190265, IMG submission 133135) | Populus adjacent soil microbial communities from riparian zone of Indian Creek, Utah, USA - 124 T | ecosystem: Environmental > Terrestrial > Soil > Riparian zone | place: USA: Utah | collected...
CGCCTCCCTTTCTTGCCTCGACCGATGTCAATCTCCAAGTTGGTCCTCCAGGCGGGTGGCGTTGAAGAGCCAGCCTACACTTCCGCGTGGACCTCCAGATCGTGCACCTCGACCTCTCCGAGCAGCCGCTCGACCTGGTTGCGGTCGACGGTGCCGGCGCCGAAGTGCTGGGTCGAGTCGGCGCCGCAGGCGACGGCGTAGGCGAGGCACTCCTCCCGCTCGCGGCCGTCGTAGCGAGCCGCCGTGTAGCCGGCCAGGAAGGCGTCCCCGGAGCCGACCGTGGAGACCGGGTCCAGCGCCCGGATCCGGACCTCGACGACGCGCCGCTCCGCTCCGTCGCCGATCGAGGCCACGCAGCCGTCGGGGCGGGTTATCGCCGCCTCGCCGGCACCGAGCCGGACCAGCTCCGAGAGGGCGTGGACGACGTCGTCGCGATCGGAGAACTCCTGCCCGACCAGCTCCTCGGCCTCGCCCTCGTTGGGGGTGACGACGGAGGCGCCGGCCCGCAGGCCGGCCAGCATCGGCTCGCCCTCGGAATCGAGAATCGTCGGCACGCCGCGCTCCTGGAGCTGCTCGACCAGGCGGCCGTAGAGATCCTCGCCGGCGCCCGGCGGCAGGGTCCCGGCGAGAACGCAGATCTTCGCCCCGTCTGCCAGGTAGCCGAGCCGCTCGACGAAGCGCTCGACCTCCTCGGCGCTGACCGCCGGGCCGCGCTCGTTGATCTCGGTCTGCTCGCCCGAGGTCGGGTCGACCACCGCCATGTTGATCCGGGTCTCGCCGGCGATCCAGGTGAAGTCGGTGAGGATCGCCTCCTTGCGAAGCTCCTCCATCACGCGGTTGCCGGTCGGGCCGCCGGCGAAGCCGGTGGCGATCACCGGCCGGCCCAGCAGGCGCAGGGCGCGGGCGACGTTGATCCCCTTGCCGCCGGCGACCGTGCGGCTCTCGACCGCCCGGTGACGATGGCCAAGACGGAAGTTCGGGACGGCGACGGTGCGGTCGATCGCCGCGTTGAGGGTGACCGTGAGGATCATCCTGCTCCGCCCCCTTCGCGGCGCCGCTCTCTCATCGCCCGCCTCTGCTCGCGACTCATCACCCCATCCTCTCGTCGGGTCCCGCGGCGCAGACGGCGCCACAGGAGAACCGCTCCGACCAGTATCCCGAACAGGGCAAGCGCAAACCAACCCAGATTCCCCGTGACCATGCTGCGCACCCGGTCGAAGGCGCTCGCCTCGGCAACCGCGCGGCCGGCGCGCAGCGGCACCGTGGCTGCCCTGCGGCCGTCGACCAGGACGGTCGCCCGGCCGAGCACGGCGCCGCGGCGGACCGGGCCCTCGACCTCCTGGGGCGCCCGTATCGCTACGCGCAGGCGCTGGCCGCGGCGGAGGCCGACGACGACCCGGCGGGAGGCACGCAGCGGCAGCTCGTCGTCGGTGTAGCGGATCGAGGGCTCGGCGAGGATCTTGCCGGCGCGGACCGGGGTGCGCTTCCGGTAGAGGGAGAAGCCGTACTCGAGCAGCCGCTCGCTCTCGCCGTCGCGCGCTTCCTCGCTCGGCGTGCCCAGCACCGCGGAGATCAGCTCGGTCCCGTTGCTGCGGCCGGCACCGACCAAGACGTAACCGGCCCCCAGGGTGAAGCCGGTCTTCACCCCGGTCGCCCAGGGCTCCTGCAGAAGCAGATCGTTGCGGGTGACGATGCGGCGCCGCGGGCGAACGCTTCGCAGCACGGCCTGCCGCGACGCGGCGATCTTCGCGAAGACGGGGATGTCGAGCAGGCGGCGCGCCAGCGCGACGAGGTCGTAGGCACTGGAGTAGTTGCCGGCCTCGTCGAGGCCGATCGGGTTCGCGTAGTGGGTGTCGGCGAGGCCGAGCGCTGCCGCGCGCTGGTTCATCTGCCGCACGAAGCGCGCTTCCGATCCGCTGGCGGCGACCGCGAGGTCGTAGGCGGCGTCGTTGCCGCTGCGCAGGATCAGGCCATAGAGCAGATCGCGCACGCTGATCCGCTGTCCCGGTCGCAGCTCCAGCAGGGACTCTTCGTAACTGCCGCCGTAGGGAGCGGCCCTGACCACCTTGCTCAGCGGCAGCTCCTTCAGGGCGACGTAGGCGGTCATCAGCTTCGTCGTGCTGGCGATCGAGAGGCGGCGCGAGGGATCGTTCGAAGCGAGCAGCGCGCCGCTGCGGGCATCGATCAGAGCCCAGGCACGAGCGTCGAGGTCGGGCGGGTCCGCGCCAGCCGCACCCGACGCCGACCAACCGGCCACGAGCAGCGTCGCGCAGAGCGCCGCGAGGAGCCGGCGCCCGCTCACCGCAGTTTCAGCTTTTCGCCCGAGACCAGGATCTGCGGGTCGACACCCGGGTTCAGTTCCTCGATGCGGGAGACCGGGACTCCGGTCTCGTTGGCGATCGAGGTCAGCGTGTCGCCGTTCTGGACGACGTAGGACTTCGGAGCCTCGTCCTCGTCACCATCGCTGCTCCTCGTCACCTGACCGCCCCGCGAACCGTTCGCCGAGCGGTCGTCCTCCCCATCCCCGACCGAGGTCGCGATGACCACGATCAGGACCAGGAAGCCGCAGACGAGAGCGACGACGGCGGCGAACCGGGCAAGGGCTGAGCGCTGGTTCATGAGACCTCCCAAACCGCCGCGCGAAGCCGCTCGGCGGCCGCCCCGGGGTCGGGGTCGGAGGCAATGCTACGCGAGGCGGCGACCAGTCCGGAGGCGGGACCCGGTGCGAAGGCCGGCCCGAGCAACTCGGGCCGGCCACCCTGGGCGCCGACGCCTGGGATGAGAAAGACGGAGCGCGGCATCAGCTCGCGCAGACGGGCGAGGTGCTGGGGCTCGGTGGCGCCAACCACTGCGCCCATTCCGCTGAGGCCACTGGCTCCCACCAGCCGGCCGGCAAACCCGTCGACCATCCCCGCCAGCCGCTCGTGCAGGGGGCGATCCGGCGCCGGCAGGTCCTCCACGTCGGCGGCGCCGGGGTTGCTGGTGCGAACAAGGGCGAAGACACCGGCACCCGCCTCCTCGGCGGCTGCGACGAGTGGCTCCAGGGCGTCGCCGCCGAGCAGCGGGTTTGCGGTGAAGGCGTCTGCGCCGAGCCCAGGCACGGGCCCCCAGGGCGTCGGCGTCTCGCCGACCAGCCCCTGCGCGTAGGCGGCGGCCGTGACCGGCACGTCGCCGCGCTTGCCGTCGGCGATCGTCAGCAGGCCGGCCTCGCGAGCCGCGTCGCAGACCTCGGCGAGCGCCGCCCACCCCGGGGCGCCGAGGCGCTCGAAGCAGGCGAGCTGGGGCTTGATCGCGACGCAGGCCGGTCCGGCCCGTTCGATCAGCTCCCGGCAGTGGGCGGCAACCGCCGCCCCGGCCCGCTCTGCAGCGGACCCCGCGGGAGCGATCCCGCCGGCCTCACCCGGACCGAGCTTCGCCGGGTCCGGATCGAGGCCGAGACAGATCTGGCTGCGGCGCTCCTCTACGAGCGCCGCCAGCCGATCTGCGAAAGGAGTGGGGCTCAGCCCTTGACCTTGGACTTCAGGGCGGAGCCGGCCGAGAAGCGAGGAACCTTGCCTCCCGGGATGGTGATCCGCTCGCCGGTGCGGGGGTTGACGCCCTGGCGGGGGCCGCGCTCAGCCACGTGGAATTTGCCGAAGCCGGTGAAGCTGACCTCGCCCCCGTTGCTCAGGGCGTTGGTGATCGTCTCGAGTACAGCATCGACCGCGTTGCTCGCGGCTTTCTTGCTGCCGATCCGGTCGTCAGCTGCCAGTTGGTCCAGAAACTCAGCCTTGGTCACGTCGAAGCTCCTCCGTCGTCGTTGCGGTCGGGCGGCAATCTAACAGTGGCTGCGGGCGTAAGCGTGGCTGTGCGGCTCACGGCCTCAGGAGCCGCCAACCGTCATCTCCCCGATCAGCAGCGGCGGGACGCTGATCGAGTCGCCGAAGGGGACCCAGCGCGGGGTGGCGCCTACCGCCCGAACCGCCCCCAGCATCGAGACCAGCTCGCCCGCGATCGTGAACTCGCGCAGCGGCTCGGCCAGCTCACCGCCGCGGATCGCCCGTCCCGAGGCGCCGACCGAGAAGGCGCCCGATACGGGGTTGACGCCGGCGTGCAGGCCGGCGACGTCGGTGACGAGGACGCCCTCGCCGGCCTCCCGCAGCAGCTCCTCGAAGCCCAGCGAGCCGGGGCTGACGATCAGGTTCGAGGCCGAGACCCCCGGCGGGGTGCGGTAGCCGGAGCGGCCTGCGTTGCCGGTCGAGGCGGCACCGCCTCGCCGCGCCGTGTAGGTGTCGTAGAGGAAGGTGAGGAGCCTGCCGTCCTCGATCAGAGGCGTGCGGCGTCGCGGCACTCCCTCGTCGTCGATCGGCGCCGCGGCGAAGCCATCCGGGTCGAGACCGTCGTCGCGAAGGGCAAAGGCCTCGGAGGCGACCGGCTCGCCGAGCAGCGCGGCGAAGGGCGAGCGCCCCCGCTGCACGGCGTCGGCCCCCAGGCCCCTGCCGAGCAGGCCGACGAAGCTGGCCGCAACCGTCGCGTCGAGGACCACCGGGCAGGCGCGGGACTCCGGCTTGCGGGAACCGATCATCTCGGTCGCCCGCTCGCCGGCCTCGCGACCGATCGCGGCGGGATCGAGGCCGGCCGGCCCGCGGGCGATGCCGAACCCGAGCCCGGTCTCACGACCCGACTCGTCGCCGGCGAGGGCCTGCGCGTAGGCGTAGCAACTCGACGTCTCGTACCCACCGCCGGCCCCGCGCGAGGAGGCGATCGCGACGCGCTCGGAGCTGTCGAAGTAGACGGCCTGCTCGACTCCGGTGACCCGCTGGTCGAATCCCTGTGCGGAGCGTTCGACCGCGAGGGCCAGCTCGGCGACGCGCGGGGTCTCCCACTCGGCCACGGACGGGTCGCTCAGGCCGGCAAGCGCCGGCACACCCCCGGTCTCGACCGGGGGCCCGGCAAACTCGTCCGGGTCGGCGACCCGGGCCGCCTCGACGGCGCGGGCGGCGATCGCGGCGACCCCCTCGGTCGAGAGGTCGGTGCCGAAGGCGTAGCCGACCCGGCCCTCGAGCCAGGCCCGAATGCCGACGCCGCGCTGAGTCGCGGCGCTGAGGCTCTCGATCCCGCCGCCGTGGGTACGGACCTCGCGCATCTCGGTCTCGGTGGCGTATGCCTCGGCATCGCCGGCACCGGCGGCGCGGGCGACCTCGACGGCGCGATGCGCGAGATCGGCGTCGACGACCGAACTCACAGCTCGGTCCCGCCCACCGTCATCGCGGCAATCCGGACGTGTCCCTGGCCGGTGCCGACCGGCGCTTTCTGGCCGCCCTTGCCGCACATCCCGGTCTTCATCCAGAAGTCGTTCCCGACCGCGTCGATCGCGACGAGCGCGTCGAGGCAGTTGCCGATCAGCGTCGCCCCACGGCAGGGAGCGGTCACCTTGCCCCCCTCGATCAGGTAGCCCTCGTTGACGCCGAAGACAAAGTCCCCGGTGGCCGGATCGACCTGTCCGCCGCCGAAGGAGACGGCGTAGAAGCCCTTCTCCACCTCGCCGATCATCGCCTCCGGCTCGGCCTCGCCCGGTGCGATGTAGGTGTTGGTCATGCGCGGGATCGGCAGGTGTCGGAAGCTCTCGCGGCGCCCGTTGCCGGTCGAGGCGACGCCGTCGCGCTCCGCCGTGAGGCGGTCGTAGAGGAAGGAGGTGAGACGACCCTCGGCGATCACCTGGGTCTTCTGGGTCGGCGTGCCCTCGTCGTCGATCCCGTCGCTCCCCCACTCGCCCGGCATGCGCCCGTCGTCATAGGCGCTGAGCAGCGGCTGGGCGACCCGCTCGCCGAGCTTCCCGGCGTAGACGCTCGCGTCCTTCTGGATGTGGTCCGCCTCCAGCCCGTGGCCGGTCATCTCGTGGAAGAGGACGCCGCCGAACCCGCCGCCGACCACGACCGGCATCGAGCCGGCCGGGGCGGGGATTGCGTCGAGCAGGGTGAGCGCCTTGCGCGCAGCGCCGCCCGCGATCGCCGCCGGGTCGTCTTCGAGCAGCTCGAAGCCGCGGTGGCCCCCGAGCGTCTCGGCGCCGGTCTCCACCCGATCGCCGCGCCGCGCCACCGCTTGGGCCCCGATCCGCACGCGGGTCCGGGCGTCGCCGGTGAAGAGGCCGGCCGAGTTGGCCACGGCGACCTGGCGCCGGGCCTCCGCGTAGGAGACCTGAAGCTGGGCGATCTCACCGCCCTCGGCTCGGCCGCGCTCGTCCAACTCGCGCAGCAGCTCCGCCTTGCGGGCGGCGGGAACCTCCCCCGGCGGCCGCTCGATCGGCTGCGGGGTCGTCGCGACCGCCTGCAGCGGGCGGGGCTCGGCGCGCTCGGCGCGCAGCGCCGCGGCGGCCTCTCCGGCGGCGTGCTCGAGGCCGGCGGGGTCGAGACCGTCGACATGGGCGAAATAGGTGGTGCCGCCGCTGACCACGCGGACCCCCGCACCCTCCTCGGCCCCCGACTGCACCGACTCGATCCGCGACTCGTCGATCCCCATCGTCATGCCGGCGCGGCGTTCGGCGAAGACCTCGGCGAACTCGCCGCCCGAGGCGAGGGCGCGGGCAACGACTCGCTCGGCGACGGCGGGGTCGAGCAGGGTCTCGGGCCCGCTCATGTCTTGGGCCGCTTTCCGGCCACCTCGATCAACCTGCCGGCCGCCACGAACAGCTCGCCGCCTGCAACCGAGTCGGCGGCGTGGTCCTCGGCGCGGCCGTCCCGGTAGTAGAGGCGGGCGAAGGGACGGCGGAGGGCGCGGCGCCGGCGCACATAGGCAGCCGCCTCGTCGGCGTAGCCGGAGACACGGCCGAGCAGGACGCGGTGGGGCTTAGGGACCATCCGGCACCCCGCTCCCGCCCGCCGCCAGATCGCGCAGCAGTGCCCGCATGTCGAAGAAGGTCAACGAGGAGAGAGCGAAGCGATCGGTGACCGCGATGGCGGCGAGACCCGCGTGGCGCAGGGCGAAGACCTCGCCCTGCTCGGTGCCGATGTGGACCTGCTCGACCGCCTCTCCGCCCGCCCGGTCGGCGACCTCGAACAGCGCCGCCGCGTCCTCGCTCCAGCGGTCGGCGTCGCCGTTGGCGGCGAGGACCGACCCCCCGGCGTCGAGGATCGCGGCGCCGCGAAGGTCGGGCGACATCTCGGCGAGGAAGGCAAGCGCCGCCTCGGCGGCGTCGCCGGAAACCGTCGCGCTCGTCTCACCGTCGGGCACCTGCGTGAAAATACCGGCCGTGCCGATCGCCCGCGCCTCCTGGATGACCGTCGTAGCCGTCTGTGCGATCGCCGTCGTCCTCCTCGCCGTCGGGGGATACACCGGCTACGCGGTCACGGTCGGCGCCGTCGGCCTGGCCGCAGCGGTGAACCTGCTCCCCAGTCCCTAGCCCGCCGCCGGAGCCCCAGATGGTTATTCCACGGCCTCTCCGCGGGCTGAGGCGGGATGACGGGTGCGGCTCGGCTTGAAGCTTCCCCAAGCTTGAGACCCTGTAGCCGCCCTCACAGCTTGGTCATCCCGGGACACGTGTCGACAGAGAAGCCTGGCCGGCCTCCGGGCGAATGTCGCGAAGCGGCCTATGCAATCCGGTGATTGCGCGGCCGTAGGCCGCGCTCATCGTTCACCCCAAGAGCGAAGCTCTTGGGGTGTCAATTCGACCGGAGGTCGGCCAGGCTTCTCTCACACCTACAGGATCGTGGAATCGACCATCTACCCAGACCGATACGGGCCGTCGTCCCCGGCCGGATCGTGGAAGGACGTCTCCGGCTCGGCGTGGATCAGGACCTCGCCACCCGGGATGTCCGCCTCGATCGAGGCCCGCATCGCGTGGGCTAGCTCGTGCGCCCGCTCGAGGCTGGTCCCCGAGCGGTACTGGACGTGGAGGTCGACGTAGCGGCGACGCCCCGCTCGGCGCGCCCGCAGCTTGTGGTAGCCGGCCACCTCGGGAGTGCGGGCGGCGGCGATCGCCGCCTCGATCTTGTCCATCTCGGCATCGGGCAGCGCCTCGTCGACGAGGACGCCGGAGGAGCGCCGCAGGATGCGCAGGCCGGCGACGACGATCGCGGCCGCGACGAGGAGTGCGGTGATCGAGTCGAAGGCGACTATCCCGGTCAGCTCGACCAGCGCCAGACCGGCCAGGACCCCTGCGGAGGTGAGGGCGTCGGCGCGGAGGTGGGCGGCGTCCCCTTCCAGGGCGGGCGATTCATGCGCCTTCGCCTGCCGGTAGAGGATCGTGGAGACGATCAGGTTGGCCAGCACCGAGAAGCCCATCACCGCGATGCCGATCCCGAGGGCATCGACCTCCGCGCCGACCACGAGCCGCCGGGTCGCCTCGAAGACGATCACGCCGGCGCCGACCAGGATCAGCATTCCCTCGATCGCCGCCGCCAGGCTTTCGACCTTCTCGTGGCCGTAGGGATGCTCGGCGTCGGCAGGCTCGTCTGCCTTGCGGACGGAGACGAAGGCGACGACCGAGGCGACCAGGTCGATCATCGAGTGGATCGCCTCGGTGACGATCGCGATCGACCCGGTGATCGCCCCGGCGGCGAGCTTGATCGCGATCAGGACCGAGTTGGAGGCGATCGAGAGCGCCGCGGCGCCGCTTTTGGTGCGGATCATCTGCCTGGCGCCGCCGCCCTGCCGGCACCGAGGTGTCCGAACAGCTGCCGCGCGGCCAGTCCGCGATGGCTGATCTCGTTCTTCTCCACCTGGCTCAGCTCCGAGTAGGTGCGGGTGTCGTCGGGCCCGGTTGCGTCGGGAACGAACGCCGGGTCGTAGCCGAAGCCCCCCTCGCCCCGCGGCTGCTCGATCAGGTGCCCCTCGCAACGTGCCTCGAAGACGTGCTCGGTGCCGTCCGCTTCGACCAGGGCCAGGGCACAGGTGTAGTAGGCGCCCCGCTCGTCGCCCGCCGCGGCGACCTCGCGCAGCAGCTTCGCCAGGTTCTCCCCGTCGGTCGCGCCCTCGCCGCCGTAGCGAGCGGAGTGGATCCCGGGCCCGCCGCCCAGACCCACTGCGCCGATCCCAGAATCGTCGGCGATTGCGGCCTTGCCCGTAGCCCCGTGGGCCGCGCGGGCCTTGTCGAGCGCGATCGCGGCGAAGCTCTCGCCGTCCTCCGGCGGCAGCTCAACCCCCTCCGGCAGCGGCTCCAGCTCGACCCCGGGCAGCAGTTCGCGCATCTCGCGCAGCTTGTGCCTGTTGCCCGTAGCGAAGATCAAGTTCCGGCTACCCGCTCCTGCACCCCTCGCAGCCGCGAGATCCCCATCTCGGCGAGGCCGAGCAGCTCGTCGAGCGAGGCGCGGGAGAGCGGCGTCCGCTCCGCCGTAGCCTGCACCTCGACCAGGCCGCCGTCGCCGGTCATCACCACGTTTGCGTCGACCTCGGCGCGCGAGTCCTCGCCGTAGTCGAGGTCGCAGAGCGCCCTCCCGTCGACCATGCCGACGCTGACCGCCGCGACCGAGCCGGTCAGCGGCATCGTCTCGATCTTCCCCGCGTCGAGCAGCTTCTGCAGTGCGAGCCGCAGGGCGACGTAGCCGCCCGTAATCGCCGCGCAGCGAGTGCCGCCGTCGGCCTGCAGCACGTCGCAATCGACGTAGACGCTGCGTTCGCCGAGTGCCTTGAAGTCGACGACGACGCGCAGCGAGCGCCCGATCAGGCGCTGGATCTCCACCCCTCGCCCGTCCTGGCGACCCTTCGAGACGTCGCGTGCCTTGCGGTCGCCGGTGGAGGCGGGCAGCATCGAGTACTCGGCGGTCACCCAGCCCTTGCCCCGGCCACCCATCCACTTCGGCACCGACTCGTTGACCGAGGCGGTGCAGATCACCCGGGTTTTGCCAAGCGAGATCAGCGCCGAGCCATCGGCGGTCTCGACGAAACCGGGGTCGATCGTGACCGGCCGGATGTCGGCCTGTGCTCGGTCATAGCTGCGGGAGGCTGGCATCGGGCGAGTCTTTCACGAGCCTGCAGGAGACGGCGCGCCGCCGGATCCGGGATCCGGCAGGATGCGGAGGCCGCGCTGGGAGAAGTGCGAGTCGAACGCGAACGCCTCCCCGCCTCCGTCGCGCTCAATCAAGGCGAAGGAGGTCGCGTCCACGTAGCTCCAGCGCTTGTCCCGGTGTCCCTCGAGGATCGCCCAGGCCTCGTCCTCGACGACCGGATCGAGCCGGACCAGCTCGATAGCCGAGCCGGCGCGAAACCGGCGCCCCCACTCGATCGCCTCCTCGCGCCCCACCCTGACCAGCAGCGCTGTATAGGTCTCGGCGAACACGTAGTTGGAGGTGAACAGCGCCGCTCCCTCCGAGATCAGCTCGGCCAGCGCCACCCGGGCGTGCCCGTGCTCGGCCTCCGACTCGTTGCGCAGCGCGACGAAAGCGCTGGTGTCGACGAACACGGACCTCATCGGCCGTAGAGGTCGTGGTCCAGCGTCTCGACGCTGGTCGCCTCGCGGCCGCGCCCGGGCGCCTCGTCGGCCAGGAAGCGGAGTAGCGGATCGGCCGCGGGATCGGCCAGGCGAGCCCGCTCGGCGTCGATCAGCTCGCGCACCACCGCGGCGATGCTCCCCGACCCACCGGCCCGCTGCTTGAGCCAGCGGTACTGGCTGTCGTCCAGATATAGCTGCGTTCGATGCTTCATGCTGGAATACAGCATACGGCGCAGCTCGGTCGGAATCCCCGGCCCGCTCCCAGCCGGCGCATGAGGCGGAAGCGAGGCCCTGACGAGCGGGACGGCCCGCGTCGCGAGCCGTCCCTCCGCCGCCCTCATTTGAACGTCACCTGGTCGACCGCCTGCTTGATCTTGTCGACGATCACGTTCGCCAACTCGGTTCCCTGTTTGCCGTTGAAGCCTTTCATCGCGGCGACCATCCCCACCATCAGCAGCGAGACGAGCAGGATCAGGCCGACGTACTCGACCGTCCCCTGCCCGCGCTCGCCGGCCGCGAGAGCGCGGATCGCCCGCAGCCGCTGCGTCACTGCGGCGTGCACGTAGCCCATCAACAGGTAGATCATCGAAGCCCCCCTTTGTGGTTTCCCCCGATCCTGCAAGGCCCCGAATCACCGATCTAGACGTAAATGAGCCAATTTCGTGGCGTCAATGTGAAAAGTCCGAGACGGGCGCCCGGTGGCCGGCGGATACCCTCACGCGCCATGCGCGTCCTGGTCGTCACCAACTTCACCCCGGACGCCGGCGCGCCCCAGCGGGGGCGCTGGGTGCGCGACCAGGTCGAGGAGGTGCGCCGCCACGGGGTCGAGGTCGACATGTTCACCTTCCCGCCCGGCTCGCGCCACTACATCCCGGCGACCCTGCGCCTGCGCAGACTGCTTCGCCGCGAGCGCTTCGACCTCGTTCACGTCCACTACGGGCTGACCGCCTGGTGCGCCCTGCTGGGTGGCGCCAAGCCGCTGGTCGTCACCTTCCACGGCACCGACGTCCGCCACCCGGTCGTCGGGCCGATGTCGCGACGGCTTGCCCCTCGCGTCGACCTCGTCGCCGCCGTCTCGCGGGCCCTCTTCGCGCCGGAGGACGGCAGGCCGGGCCTGCCGCGACCCCCGGGCTCTGCCGTCCTTCCCTGCGGGCCGGACCTCGACCGCTTCCGGCCGATCCCGCGGCTCGAGGCACGCCAAGCGCTGGACCTCGACCCCGCGGGCCGCTACCTGTTCTTCCCGGCAAATCCAAACCGGCGGGAGAAGCGCTTCGACCGAGCCTCTGAAGTTGCTGCTCGAACCGGGGCCGAGCTGCTCAGCGGCGGCTCGATCGACCCCGACGAGATGCCCTTCTGGGTCAATGCCGCCAACGCCGTCCTCGTCACCTCCGACTACGAGGGCTTCGGCCTCGCCTGCGTCGAGGCGCTGGCCTGCGACGTACCCGTCCTCTCGACCCCGGTGGGGATCGCGCCGTTCGCCCTCGCCGGGGTGGACGGAGCGCTCTGCGCGCCCTTCGACGCCGAGCTCTGGGCCGAGGCCGCCGCCCGCCACCTCGAGCGGCGGGACCCGCGGGTAGAGGGCGCGGCCCGCGCCGCATCGCTCTCGGCCGCACGGATGGCCCAACGGACTATCGAGGCCTACCGGGACCTTCTCTCGGCGGCGTAATAGATTGGGCCTGGAATGACCGAGGAAAAGGAGCGCGACTCCGGCAGCGAGGATCTCGGCGGGCAGGTCGATGCCGCCGAGCGCCGCCTGAGCGAGGCGGCAGACGCCGCCAACGCCGCGGAGAAGCGCGCGACGGCGGAGATCAGGGCGCTCGAAGCCAACCTGGAGAAGGAGCGGCAGCGCGCCGCCGAGGAGCTGGAGGGGATGAGGCGCGAGCACGCCGACGAGCTGCAGCGAGAACGGAGCGCGAAGGAGCAGGCGATCGCCGCCGCCGAGGCGCGCCTTGCCGAGATCGAGGCGCAGGCGGTAGCGGCCGAAAAGCGGATCGAGGCGGCGCAGCAGCGCGGCGGCGCGACCGGAGGCACCAGCGCGGACGCCGAGGCCCGCGCCCGCGAAGCCGCCGCCGCCTGGCTGCGCACTCAGGTCGAGGCGATCCGCCGAGAGGCGGGGCAGCGATAACGGCGGTGGTCGAGTGCGACGTCGCCGTCGTCGGCGGCGGCGCCGCCGGGCTGTGGACGGCGTTGCGCGCGGCAGAGCTGGGCGGTTCCGTCTGCTTGGTCTCGCGGACCCCGCTCTCCGAGAGCGCCAGCTTCTGGGCGCAGGGCGGACTCGCGGCGGCGCTCGAGCCCGGCGACTCCCCCGCCCGCCACGCAGCCGACACGATTGCCGCCGGCCGCGGCCTCTGCCGTCCCTCGGCGGTCGAGGCGCTGACCGAGGAGGCACCGGCCGCCGTGCGGGATCTGCGGGAACGCGGCCTCGCCTTCGACCTCGACCCGGACGGCGAGCTGGCGCTTGGGCTGGAGGGCGGCCACACCCGCCGCCGCATCGTCCACGCCGGCGGCAGCCAGACCGGCCACGAGATCACCTCGAAGCTGGCGGCGATGGTCGCCGCCGAGGAGCGGATCTCCGTTCTCGAGAACACCTCGGCGCTGGCGCTGTGGAGCGACGGCGAGCGCTGCCATGGCGTGCTGACCGGCGGCGGCTCGCTTGCCGCGAAGGCGACCGTGCTCGCGACCGGCGGCGCCGCGGCCCTCTGGCGACGGACCACCAACCCCTGGGGGGCGATCGGGGCCGGGCCGACGATCGCCAGTGCCGCGGGGGCCGACCTGGCGGACCTCGAGTTCTGTCAGTTCCACCCCACCGCCCTGGCCCTGCCCGGCACTCGCTTCGACGGCCTGCTGATCACCGAGGCCGTGCGCGGCGAGGGCGCCACCCTGCTCGATGCGTCGGGGCGCCGCTTCACCGACGAGCTGGCGCCCCGCGACGCAGTCACCGCGGCGATCCTCGACCGGATCGAGGCCGATGGCGGTATCGGCGTGCGGCTCGACCTGAGCGACCTCGACCCCGACCGCTTCCCCAACGTCTTCGAGTTGCTTGCGGAGGCCGGGCTCGACCCGCGCTCGGAGCCGGTCCCGGTCGCACCGGCCGCCCACTACACGATGGGGGGGATCGCCGTCGACCTCGACGGCCGCTCCTCGCTCCGCGGCCTCTACGCCGTCGGCGAGTGCTCCTGCACCGGGCTGCACGGCGCCAACCGGCTCGCCTCCAACTCGCTCAGCGAGTGCTTCGTCTTCGGCGGCCGCGCCGCCGCGGCGGCGCTGGCGGAGAGCGCGGCCCCCCGGCCCCCGGCGCAGCCCGAGTGGCGCTTCGAGCCGCCGACCGAGGCCACCCGCGACGCCGTCTGGCGCCTCGCCGGGCCGCTGCGACGCCCCGAGCAGCTGCGCGAGCTGCGCGGCGACTCCTACCCGCTCGCCGCGGCGATCGCGACCAGCGCCCTCGAGCGCGACGAGTCGCGCGGCGGCCACCTGCGCGTCGACGAGCCCGGCATCGACCCCGAGCTGGACGGCGTCCACATCGTCCTCGGCCCCGACGGCACCACCCGGCGCGAGAGCTGGCGCTGACCCTCGTTCGTTAGCGTCGGCCCATGCTGCTCGGGGTCGACGTAGGCGGGACCTTCACCGACGCCGTCCTCTTCGACGGCGAGACGGCGCACACCGCAAAGCTGCCGACGACCCCGGAGGACCAGTCGCAGGGGGTGATCGATGCGGTGCAGGCGGTTTTGCGGCGGGCCGGAGCGAGACCCGCCGACGTCGAGTCCTTCGCGCACGGGATGACGGTCGGCACCAACGCGCTGCTCGAGGAAAGCGGCGCCCGCACCGCGCTGATCGCGACCCGCGGCTTCGCCGACCTGCTCGAGATCGGCCGCCAGGACCGCCCCGACCTCTACCGCCTCTGCAGACCCAAGCCGGCGCCGCTGATCGAGCCGGACCTGCGCTTCGAGGCGGCAGAGCGGACCGGCCCCGAGGGGATCGTCGAGCCGCTCGACCCCGAGGAGCCCGACCGGCTGGCGGAGCTCGTCCGCGCCAGCGGCGCCGAGTCGGTCGCCGTCTGCCTGCTCTTCTCCTACCTGGACCCCTCGCACGAGCAGGCGGTCGCCGAGCGGCTGCGCCGCGAGCTGCCGGGTGTCCACGTCTCCGCCTCGCACCAGGTGCTTCCCCGCTTCCGCGAGTACGAGCGCTGCTCGACCACCGCGATCGACGCCTACCTCTCCCCCCTGCTCGGCCGCTACCTGGGACGGCTCGGCGAGTCGGCCACCGAGGCCGGCCTGCCCCGACCGGTCGTGATGCAGTCCTCGGGCGGCGTCGCCGCAGCCGAGGATGCGGCACGGGCGGGCGCCTGGAGCGTCCTCTCCGGGCCCGCCGGCGGCGCGGTCGGGGCCGGGCTCCTCGCCCGCGCCTGCGGCGACGGCAACGCGATCGGGCTCGACATGGGCGGGACCTCGTGCGACGTCTGCGTGGTCGAGGACGGCGAGGTCCGCCGCACCGACTCGCGGCAGATCGGCGGCCGGACGATCCAGCTGCCGATGGTCGACGTGCACACGGTCGGGGCGGGCGGCGGCTCGATCGGGTGGCGGGACGCCGGCGGGGCGCTGCGGGTCGGCCCCCGTTCGGCCGGCGCCGTGCCCGGCCCCGCCTGCTACGGCCGCGGCGGCGTGGAGCCGACGGTCACCGACGCGAACCTCGCGCTCGGCCGGCTGGCCCCCGACTCGACCCTGGCCGGAGGCGTCGCCCTCGACGCCGATGCCGCCCGGGCGGCGATCGGAAGCCTGGCCGGCTCGCTCGGCCTCGGCGAGCTGGAGACCGCCGAGGGAATCGTCCGGGTCGCCAACCAGGAGATGGTGCGGGCGCTCCGCGTCGTCACGGTCGAGCGCGGCGTCGACCCGCGCCGCTTCGCCCTGCTGCCGTTCGGCGGCGCCGGGCCGATGCACGCAGCCGCGATCGCGGCCGAGCTGGGCATCGACCGCATCCTCTGCCCCCGCGCCGGCGGCGTCCTCTCCGCACTCGGCCTCTGCGCCTCCGACCGCCGCCGCGACACGACCCGCACCGTGATGCTGAGCGGCGCCGATTTCGCCGCCGAGCGGATCGCCACCGAGGTGGACGAGCTGATCGCCAGGCTCGACGGCGAGCGGACCGGTGCCGAGGTCGAGGTCGTCTACGAGATGCGCTACGCCGGACAGGCATTCGAGCTGCCGGTGCCCGGTACGACCCGCCCCGATCCCGAGGACCTGGCCGGCCGCTTCGAGCAGGCGCACGAGGAGCGCTACGGATATCGCGACCCCGACGGCGAGGTGGTCCTCGTCGACATTCGCCTCGCCCTCGTCGCACCTGGCCCGCGACCGCGGCCGGCGGCGGCGCCCGAGGGCCGGCTGGAGCAGAGCGCCCGCCCGGTCCGGTTCGACGGCGAATGGGTCGAGACCCCGGTCCTGCGCGGCGAGCCCGCCGCCGGGCACGCCGCCGAGGGACCGGTCGTCTTCGAGCTGCCGGAGGCGACCTTCGTCGTCCCGCCGGGCTGGCGCACCGAGGTCGACGAGACCGGCACGATCGGCGCGGAGGTCAGGCGGTGAGCGGCCTCGACCCGGTCACCCTGCAGGTGATGATCGGCGGCCTCCGCGCCGCCTGTGAGGAGATGGGTGCGACGCTGATCCGCTCCGCCTACTCGGCCAACATCAAGGAGCGCCACGACTGCTCGACGGCGCTCTTCGACGCCCGTGGGGAGCTGGTGATGCAGGCCGAGCACATTCCCGTCCACCTCGGCTCGATGCCGGACGCGGTCGCCGCCGTGCTCGGCGAGGAGCACCGGCCGGGGTCCGCCTGGGTGCTCAACGACCCCTACCGCGGCGGCACCCACCTCCCCGACGTGACCCTGATCTCGCCGGCCTTCGTCGAGGACGAGCTGCTCGGCTTCGCCGCCTGCCGCGCCCACCACGCCGACGTCGGCGGCCCGACCCCGGGCGGCATGCCCGCTCGCTCGCGGACGCTGGCGGAAGAGGGCGTGGTGATTCCGCCCACGCGCGTCGAGGACGGCGTCCTGGAGCAGCTGGCAGCCCAGATGCGCTCGCCCCGCCAGCGCCTCGCCGACTTCCGCGCCCAGGGCGCCGCCAACCGGATCGGCGAGCTGCGCTTCGCCGAGCTGGCCTCCCGCCACGGCGCGGGGCAGCTGCGCGCCGGCATGGACGAGATCCTCGCCTATGCGGAGCGCCGCACCCGCGCCGCCCTGGAAGCTCTGCCCGACGGGTCCCATGCGGCCGAGGACGTGCTCGAAAACGATGCCGGTGGGACCCCGCAAGACGCCGTCCTGCGAGTCGTCGCGACGATCGAGGGCGACCGGCTCCGGCTCGACTTCGGCGGCACCGATCCGCAGGTCGACGGAAACCTCAACTGCCCGCTCCCGGTGACCAAGTCGGCGGCTTTCTTTGCCGTCAAGGCGTTGACCGACCCCGACGCGCCGCCTTCGGCCGGCGCCCACCGCCCGATCGAGGTGATCGCCCCCGAGGGCTGCCTGCTCAACGCCCGCTTCCCGGCCGCCGTCGCCGCCGGCAACGTCGAGACCTCGAGCCGGGTCGCCGACCTCGTGATCGCCGCACTGGGCGGCGCCCTCCCGGTTCCCGCCCAAGGCCAGGGGACGATGAACAACCTGACGCTCGCCAACGACCGCTTCACCTACTACGAGACGGTCGGCGGCGGGCAGGGAGCCTGCCTCGACGCCGACGGGCCGAGCGCGATCCACGTCGCGATGTCGAACACGCTCAACACCCCGGTCGAGGCGCTGGAGACCGAGTTCCCGTTGCGGGTGCGGGAGCTGGCGCTGCGGCACAGCAGCGGTGGCGACGGCGCCCACCGCGGCGGCGACGGGATCGTGCGCGAGATCGAAGCGCTCGCCCCGATGCGCTACACGCTGATCACGGAGCGGCGGCGGCACGCCCCGCGCGGTCGCAACGGAGGCGCCGACGGCGCCCCGGGACGCAACCTGATCGACGGCAAACAGCTGCCGAGCAAGGCCGAGGGGGACCTGCAGAGGGGCGAGAGACTGCGGATCGAGACCCCCGGCGGTGCCGGAAGGGGACGGAAAACCTAAATTTCGGTGCGAAATTTGGCGTTTTCAATCGCCTCGTCTAGAATGCCCGGCTCGGGCGGGGCTTCCGCCTGGACTGTTCAGGACACCTCCCGGTCGCAGGTCACCAAACCTTCTCAGGTACAGATTCAGATGCCAATCGCTTTAAAGGAATGGGCAGTAACTGTGCGCGCTCTCGCCGAGGGCGAGCAGCTGCTGACCCTGCGCAAGGGCGGCATCCGCGAGGAGAACAAGCACTTCGAGCTCAAGCACGAGCGCTTCTTCCTCTACCCGACCTTCGACCACCAGCGGAACAACCTGGTGCGCGAGTCCCATCACCCGGAGCTGCGCCGCGCCCTCGAGGAGGGCGTCTGGCCCGACGAGGAGCCGCCGCCCAGGGCGCTGCTCCAGGACGGCGGCATCCCGCAGCCCGA
>Ga0190265_10001063_pt1 | contig 17887 bp, 13 predicted proteins | sample Popmic124T_FD_133135 | JGI IMG/M metagenome (GOLD analysis project Ga0190265, IMG submission 133135) | Populus adjacent soil microbial communities from riparian zone of Indian Creek, Utah, USA - 124 T | ecosystem: Environmental > Terrestrial > Soil > Riparian zone | place: USA: Utah | collected...
CCATGGATGCCGTCCCGCCCCGTGCGGCTGCCCACGTAGAGGATCGGATTGCCCACGCCGCTCGCCCGGGCGTTGAAGATCTGATCGCGCTTGGCGACTCCGAGGGCGAAGGCGTTGACCAGGATGTTGCCGTCGTAGCAGCGGTGGAAACCGGTCTCGCCGCCCACGGTGGGGACGCCCACGCAGTTGCCGTAGCCGCCGACGCCGCGCACCACGCCGTCGATCAGGAAGCGCATGCGCGGCGCGTCGATCTCGCCGAAGCGCAGGGAGTCCATGCAGGCGATGGGGCGGGCGCCCATGGTGAAGATGTCGCGCAGGATGCCGCCGACGCCGGTCATCGAACCCTGATAGGGCTCGATGAAGCTCGGGTGGTTGTGCGACTCCATCTTGAACACTGCGACCCAGCCGTAGCCGATGTCGACCACGCCGGCGTTCTCGCCCGGGCCCTGGAGGACGTGCGGCCCCTCGGTGGGGAACTCCCTGAGGTAGATCTTCGAAGACTTGTAGGAGCAGTGCTCGCTCCACAGGGCCGACGTGATGCCGAGCTCGGTCCAGTTGGGATCGCGGCCGAGGATCTTCTGGAGCCGCTCGAACTCCTCGCCGGTGAGGCCGATCGACCGCGCCACCTCGGGGGTGATCGCGGGTTCCTGGACCGCCGTCATCGCACCGCCCCCAGCACCCGGCTCCCCGCCTGCACGGCGCCGGCGAAGATCGTGAGGCCGTCCGTGTTGCCCAGGATCGGCTCCGAGCAGCGCTCCGGGTGGGGCATCATGCCGAGCACGTTGCCGCCCGGGTTGCAGATCCCCGCGATGTTCCTCGCCGCGCCGTTCGGGTTGCTCTCCGGGGTGATCCGGCCGTCGGCCTCCGCGTAGCGGAAGACCACCTGGCCCGCCGCCTCCAGGGCGTCGAGCCGCTCGGAGGAGTCCTCGTAGTTGCCCTCGGCGTGGGCGATCGGCAGGCGCAGCACCTGGCCGGCGCGGAGCTGGCGGGTGAACGGCAGGTCGGCGCGCTCCACCCGGAGATGGACCTCGAGGCACTGGAAGCGCAGGTTCTCGTTGCGCCGCATGGCGCCCGGCAGCAGGCCGGCCTCGAGCAACACCTGGAAGCCGTTGCAGATGCCGAGCACGAGCCCGCCGGCGTCCGCATGGCGCTTGACGGCGGCCATCACCGGCGAGAGCGCGGCGAGGGCGCCGGCCCGCAGGTAGTCGCCGTAGGCGAAGCCGCCGGGGAGGACGATCAGGTCGCTGCCCTTCAGGGTCTCGTCCTGGTGCCAGAGGAAGGAGACCTCCTGGTCCAGCACGTGCTTCAGGACGTGGTAGACGTCGTGGTCGCAGTTGCTGCCCGGAAAGACGACGACGCCGCACCTCACGGCTGGCCTCCGTGGAGCAGCTCGACGGAGTAGTCCTCGACGACGGTGTTGGCGAGGAGCTTCTCGCACATTTCGCGGAGCTGGCGCTCGGCGGCGGCCGGGTCGTCGGTCGCGAGGTGGATCTCGAAGCTCTTGCCGGCCCGGACGTCCAGGACGCCGGGGAAGCCGACGCGGGAGAGGGCGTCGCGGATCGCCTTGCCCTGCGGGTCCAGGATCTCGCGGCGCGGATAGACGGTCACTCTTGCCTTCACGAATTCACCTCGATCCACGGACTCGGCCGATCCTGCTCGGTGACGGCCAGCCGTGCGGAGCAGCCCTCCCGGTCCAGAGCTTCGCCGATCGCGGCGGCGGCCAGGGTGGGCAGGTTGTTGGTGCGGGAGAGATGGTAGAGCACCACACAGCGCAGGCGGTCGCCCATCAGCTCGGGGAGGCCTTCCGCGGCCTCCCGGTTCGAAAGGTGGCCGTGACGCCCGGCCACCCGCTGCTTCAAGCTCCAAGGATACGGACCGTTCCTCAGCATGTCGAGGTCGTGGTTGGTCTCCAGGATCAGCACGTCCAGGTCGCGCAGGCGGGCCCACGCCAGGCTGGTGCGGCACCCGATGTCGGCGACCAGGCCGACCCGGCGGCCGAGAGGGTCCTCGATCACCACCCCCACGGGCTCGGCCGCGTCGTGCGGCACCATGAACGGCTCGACCGTGAAGCCGTCGATCTCGCGCCGCTCGCCGGAACGCATCCGAATCACCGTCTTCGCCACCACGTCGCGCATGCGGATGCGCCCCAGGGTGCCGGGCGTGCCATAGATCGGCAGCTTGTGCTTGTGCGCGAAGCCGTCCGCCCCGCGGCAGTGGTCCTGGTGCTCGTGGGTGATCACCAGGGCCTTCAGGCTCTTGGGATCGACACCGAGGAGAGCCATCCGCGCCACCAGCTCGCGGCACGAGAACCCGGCGTCGAGCAGGATGCGGTGCTCGCCGGACTCGACGACCACGGCGTTGCCTCCGCTGCCCGAGCCCAGCACACCCACCCGCAGCGGCGGACCCGGCCGGCGGGGCGCCGCAGGACGCGGCGGCTCGGGCCCGCAATCGCCCCAGAGGTCGAGGGCGATCTGACCGGCGTATTCCTGCCGCTGCTTACCTTCCGGCTTGTTGTCCGAGGGGGGTGCCACCTGGGAAAAGGTACCACAAACAGGGGCCGGCCGCAGGCCAGCCCCTACGGATTGAGGTCAGAACTCGTAGACCTTCCCCTGCTCCAGGTAGCTGATGTCCGGGTTGCCGAGCTTCCGGACCTCCTCCTGGATGCGCTCGATGCAGGGCGGCTTCAGGTGGTGCAGCAGGATGGGCACCGACTTCCTGAGCTTGCGCAGCTCGGCCTCCAGGGTGCGCGGGGTGAGGTGGAAGGAGACGTCGGCCACCTGCTGCAGAGAGTTGTCGAAGCTGGTCTCGATGCACAGCGCCTTCAGGTTCGGCGTGCGGTTGGCGATCTCCCAGAAGCGCTGCGTCGGCCCGGTGTCGCTCGACCAGAGCATGGCCGCGCCGTCCTGCTGGATCAGGAAGCCGTGCGTCGTCACCAGGTGGTCGACCGGGATGGGGGTGAAGCTGACGCCGTCGATGACGACCGGCACCTCGCTCTCGAACTCGCGGAAGCGCACGGCCGGCAGCAGGTGGTTGGGCAGGCGGGTGAAGTCCGGCCAGGTGGCGTTGTTGAACAGGTACTTGCGGATGGCGTAGGCCGTGGCCGCCGAAGAGTGGATCTCGATCCCCTGCTCGCTCTTGCCGTAGACGTTCTCGATGAAGAACGGCAGCGAGTTGGTGTGGTCCATGTGGGAGTGGCTGAGCAGGATCGAGTGCACCGCCACCTGCCGTTCGATGGGCAGCGCCTGGGACAGCGAGCCCGCGTCGAGCGCGATCGTGCCGTTGACCAGCAGGCAGGTCATCCGGCACTCCAGGCTCTCTCCTCCGTACCCCCCTAGGACTTGAACACGCATATATTGCGGAGATTGTATCTCTGCTACCTCCAAAGGACCAAAACAAGGGGCCGGGTGGCCCGGGGGGACTCCCCGGGGACCCGGCCCAAGTCTTTTTACCGCGTCGGCTACCGCGGCCGGCTCAGAAGCGCGTGCCGATCCAGAACGAGGTCCGGAGGTCGGAATTCTCGTCCGGCAGCGGGTTGATCGGCTTCGCGAAGTCCCAGTTGAGGTCGAGGCCCAGAAGGCTGGCCGTGACGCCGAAGCCGTAGGCCATGGAGCCGTAGGAGACGCTGCCGTCGCGGACCGGGACGTCGCCCTCCGAGTAGAACTCCAGATCCTGGAAGTCGTTGTACCAGGCGCCGCCGACGTCGAAGAAGACCAGCCCTCGGATGCCCTGGAAGGCGACCAGGGGGGTGGCGAGGACGTCGACCAGCGGGAAGCGGTACTCGACGTTGGCGAAGAAGCCGCGGTCGCCCACCACCGAGCGGAAGTCGACGCCGCGAAGCGTGTCGAGGCCGCCGAAGTAGAACGGCGAGGGGCGGTTGCCGTCGGCCCAGCCGGCGTAGCCGCGAAGCGCCAGGTTGCTCCGCCGGGTGACCGGGATGTACTGGCGCAGATCGGCCTCGGCGGACTGGAAGAGGGTGCCGCTGTCCTCGAGGTCGGGGGCGTAGAAGGCGTCGAAGCGCCAGCGGCGTCCGGCGATCGCGCCCCAGTTGGCGAACTGGGCCGAGTCCCCGACCACGGAGCCCTGGAGCAGCGGGAAGTCGTCCTGAAACGTGAGGTAATCGAAGTCGAAGGGGCCCGCGTCCGGGTTCAGGTTCAGGACGGGGAAGGAGAACTTGCGGTAGAGGTAGCCCAGGCCCACCTCGGCGCGATGATAGAAGGTGAAGGGGTAGACGATCGACCCGATGGCGCCGGTCTGCTGAAAGGCGAGGCGGTCGCGCTCCGACCGGCCGGCGAGCTGCAGGGTCTGGTCGAGATAGAAGTCGCGGTCGTCGAACAGGTGGACCTGCCACTGCAGGCGGTCCGAGAAGTCGGCGTAGACGATGTTGAAGTTCGAGAAGCTGTCGACGGAGCTGAAGGAGGCCAGGATGCGGCGGTCGCCCAGGTAGTCCGAGAAGGTCAGCAGGATGTTGCCGAGGAAGTTCTGGTCGTTGTCGACGCCGACGTAGGTCTGGGCGTTCTCGAGGAAGAACTTGTAGCCGCCGTAGCGCTCCTTGTTGGCGTCGTCGAGGGTCACCTGGATGTCCGGCTCGAAGCCCGGCACGTCGGTGGGGAGGATGGGCTCGACCGGGACCTGGACCGTTTCCGGCTCCTTGACCGGCGCGTCCACGTCGCGTACGTAGAGATCGAAATCGCCCTTCCAGTAGCCGGTGTAGACCAGCCGCTCCTGGCCCTCGCGGCCCTCGCGCTCGCGGAGCACCGTGGGCATGAAGGCGCCGGTGACGACGTCCGTGTACTGGCGGACCTGGCTCGTCGCGAGCTCCAGGCTGTAGATGTTCTCGCGGCCGCCCCGGTCCGAGGTGTAGTAGAGGCGCTTGCCGTCCGGCGAGTAGATCGGGTCGTTCTCGTTGGACTCCCCCGTGGTCAGGGGGAAGCGCCGGCTCGGGTTGTCCAGGTCCATGCGGAAGAGCTTGCCGAAGCCGCCGGCGCCCAAAACCGAGACGAAGGTGATCGACTTGCCGTCCGGCGAGAAGGTCGGAGCGGCGTCGTAGACCGAGTCGTTGGTGAGGTTGACGATCGTCCGCGCCTCAAGGTCCATCAAGAAGATGTCGAACTGGCCGTTTCTGATCCCATAGAAGGCGATCTTCCTGCCGTCCGGGCTCCAGGCGGGGCTGCCCGGCTGCTCGATGTCCTCGACGTCGATGATCTCGCGGATGCCGCCCTTGAGCACGTCGAGCAGCAGCAGGCTGCGGCCCTTCTCGCGCTTGGCGAAGATGGCGAGGCTGTTGCCGTCCGGCGAGAAGTCGAGGTCGCGGCCCGCCTTGCGGCCGAGCGACAGCTCCTGCACCGACAGGTACTGGTACTGGTTCGAGTAGCCCTTGGTCAAGTTGCGGATCAGCTCCCGCTTCTCGGTGTCGAACAGCACCACGTCGATGTCGCCGCGATAGGCGGAGACCGCCGCCACCAGGTCTCCCGACGGGGAGGCGGTGGGCGAGAGCACCGGGCCGCCGGTCTGGCGGTTGATGCGGAAGACGCGCCCGAAGTCTCCCGGCTCACCCGTAGCGACCAGCTCGGGCAGGTACTTCTTGCGCAGCCAGCGGCGGAACTCGAGGTCGAAGTCCTCGGGCTCGATCTTGAAGGTGCGCTGCACCGCGCGGTCCACCCGGGAGCCGATGGTGTTGCGGATCTCGTAGATGAAGTCGAGGAAGCCCTCGCGGCCCCAGCGCTCCTCGATGAAGTCGAACACGGCGTGCCCGAAGCGGTAGGCGAAGAAGCCGCCGAAGTCCGCCCGGGTGACCGACGGGATGCGGTCGTTGACCACCGCGTCGCGCAGGAACATCTTGTCGCGGGCGGTCTCGTCCTTCGCCATGTAGGAGGCCATGCCCTCCATGAACCAGGTGGGCGGAGCGCTTGCCACGGCCTTGGCGAGGCTGCCCTGGAAGAGCATGTGGTACTGGAAGATGTGGGTCAGCTCGTGAAGGATGAGCTGCATCAGCTCCGGGTCCGCCATGTCGATCGGCAGCACCATCCGGAAGCGCACCGGGCTCGCGAACGCGCCGATGCCCTCGGGGATGAAGTTCAGGATGATGTTGTTCTGCTCGAACGCCGAGTGGGTGGCGTAGAAGATCAGCGGCACCGGGTCCTTGATCTGAAAATTGAACTCCCGCGAGAGCTGGTCGTACGCGCTCTCGGCGAAGGACACGACCTTCTGGAGCTGATCCTGCTCGGCCGAGTAGAAGTAGACGTTGAAATGGGGCGAACGATAGATCTGCCAGTCGAAATCCCGGTACTGGATCTTGTTCTTCCCAAAGCTCGTGTAGAGCTGGGCGGAGAGCGGCGGCCCTGATGCGAGCAGCAGGCCGGCGAGCAGCAGGAGCGACGCAACCAGGCGAAGCGGTGAACGGGTCAACGAGACCTCCTTTGGGCCTTAGTTGGTGAAGAGGATGCGGGAAGCCTCCACTTCCTTCTGCGTGAAGACGTTCAGGATGCGATCCTCCAGGGACAGCAGGTTCTCGAACATCCCGGCCAGAGGGTCCGTGTTCTCGCCCTCGAAGTTCTGGAAATCCTTGAAGTTGTCCTGGTAGAGAAGGGCCCCGGTCCTGCCGTCGTAGACCTGCATGAGGATGTCGTACTCGAAGCCGGTCTGCTCGACCAGCACCTGGCGGTAGTAGGGGCGGCCGTTGAACGGGGAGATGTACTCCTCGGTGCGGTAGCCGGTACGGTCCTGGATGTCGAAATCGAGGCCGCCGGTCAAGATGAGGTCGGCGTTCAGGCGCTCGCCCAGGGCGCGCCAGAAGTCGGGCTGGGTCGCGAGCTGCTCCAGGTCGTAGACCGGATAGTCGACCGGGCCGGGATCGAGCACCTTGAGCTCGGTCTCGCGCCGCAGCACCTTCAGCAGGTAGCGGTCGAACTCCTTCTGGACGTCGATGTCCCGGCCCCTCATCCGCTCCGCGCCCTCCTGGCTCACCACCAGGAAGGGGGAGACGGCGAGCGTGTCGCGGCCGGCAAGGTCGAGCCGGGCGCGTTGCGGCAGCTTGAGCCGCACCTCGACCGAGGCGGCGAGAGCCGGCAGGGCGGCGAGGGTGAGAAGGGACGCGAGCACGAGCGGACGTGTGCGGTTCATGGGTAACTCTCCTTGCGATCTGCCACTGGACCTGGGCAACGCTCTCGCGGGACTCAAAGAGGCTGGCGGTCGTCCGCCGGCGGGGGCGGTGTGTCCTCAGGGGTGGACGGCGGCTCCACGATGGTGGGCGGCCTCTGGGCCGGCAGCGGCTCACCGGCGGGCGGGTCGAGCGGGCCCCGGCTCGGTTTGACGCCCTGGCTCTCCGCCGTGACGTTCGCGCCGCCCTGCTTGCCCTTGAAGCTCTGGTAGAACTCGACGAAGCGCGCGTAGTTCGCCTTCATCTCCTTGCTGCTCGGATCGGCCTTCAGGGCCTGCTGGTAGTGCGTGAGGGCCTTGTCGAAATCGCCCACCGCCTCGTAGGCCACCCCCAGGTTGTTCTGGATGTGGGGGTTCGCGGGATCGATCTTCGCCGCCTCGTGGAAGCGGAACAGGGCTTCGTTCCAGAGCTCCCGCTTGGCCATGTCGACGCCGAAGGAGAGCTGCGAAGAGGCGCTCTCGCTGGAGCCCGAGCGGCCGGAGCCGGCGCAGCCCGCGAAGGGCAGGGCGGTGGTGAGGAGGAGGAGTGCGACGTGGCGTCGGTTCAGGATCGGCATCAATAGGGGCTCCGGTGTTGTCGCGAAACCGGGTTCAAGGTATGCGTGAGCGTCATCGCCCTTGGATTCCGAGGGCGATAGTATACACAAGGCGTGCCGGGGGTCCGCACCCCCTGGGGAGGCGACAATCGGCCCGGTTTGCCCTGCTCCGCTCCTTCGTGTGCGCACCTGCGGCGCTGCCAGTCGCTACGTAGGGCAAACCGGGCCGATTGGAGGGACTGGGCGGGGTCGAGAAAAAAGTTGCACGGTCGGAGGCGCGTTTTCCGTCCTTCTTAGGGTGAACACCCAACGGAGACCGACGCCATGCTCTTCCCCGCTTCCCGCCGCGAGCTGCTGATCGCCCTGAACGCCGCCCCCAGGATCTCCCGCCCCGCCGTCTACCGGCTGGCCCAGGAGCTGGACCTATGGTGCGCCACGGAGGAGCCGCCGGAGCTCCTGGCCGCCCGCCTGGGCGTGCCCCGCACCCAGATCGAGAGAGGCCTCGCCCTGCGCGCCGGGGCCGCGGCGGCCGCCGGCCGGGAAGTCGCCGAGGCCGAGCGCCTGGGGGCGCGGATCGTCCTCGAAGGAGACGACGACTATCCGGCCCTGCTGCGCCAGCTCCCCCTGCCGCCGCCGGTTCTCTACGTGGCGGGCGAGTTGCCCGCCGGGCCGGCGGTCGCCATCGTCGGCTCGCGGCGCTCGGACCCGTACGGCAACGAGGTCGCCGAGCTGTTCGCCAGGGCGCTCGCCGCGGCCGGGGTCGCCGTGGTCTCCGGCTTCGCGCGGGGGATCGACGCCGTCGCCCACCGCGCCGCGCTGGCCGTCGAAGGAGGGAGGACGGTCGCCGTCCTCGGCTGCGGGCTGGGCGTCGACTACCCCGTAGGCCACGCCCAGCTCTCCCGGGAGATCGCCGCGCGGGGCGCCCTCGTCACCGAGCTGCCCTGCGGCCTCGCCCCCCGCGCCTGGCACTTCCCCGTCCGCAACCGCATCATCGCCGGCCTGACCGCCGGCACCCTGGTCGTCCAGGCGGCGCCGCGCTCGGGCTCGCTGATCACCGCCCGCCACGCCGCCGACCTCGGGCGCGAGGTCTGGGCCGTGCCGGGGCGCATCTTCGACGAACGCTCCCTGGGTCCCCACTCCCTCCTGAGGGACGGCGCCATGCTCGTGCAGCACCCGCGGGACATCCTGGCGGCGCTACAGCCCGGCTCATCCGGATTCTCCGCCCTGCCTCTCTTCGCCGATGGGCCGGAGGTGCCGGCCGATCAACCGGTCGACCTCCCCGGGTTCCTGGGGGAGGTCCTCAACGCCCTACCCGCCGGCTCCTTCCAGGTGCCCGAAGACCTCGCCATCCGTCTCGACGTCCCCGTGGACCGGGTGCTGGGGGCGCTCCTCGAGCTCGAGCTGGGCGGGTGGGTGAGGAGGATGCCGGGGTCGCTCTATGGGAGATGACGGCTTGCTCCCGGAGCCGCTGCGATGCTAGTGTCGCCGCCCACCAGCCGGAAGCGCTTCAAGAGGTCCGCGAAATATTGTCCGCTCCTTCCGGCGTTGGATATGCGCCATGGCAAAGAATCTGCTGATCGTCGAAAGCCCCGCCAAGACCCGGACCTTGAAGAAGTTCCTTGGTCGCAACTACGCCGTCGAGGCCTCCCTCGGGCACATCCGCGACCTGGTCAAGGGAAAGTCCATGGGGATCGGCCCCGACTACGAGCCCCAGTACCAGATCCTCGAAGCCAAGAAGGACGTCGTCAAGAAGCTCCGGCAGGCCGCCAAGGCCGCCGATACCGTATACCTCGCACCCGACCCCGACCGCGAGGGGGAGGCGATCGCCTGGCACATCGCCGAGGTGCTCGGCAAGGAGGCCAAGGACCTGCGGCGGGTGACTTTCAACGAGATCACCAAGCGCGCCGTCCTGAAGGCGCTCGAGAACCCCGGCGAGATCGACTACCGCAAGGTGGACGCCCAGCAGGCCCGCCGCGTGCTCGACCGCATGCTCGGCTTCCGTCTCTCGCCGCTCCTCTGGGAAAAGGTCAAGCAGGGCCTCTCGGCCGGCCGCGTACAATCCGTCGCCCTGAAGATGGTCTGCGAGCGCCAAGACGAGATCAACGCGTTCAAGAGCGAGGAGTACTGGATCCTCGGTGCCGACTTGAAGGGCGCCAACCCCCCGCCCTTCGCCGCCCGCCTCTCCCGCGTCGACGCCAAGAAGGCCGAGGTCGACAACGGCACGGACGCGGCGCAGATCGTCTCCGACCTCGAGAAGGGCTCCTTCAAGGTCGCCAAGGTCGAGCGCAAGGAGTCGCGGCAGCGTCCGCTGGCCCCCTTCATCACCAGCCGCCTGCAGCAGGAGGCCGCACGGCGCTTCGGCTACTCGGTGAAGCGCACGATGGCCCTCGCCCAAGGCCTCTATGAAGGACGCGAGGTGGGTGACCGCGGCGCGATCGGCCTGATCACCTACATGCGTACCGACTCCCCTCGCGTCGCCGACGAGGCGTTGGAGGGGGTGCGCGAGCTCATCGGCCAGACCTACGGCCCGGAGTCGCTGCCCGAGAAGCCCAACGTCTACCAGTCGAAGAAGGGCTCGCAGGACGCCCACGAGGCGATCCGCCCGACCAGCTTCGACCTGCCGCCGGACGCCATGCGCGACTTCCTGAGCGACGACGAGTGGAAGCTCTACAAGCTGATCTGGGACCGCTTCGTCGCCTCCCAGATGCAGCCCGCGGTGTTCGACGTCACCCAGGTGGACGTGGAGAACGGCCGCTACACCCTGCGCGCCGAGGGCAGGGTGCTGCGCAAGCCCGGCTTCCTCGCCGTCTACCGCGAGGCTCCCGAGGAGGGCGCCGCCGAAGAGACCGAGGGCATGCTGCCCCAGCTCACCGAGGGCGAGAAGCTCGAGCTGGTGAAGCTCAACTCCGAGCAGAAGTTCACCCAGCCGCCGGCGCAGTTCAGCGAGGCGACCCTGGTCAAGGCGCTGGAGGAAAACGGCATCGGCCGCCCCTCCACCTACGCCACCATCCTCTCGACCCTCACCGACCGCGACTACGTCGAGAAGACCGAGGCCCGTTTCCACCCCACGCAGCTCGGCAACCTGGTCAACGGTATGCTCCAGAAGGGCTTCCACGACATCTTGAACGAGGGCTACACCGCCGCCATGGAGGAGCAGCTCGACGAGATCGAGGACGGCAAGGTGGAGTGGAAGCAGGCGATCGCCGACTTCGACGTCAAGTTCTCGAAGGACCTGGAGACCGCCGGCGAGCAGATGCCGAACGTCAAGCGCGACGGGCTGCCCATGGACGAGCCCTGTCCCACCTGCGGCTCGGAGCTGCGCATCCGCTTCGGCCGCTTCGGCGCTTTCGTCGCGTGCAGCAACTATCCCGACTGCAAGTACACCCGGAACACCGACGAAGCCGCGGCGCCGGAGACCCCGGCGGCAGGAGGCGAGGCGCCCGCCGCCGAGGAGATCCCGCCCTGCGAGGTCTGCGGCAAGCCGATGGCGTTGAAGCGCAGCCGCTTCGGCACCTTCTACGGCTGCACCGGCTACCCGGAGTGCAAGCACCTCCGCAAGACCGGCCCACAGGCGGCGCCCCCGAAGCCGACCGGCGTCACCTGCCCCGAGTGCGCCAAGGGCGAGATCGTCGAGAAACGCTCCCACCGCGGCAAGACCTTCTGGTCCTGCAACCGCTACCCGGACTGCAAGTTCTCGCTCTGGAAGAAGCCGGTGCTGCGCGACTGCCCCGACTGCGGCGCCAACTTCCTCCTGGAGAAGGTCACCAAGAAGGCCGGCGCCCAGTACGTCTGCAACACCGAAGGGTGCGCCCACGTGGAGGACGCGGCCGAGGTCGAGGCCCTGGTCTAGGGCCGCCTACCGCAGCGGCCAGATCCACGGCACCAGGATCATGATCAGCAGGATCACCAGGGCCGTCAGCGGCAGCCCGGCGATCACGAAGTCCCGGAAGCGGTACTTGCCCGGGCCGTAGACGATCAGGCACGAGGGCTCGAACGGCGTCACGAAGGAGAGCGAAGCGGCGACGGTCACCAAGATGGCGAACGTCCGCGGGTTCAAGCCGAGCTGGACCGCCGTCGTCATCGCCACCGGCAGCACCACCAGGGCCGCCGCCGCGTTCGACATCGGCTGGGTGAGCAGCATGGTCAGGACGGCGAAGGCGAGCAGCACGACACCCACCCCGAGCGGCGAGACCCAGCTCACGATCAGCGCGGCCACGTACTCGGCCGCGCCCGTCTTGCTCATCGCCAGGCCGAACGAGGTCATCCCCGCGATCAGGATCAGCAGCCGCCAGTCGACCAGGCCGTAAGCCTCCTCCATGGTGATCAGCCGCGTGCCGATCACCCCCAGGGCGGCGAGCAGGAAGGCGATCGGCAGCGGCACCCAGCCGAGGGTCGCGGCGAGGATCCCCAGCAAGAAGATCCCCATCGCCCAGAGCCCCTTGCGCCGGCGCGCCGGCTGGTGCTCCACCTCCTGGAGCACCCAGAGGTCGGCGCTGTCGGCGAGCGGGATGAAACGCTCCTGCCGCCCCTGGAGGAGCAGCACGTCGCCGGCGCGCAGCGCCAAGCCGCCGATCTGGGTCGCCAGGGTGTGGCCGCGGCGGTAGATGGCGATCACCGTCACTCCGAAGCGGCGGCGGAAGTCGAGCTCCTTGATGCTGCGGCCGACGAGCGACGACTGCGGCATCAGCAGGGCCTCGACGATCCTCGTCGTCTCGCTCGCCAGGTCCTCGTAGCCGAGCTTCAGGTCCGGCTTGATCTCGATCCCCGCCGTCTCCTTGACCTGGAGCAGCCCCTCGCGGCTCGCCTGGACGATCAACAGGTCCCCCTCCTCGATCACGACATGAGGCTCCGCGAAGATCCGCTGGCCGCCGCGCAGGATCGCCCTCACCGCCAGGTGCATCTGCGAGAGGCGGCTGTCGCGCAGCGCCTTGCCGGCGAGCGGCGAGCCCGGGGTGACCACCACCTCGGACAGGTACTCGCGGATGGCGTACTCCTCCCCGCTCCCGCCCTCGCGGGTGGCCGGCAGGAGGCGGTGCCCCAGGAAGGTCATGTAGAGGATCCCCACGACGGCGATCACCGCTCCCACGGGCAGGAGCTCGAACATGGTGAAAGGCGCGAGGCCCGTGCCCTGGACGTAGCCCGAGGCCGCCACGTTGGTCGAGGTGCCGATCAAGGTGCACGTACCGCCGAGCATGGAGGCGTAGGCCAGGGGGATCAGCACCTTGCCCGGGCTGATCCGGCTGCGCCGGCAGACGCCGAGCACCGCCGGCATGAGGACTGCCGTGGTCGTGGTGTTGTTCATGAACGAGGAGACGAAGGCCGTGATCGGCATCACGCAGAGCAGCACCATGGTCCGGCTCCCCCCGGCCACCCGGTGGATGGCCTCGCCCAGGCGGTCCATCACGCCGCCTTTCATCAGTGCCCCGGAGAGGACGAAGATCGAGCCCAGGATGATGATGATGTCGTTCGAGAAGCCGGCGAAGGCCTCCTCGACGGTCAGGATGCCGCTCAAGACGAGGATCGCGAGCAGGAGCAGGGTGGTCACGTCGACCGGCAGCCACTCGAAGGCGAACACGACGACCACCACGGCGAGAAGGACGAGAACGAGGAGGATCGACAGCGTCATTGGAGGACATTAGTGGTTTGTACGCCCTCTGCCAACTGTTCCCCGGCTCGCCGGACGGCTGGACAACCGCCCGGCGAGCCCTTACTCTCACCGGGCCATGGAACTCCTGAAGGAAGCCGTCGACCTCTTCCTGCACCTCGACAAGCACCTCTCCCCGATCATCCAGGAGTACGGGGTCTGGACGTACCTCATCCTCTTCCTGATCATCTTCTGCGAGACCGGCCTCGTCGTCACGCCGTTCCTGCCGGGCGACTCGCTGCTCTTCGCGGCCGGGGCCTTCGCCGCCACCGGATCGTTGTCGCTCTGGATGCTGCTCGGGCTGCTCATCGTCGCCGCGGTGATCGGCGACACGGTCAACTACTGGATCGGCCACTTCCTCGGCCGCCGGCTGCTGGGGGCCAAGCGGTTCAAGGTCATCAAGCCGGAGCACCTCGCCTACACGCACGAGTTCTATGAGAAGTACGGCGGCAAGACGATCATCATCGCCCGCTTCGTCCCCATCGTCCGCACCTTCGCGCCCTTCGTCGCCGGCCTGGGGAGCATGAGCTACGGCCGGTTCATGAGCTACAACGTGATCGGCGGCATACTCTGGGTGATGATCTGCACCGTGGCCGGCTACCTTTTCGGCAACCTTCCCTTCGTGCAGGACAACTTCTCGGTGGTGGTGCTGGCGATCATCGCCCTCTCGCTGGTGCCCGCGATCTGGGAGCTCATGCGGGCTCGCAACGCCCGGCGGCGGATGGCGGCGGCCGAGTAGCGCTCGCCGCACTTGCCAAACGGCCGCCGGCGTGCGATCATACCCTTGCCTGCCGCGCTCCGGCATCCTTGGGAAGGGTGTCGGCCCGGGCGGGCATCAAAGGTAGCGGCTCTCCCTGAGCCCGAGCGGTGGCCTCTCCGGCAAGTCCCCGTTCTTAACCACGTTTTCAAGCCGGACCACCAGAGCGGTGCAGCCCTCTACGCAGCGGGCCTGCGCACACTCAGAAAGACTGTGGACTCATTTTGACGAACTTTTCAGACTTCGGCCTTCACCCTGACCTCCTCCGTGGCGTCACCGACCTGGGCTTCACCCAGCCGACGCCGATCCAGCAGGACGCGATCCCCCCGGCGCTCGCCGGTAAGGACGTGCTCGCCTGCGCCATGACCGGGAGCGGCAAGACGGCGGCTTTCCTGCTGCCGATCCTCCACCGCCTGATGGACAAGCCCCGCGGCACCACCCGGGCGCTCATCCTCGCCCCGACCCGCGAGCTCGCGGCACAGATCGTGGAACACCTGGAGGGGTTCGCGAAGCACACGAAGCTCACCGGCGCGGCCGTCTTCGGCGGCGTCGCCATGGGCCCGCAGGAGAGGGCTTTCCGGCAGGGCGCCGACATCCTGGTCGCCACCCCGGGCCGGCTGCTCGACCATTTCCAGCACCCGTACGCGAAGCTCGACGGCTTGGAGATCCTCGTCCTCGACGAGGCGGACCGCATGCTCGACATGGGCTTCCTCCCCGACATCCGCCGCGTGCTCCGGCACCTGCCCAAGGTCTCGCACACCCTGTTCTTCTCGGCCACCCTGCCGCCGCCCATCGTGACGCTCTCGCGAGAGATGCTGAAGGACCCGGCGAGCATCAACGTCGAGCGCAAGTCGAGCCCGGCGACCGGCATCACCCAGGCCGTCTACCCGGTCAAGGAGGAGCTCAAGCCCTTCCTCCTGCTCGAGCTGCTGCGGCGCGACACGATCAAGAACGTGCTCGTCTTCACCCGCACCAAGCACCGGGCGAACCGCCTGTTCGAGTTCCTGGAGCGCCAGGGCGTCTCCTGCGAGCGCATCCACGGCAACCGCAGCCAGGCGCAGCGGACGGACGCCCTCGCCCGCTTCAAGGCCGGCACCCTGAGGGTGCTCGTCGCGACGGATATCGCGGCCCGCGGTATCGACGTCGAGGCGCTCTCCCACGTCATCAACTTCGACGTGCCGAACATCCCGGAGGACTACATCCATCGGGTCGGCCGCACCGCCCGCGCCGAGGCGATCGGCGACGCCTTCACCTTCGTGTCCGAGGGTGAGCTGGGCGAGCTCCACGCCATCGAGAAGGCGGTCAGCAAGCGTCTGCAGCGGCTGACCCTGGAGGGCTTCGACTACCAGAACAAGCCCGCCGAGCGCTTCGAGATCCCGATCGCCGAGCGTATCGCCGCCATCCGGGCCCGCAAGGCCGAGGAGCGGGCGCGCGCCAAGGCCAAGACCGAGCGCAAGACGCAGCGCGAGGCCGAGGAGAAGAATCGCGGCGCCCAGAAACCCCGCCCGCAGGGTGCTGCCGACCGCAACGCCAGGCCGGCCCATGCCCCGCGCGGTCACCGGCCCGGCGAGCAGCCCTCCCACAACCCGCGCCAGCGGCCGAAGGAGGCCCAGCAGCGCCGGCCCGCCCAGGGACAGTTCCGGCCGCCCGTCGAGCCGCCGCGCCGCGAGGTCGACCCCACCACGAAGCCGCCCGAGGAGAGGGCTTCGCAGATCATCTCGGCCTTCAATCCGAGCCGGTTCAACCGGTTCCGGTAGACCCCGCGACCCGCCCGTCCGACAGAAGCGCCGCCGCGCCGGAGCACCGGCCGGCGGCGCTTCTCTTTCTACGGGTTAGACTGACCGGATGACGAGCGATCCGGACTCCACCCGTCCCGATCGGGGCTCCTTGACGGGAGCCTCGAAGAATTTCGGCCGCTTCGAGGCGGTGCGCGTCCTCGGCCGGGGGGCGATGGGCACGGTCTACCTCGCCGAGGACCGCGTCATCGGCCGGCAGGTCGCCCTCAAAGAGATCCGCGCCGAGGGCGGCGCCGAGCAGCGGGCCCGCTTCGAGGTGGAGTTCCGCGCCGCTGGCAAGCTCTCCCACCCCAACATCGCGACCGTCTACGACGCCTTCGAAAGCGAGGGCGCCTACTGCATCGCCCTGGAGTACGTCCCCGGCACCAGCCTGGCCGAACGCCTGAATGCGCAGCCTCCCCTTTCGATCAAGGAGTCTCTGAAGATCGCCGGGCAGATCGCGGCCGGCCTCGACCACGCCCACCGCCACGGCATCGTCCATCGGGACGTCAAACCGGCCAATATCCTCCTGGGTGAAGACGGCTTCGTGAAGGTGACCGACTTCGGGATCGCCAAGCTCGCCTCGGTCGACGTGACGCGGACCGGCGTCTCTCTCGGCACGCCGGCTTTCATGTCGCCGGAGCAGATCGAGGGCGGGCGCGTCGACGGCCGCTCGGACCAGTTCTCGCTCGCCGTCATCCTCTACCGGCTGCTCACCGGGCGCCGGCCCTTCGAGGGAGGCAGCGAGGCCGCGCTCTTCCACCGCATCCTCCACGGCGACCCTGAACGCCCCAGCGCGGTCAACCCCGCCCTGCCCCCGGCCGTCGACCGCGTGTTGCTGCGCGGCCTGTCCAAGGATCCGGCGGCCCGCTTCCCGAGCTGTACCGCCCTGGTCGACGAGGTGGGGGCCGCCCTAGTGGCGGCAGAGGTCGAGCGGAGCCTCGCACGGCCCTGGCTGCCCCGGTTGGTTGCGGCGCTCGTCCTCCTGGCCCTCCTGGGCGGCGGCTGGCTCCTCCTGCGCGATCTACCCGACGCTCCAAGGTGGGCGGAAACGGACAAGCCCCGGAAGCGGACGGACGGGACATTGGCGGCCCCGTCTCCCGTTCCCGAGCCCACCCTTGGCGAGCCGCTGACCTCCGATCCGATCGTTTCGGAGATGTTGGACCCTGCCGAGGAGATCCCGGCCCTGCCCGATACCACCGCCGGCAACGGCGAGGTGGAGATCGTCAGCGAGCAGGGCTCCTGCCAGGTCAGCATCGACGGCCGGCACGAGGGTTTCACTCCGGTGACGGTGAACCTGGAGGTCGGCCGCGAGCACGAGATCGCCTGCGTCTGGCCGGGCCTCGGCCGCAGGAGCTTCCGGGCGACCGTGACGCCCGAGCGAAAACGCTTCAACATCCGGCCGTGAGCCTCCTCCTGCCCCTCCTCCACAAGGACGGCACGCTGGTCGCCGTCAACAAGCCTTCAGGGATGGCCGTTCATCGCGGATGGTCGCGGGAGAAGATCGTCGCCATGACCGTGGCCCGCAACCTCCTGGGGCGCCACGTCTATCCCGTTCACCGCCTCGACCGCGCAACGAGCGGCGTCCTCCTCCTGGCTCTCGACCCCGGCACGGCGCGCGGCATCCAGGAGACGTTCGAGGCCGGCGGCATGGCCAAGCGCTACGTCGCCCTGGTGCGCGGCATCCCGCCCGAGGAGGGGGTGATCGACCATCCCGTCCCCCGCTCCCCGCGAGGACCCCGGGTCTCCGCCGTCACCGCCTTCCGCCGCCTCGCCACCTTCGAGCGCTACGCCCTGGTCGAGGTCGCCCCCAGAACCGGCCGCCTGCACCAGATCCGCCGCCATCTCAAACACATCAGCCATCCGTTGATCGGCGATGTCCGCTACGGCAAGGGAGAGCACAACCGCCTCTTCCGCGAGCGCTTCGGCCTCCACCGCCTCGCCCTCCACGCCCTGGAGCTCGCCTTCGACCATCCGGCAACCGGCGAGCCGCTGCGGATCACGGCGCCGGTGCCGGAGG
>Ga0190265_10001064_pt1 | contig 17881 bp, 12 predicted proteins | sample Popmic124T_FD_133135 | JGI IMG/M metagenome (GOLD analysis project Ga0190265, IMG submission 133135) | Populus adjacent soil microbial communities from riparian zone of Indian Creek, Utah, USA - 124 T | ecosystem: Environmental > Terrestrial > Soil > Riparian zone | place: USA: Utah | collected...
CCCATCGGCGAGGAGGAGGATTCGCACCTCGGCGATTTCATCGAGGACAAGAACGCCGTGTCGCCCATCGACTCGGTGATCTTCGCGAACCTCAAGGACCAGACCCGCAAGGTGCTGAAGACCCTCACCCCGCGGGAGGAGCTGGTCCTCAAGATGCGCTTCGGCGTGGGCGACGGCTCCGAGCACACCCTCGAAGAGGTGGGCCGGTCGTTCAACGTCACGCGCGAGCGCATCCGCCAGATCGAGTCCAAGGCGCTGCGCAAGCTTCGTCACCCCAGCCGGGCGATGAAGCTGAAGCCGTTCCTGGATTCCGCGTAGCCTGAGAGCCCAGCGGGGCGGCACGTGGCATTGACACGGCGTCCCGTTGGACCTAACATTCCGCGTCCCGGGCAAGCCCGGCAAGTTCCACACTCCTCGGTAGCTCAACGGTAGAGCGTTCGGCTGTTAACCGAAATGTTGGGGGTTCAAATCCCTCCCGAGGAGCCATTCCTCTTCTTCTCTACGCCTCCGCCAGAATCCTCCTCAGCAGAGTCACCAGCCAGACCGCCACGATCGTCACGCCAACCGGCATGACCCAGCGGCTCCACCAGGGTATCTCCGGCTGGGCTCCCCCGCTGCGGATCTCGGCTGCCTGCCAGGGTTGACCGAGCAGGGCCGGGGCGATATCTGCGATCTCGTACCGGGCCGCTTCGAGGTCCCGGGCTCCGGCTAGGAGCCGCACCGTGTCATCGTCTTCTATCTCCGGCCAGACGAAGAGCAGGACGTCCCTCCTTCGCCAGACCGATACACCCACAGACCGCAGCGGAGGCTCGTCGCCGTCGCGCAGCCGCACCGTGAGGAGCCGTGGGGCCGGTCCGGGGAGCGGCAGGAGCGTCCGGCAGGGGAGCGGGGGCTCGGGCTCGCACTCCCAGGTGGTGCGCGGGATCGACGGGGTGCTCCGGTCCGGGTCGACATAGAGGATGGTCACGGGTCTTTGCAGCGGAGTGGCGGGAGCGGTCAGGTGGATCTGGGTCAGCGGCAGGCTCTCGGATGGCAGCGACACCACGACGCGGCTCTCTCCCGGCCGGTCGGACCCGGATGGCCGCAGCCCCGGTCCTCCGCCGGTGTAGACAGGGTCCGGCGGAGACCACCGGAAGAAGGGGATCTGGCGGCCTTCCACCGCCAGCCGAAGATCCCCGAGGTCCTCCCGGGCAGCCCCGTAGACCGCCGGCGGAAGCTCCAGCCGGACCAGGTCCCCGGGTTCGGCATTCGAAGCCAGCGTCCAGGAACTGGAGAAGCGGGCGCGGTCCAGCGGCTCTCCGGAAGGAGACGGAAGCGGCGGGGGCTCCCCCTGCTGCTCGGGTCCGGGCTCCACCCAGAGGCCTCCGGCGTCGGTTCGCCGGCTCTCGGGAGGCTCTTCCCCTTCGATTCCGCCGTAGGCCAGGAGGTACCGGCCCGGACCCGGAGCCTGGAAGACGACCGTGGGAACCGCGAGGTCCATCCCATACCCCGTCAGGCGGGGACCTCCGGCGCCGTGGAGCTCGAGGCGCAGCGCGGAGCCGGCGATCGCCTGCGGCCCTCCCGCGAGAACGTGCCGTCCCGCCTCCTGCCAGACACCTTCGGCCAGAAGCTCCCACCGTGACTCGCGCGGCGCATAGAGCCGGTAGCCCGTCCTTCCCTGTCCCTCGATATCCAGGATGATCCGGCGCAGGACCTGCCCCGAGGGGAGCTCCAGCGTGCAGACCGAGGAGGACGGAGCAAGGCCGCACCGGGCGCCCTGAGTCGCGAGGGTGAGGAGAGGACCCGGGACGGTCTCCACCTCGGCCGCGGCAATCTGCGGAGCGGCCGGCCAGAGGAGACGCAGATACCGGGCCGGGGTCGTGGGGTAGGAGAGCGCTACTCTCTGAATCCCCTCTGCGGCCCGGAGCCGGGCCGGTGTTCCGGTAACGAGAGGCTCCCAAACCGTGCCATCCAGGCTCCCCTCCAAGTCCAGCGAAGGGACCGGTCCCTCGGAGGCGAGGTCCAGGACCAGCCGTTCATGAGGGACCGGATCGGCCCCCGTATCCAGGAGCAACCAGGCGTCCTGCCCCTTGGAAACCAGCGCCGGCCGGCGCCCGCTCTCGGGGAGGGAGACGGAGAGGCGGAAGGGGACGGCGCGGCCATCCGGCGCGAAGACGCGGAGGTCGGCTCCGCCCGGGGCCATGTGCCTCAGCGCGCCGATGTCGAGCGGGACGCGCACCCGGCCCGCGGCAGGGACATCCAAGTCCCGGGTATAGGTGAAGCCGTCGAGGGAGTGAAGCGGGCGGACGAGGGAGAACCCGGCGACCAGGACGATGGCCGGCAGGAACCCGAACGCTCGTTCCAGACGCACGGGAGTCCTCAGGATCTGCCGTACCAACCGGAGAGAGGGGCCTCTGTAGCAAAAAGCTGGAGCAATTCTAACACGACCTCCCTCCCTTTTTGTAAAGCCCCCCTCTTTATACGGACCGGGAGCGGTGATCGTCCACCAATTTTTCAACAACGCCGGGGTCCGCCAGGGTGGTGATGTCGCCCAGCTCCTCATATTCCCCGGCCGCGATCTTGCGCAGGATGCGGCGCATGATCTTGCCCGAGCGGGTCTTGGGCAGGCCCGTTACCACTTGAATGCGGTCCGGGGTGGCGATGGGGCCGATGGCGTGCCGCACCTGCTCCTTGAGGGCCCCCACCAGCTCCTCCTCGTCCCAGCTCTCGTAATCCGGCGTCACGTGCACGTAGGCGTAGATGCCGGTCCCCTTGATCTCGTGGGGGAAGCCGACCACCGCGGCCTCGGCCACGGCGTCGTGCGCCACCAGCGCGCTCTCCACCTCGGCCGTGCCCAGCCGGTGGCCGGAGACGTTGAGCACGTCGTCGACCCGCCCGGTGATCCAGTAGTAGCCGTCCACGTCCCTCCGGCAGCCGTCGCCGGTGAAGTAGAGGCCGGGGAACTGGGAGAAGTAGGTCTCCTTGAAACGCCGGTGGTCGCCGTAGATCGTGCGCGCCTGCCCGGGCCAGGTGCCCCGCAGGCAGAGGTTGCCGGACACGTCGTTCCCCGGCAGCTCCTTGCCCTGCTCGTCCACGAGCACCGGCCGGACGCCGAAGAAAGGCAGCGTCGCCGATCCCGGCTTGCAAGGGGTCGCGCCCGGCAGCGGGGTGATGAGGATGCCGCCGGTCTCGGTTTGCCACCAGGTGTCCACGACCGCGCACCGCCCCTCGCCCACCACGTTGTGGTACCACATCCAGACCTCGGGGTTGATCGGCTCGCCAACCGAGCCGAGGATGCGCAGCGACTTGCGGCTGTAGCGCTTGACCCACTCGTCACCGGACCGGGCGATGGCGCGGATGGCGGTCGGGGCCGTATAGAAGATGTTGACCCCGAGATCGTCCACGATCCTCCAGTACCGCCCCGCGTCGGGATAGGTGGGGATCGACTCGAACATCACCGTGGTGGCGCCGTTCGCGAGCGGGCCGTAGAGGATGTAGCTGTGGCCCGTGACCCAGCCGATGTCCGCGGCGCACATGTAGATGTCGCCCGGGTGGTAGTCGAAGACGTACTTGTGGGTCATGGCGGCGTAGAGGAGATAGCCGCCGGTCGTGTGGAGCACCCCCTTGGGCTTGCCCGTGGACCCCGAGGTGTAGAGGGTGAAGAGCGGGTCCTCGGCAGCCATCCACTCCACCGGGCAGGTGGAGCGCTGCTTCTGGGTCTCCTCCTCCATCCACAGGTCGCGCCCGTTGGTCATGGGCACGTCCTTCTCGGTGCGGCGCACGACCAGGACCGTCTCGATCATGCTCAGCCCCTCGACCGCCTGGTCGACCGTGTGCTTGAGCGGGATGCGCTTGCCGCCGCGGAGCCCCTCGTTGGCGGTGATGACCATCTTGCAGCCGGCGTCGAGGATACGCCCGCGCAGCGATTCGGCGGAGAAGCCGGCGAAGACCACGGAGTGGATGGCGCCGATGCGGGCACAGGCGAGCATCGAGTAGGCGAGCTCGGGGACCATGGGCAGGTAGATGCAGACCCGGTCGCCCTTGCGCACCCCCTGGGCGAGGAGCACGTTGGCGATGCGCGCCACGTTGTGCTTGACCTCGCGATAGGTGATGTACCGGTAGTCGCCCGGCTCGTCCCCGGCCCAGATGATGGCGGTCTTCTCGCCCTTGTCCGCCAGGTGCCGGTCCACGCAGTTGTAGCAGGCGTTCAGGCGTCCGCCCGAGAACCAGGAGAAGTCGACCTCGTCCATGTCGATGTCCATGATGCCGCGCGGCGGATGGAACCAGTCGAGCGTCTCCGACTGCTCGCGCCAGAACTCCTCGGGCTGCTCTACCGAGCGGCGGTACATCTCCTGATACTGCTCCAGGCTCTTGATGTGAGCCCTTTCGGCGATGTGGGGCTTGACGGGAATCATGGCAGGCCTCCTCGGCCGGAGATCTTACATCGCCCCCTCTCCCCCGCGCAGGCGGGGGAGAGGGTTGGGGAGAGGGGGGATGGGATCAAACCAGGTCGCTCAACTCTGCCCCGCTTTTTCGCTCCTCCGGCTCCCGGTCGTGGCGGAAGATGCGGGCTCCGTTGGCCCCTCCGAGCGTGGCGCGGTCCCCTTCGACCCGGATCCAGGAGCCTTCGCGGATTCCGACCACCGGAACCTCGTTCTCCTCGTGGAACTCCTTGATCCGCTGCTCGCGGGTCTCGCCCATGTGGGTCGAGCCCGGGGCCGGGTCGATGTAATGGGGGTTGATCTGGAAGGGGACCAGCCCCATGGCTTCGAAGGAGACGGGCTGGACGATGGGCATGTCGTTGGTCGTCCGGATCGTCGGGCAGGCGAGGTTCGTGCCCGCGCTGCTGCCGATGTAGGGCATGCCCGCCAGAGCGCGCTCCCGGAGGATCGGGAGGAGGCCGGCATCCTGAAGCGTCTTGAGCAGCCGGAAGGTGTTGCCGCCGCCGGCGAACACCGCCTCCGCTTCCCGGAGCATCCGCTGCCCCCGCTCGTCCGCGGTCAAGGTCGCGACCTCGATCCCGATGTCGACGAGGCGCGCCGCGACCCGCGCGCCGTAGCCCTTCCGGTCCTTCTGGGCGAAGGGGACGAAGACCAGGCCGTGGACGCCCTCCAGGAAGTCGTCCATCTCGGCCAGCACGTGGTCCAGGAATCCCTGGCCGTGGTTGACGGAGTTGCTGATCAGCAGAAGGCGTGGCTGCATGCAATTCCTCCCTCAGGTCGGGGGAATCGTATGCCAAGTCACAGCTCCGCCCACCTCCGCAGCAGGTTGTGGTAGATGCCGGTCAACTGAACGGCCGTGGGATGGTCCGGCAGGACCTGGCTCACCCGCTGGATCGACGAGTCGAGATCGAACAGCAGGGTCCGCTCGCCGTCGTCTCTCACCATGCTCTGGATCCAGAAGAAGGAGCTGATCCGCGCTCCCCTCGTCACAGTGCGGACGTGATGCAGGCTGGTGGAGGGATAGATCACCATGTGGCCCGCCGGCAGCTTGACGCTGTGCACGCCGTAGGTGTCCTCCACCACCAGCTCGCCGCCGTCGTACTCGTCCGGGCTGGCGAGGAAGAGCGTCGCCGAGATATCCGTGCGGATGCGGTGCGGGGTGCCGGTGACCTGGCGGATCGAGTTGTCCACATGGGTGCCGAACGACTGCCCTCCCTGGTAGCGGTTGAACAGCGGCGGAAAGACCTGGAGCGGCAGGGCGGCGGAGAGGAACATGGGGTGGCGCTGGAGCGCGGCGAGGATCACCTGGCCCAGCTCCCGGGCGGCGGCGCTGTCCTCGGGGAGCTGCTGGTTGTCCTTCGCCCGGGCCGATTGATGACCGGCGGTGACGCGCCCGTCCACCCATTCCGCCTGGTCCAGGACCCGGCGCGCGTGGGACACCTGCTCAGGGGTGAGAACGTCGGGGATGTGCAGAAGCATGTCGTCTCCCTCTTCCCCTAGAACTTCAGGGCGGTCGTCAGGGCCGCCGAGCGCCCGGCGCCCGGGATGAAGTGGCCGCCGCCGACCCGGTCGATGTACCGCTCGTCGGCGAGATTGCTGACGTTCAGCCGCAGCGTGATGCGCTCGCTCAGGTCGTAGGAGGCCATGGCATCGAACAGCAGGTAGTCGGGAGCGACCCGCGTGCCGGTGTTGTTGTTGAACCGGTCGCCGACGTACTGCGCGCCGCCGCCGACCTCGAAGCCGGAGCGCAGGCGGTAGGTCGTCCACAGGCTGGCCGAGTGCTCCGGCGTGTTGGCGAGCTCCCTCCCCACCTCGGCGGGGTTGTTGGACTCCACGACCTCGCTGTCCATCCAGGTGTAGCCGAGGAACGCCTGCCACCGGCTGCCGAGCGCGCCCGAGACACCGAGCTCCACGCCGTCGACCCGCTGCTTCCCCTGCAGAACGGTGAGCGGATCGCCCGGCAGGATGCCCGGGGTGCGGGCGTTGGTCTTCTCGGTGCGGAAGGCCGCGGCGCTCAGGCTCAGCCGCGAGCCGAGGAGATCCCACTTGGTGCCGATCTCGTATCCGCGGCTCTTCTCGGGCTCCAGATCCACGGTGCTCGCGCTCAGGTTGAGCCCGGTGGCCGCCTCGGCCGACGGGTTGAACGAGGTGCCGGCCCCTACATAGATACTGCCTTCGGGCCGCGGCTTGTAGACGGCTCCGGCCCGCCAGCTCAGCATCTCGTCGGTGCGCTCGAACGGGGTAAGCACTCCGGCGACGTCGACCGAATCGAACTCCATGTCGAAGCGGTCCCACCGCAGACCGCCGGTGAGCTGCCAGCTCTCCCCGAGCTTGACGGTATCGGAGACGTAGAGCGCTCCGGTGTCCGCCGTGCTCTCCGTCCGGGCGCCGGTGCGGGTGATCGGACCCTCGTACCGGGCTCCGGGATCGGGGTTGAAGAGATCGGCCTGCGGCGCGGCCGGGCCGGTGCGGCTGAAGTTGTCCGAGGTCTCGCGAGCGACCTCGATCCCGGCCACCACGGCATGACCGACTCCTCCGGTCTCGAAGGCGGCGGTCAGGTCGTTCTGGAGGATGGTGATCGTGTCTTCCAGGTCGCGGGACTGAAGCTGCCGGTTGATCAGGGTGCTGTCGTTGCCGGCAAAGCGGGGCGCGGTGATGATCGAGTCGCGGTCCGATTGACCGTAGCGCGCCAGGCTGCGGAGCGTGACCGAATCCCCCAGGTCGCGCTCGACCTCCGCGGTGGCCAGACTGGTGACGGTCTTCTCATAGTCGCGGTCGAGGAGCCCGTAGAAATTGTCGAAGTCCACCGGCGCGGGCTTGTCGGCGTGATCCGCGAGGGGGACGTTGGCCGGCGGCACCCAGGGGAGACCGTAGTCCGGTACGTTGTCCTGGTCCAGGTGGCTGTAGCTCAGGGTCACGCGGGTCGGCGTTCCCAGGCCGAAGGCGATCGACGGCGCGACTCCCCAGCGCCGGCTCTCGACCGCGTCGCGCCCCGGGGTGTCCGACTGGGTCCACATCAGGTTGGCGCGGAAGGCCGCGCCGTCGATCCCCTCGATGGGCTGATTGACGTCGAGGGTCGCGCGGCTGTGCTCGCCGGAACCCAGTCCAAACGTCGCGGAATGGGCGGTCCCGAGGTTCGGGGTCTTGCTCGCCAGGTTGAGCGAGCCGCCGGTCGAGCCGCGGCCGGCGTAGAGGGAGGCCGGTCCCTTCGCCACCTCCACCTGCTCGATGTTGAACGGGTCCCGCGTGTAGGAGCCGAAGTCGCGCACGCCGTCCACGAAGATGTCGTTGCGCGCCGCGAAACCGCGGATCGTCAGGTTGTCGCCGGGCAGGCCGCCCCCGCCCTCCCCCGCCTGAATGCTGATGCCGGTGACGTTGCGCAGCACGTCGCGGAGCGTGGTTGCGCCCTGCTCCTCGATCAGCGCCTGGGGGATGACCGTGAGGGTCTGCGGAATGTCGCGCAGCGGCTCCAGGTACTTGGGCGAGGAGGGCGAAGGCTGTGCGATCACGTCGACGGTCTCCGATAGCCGCAGCCCGAGCCTCACCGTGCGCGGATCGGTGAACTGATGGTCGACACCCGTTCCTTCCAGAAGGCCGGCGAGCGCCTGGTCGGGGGTGAGCAGGCCCGAGACGCCGGGCGAATCGAGGCTGCGGATCGCCTGGTCCTCGATCTCGATCCGCACCCCGGCCGCGGACTCGAAAGCGTCCAGCGCAGTTCCCAGGGGACCGGGGGGGATGTCGAAGCGGAGCGCCGGCATGCCGGAGGTCTGGACGGGCGCGAGCTTCGCCATCCAGGCCTCGTCCATCAGGGCGGCGAGGGAGGGTTTCGCGAGCTCCAACTCCTGGGCGAAGGCGTTCGGTGCGAGGCGCCCGGCCATCGAGGTGGAAGCCGCGAGGGCGCCGAGGAACAGCCAACGGGGACTGCGCGACCGCTTCCTGCTCTTGGGGTGCTTCCCTCTCTTGCTCATGCGTTCTCCTCCAGTTCCAAAGAAATCTGCTTGCGCGCCCCACGGCGCGAAAAGAACCGCTGTAAGAAACGTCTCCAGGAAAGGGCCAGGCCGGTCCAGACGAGCACGGCCGCGCCTCCCGATGCGATTCCGGCGACGGTCTGCCCGAGGAGGCCGCCGGCCTCTCCGGTGTGCACCCACCTCGCCCAGGAGCGCAGCCGGCGGCCGGGGGTCTGGCTCGCGAAGGGCTCCCAGGTCTCGATCTCACCAGTTCGCTTCAGGGTGAGTTGGGAGCGCAGGTCGGGGCGGCCCCGGTGGCCGGCGGCGATGGTGAAGGTCACGGGCGCCTCGGCGGTATCGGCGCCAGCCGGGATTCGAGCCGTGAGGCTCCGCCAGCCCGGCACCTGCCGCTCGGCCACGGCCCAGAGCCCGTTCAGTCCATCCAGGCTGACCTCCTCCTCCGGACCTCCAGGAGAAGGACCCGAGCGCGCCGGGGGAGGCTCGTCGCCCACCATCCGGTACAGGAGGTTGGTCGCCCAGGGATAGGAGATCGTGGCAGCGGTGAAGACCACGAAGAACAGAGGCACCGCCGTCCACAGACCGAGGACGTTGTGCCAGTTGAAGTCCCGCGCCTTGCCCGCGAGACTTCTCCGGAACCAGGCCACGTTCCGCACCTGGCGGCGGTTCCAGATCCTGGGCAGCCAGAGGTAGGGTCCCGTGACGACCAGGAAGAGAAAGGCGAGGTTGCAGGCGCCGGTGACCGCCTTGCCCGCATCGCGGTTCTCCTCCCCGGCCCCGAGCCAGCGGTGCCAGTCGGTGACCGCGCGGAAGAAGGCGCGGGCCTTCGGCGAGCCTTCGCCCAGGACCTCGCCCGTGTAGGGGTTCATATAAAGGTTGCGTCCTCTTCCGAGGCTGACCGCGGCCGGGGCCTCGAGGTCGGACTGCAGGGCGATCGAGGCGGGATGGACGCCGGGGCGCGCTTCGAGAGCCCGGGCAACCAGGGACTCGACCGGCAAACGCTCCGCTCCAGGAGCGGGAGGTCCGGACCGGTAGCCCCGGTCTGCCCATTCGAGGATCTGCCGCTCGTACATGAGCAGAACGCCGGTCACGGACATGACCAGGATCACCAGCCCCGCCACGACACCGGCGGCGAGGTGGAGCCAGAAGATGATCTTGCGGAAACGCTGCAAACGGTTCTCCTCCAGCGGGAGAGGTCCTGTTCCCCGCGGGCATGGAGAACCCATTTGCGCTAGACTGGAGCGCACGGCCGGCTTCTCCGGAAATCGGCCCGCCACGCGGCGATCGCCCCCTCTCCCCAGAGCCGACGGTCGCCGCTTGTTTTGTCCGGCTGGTTATTGAGATTTGATCGCAATAACCTTGAAAAGATACTGCACCGTTCTGGTCCTGTTTGTCAAGCGCGGTTCTGAATCAAGCTTTCCGGTGGAGAAACAGACCGCCGGGAAGGAACCCGGCGGCCTCCGGAGCGGTCAACGCAGGCTCAGCCGCGCTCCCAATCGGAATGTACGCGGGCCGAGAGTCTCGGTCACCCAGTCGCCCGTTCCCGTGCCCAGCACGTTCGAGCGCAGCAGGACGTAGCCGCTGTTCAGGGCGTTGAAGCAATCCAGGCTCAACGTGAGATCCGTCGGCTCCAGCCGGAAGCTCTTCGCGACCCTCAGGTCGAGCACGTGCGTGTCCGGGTAGCGGAAGGCGTTCACGTCCGAGCTCAGAGGGATGAAGCTGATCGGGGTGTCGTCGAGGGGACGGACGGCGCGGTAGGCGTAGCGGATGGGATAGCCCTCCCGGCCGCCGAGGATGCCTGCCAGGTCGAACCCCCACTTGCGGTTGCGCGCCACCTGAACGAGGCCGGTGAGGTTGTACGACCACCGGCTGTTGAGGAAGTACGCGTTCGTCCCGCCGAGCCCCTGGCCGGACAGCACCGGGCTGCCGTCCTTGATGCCGCCGGGGGCGAGGTCCGTGGGATCCTCGTTTTCCGTATCCGGGATGTCCCACCGCCAATCCTGCCAGCCGGCGAAGCCGCGCAGCATCCACCCGCCCGAAAGGCGCTTCTCCGCGGTCAGGAACACCCCTTTGAAATCCTGCGCCCGGTCGCCGTTGCGCAGGTACCGGCCGCCCCGCGATTGGAGACCGGGCCGGAGCCTGTACGAGACGTTCGTGGCCGGCTTTCCGTCCAGCCCGGTGACCGTGGTCGTCCTGTCGGGGATGTAATCCTCCGGGCGATGCAGCCGGCCGATGTGGGTCAGGTTCTCCGGCGAGTAGGGGCTGCCCTCGAACACCAGGCGCTCCCGCTCGAGCAGGAGGTCGAGGCGCCGCCAGTCCAGCCTCAGGCCGACGACGAAGTTCGGGCGCAGGGCATGCTCGATGCCCAGCAGCGCCTCCCTCGTGCGCGGCGCCCGCAGGTCCGGATCCACGCCGTTGGACTGGATGAACTCCAGCGTGTTCGGGTTGAGGCCGTTGGTCGGATTGGCCCACTCGTCCAGGATCTCGTCGCGGGTCAGCGTCGGGTCGCCGTTGTTCGAGGTGTAGAAGAACCGGTACTGCTGGTAGAGGACCGGGTTGTTCCAGCCGCCGGACCCGGTGTCGAGCTGGTCGGCGTACTGCGAGTAGCTGGCGCGCAGCAGCGTGCCCCGGTCCTTGCCCAGGGCGTAGGTGAGCCCGAGGCGCGGGACGATGTCCTCCCAGGTGAAGCCGGCGTCGCCGCCCGGATAGAAGTCCTCCGGCAGCAGGTCCGGGGCCACCGGATTGGCGGGGACCGTTGTCGGCAGGTTGCGGCCACCCTGATGGTCGTAGCGCACGCCGATGTTGGCCGTGAACCGTCCGGCGGAGAGAGTGTCCTGGACGTACGCCTCCCGGTACTCCCCCTCGAAGTTGGCCATGCCGGGACGGGTGAGGAAGAGCAGGCCGCCGTAGAACTCGAAGCCGCCGCCGAGATAGCTGGAGATGGACTGCACCTCCACCTGCCGGTAGCTCGCGCCGAACTTGAGCTCGTGGCTGAGATCTCCGGTGTTGAAGAAGGCTGTGCCCTCGCCCCGGGTCTGCTCCTGCGGCCGCTCTGAAACGAACATGATGTTGCTGTTGCGCGTCAGGCCGGCGTCGTCGAAGAAGGTGAGCACGTCTCCGCCCTGGGGATCGAGACGGAAGCCGCCGTTGACCTTGGACCATAGCACCGTGGCGTAGAAGCTGGGGCCGAAGATGTGCGAGTCCTCCAGCTTGAGGGCCGTGGGCCGGTCGCCCTCGCGGCGTTGCGTCCAGGTCGTCTCCGGCGGCCGGGTGGGGCCGGCGCCCCTGCCCTGCCTGAACTTCTCGTCGTCCCAGATGAAGAAAGTCGCCGAGTTCGCCGCGGTCACCTGGCCGTTGAGCTTCAGGTTGCCGGCCTCCAGCGTGCTCTCGTCCTTGAAGTCGCCGATGGTCAGCAGGTTCACCTTCGGCGCGCTGTACGACGCCCAGGCCCACAGGTGGTCGCGGATGATCGGGCCTCCGAGCTCGAGCCCGTAATCCTCCACCGCGACGATCCGGTTGCCCTGGGTGAACACCGGCTGCGCGCGGTTGTTGTTCCACGGCCCCGCCTTCGCGAGGTCGTCCTCGTCGATGTTGGAACCGACCATGCTGTCGTCCGTGTAATAGAAGTGGCCGCTTCCCCGCCAGTCGTTTGTCCCCCGGCGGGTGACCATGTTCACCACCACGCCGCCGGTGGCGACCGAGGCATCATTGCCGCCGGTGCTCACCTGGATCTCCTCGAACGCCTCGAAGTCGAAGTAGCCCGGCGGCGTGCCGACCGCGGTCATGTCCGTGATCACCATGCCGTCCAGCGACCAGACCGTCTGTCCGCTGGGCGCGCCCGGTCCGACGAAGCGGATCTGCTGGCCGCTCAGGTTGCCGCCCACGTTGATCCTCTCCATGAGCACGCCCGGCGCGGACTTGACGATGGACCATGGGTCCCGCATCGTGGGCACCCTCTCCAGCTCCGTCCGGTTGACCGTGGTGCCGCGGGAGAACCGGCGCTCGTCCAGCAACGGCGTCTCTCCTCCGTCGACGGTCACGGTCTCCTGCACCGCCGGGGCAAGAGTGATCTGCATCTCGGTGTTGCGCCCCACGCTGACCACAAGGCTGTCGACCTCCACAGGCGAGTGGCCGTCGAGCATGGCCTCCAGCCGGTACTCGCCCGGCGACAGGCCCGGGAAGCGGAACCGGCCCTCCTCGTCCGTGGTCTGCACCTGGGGCGCGCCTCCGCCCGAGAGAGTCACCGTGGCCCCGGGAAGAGTCTGTCCCTGCGGAGTCATCACCAACCCGAAGAGGCTTCCGGTCTGGAGCTGCGCGTCCGCCGGCGAGGACAGTGCCGCGAACAGAATGATGGCGAGGATGATGTGCAAGCGCTGAAATGGCTGCATCTCTTTCCCCCTTCTCAAAGGACTGTGGGATGTTGACCAGCAGCGGCGCAATCCTCATGCCCGAGGGGGAGCGAATTCGCTGAGAGGAGAGAGGAGAATATTTGCGCATCTGCGGTGTCATCCGCGGAGGGCGCAATCGTCCTGAGGAGAGTACGAGATAAGGGACTAAGGGGTAGAATCCCTCCTCGTCATCCATGCCCGTCTACCAGAAGACCCTGCTCGCGGCCGCGGCCGTCCTGATGGTGCTCAGCTCCTTCGGAGCGCCCTACCCCGAGCAGATGTACCTGCAGCACATCCCGACCGTGATCGCCCTGGCGCTTCTCGCGGTCACCTCGCGCCGGTATCCGCTCTCCAACGCGGCATTCGCCTGCCTGACCGTCTTCCTGCTCTTCCACATCCTGGGAGCGCGCTACATCTACTCCTACGTGCCCTACGACCGCTGGTCGCGGACCCTGTTCGGAGCGGACCTCACCTCGACCTTCGGCTTCCGGCGGAACCACTACGACCGCGTCGTCCACTTCGCCTTTGGGCTCCTCTGGGTGCGTCCGGTCCGGGAAATCTGCGCGCGCTGGTTCCGGATCCCCCCGAAGTTCGCCCGCTACACCGCCTTCGAGTTCGTGCTCGCCTTCAGCCTGATCTACGAGCTCTTCGAGTGGGGCCTCTCGATGCTCCTCTCGCCGCACGACGCCGAGGCCTACAACGGCCAGCAGGGGGACATCTGGGATGCCCACAAGGACATGTCCCTCGCCATGGTCGGGGCGCTGCTCGGGTTGTGCGTGATGGCAATCAGGGAAAGGCGAAAGACTATGATGAACGCGTGAAGGAGGTCCTGAGATGCCCTCGCTCCAGATTCGAGATATGCCTGAAGAAGTCTACGAGGCGTTGACCGTCCGGGCACGCCGCGAACACCGCAGCTTGGCTCAGCAGGCGGTCGTGGAGCTGCGCCGGATACCCGAGCTGGTTGCCCGGGGGCGCAGGCTGGATGTATTGGACCGATTGAGGAAGAGGATTGCGTCCGAGCCGCCCCGCTGTCTGCCGGTCGCACCGGCCGACCTGATTCGCGAGGATCGCCGACGTTGAGCGCGCCCCGACTTACCCGGATGCTTCGGCGGCTGTTCACCTGGTGGTGACGGCAGACCACGCGGCAAGCCTTGCCGACTCGGGACTTCGCCATACTGCTGCGGCGAATGGAGATCGACCTCTACTGTCCGATCGAGAAGGATTGAAAGGCGGTCCGTGGAGGGGGAACGGAGAGCAAGCCATTCTCAGCCGCTCAGAGCCGTTCTGAAAAACTCGGAGCGATTCTGAGCCGCTCAGAATGGCTTCGAGGAATCTCAGAATGATTCTGAGTCGCTGAGAATGACTTCGAGCCGTCTCGGAGCCATTCTCAGCCGCTCGGAACGACGCTGAAAATTTCAGAGCCGTTCTGAGAAACTCGGAACGATTCTGAGCTGCTCAGAATGACTTCGAGCTGGCTCGGAGCCATTCTCAGCCACTCAGAACGCCGCTGAGATTTTCAGAGCCATTCTGAGAAACTCGGAACGATTCCGAGCCGCTCAGAACGACGTCGAGGAACCTCAGAATGATTCTGAGCCGCTCAGAATCGCTTCGTGCCGTCTCGGAATCGTTCTGAGCCGCTCAGAACGGCGCTGAGAATTTCAGAATGACGACGGCCGGCCCAGCGTTTACTTCTTCGGCCGGTCGCGGAACCTGAGGGAGGGATCGAAGCGGGCGGCATCCAGATAGGCCGCGACCTCCCGGACGAACGCGGCCGTGACCTGCTCCTCCCGGACCGCCTCCTGAAAGAGGACCAGAGCGGCGACCGCCTCGCGGTGAACGTCCTGGGACCGGAAGATGGGCAGCATCTCCCGGGCAAGCGCCTTCAGCTCGGCCGTCCGCCCCTGCCGGAGATACACCAGCGCCAGATCCATGGAGACGATGGCGGCGTCATACCCGAGCCCTTCCTGGAGAAATCCGTCCCGCATCTGAAGAAAGGCCGCCTCGGCGGCGACGAAATCTCTCCGGGCGGCGGCGATCTTGCCGCGCAGCCCGATGAGCCGGAGCTGGACCCAGGGCTCCGGGTACCTCTTGTAGAGATCCGCATCGGCATCCAGCACCTCGGCTGCCTGTCCAGGCTCCCCGCTCTCCACCAGAAACAGCGCCAGGTTGTACCGCCCGTTCATGTAGAGCCGGGGTTCCCGCTCGGGGGAGAGCTCTGTCAGGGCAGCTCGCGCAACCTCCACAGCCTGCTCGGATTTCCCCTGAAGGTTGTACGTAGCCCCGAGCTTCAGAAGAACACGGGCCATGTCCACCCTGGACTCGGCGAGCCGGTAGAGCATCACAGCCCGGGTGAACAGCTCCTCGGCATGGGGTAGCTGCCTCTGGTCCTTGCGAAGTGAGCCCTCCAAGTCGTCAATCCGGGCGAGAACGGCGGTGTCCGTGACTGAGTGCTCAGTGACGAGATATCGGACGTGGCGGAAGTGCGTCTCGGCCCGTCGGCGATCCCCGCCGGCTCGGCTGGCGTTCGCCATGGAGGCGACGACCAAGGCCAAGAGCTCCGGCAGTTCTGGATTGAAGGGCGAGTGCTGGAGAGCAAGACGCGCCAACTCGGCGAGATGGTATGCCTCCCATGGGTGGGTGGTCAGTTGGCTCTGGCCTTCGTCTAGGAGGAGATAAGCAAGATGAGAGCCCCGGAACCGACTCCTTGACCGCTTGATTCTGCCGGCGCGCTCCTCTCGAGGAAGGGCAAGTAGATCTCGGAGGTCCTGCTTGGCCCGACGATGCTCCTTATCCAAGCGAACCAACTGCGCGCCGAAGGCAGCCGAGACCATTCCCGCGTCTGCCCCGGCTGGCTTGCCTCCAATCTCCCGGCGGAATGCCTCGAACTCCCGCCGGCAGTGGGGGCACAGGCTCAATAGATGCTGAAGACCGATCTGAGTCAGAAGTCGTGGAGGAAGCTCGCCTCGATGAACTCCCAGCAGCAACTCGCGCGTGACGTGGATGTCCGCCATCCGCTCCCCTTTTCCGCCGGTAAAGCATTCCAGGAGTACCGCGTATCGTGGATCGATATCGTGTCACAGAAAAAAAGCGGGTGCCATAGGCACCCGAGAAGGTGGCTGCTGGATCAAGACGCTAGCCGTCCGGGTCCATCTCCCAGCCGCTGTCAGGGGACTCCTCGGCGGAAGTGGGTAAGCCGTTCGGGTCGTACTCCCAGCTGGAGTCGGAGGAGAGCAGGTCCGCTGCAAACTGCGGGATGCCATTTCCGGCAGGGGTAGGGGTGACCAGCAGGCCGAGGGTCAGGAGCAGGAGGGTGAGACGGGGCATAGTGGGGCTTCCTTTCTGGACGGCTCCAGCTCCTGGCCCGGGGGTGGGCGGGGCGGGGCTGTCCTACTAGAAGAAGTTTCTGCGCGAGACACGATCCTACCCCGATCCAGAACGCTCGCTTCGAACAGAGCCAGAGCCAGAACGCTTGCAGAGATACTCGTGTTGCTCGGCTCTCTAATGATGATATGTTATGACCAGTGTAGCATGGCCCAAGGTAAAGGATTCTCGACATGAAACCAAAGATGTTTGTCGGTTCCTCATCAGAAGGCTTGCGGCTCGCCTATGCTGTGCAGCAAAACCTTCTGAACGTGGCTGAAGTCACTGTTTGGAGCCAAGGAGTCTTCAAGCCATCCTCGTCTGTTTCAGAGTCTCTTGCAGTGTATCTAGACTCTGACTTTGCGCTATTCGTCTTTAGCCCTGACGATAAGATCGTAAGCAGAGGAGAAGAGAACCCAGCTGCTCGCGATAATGTCGTCTTCGAACTCGGGCTCTTCACCGGACGATTGGGGCAGGAGCGGTGTTTTATCTTGGTACCGGAAGGGGAGAACCTAAGGATTCCGACCGATCTCCTTGGAATAACACTACTCAAGTATGAGCCCAAAAGGAGCGATGGTAACTTGGCAGCTGCAACCGGCTTCTCGATCTTGAGCTTTATGATCTTGCGCTGCGTGACTACAAGAGGGCCGATGAGTTGGCCAAGGGAAAACAAGCTTGGATCATAGCGAATATTGGTAACTTGTACAGAAATCGAGGCTTCTATCGTGAAGCTATCCACTACTTTAATCGCGCTCTAGATCTAATGCCAGAGAACGAGTACGCGCACGAACGATTAGCGCAATCAATGAAGCTTCGAGACGAGGAGGAGAAGAAGTTTGCCGAGCTTAGTAAGCAGGCCCGTCGCAAGCTTGCAGAGAGGAGATTGGTCGCAGGCAAGCCGGATGTTTAAGTATTCTCCTCGGAAACCGGTCCCTCGAAGATCAGATGTGGCAGCCCCTCCCGAGAAGAGGGAATCTTTTGGCAGTTGGGTGCCCCGCAGGGGCAGGGGCATGTAGCCCAGGGTCAGAGCGCCGCAGGCGCGGCGACCCTGGGTCAGCCGTTCAAAGAACCCAAGCCCCGCAGGGGCGGCGGCAGAGTCCCTGAACCCCCGCAAACCGAGAACGTCGGACCGGAGATCTGGTATCATGTCGACCACAGGTTACCTATGGCCGACACATTTACCAACCTCCTTTATCACCTCGTCTTCAGCACCAAAAACCGGCTCCCGCTGATCACGGACGACATTCGGGAGCGCCTGTATGAGTACGTCGGAGGAATCATCCGCGGAGAAGGAGGGTGCCTTTTGGAGATCGGGGGCATGCCCGACCATGTGCACCTCCTGGCGCGATTCAAATCCGATGCTTCTGTTGCGGAGATGGTCCGGCGGATCAAAGCGAAACCCCTCGAAATGGCTCAACGAGCAGCCTCGAAGGTCGGATCGCTTCCAATGGCAGGCTGGGTATGGAGCGTTCTCGGTCAGTGAGTCGAGAGTTTCCGCAGTTCGCGCGTATGTTCAGAACCAGCGCGAGCATCATGCTCGGGTGTCTCTGCGGGACGAGTTGATCGCATTGCTAGAGAAAAACCGGATTCAGTTCGACGAGCGGTATCTCCTCGGTTGACGGGCGCCGTCGCCCCTACCTTCCTGACATATGTCCGACCGGTACAATGTGCCGATTGGGGATACCTCAGGGAGGAGACTGACATGGGAATTCGTAACGCAGGCCTGGAGGAACTGGCGCGGCTGGAG
>Ga0190265_10001065_pt1 | contig 17878 bp, 1 predicted proteins | sample Popmic124T_FD_133135 | JGI IMG/M metagenome (GOLD analysis project Ga0190265, IMG submission 133135) | Populus adjacent soil microbial communities from riparian zone of Indian Creek, Utah, USA - 124 T | ecosystem: Environmental > Terrestrial > Soil > Riparian zone | place: USA: Utah | collected...
CTTCGCCGAACTGGCCCGCCGCGCCCGCGCCGTCACGCTCGACGCCTATGCCCACCAGGACCTGCCGTTCGAGCTCCTGGTCGAGGAGCTGGCGCCGGAGCGGTCGACCGGGCGCACCCCGCTGTTCCAGGTGATGCTCGTGCTGCGCAACGTGCCCGCCGAAGAGCTGACCCTGCCCGGGATCGGGGCCGAGCTGGTCGACGTGCCGACTTCGATTGCCAAATTCGACCTCACCCTGTTCCTGGGCGACACCTCCGCGGGGCTCGCCGGCAGCCTGGAATTCGACCGCGGCCTCTTCGACGCGGCGACCGCCGGCCGGCTGCTGGCTCACTTCGAGACGCTGGTCGCCGGCGCGGTGGCGGCACCGGAGAGCCGGCTCTCCGACCTGCCGCTCCTGACCGGGAACGAGCGGGCGGAGCTTCTCGCCTGGGGCCGCTTCGAGGCACCCCACGAGTTGGAGCCGCTGGTCCACGAGCTGGTGGCGGCCCAGGCGGCGCGCACGCCCGACGACGACGCGGTCGTCCACGACGGCCGGCGGCTCACCTACCGCGAGCTGGAGGAGCGGGCCGGCCGGCTCGCCCGCCGGTTGCGCGCGCTGGGCGTGGGGCCGGACGTGCCGGTGGGCGTCCTCCTGGAGCGCTCGCCCGAGCTGTGGGTGGCGGTCCTCGCCGCCTTGAAAGCGGGCGGCGCCTACCTCCCGCTCGACCCGGCCTACCCGGCCGAGCGCCTGCGCCTCATGCTGGAGGACGCCGGCACGCCGGTGGTGGTGACCGAGGAGGCGCTCGCCGGTCTATTGCCTTCCGAAGTCCTCAAAATCGACGTAGGGGCGGGGCTTGACCCCGCCCTCTTTCCGGGATCGGGCACCCCCGCCCGGGCGGGGACAAGCCCCGCCCCTACGGAAAGCTTGGAGGACGGCGTGGCCGTCACCCCCGAGAACCTCGCCTATCTCGTCTACACCTCGGGCTCCACGGGGCGCCCCAAGGGTGTGGCGATGCCGCACGGGGCGGCGGTCAACATGCTCGCCTGGCAGCTCCGCACCTCGGCGGCGGGGGAGGGCACGCGGACCCTCCAGTTCGCGCCGCCCTCGTTCGACGTCTCCTTCCAGGAGGCGTTCTCGACCTGGGCCTCGGGCGGCACGCTGGTCCTGGTCTCCGAGGAGATCCGCCGCGACGCCCTCGCGCTGCTGCGCCTGCTTGGCGAGCAGCGGGTCGAGCGTCTGTTCATGCCGCTGGTGGCCCTCCAGCAGCTCGCCGTCGCCGCGGGTGCGCATAGTGCGCCGGGCAGCCTCCGCGAGGTGATGACGGCCGGCGAGCAGCTCTACGTGACGCCCCAGGTGCGCTCCCTCTTTGCCGGCTTCGCCGGCCGCCCGGACGCGGTGCTCTACAACCATTACGGCCCTTCCGAGACCCACGTAGCGACCTGGCTCCGCCTGGACGGCGATCCGGCCCTCTGGCCGGAACAGCCGTCGATCGGAGGGCCGCTCGACAACGCGCGCATCCTGCTGCTCGACGGCGTCCTGGCACCGGTGCCGATGGGCGTGGGGGGGGAGCTGTACGTCGGCGGAGCTGGCCTGGCGCGCGGCTACCAGGGGCGCCCCGGCTTGACCGCCGAACGCTTCGTACCCGACCCGGCCGCGGGCACCGCGGGCATCCCGCCCGGCGCGCGCCTCTATGCCACCGGCGACCTCGCCCGCTGGCGGCCCGGCGGCCTGCTCGAGTTCCTCGGCCGCGGCGACACCCAGGTCAAGGTGCGCGGCTACCGCATCGAGCCCGCCGAGGTGGAGGGGGCGCTCGCCCGCCACCCGGCCGTGCTCCAGGCGGTCGTCGGGGTGCACGGCGGCGAGCCGGGGGCCGGGGCCAGGCGGCTGGTGGCCTACGCCGTGTTCCGCACCGGGGTGGAGCCGCCGTCCTGGGGCGAGCTCAAGGCCTTCCTGGCCGAGACCCTGCCGGACTACATGGTCCCCGCCGTCTGGGTCGCCCTCCCCGCCCTGCCGCTCACCGGAAGCGGCAAGGTGGACCGCCGCGCGCTGCCCGCCCCCGAGGCCATGGCCGGAGCGGGGGCCGGCTCCACACCCCCCGCGACGCCGCTCGAGGAGCTGCTCGCCGGCATCTGGTGCGACGTCCTGGGCGTCGAGCGGGTGGGCTCGCACGACAACTTCTTCGATCTCGGCGGCCACTCCCTGCTCGCCACCCAGGTGATCTCTCGCCTCCGCGAGGCTTGCGCGGTCGATCTGCCGCTACGCCGGCTGTTCGAGGCGCCGACGCTCGCCGAGCTGGCCCGCGCCGTCGAGGCGGCGCGCGATGTCGATGGTGGGCACGAGAACGAGCACGACGTCGAGCCCATCCCGCGCGCTCTCCGGAGCGGCCCGCCGCCCCTCTCCTTCGCCCAGGAGCGCCTCTGGTTCCTCGACCGCTTCCAGGGCGGCGGCCCGGTCTACAACGTGCCGCTCGCCGTGCGCATGACGGGCCGGCTCGACCCGGCGCTCCTCGCCGCCACGCTGGCCGAGGTCCTGCGCCGCCACGAGACCCTGCGCGCCGCCTTCCCGGAGGTGGACGGCGAGCCGGTTCAGGTGATCGCCCCCGAGAGCGCGGCGGACCGGCCGCTGCCCGTCGTCGACCTCGCCGCCCTCGCCGGCCCGGCACGGGAGGCCGAGCGCACCCGGCTCGCCGCGCGGGAATCGCGCCGTCCGTTCGATCTGCAGACCGGCCCGCTCCTCCGCGCCACCCTGCTGCGGCTGGAGGCGGGGGAGCACACCCTGCTCCTCACCCTCCACCACATCGTCTCGGACATCTGGTCGATGGGGGTGCTGGTGCGCGACGTCGGCGCGGTCTACGGCGCCGCCTTGGCCGGCGCGCCATCCCCCCTCGAGCCTCTCCCGGTGCAGTACGCCGACTTCGCCGTCTGGCAGCGCCGCTGGCTCTCCGGCGACCGGCTGGAGCGCCAGATGGGCTACTGGCGCTGGCAGCTCCGCGGCGCGCCGGGCCAGCTCGAGCTGGCGACCGACCACCCGCGCCCGTCGCTCCCGTCGCTGCGCGGCGCCGAGCACCGCTTCGCCCTGGACGACGGGCTCGCCGGCCGGCTCGTCGCCCTGTCGCGCCGCGAGGGGGCGACGCCGTTCATGGTGCTGGCCGCGGGCCTCTTCGCCCTGCTCTCCCGGCTGAGCGGTCAGAGCGACCTCACGATCGGCTCGCCGATCGCCAACCGCAACCGCCTGGAGACCGAGGGGCTGATCGGCTTCTTCGTCAACACCCTGGTGCTGCGCGCCGAGGTCGTGCCGGCGCGCAGCTTCCGCGACCTGCTGCGCCAGGTGCGCGAGACGACGCTCGGGGCCTACACCCACCAGGACCTGCCGTTCGAAAAGTTGGTCGAGGAGTTGCACCCGGACCGCGACCTGTCGCGCACACCGCTCTTCCAGGTGATGCTCGCCCTCCAGAACGCCCCGCTCGCCGCGCGCGACCTGCCGGGCCTCTCGCTCGCCCCCGAGGAGGTGGCGGGCGGCACCGCCAAGTTCGACCTCTCCATCGCCTTCTCGCCGGTTGGCAACGGCTTCGCCGGAGCGCTCCAGTACGCGACCGACCTCTTCACCGGCGCCACCGCGGTCCGCCTGGCCGAGCACCTGCTGAGCCTGCTCGCGGCGGCGGCGGAGGCCCCCGGCGCGCCGCTCGCCGACCTCGCGGTCCTCTCCGCGGCGGCGCGCCACCAGGTGCTCCACGAGTGGAACGACACGGCTCTGGAAGCGGTGGACGACCCGCGGATCCACCAGCTCTTCGAGGCCCGGGCGCTGGAGACGCCGGACGCCCTGGCGGCGGTCTGGGAGGGCGAGGAGATCACCTACGGCGTGCTGGACGCCCGGGCCGACCGCCTGGCCCGGCTGCTCTCCCGGCTGGGAGCGGGCCCCTCGGAGGCGGTCGGGATCTGGATGGACCGCTCGCTCGACATGCTCGCCGCCGTGCTTGGCGTCTTGAAGGCGGGGGCCGCCTACCTGCCGCTCGACGCCTCTTGGCCGGCCGAGCGGGTGGAGGCCATTCTGTCCGACACAGGGGCCGGCATCCTGCTCACCCGCACGGGGCTTCTCCCGGCCGCCGCCGCGATGCGGTGGCGGCTGCCGCACCTGGGAGACGTCGTCTGCCTGGACGTCGACACCCCCCGGCCGGCGCCCGAACCGATCGACCGCGAGGCGGTGAGCGCGCTCTGGGACTTCGTGGCCGAGCGCGCGGTCGACCGGGTGACGGCCGGCGGCTTCGTCAGCAGCTACACCGGCCAGCCGTTCTCGGAGGCCGAGGTGGACGAGTACAGGGATCGCGTCGTCCACTTGGCGGCGCCCTGGATCGGCCCCGAAGCCCGCGTGCTGGAGATCGGCTGCGGCTCCGGCCTCATCACCTGGGAGCTGGCGCCGCGGGTCGCCCGCTACGTCGGGATGGACCCCTCGGAGCGCACGCAGCAGGGCAACCGCGAGACCGCCGAGCGCCTGGGGCTCGGCCAGGTCGAGCTGCCCACCGGCTTCGCGCACGAGATCGAAGGCCTGCCGGCCGGCTCGTTCGACCTGGTGATCCTGGCGAGCACGGTGCAGTTCTTCCCGGGGCCGTTCTACCTGGAACGGGTGATCGAGCTGGCGCTGCGCCTCCTCGCCCCGGGCGGCGCGGTGCTCCTGGCCGACGTCATGGACGCCCGCCGGCAGGAGGAGCTCCGCCGCTCGCTCGGACATCTGGCGCCGACCCGCGAGGAACTGGTGGTGGACGAGGGCTTCTTCGCCGATCTCCGTGCCGGGCTACCGGAGCTCGCCGAGGTCGCCGTGTTCCACCGCTGCCAGGGCTTCGCCAACGAGTTGGGCTTCCGCTACGACGTGCTGCTCACCCGCGCCGCGGCGCCCGCCTCCTCGGTGCCCGAGCGGCGCAAGCGCCTGTGGACCGGCTGGCACGTGGAGCGCGAGCCCGCCCGCCGGCTCAATCTCGAAGGTGACGCTGGGGACATCGCCTACGTCATCCACACCTCGGGCTCGACCGGTGCGCCCAAGGGCATCGTCGTCCAGCACCGCCCGGTGGTGAACCTCATCCGCTGGGTCAACCGGACCTTCGGAGTGGGGCCGGGGGACCGGCTGCTCTTCATCACCTCGCTCTGTTTCGACCTCTCGGTCTACGACATCTTCGGCACGCTCGCCGCCGGCGCCACCGTGCACGTGGCCTCCGAGGCGGCGCTGCGCGACCCGGAGCGGCTCGCCCGCCTGCTCGCCGAGGAGCCGGTGACGATCTGGGACTCGGCGCCGGCGGCGCTCCAGCAGCTCGTGCCGCTCTTGGCGCCGGGCCGGGGGAGCCTGCGGCTGGCCCTCCTCTCGGGGGACTGGATCCCGGTGCCGCTGCCGGACCAGGTGCGGGCGGCGTTCCCGGGAGCTTCCGTGATCAGCCTCGGCGGGGCGACCGAAGCAACCATCTGGTCCAACTGGTACCCCATCGGCGAGGTCGACCCGCGCTGGCCGAGCATCCCCTACGGCCGGCCGATCCCCAACGCCCGCTACCACGTGCTCGACCCGGACCTCGTCCCCTGCCCAGTGGGCGTACCGGGCGACCTCTACATCGGCGGCGAGTGCCTGTGCATCGGCTATGCCGGCATGCCGGAGGCGACCGCGACGAAGTTCCTGCCCGATCCGTACAGTAATTCGCGGGGAGCCCGCCTCTACGCCACGGGCGACCGGGCGCGCTTCCGGGACGACGGCAACCTCGAGTTCCTGGGGCGGGTCGACTTCCAGGTCAAGGTACGCGGCTACAGGATCGAGCTCGAGGAGATCGAGGCGGCGCTCCTGCGCCACCCCGGGGTACGCGAGGCGGTGGTGGCGGCGCGGGACGACGCCTCCGGGGAGAAGCGCCTGGTGGGCTACGTGGTGCCGGCCGGATCGCCTTCCTTGACGGTAGCCGAGCTGCGCACGGCCCTGCAGCGGACGCTGCCCGACTACATGGTGCCGTGGACGTTCGTCCTCCTTCCCGCCCTGCCGCTCACCGGCAACGGCAAGGTGGACCGGCGGGCCCTGCCGGAGCCGCGGGAGGCCGCCGAGCGCGGCGCGGCCTACGTCGCGCCGCGAGGGGAGCTGGAGCGCGCCGTCGCGGCCGTCTGGCGCGAGGTGCTGGGGGTGCCGCAGGTGGGCATCCATGACAACTTCTTCGAGTCCGGCGGCAGCTCGCTCCTGATCGTCAAGCTGCACAGCCGCCTGAAAGCCGCGCTCGGCGCGGACATCCCCGTGATGGAGCTGTTCCGTCACACGACGATCGGCGCCCAGGCGAAGCGGCTGGCCGAGGAGCCCCGCGCCGAGGCGCCGCGGGAGAAGGCCGACGCCGCCCGCGCCCGGACCCGCACTCGCCAGGAGGCGCTGCGGCAGATGAGCCAGGCCCGGGCCGAACGCCGGCCGGACCGCAACAGGAGAGACGTTAGAGATGAGTCAGCCTGAAGAGGTGCAGCCGCTCCAGGGGATCGCCATCGTCGGCATGGCCGGCCGGTTCCCGGGTGCCCGCACCCTGGAGCATTTCTGGGAGAACCTGCGGGACGGCGTCGAGTCGGTCTCCTTCTTCTCGGACGAGGAGCTGCTGGCGGCCGGGGTCGACCCCGCGCACCTCGCCGACCCCGCCTACGTCCGCGCCAAGGCGGTGCTCGACGACGTCGCCGGCTTCGACGCCGCCTTTTTCGGCTTCACCCCGCGCGAGGCCGAGCTGATGGACCCGCAGCACCGGGTGCTCCTCGAGTGCGCCTGGGAGGCCCTGGAGGATGCCGGCTACGACCCGGAGCGCTACGGCGCCCGGGCGGCGGTCTACGTCGGCTCGGGGACCAGCACCTACCTGCTCTCGAACCTGCTGCCGAACCAGGGCCTGCTCGCGGCGAGCGGCAGCCTCCAGGCGCTGCTCCTGAACGACCGCGACTTCCTGGCCACCCGGCTCTCCTACAAGCTGAACCTGCGGGGGCCGAGCGTGCTGGTGCAGACCGCCTGCTCGACGTCCCTCGTCGCCGTCCACATGGCCTGCCAGGGCCTCCTCGCCGGGGAGGCCGACCTGGCCATCGCCGGCGGCGTGTCGATCGGCCTCCCGCTCGTCGAGGGCTACCTCTACCACGAGGGGGGCATCTCGTCCCCGGACGGCCACTGCCGCGCTTTCGACGCCGCGGCCGGCGGCTCGGTCGCCGGCAACGGCGCGGGCGTCGTGGTGCTGAAGCGGCTCGACGCGGCGATGGCCGACGGCGACCAGGTCTACGCGGTGATCCGCGGCTCGGCGGTCAACAACGACGGCTCGGCCAAGGTCGGCTTCACCGCTCCCAGCATCGAGGGGCAGGCCGAGGTGATCACCGAGAGCCTGCTGATGGCGGGAGTCGAGCCGGAGACGATCGGCTTCGTCGAGGGGCACGGCAGCGGCACCGCGCTGGGCGACCCGATCGAGGTCCTCGCCCTGCGCCAGGCCTACGGCGACGCGTGCGCCTCGGCCCTGGGTTCGGTCAAGACCAACGTCGGGCACCTGAACACCGCGGCTGGGGTCGCCGGCCTCATCAAGGCCGCGCTTGCCGTAAAGCACGGCACGATCCCCCCGAGTCTCCACTTCGAGCGGCCCAATCCGCGGGGCGAGTTGGGCGGCTTCCGCGTGCCCACCCGGGCCGAGCCGTGGCCTGAAGGGCTCACGCCGCGCCGCGCCGGGGTGAGCTCCTTCGGCCTCGGCGGCACCAACGTCCACGCCGTGCTGGAGGAGGCGCCGGAGCCGGAGCCGGCCGAGCCCTCCCCGCGCCCCTGGCAGCTCCTGACCCTCTCGGCACGTACCCCCGCGGCCCTGGAGGCGGTAGGGGAGCGCCTGGCTGAGCGGCTGGAGCTGGGCGATGAGCTGAGCTTGTACGATCTTGCCGACATTGCCTTCACCCTTCAGGTGGGCCGCAAGGCCTTCGCGCACCGTCGGACCGTCGTGGCCCGCGACCGTGCCGGGGCCGTCGCCGCCCTACGCGAGGGGCGCGGTGCGACCGGCTCCGTCGAGGGCGGCCGGCCTCCGGTCGTCTTCCTCTTCCCCGGCCTGGGCGATCACTACGTGGACATGGCCCGCGGCCTCTACGAGACCGAGCCGCGGTTCGCCGCCGAGATCGACCGCTCCGCCGGCCTGCTGCGCCCCCACCTGGGCATGGACATCCGCGAAGCCCTGTTCAAGCCTGGAGAGACAGGCGATTCGGGTTCCACCCCGCAGACTGACCTGCGCGCCCTTCTGCGTCGGGGCGGCGGGGTGCCGGAGGACGCGGCGGGCCGCCGCCTGGCACGGACGGAGGTCGCCCAGCCGGCCGTGTTCGTCGTCGAGCACGCCCTGGCGCGGCTGTTGATGGAGTGGGGTGTCGAGCCCGAGGCGATGATTGGCTATTCGATCGGCGAGTACGTGGCGGCCTGCCTCTCCGGCGTGCTGTCGCTCGAAGACGCCCTGAAGCTGGTGGCGGGGCGGGCGAAGCTCATCCAGGAGCTGCCCGGTGGCGCCATGCTGGCGGTGCCGCTCCCGGAGACCGAGTTCCGCCCGCTGCTCGACGACTCGCTCGCGGTCGCGGCAACCAACGGGCCGCACTTCTGCGTCGTGGCCGGCCCCGAGGACGCGGTGGCGGAGCTGGAGCGGCGGCTCGCCGGGCGCGGCGCCGCGGCCCTGCGGCTGGGCACCACCCACGCCTTCCATTCGCCGATGCTGGACGCGGCGGCCGGTGCGCTCACCGACCTCGCCCGCTCCGTACGGGTGGGGAAGCCGCGCATCCCCTACCTCTCGAACGTCACCGGCACCTGGATCACCGCCGCCGACTTGGCCGATCCACGGTATTGGGCGCGCCACATGGTCGGTACGGTGCGCTTCGCCGAAGGGCTGGCCGAGCTGCTGCGCGAGCCCGGCCGGCTGTTCCTGGAGGTCGGCCCGGGGAGCACGCTCGCGAGCCTGGTGCGCCAGCACCCCGACTCGGCGGATCAGCCCGCGCTCACCACCCTGCGGCGGGGGAGCGAGATGGGCTCCGATTCCGCCCTGCTGCAGGAAGCCCTCGGCCGCCTCTGGGTGGCCGGCGTGCCGCTCGACGCCGAGGGCTTCTTCGCCGGCGAGCGGCGGCGCCGGGTGGCTCTCCCCACCTATCCGTTCCAGCGCCAGAGGTATTGGATCGATCCGCCGACGCGGGGAAGCGAGCCCCAGCCCGCCGTCGCCGCTGCCCTCACCCCGAGCGCCGACCTCGCGGACTGGTTCTGGGTGCCCTCCTGGAAGAGCGTCCCGCTCGTGCCGGCCGCCTTAGTGGAGGAGGGCCGGTGGCTCGTCTTCCTCGACGGCTGCGGCCTCGGCGAGCGGCTGGCGGAGCGCCTGCGGCGGCAGGGGCGCGCCGTTGCCACGGTGACGGCGGGGCAGGGGTTCAGCGCCGAAGCCGACGCCTACACGGTCGACCCGGGCCGCCGGCAGGACTACGACGAGCTCGTGAAGCACCTGCGCGGCGAGGGCGGTCTGCCGTCGCGGATCGTCCACCTCTGGGGGGTGACGGCCGAAGAGCCCAGCTTCGCGGCGGCGCAGAAGGCAGGCCTCTTCAGCCTCCTGTTCCTGGAGCAGGCGATCGCCGCCGCCCCCGGGGATGGGCAGGTTTCGATCACCCTGGTGGCCAACGGCCTCCACGAGGTGGCGGACGGCGATCCGGTCCATCCCGGCAAGGCGACCGTCCTCGGCGCCATCAAGGTGATCCACCAGGAGTCGCCGCGGCTCACCTGCGGCAGCGTCGACGTGGTCCTGCCTTCTCCAGGCTCGGACGCAGAGGCAAGGCTGATCGATCAAGTCCTGTCGGAGTCGACCGAGCCTGTCGTAGCACTGCGCGGCCGGCAACGCTGGGTGCGCTCCTTCGAGATGGTTCGGTTACCGGAGACGGCGGACTCGCGGCTGGCACCTGAGGGCGTCTACCTGGTCACCGACGGCGCACACGGCGCCGGCGCGGCGGTCGCCGAGTACCTGCGCGGCCTGGGGGCGAAAGTGGCCCTGGCGTCTCCGTCCGAATTTCCGGCCGCCGCTATCGAGCGCCTGGGTCCGGTTCGGGGCGTCTTCCACACCCTGCCCGCCTTTACCGGCGGCCTCCTCCAGTTGAAGACCGCGGAGGCCCTGCATGCCGCCTTGGATCCGGTGGCGGCCAGCGCCGAAGGCTGGCTCGCGGCCCTGGCCGGAGAGCCCTCCGCCTTCCTGGTGCTGGTGTCGTCCACCCTGGCGGTCACCGGCGGGCTGGGTCAGCTCGACATCGCCGCGGCCGGCGCCTACCTGGACGCTCTGGCCCAGCGCCAGGCGACGGCGGATGGCCCGTTCACCGTGGTGGCCCACTGGGATCCCTACCAGTGGGACGGCTGGCTGATCGCCGCCGCGGCCGGCGGCATGGCCGGGCTGGCGCCCGAGGAGGTCCAGAAGATCCTGGAGAGCCATGCCGTGCCCCGGGCGAAGAGCGGCGAAGCGCTACGGAGGCTGCTCGCGGCCCCCTTGCCGCGCGTGTTCGTGACCTCCCGCCCCCTGCCCACCCTGATCGCCGAGGCGGACGCGATCACCGCGGATACGCTGATGGCGCAGATGGCGCCTCTCCATCGCGCGGAAGCGGCGCCCCGGCCGGCTCTCTCGACACCCTACGTACCACCGCAGGGCGAGCGCGAGGAGGCGCTCGCCTCCCTCTGGCAGGAACTCTTCGGCATCGCGCCCATCGGCGCCGACGACAGCTTCCTGGAGTTGGGCGGCCACTCGCTGCTGGCGATCCAGGTGGTCACCCAGGTGCGCAACCGGTTCGCCGTCGACCTGCCGGTGACGGCGCTCTTCGAGTCCCCCACCGTGGCGCAACTGGCGAAGGCCGTGGGAACAGCCCTGGGGGAGGAGAGCGCGGACGATCTGGAAGACCTGCTGGCCCTGGTCGAGGGGCTCTCCGCCGAAGAGGCCGCCGAGCGGCTCGCGGAGATCGCCGAGATCGCTGGGAATGCCGGGCCGCCGCAGCCGCCCCCGGTCGCCCGGGTCTCCGGCCCGTCTGCGGCGGGCGACTGGCCGCTCACCTTCGATCAGGAGCGCCTCTGGATCCTGCACCGCGACAACCCCGGGATGGTCTCCTGGAACGTCGACGCCGCCAGCCGCATGCGGGGCGACATCGACATCCCCGCCCTGACCGCCGCCTTCCGGGAGATCGAGCGCCGCCACGCGGCTTGGCGTACCACCTTCCCCGTCTCCGGCGGGCAGCCCGTGCAGCGCGTTGCCGAAAGCGGCAGTCTGGAGCCCTCGGTGATCGACCTGACGGCGCTGCCGGCCGCCCTCCGCGAAGCCGCCGGGCTCCGCGCCCTCTACGCCTGCACCCGCGAGCCGTTTGACCTCGAGCGCGGCCCGCTGGTGCGCGTCGCCCTGGCACGCCTCGCGGAGCGGGAGTACCTCTCCCTGGTCACCGTCCACCACCTGGTGACCGACTGGATCACCTTCCAGGTGGTCTTCGCGGAGCTGATGGTGCTCTACGAGGCCTTCCGCGCCGGGCGCCCCTGCCCGCTGCCAGAGCCGCCCGTGCAGTTCCCCGACTACGCGGTCTGGGAGCGCCGGTGGTGGCAGGGGGAGGCCCTGCGCGAGTCCACGGAATTCTGGCGGCGGGAGCTGGGGGGCTTTCCCCTGGTGCTCGACCTGCCGGCGGCCCGGCCGCGGCCGGCGGTTCAGAGCCAACGCGGCGGCATGATCCCGATGTCGACCGGACCCGAGCCGGCAGACCGGCTGCGCGCGCTCGCCCGGCGCGAGGGGGTGACGACCTTCATGGCGCTCCTCGCCGTGCTCGACGCGCTCCTCGCGAGGGTTACCGGGCGCGAGAAGATCGTGGTGGGCTCGAACAGCGCCAACCGCCCGCGGCCGGAGCTCGCCTCGGTCGTCGGCTTCTTCCTCACCCAGGTCCCCTTCGCTGTCGACCTCTCGGGCGACCCAACTTTCCGCGAGCTGCTGGCCAGGGTGAAGAAGACGGCGCTCGCCGCCTACGGTCACCAGAACATGCCCTTCGCCAAGCTGGTGGAGGCCCTGGCGCCGGAGCCGGACGCGAGCCGCAACCCGGTCGTCCAGGTGCTGCTGCTGGTGCTCGAAGGCGAGAGCCACGCGAGCACCGGGAGCCTGGAATCCGAGGCGGTCCCCCTCTTCGACGGCAACTCCCGCTGGGACCTGATGTTCGGCCTCTACGACTACCAGGACCTGGGCTTTTCGGGGCCCGTCGAGTACAACGCCGACATTTTCTCGGAGGCGACCGTCCGCGGCCTGATTGGCCTCTTCCAGCGCATCCTGGAAGCGGTCACGGCGGACCCCGACGCGCGGCTGTCGCAGCTGCCGAGCCTCGCGGAATTCTCCCTGGTGGAGGTCGCTTGAGCGTCGCCGAACGCCTCGCCGCGCTCACGCCTGAGCAGCGGGCCCTCTTCGAGGCGCTGCGCGAAAAGCAGCGCCGGGCCGCTCCGCGCGTCCACCAGCCGCCCCCCCTGCGCCGGGTGAGCGGCGCGGACGGGGCGGGGGACTGGCCGCTCACCTTCGACCAGGAGCGGCTCTGGTTCCTCTACCTGCTCGACCCGGGCAACACCGCCTACAACATGGTGACGGCCACCCGGCTCAAGGGTCCGCTGGACGCCAAGGGCCTCGAAGCCGCCTTGAACGAGACCGTGCGCCGCCACGGTGCCTGGCGCACCACCTTCCCCATCGTGGACGGCAGGCCGGTGCAGCAGGTGGCGCCCCGCCTCGCCCTGCGGCTGCCCCTGGTCGACCTGGCCGTGCTCCCGCCGGCGGAGCGCGAGGCCACGGCCCTGGCGCTCGCGGCGGCGGACGCGCGGCGACCGTTCGTCCTCGAAACCGGGCCGCTCGTCCGCGCCTCCCTAGTGCGTCTGGGGGAGGGCGAGCACGTCTGCCTGCTGACCGTCCACCACATCGTGAGCGACCTCGTGAGCTTCCAGCTCTTCTGGCGCGAGCTGGCTCTCCTCTACGCCGCGTTCGCTTCCGGCCGGCCCTCGCCGTTGCCCGGGCTGCCGGCGCAGTTCGCCGACTTCGCCGTCTGGCAGCACGAGTGGATGTCCGGCGAGGTGCTGCAGGCCGAGCTGGACTGGTGGCGCGGACAGCTCCAGGGCTTCCCGCTGGTCCTCGACCTGCCGGCCGACCGGCCGCGCCCGCCCGAGCAGAGCGTGCGCGGCGGCCGTCTGCCGGTCTTCTTCGGGGCCGCGCCCACCGAGGCGCTGCGCTCGCTCGCCCGGCGCGAGGGAGTGACCCGCTTCATGGCCTTCGCGGCGCTCTGCGCAGCGCTCTTCTCCCGCCTCTCGGGCCAGGAGAAGCTGATCACCGGCACGTTGAACGCCAACCGCGCCCGGCCCGAGGTCGAGCCGCTGTTCGGCTTCTTCCTCACCCAGCTCCCGCTCGCCGTCGACCTCTCGGGCGACCCCACCGTCCGCGAGCTGCTCGCCCGGGTGCGCGCCATGGCGCTGGGCGCCTTCGCCCACCAGGCGCTCCCCTTCGGCAAGTTGGTCGAGGCCCTGCAGCCGGAGCGCGACGCGAGCCGCATGCCCCTGGTGCAGGCGCTCGTCCAACTGCTCGACGCCCACCCCGGCGACGTGGAGCTGGGAGGCCTGGAGATCGAGGCGCTCGACGCCTTCGACGGCAGCTCGCGCTACGACGTGATGCTGGCGCTCTTCGAGGGGCAGGATTCGATCGCCGGCCCGCTCGAGTACAACGCCGACCTGTTCGACGCCACGACCATGGCGCGCATGGCCGAGCTGCTCGAGACGATGCTGGCCGCCGCGGCGGCCGATCCCGAGGCTCGCCTCTCGGAGCTGCCGGTGTGGAGCGAGGCGGCGCGCCATCAGGTGCTGGTCGAGTGGAACGACACGGAGCTGGCAGTTGATGAATGGACCGTGTTGGACCTCTTCGCAGCCCAGGCCGCGCACACCCCGGAGGCCTTGGCCTGGGCGGGGGAGGGGTGGACCCTCTCCTACGCCGACCTCGACGCGCGCTCCAACCGCCTCGCCCGGCATCTGCGCCGGCAGGGGGTGGGACCGGGGGACTTGGTGGGGCTCTACCTGGAGCGCACGGCCCTGGTGCCGGTCGCCCTCCTGGGGGTGCTCAAGGCCGGAGCGGCCTACCTGCCACTAGACCTCGCCCACCCGGCCGAGCGCCGCGCCTTCATGCTGGAAGACGCCCGGGCCGTCGCCGTGCTCACCGACGAAAGCCTGCGGCAGGAAGGCGTCTGGGAGGAGAGCGCCGCGCCCCTGCCGCGCCGGGCCGGCCCGGAGGACCGCGCCTACGTCATCTACACCTCGGGGTCGACCGGCCAGCCCAAGGGGGTGGAGATCCCGCACCGCGCGCTCGCCAACTTCGTTCGCGCCATGGGCCGGCTCTACGGCGTCGGCCCCGGGGATGCCATGCCGGGCATCACCACCATCGCCTTCGATCTTTCCGTCCCCGAGCTGTACCTGCCGATGCTGGGGGGTGGGACGACGCCGCTCCTCTCCAGGGAGACAGCCGGTGACGGTGTGCTGCTGGCTCGGGCCTTGGCGGACTCGCGGGCCACGGTGCTCCAGGCGACGCCCGCGACCTACCGCATGCTCCTCGAAACCGGCTGGCCGGGCAGCTCGGACCTCCTCCTGCTCTGCGGCGCCGAGGCGCTCTCCCGCGACCTGGCCGACCGCCTGCTGCCCCTGGGGCGCGGGCTGCTCAATTTCTACGGCCCCACCGAGACCACGGTCTGGTCGACCGCCTGGCGGGTCGAGCCGGAGGCCCCGGTGTCGATCGGCCGCCCGATCGCCAACACCCGCGTCTACCTGCTCGACCGCGCCTTCTCGCCGGTCCCCCTGGGAGCGGCCGGCGAGCTGTGCATCGGCGGCTACGGGGTGGCGCGCGGCTACCTCCGCCGCCCCGAGTTGACCGCCGAGCGGTTCATCCCCGATCCCTTCTCGCCCGAGCACGGGGGGCGCCTCTACCGCACCGGCGACCTCGCACGCCTGCGTGCCGGCGGTCTCCTCGATTACCTGGGCCGGGTGGACCACCAGGTGAAGCTGCGCGGCTTCAGGATCGAGTTGGGGGAGATCGAGGCCGCCCTGCGCCGCCATCCGGCCGTCTCCGAGGCGGTGGTGCTGCTGCGCGAGGACCGCCCGGGCGATCCGCGGCTCACCGCCTACCTCGGGCTCACCCCCGGCTACGAGGCACCCGCGCCGGCCGAGCTGCGGCGCGATTTGGCCGAGCGGCTCCCCGACTACATGGTCCCCGCTGCCTTCGCGGCCCTGCCGGCCCTGCCGCGAAACGCCAACGGCAAGGTGGACAGGAAAGCGCTCGCCGAGGTCCGCCCGGAGGTCCGGTCCACGGGCCGGGTGGCGCCGCGCACCCCGGTCGAGGAGCTTCTGGCGGGCCTCTGGTCGCGCGTGCTGGAGGTCCCGGAGGTCGGCGCCGGGGACGACTTTTTCGCCTTAGGCGGCCATTCGCTCCTTGCCACCCAGCTCGTGCTAAGGGTGCGCGACGCCTTCGGGGTGAAGCTGCCGCTGCGGGCGGTGTTCCAGGCGCCCACCCTGACGGCCCAGGCCGAGTTGATCGAGAAGGCCCGCGGTGGCGAGGCGTCGCCTGGCGCACGGCCCATCCGCCGCGTCTCCCGCGAGGGCGACCTGCCGCTCTCCTTCGCCCAGGAGAGGCTCTGGTTCCTGGACCGCCTCACCCCCGGCAGCCCGGCCTACAACATCCCGGCCGCCTTCCGGCTCACCGGCGAGCTGGACACGGCGGCCCTGGAGCGCGCCTTCGCCGAGGTCGTGACGCGCCACGAGTCGCTGCGCACCACCTTCGCCGAGCGCGGCGGCAGGCCCGTTCAGGTGATCGCGCCGCCCTCCGGCTGGAGCCTGCCTCTGGTGGACGTCACGTCGGCCACGGACGCCGAGCGCTTGGCCGCCCTGGCCGCTGAAGAGGCTCTGCAGCCGTTCGACCTGGCCCGCGGCCCCCTGCTGCGCACCCGGCTGTTGCGCTTGGCGCCGGACGAGCACGTGCTGCTCGTGACCATCCACCACATCGCGGCCGACCTTTGGGCCGTGGGGCTGCTGATCCGCGAGGTGGCCGAGGCCTATGCGGGGCGTACGGTGCCCGGCCTGCCCGTCCAGTACGCCGACTTCGCGGTCTGGCAGCGCGAGTGGCTCGACGGCGCCGAGCTGGCCCGCCAGACGGCCTTCTGGCGCGAGAGCCTCTCCGGGGCGCTCCCGGCGCTCGACCTGCCCACCGACCGGCCGCGCCCGCCGCGCGAGAGCTTCCGCGGTGCCGGCCTGCCGTTCTCGGCCGGGCGCGAGCTTACGGACCGCTTGGCCACCCTCGGCCGCGAGCGGAGCGTCACCTCCTTCATGACCCTGACGTCGGCTCTCGCGGCGCTGCTGTCGCGCTTGTCCGGCCAGGAGGACCTGGTGCTGGGCTCGCCGATCGCCAACCGCCAGCGGCCCGAGCTGGAGGGGATGATCGGGATGTTCGTCAACACCCTGGCGCTCCGTGTCGTGCTCACGGAAGACCCCAGCTTCGAGGATCTGTTGGCCCGGGTGCGGCGTACCGCGCTCGACGCCTACGAGCACCAGGATCTCCCCTTCGAAAAGCTGGTCGAGGAGCTGCGGCCGCGCCGCGACACCTCCCGCCATCCGCTGTTCCAGGTGGTGTTCGCCCTCCAGAACGTGCGCGCCGGGAGCGTCGAGGTGCCGGGCTTGAGCTTGGCGCCTCTCGAAGTCCCCAACATCACCACCAAGTTCGACCTGACCTTCACCCTGTTCGAAGCTGCGGAGGGCTTGGCCGGCCGTGTCGAGTACGCGACCGACCTGTTCGATGCGGCGACGATCCACCGCCTCACCGAGCATTTTGGGATCCTGCTCGCGGGAGCCCTGGAGAACCCGGAGAGAAGGTTGTCGGAGCTGCCTCTGCTCACCCGGGCGCAGAGGCACCAGATGCTGCTCGAATGGAACGACACGCCGCAGGTCGAGACCGGAGTGAGCGTGGTCGATCTCTTCCGTGCTCAGGCCCGGGAGACGCCAGAGGCCGTGGCCGTCGAGGGCGCCGGGGAGAGCCTCAGTTATGCCGCCCTCGACGAGCGATCGGACCGCCTGGCGCGGCGTCTCCGTGGGCTGGGTGCGGGGCCCGAGACGGTGGTCGGACTCCTCGTCGAGCGCTCGCCGCGGATGGTCGTCGCCCTGCTTGCCATCTTGAAGGCCGGCGCGGCCTTCCTGCCGCTGGACCACGGCGCGCCTGCCGAGCGGCTGGACTGGATGCAGGCGGATGCCGGGGTCCGCCTGCTGCTGACCGACCAGCTCCTGGAGGAGCTCGACGGCCAGTCCCAGACGCTGCCGGAGCCGGAGGACGCCCTCCCGCTCCCCGCCGTACCGCCCGAGGCCCTCGCCTACGTCATGTACACCTCGGGCTCGACCGGCACGCCCAAGGGGGTGGCCGTCACCCACGCCAACATCGTGCGGCTGGTTCGCGGCGGCGGCTTCGCGGACCTCGGGGGCAGCTTCCTGCAACTCGCTCCGGTCTCCTTCGACGCCTCGACGCTGGAGATCTGGGGTCCGCTGGCCAACGGCGGCCGGGTCGTCCTCTTCCCGGGCTGGCGCGCCTCGCTCGCCGAGCTGGGGGAGGCGATCGAGCGCCACGGCGTGACGTCGCTCTGGCTGACCGCCGGGCTCTTTCACCAGATGGTCGACCAGGACCTCGCGGGTCTGCGGCCGTTGCGCCAGCTCCTGGCCGGCGGCGAGGCGCTGTCGTCGGCCCACGTGCGACGGGCGCTGGCCGAGCTGCCGGACACCGTGCTGATCAACGGCTACGGCCCCACCGAGGGTACGACCTTCACCTGCTGCAGCCGGTTGACGCCGTCTCAGGCGGTCACCGCGTTCGGTTCGGTGCCGATCGGTCGCCCGATCGGCGGC
>Ga0190265_10001066_pt1 | contig 17877 bp, 13 predicted proteins | sample Popmic124T_FD_133135 | JGI IMG/M metagenome (GOLD analysis project Ga0190265, IMG submission 133135) | Populus adjacent soil microbial communities from riparian zone of Indian Creek, Utah, USA - 124 T | ecosystem: Environmental > Terrestrial > Soil > Riparian zone | place: USA: Utah | collected...
CGCCCCCGAACTCATGGCCCGTGTACTGAAGACGTTCTTCAACCAGTAACCCGTCGACTGATCAGGTCGCGACCGTGGGTCGCTTCGGAACGCAGGCCCATCGGCCACGTCAGCATCGGTCGGCGAGCGGTGGGCGTTGCTCGTCGTACGGGAGCTGGTCTTCGGCCCGAAGCGCTACTCCGACCCGGCCGCCGCCACTGCGCTTTAGCGCAGGCGAACCGACAGAAAAATCCGGTTTTCGCAGACTCCGCGGTGGCCCTGGAATTTGGTGACAGTCCCCGCCTCGCCCCGGAGCTGCTTGAGGTGCCCGTCCTACGACGATTGCGCCCATTCGGACCGCGCCGAAATGGATGCTGGATGGATTGCGGGACCGAGCGGGGTCACCGCCAGCGGAAGTCGCCGGTGACGGTGCGGGGAGTTCCGTGAGCGTTGTACCCAAGGGTCATCGGTCTGTTGTTGGAGCAAAAGGTTTCGACGTACGTCTTCAGCAGAGCGGATCCGCGAAGGACATCGGCGTCGGCGGACAGGTGGTCCACGACTTGGCGAGAGACGAGGACGACCAGCTTCGCCCGAGCCCTCGACGCCATGACGTTGAAGCGGTTGAGGCTGAGTAGGAACTCGTCTTCATCGCTGATAGCGTCGGGATCACCGAGCGCGAATGTTGCGATCATCACGTCGCGCTGCTGTCCCTGGAACCGTTCGACAGTATCCACCGAGTCTCGAATTGTGCCGGGCGGTACAGTGTTGCCGAGCACCCGTTGCAGGCCGTTGATCACCAGCGCCTGCTGTGCACGGTGGGGAGTGACGACTCCAACACCACGCGCCCAGAAATCGACGGGGGAGTACGGCAGGGTCGAGCGTGGAATTGGGGCCCCGGCTGCATCGCGCTCGTTCGCCAATTGAGACGCGATTCGTCCGTACAGCACCCACGCGAGCGACGCCACGGCGTCGGCCTCGAACGGGTTCCACTGGCTACTCCGCCCCTCATCGTAGACGAACACCGAGCAAGGTTGCGCGGGGTTCAGCAGTGCGGACCACTCGGCTGTCCAGAATAGGTGCGCGGGCCAGCCTGGCGGCGGACTGGCTCCCGTTGGAGCCTGCGTCAGGAGGTCTAGTTCGATCGCTGGCGAATGAGCCTGAAGCCCGGGCGGGTATCCGGCGGCCTGCCCAAGCCCGACGATCGTAGCGTTCGATCGGTAGTTCGTGTTGAGGATGGAAGGGACCAGCTGGTGCCGTTCTTCAAGATACGTGAAGACCGGTCCGACGAGCGATTCGAGACCAATGGGGGGTTGGGCCTGGTGAATCGGCGGCAACTGCAGCTTGTCGCCCGCCACTACGACACTGCCGTTGGCGGCGAGCCCCGCCAACGCGAGCGTTGAAGTTGCGACATCGAGCTGGGACGCCTCATCAAGGACGATGAGATCGAACAAACCGCTAACCGGACTTCCGGCGCTCTCGAGAAGCCGATGCACTTGTTGGACGGTACTGCCGACGAGAGTGGGCCCCTGCCCGAACTTCAGACTCAGCATCAACTGCGCATGCTGATTTGAGCGGTGGGGCACGTCGATACTGGCTGGGACTCGCGCTACAGGCAGTCGTGATGCAGAACGCAAGCGAGCCACCGTCACTTGCGGTAGTGCGAGCGGGCCTTGGGCGAGAGACTCTGCGACGTCAAGAAGGACGTTGTCGATCGCCTGGTAGGTGGGGCCGGAGATCAGTACTCGGATTAGAGCACCGCGGGCCACCGCTTCGTGGAGAGCGCCCAGCAGTACGGCGCGCAACGTGCTACTCTTCCCGGTCCCTGGAGGCCCCCACACCAAATGCAAGCGACGCAAGAGCGAGTCGCTCCACGCCTGCCACTGGCTCGGGTTCAGATTGACGCCGGCTTGTGCAAGGCGCGTTTGGGTCGCCACAGGTACGCGTCCTGAAGGAGAGGCGAACAGCCGTTGACCATCCCAAAGAACATCGGCGACGGGCGACGCGCTCGCTGCGCGCGGACGTCGACCGCCACCTAGTGCCTGCGCGACCGCCGGCAGCGCCTGCGCAACGGGTGGACTTCCGATGGCGTTCAGCGTCGCCTCGAGCCGATCGAGCAGGAAGTCGAGGTGAACAGGGTCGAGCATCACGTCTTGTGCAAATGAGAGCACTCCAGCGTTCTCGGCAGCTGTGAGCGTAGGGGCCCACCGCGGATCGACGTCCACTACGATGATACCGTTGTCGCGATCGACAGCGGCCACGTTCACGGCAGCAACACGCTCCATGCGGGAGTAGGTCGTCGACTGGCCGGGCAGCGGCAGCATTGCGTTGTTGGTTGCCTGCGCGAGGGTCCTATCGAGGAATCCGGGCAAGTTCGTTGGGGCGAGAGCGAAGTTGATGTCGCCTTCCCGAGCTCGGACTTCGCGAGAACCAGGGGCAAGTTCGTACACCCAGCGGTTCGTGGAGGCTGTGAGGCCGAGCCGTGTAAGGTGGGCTCCGGCTACGGCGGGCGAGAGGCGACTCGGCAGGTGGGCGGACCGATACCGAGCCTCGCGCTCGTGCGGCGGCATCGCCCGCGCTTGCTGGACCTCGAGTTCTGTGAGCGCTGAATTGAGCTTGGCGAATACAAACCAGAGGCGGCCATCGTAACTCATGCGCGCCGGAAGGCTTGGGGGGCCGAGATCGGCAATTCGCGGCGCGGTCTGACCGAGCTGTTGTCGGAGGTCCTCTTCGAGTCGCTGGGTGACGCTCTCCAACGCGCTAAGCCTGGTCTTCACGGTACGGTCGAGCTGCTGTAGTTGCACGTTCCACGGGCGCGTTCCGGTCGCCCGTGACCAGATCTCATGGGCACGTTCCGACGGAATCTGATCCGACAGCGGATCCTCGAAGAGCCCCGGCACTTGAAATTGGTTGTACTGCGGCTGGGTACGCGCGGAATGATACTCGCGCGCGACGTTCAACAGGCTGTAGTAATGAGGGACCGGCGCCGCCACGATGGCTCGTACGACATCTCGGACGACCGTGAGGGGCGACTTGCGATCAGACACTTCCGGGTTCGCAACCACCGTCTCGGGCGGGAAAAGCCACGCGAGGTGCTTCAGCTGGTTATTGCCAATAATCGCTGGCAGATGCCGGCCGATTACGCGGACCAAGTGCTCGTATGTAACGCTGTCCCAGAGATAGACCTGAAGCGTCGGATTCTGGGCGGCATTGGTCGCGTGCTGCAGCATCTTGTAAATCGCCTCGAGCAGATGCAGGAGCTCGCGCTGTTCGACCTGAAGCGAGCGCTGGTCGATCGGAAAGACACGCGAAACCCATGATTGTGTCTGCTGCTGGCCCGACTTCACTCGATCGGGGCGCACCCAGAAGAACCCCTTGAGCCCGAACGCGACCGAGATACCACTGCCGATGTCGAAGTCCGCAGTGATGTAAACGCGCAAGTCGGTCCACTTTGGCATCACGGCCGAAGTTCCAGTCTGCGGTGGAACGAACGATTGGCTCGTACCCAACGACTGGGCTCTACCCGCGACGACGGTTCTCGTCGCGCGGAGAACATGATGTGTGTCGTAGGCCGGACTTGTGGCCGCGGTGCCTGCGAGAGCAGCGACGTTTGTGATGTTGTTATCGATGAGCGCGCCCCGGGCTCCACGCGAGACGAATGCGACGCGGCTCAGGTGATCTTGCGTCATCGCCGTGGGCCAACAGTGTCTCGGGTCGCTCGGAGCAGTGCTTCCCGGCCATGGATACCCTAGGTACTCGCAACCGATGCACCGATTGTCGACATGCCATTCGAGGTTGGTCCATGTCGATGCCAGGATTGTCTGCAGCTCGCTCTGGAAGAAGCGCCGCAGTCGTGGCGCGAAAACACCGAAGGGAACGACTTCGAGGTCCTCGGAAAGCGCGTCGAGGAGCTCCGTGGTCGTTGGGACCTGTGCAGCTGCTTGCTTGGCCGCGTTGAGCCGCACGAGCGCTGATGCATCATGCGAGCCCGGCCAGACCGCTGCCTCAGGAACGACGAGAAACCCAGTTTGCTGGTTGTCTGCGAGCCAGCCGGCGAGCGTCATCGCGTAATAGGTGACTTCGGCGAGATAGGGGACCGAGGGCTCCGCCGTCAACTTGATGTCGATGATGCGGAGCGGAATGCGCGTGTCGCCAGCGGGTACAGAAACAACGGAGCCGTCGGCGCGCACCTCATCCTTTGCAGCACCCGGTGCTAGCACCTGAATCAAATCCGGACGTAGGTGTCCGTAGTCCAGGTTGAATGTGCCTCGATACGCCGAGATGCCGAGTGCGCCCTCAAAGGAAGCGCCCACCGTGTACTCGGTTTGCACCAGGAACGTGCCCGGCGCCGCGCGCTGGATCACATGCGCGAGAGGCGCTGCGTTGAACTTGACTCCACCGGTCGGCACGGGAACATGGTTTCCGAGAATGGCGGCGATCCCAAATGTTTGGACGAGATCGTTTATCTTGGCCTGCTCCCACTCGTCGCCAGCCGAAGCCAACGCCTGCAGGCCAGGTCTGCCCACGGCGCGCGGCGGCATATTTTGCGCGTTCCGCTCTGCCTGATATGTGGCAGTCTCCGGGCTGAGGTCGAGTTTCAGTCGTCTCGGGCATTCACTGCGCAGAAAGCTCGAGATGGCGCGCTTGGTGAGATGCGGCATTCCGTTCTCCGATCATCCAGCGGCAGCGTCTTTCAAGGCGGAGCGAAGGGCGACGCTGGGCTTCGCTGAGTTCCCGTAGAGACCGAGACTCGCGGCGACGAGCGACGCCCGGAATAGGTTGGCGAAGTCGGCGTCGTTGAAAGGAAGCCTTTCCTGGCGTCGGAAACGTTTCCTCCACTGGCGCGCGTTGGTTCTTGCAGCGTTGATCTGCCGCTCGCTCAGTGTGTCAGCCGGCTTTGTCGGCGGGACCTTCCGAAAGACCAGAACCGCGTCCCACAGGGTCGTCCCAGCGTGCGTATGCAGGCCAGTCCCGGCCTCACCCGGGATCGGTAGTACCTGAACGGGGCGGAGCCCGCTGCGGGCCAAAGCCTTCGCCATCGCCAGCCATGCATCCGACGTGCTGTGCCTGAAGGTGAAGGCGAGTAGCCCGCGGGCTTTCAGCACCCGGCGCACCTCGCTGAACGCCTCCCCAAGGTGAACGGCAAACTCTTCCAGGCTTTCCTCGCTGCTGCGGCGAGCGCGCAGCGCACGCTGCACGAGGGCGCGCCGCACAACCGCCTTTGGCACAAGGCCAATGTGCTCGAGCCATGGCTGAAAGAAATCCGACAGCTCCGAGTACGCGACGTTGTCGAAGTAGGGGGGGTCGGTCAACACCATGTCGACGGAGTCCGAGTCGACGAACGTTAGCTCGCGTGCGTTGCCGCTGAACACGCGCGGCGATTCCGTCGGCGTCACCGGGTCCACATTGCGGAAGCCGCCGCGTCGAGCAGGTTCTCTTGGCGATTTCGCAAAGGTCGAGGCCCGAATCACCTGGCGCACAGCGTTCGGGAAGGTCCCGCGGCCAGTACCTTCGGACCACGGATTCACCTCCACCGGACGTGGAACATGCCGGAACGCACGAATGCTGAACAGTGGTGTGAGGCGCCGCCAGCCGGCTGCGTACGCGGTCAGCATGCAGTTCGTCGTGAGGTGGTTGCTGAAGGCGAGGCCAACTGCCCGCCGCTGCTCCCGAGGAAGCTGCTTGATAGCTCTCGCCAGGCGACCGAGGTGAAGCAATTGTCGGTCGTTGAACAGCTGTGACCACCGGCGGTACCCGTAGTCCGTGAGGCGAGTGTCGGCTCGGTGCTGCTCCTCGATCCAATGTGGAGGAAGAAACCTCGAATCCGCCTGCAGCTCTTTCCGAAGGGAAGCACTCGCCCGAGCAACGGCGCGGTGGTCAGCCGCTGTCGCGCGAAGAAAACGTCGCTCCTTCATTGGGACGCACCGTCCTGTGGTGCGAGGGCTTGCCTCAACTGCGAAGAGGCGCCACTCCGGGGGGCGCCCCGAGTCGCGTCCAAGCTCGATCAACGGCACGCGGTGAGAGCAGTGCTGGCAGTAGTACGCGCCGCCCTGCACCGGGACGTCTTCAAGGATCGTTCCCGTCGCGCAGGCAGTACACGTGAATCGCTTCTGCCCCTTCAGAAGCGCACGGATCTCGTGACACTTGCGGCAGAATGCCCAGCGCGTGCGCCCAGCTTCCTCGGCGAGAATGAAATTCGGATGCGCTTCGCCCTGCTTGCCGCAGCTTGGACACGCGACGACCTGTACCCAGAAGTGGTGGATCGCGGTTAGGGCCTCCCCGTTCGGGCCGCGAGCGCGATGGAGCCGCGCGACGGTCCGTCCCACTGTCGCCTGGAGCGCCCGGAGCGCGGGAAGTAAGTCGTCAATGCTCGCCGCCGCAAGCTCTGCTGTCGTGACGGCGCAAGCGATCGGGTCGACATCAACACCAATCGCCGAGGCGCCGAGGCGCGCGGCCTCCACCACCGACGTACCGCCGCCAACGAAGGGGTCGAGGACCGTGATGCCAGCGAAGCTCGCCGTCTCGTAGTACGCTTTCCAGAAATCGGCTGCTTCCGGCTCAACCGCACCGACCAGGAGGGCACGGAACGAGCAACCGAGGCGCCGCGCGAACCACTTATGGATCTGGTAGATCGGCCGAGGGCGCCGTCCTTCACGGGTCGCGAAGCGCACGAGTTCGCCGAACGGCAAGTCGCCGGCCTCGAGAAGCGTCCGTTCAGGGATCAGCGCCAGGTCCGTCACAGCGCGCTCTAGCGAACCGGCCGCCGCTCCCCTTTCGAAACCGCCTCCGCTCCAGAACCCAGAGGTCGATTGGTTTCGTTGAGCTCCGCGAGTGCTGGTTCTGCGCCGGGTGTCGAGCCGCACCGCACGGCTCACTTGTGGCGCTGCCATCCTGTACCATACAATGGTAGCCGTTGGAATGCGTTACCGCGTCTTACCCAGAAATCAGCCGGCCGCGATGGCGGATGAGATTCTTACGGTCGCCGAAGTCGCCCATCTGCTGAAGGTTGCCTCGAAGACGGTCTACACAATGGCGCAGAACGCCGAGCTGCCCTGCTTCAAAGTACGCGGGCAGTGGCGTTTCCGACGCCAGGACCTCGACTCGTGGATGGCGTCGCAAGTTGTGGGCGCGACGTCGGGCGCGCCTGCGCCAAAGAAAAAGACCGGCGGAAGGGCAGGGACTCTACGCGCGGCCGCCAGTGAACAGAGCGGACGCGCGTCGGCGGGAAGTCGTCGCGGGGGTCCTGAACCCGGGTTGCGGGATCGTGCCGCACGCGTCACCGATCATAAATCCGTCAACGAAATTCGCCGACGGAGGGATCGGTAGGTACGGAGATTGGCCCCAACGAGAACTGTTGGTATTTCGACTTGTATGCGAAGTCTCGAATCCGCTCTAACCGCCCTCGTCGATCGGACCTCCCCGGGCGTCGTCCGCCTGGGCATTCCCAAGCACGCGTGGATGCGCGAATACGCGAGCTATGAGGTGTCCATTCAAACTCGAAGTTACGACGACATGTTTTCCGGCAAGACTTTGGGGGAAGCGATTCGCTCAGCTCTGGACGCGTTCGAAGATCCGGCGAAACCAGAGGGCGATATCGACCCCGTCGTCCCGAGTTGGTATCGGGTCTCCCGAATGCAACGAGAGATCGTCCAACGGACCTTGGAACGTTATCGGGCTGAGCATATGGCTCGAGCCGCCGAGGCGAATATACGCAATGCCTCGTCGGCTGCGGCTGCGGAATACGCGATGGCCGACGCGTTTAAGGCGGCCATCGACACGCTTTACTATGATGAGGTTGATGAGCACCACGCTCCGCTGGAACAGGAGCCGCTGCAAGCACGCGTAGAGGGCTCCACCACGGTCGTGAAGGGCAAGGAAATCGAGAGCAACGATCGTCGCACGCGTCAGGAGCGCGAGAAGGCGCTCGCGTCGACGGTGGCGGAACTCAAGGCGAAGAACCGTGAAAAGGCGCGCGCAAGCAAACGGGTGGACGAATCTGCCAGAGGGCGTTGACTTGCCGATGCGCTCTTTTCCAGATTCGCTGAGAGCTTGTCGGCGTCCGGAAAGCCGCCGCCAGATGTTCGCTCGGCTACAGGTCGTCTTCCGCTGGTAGACTGCATTCGAACTGTTGCAGAGCCGCCACACGCGACTGATCGCTCACGGGCCACCAGCTGTTAGCAGGCTCGTCGTAAGGCCGCCCGGGCGCGCGGGTCCAACCCAGAATGGCCCCGTCGTATCCGACGGCTCGCGCGATCAGCGCGACGAGCATCGTTCGCACGACCGCAATGGGACCACGATATGCCTCGACGTCTGCTTGGCTTTCTTCGAACATCACGGCGGTGTGCACGATTTTCCCGCGACCCTCCTCCAGGTCGCTAGCCATCTCGGTGCCGATCTCGAGCTTCAGTTGGCTGAAAGCTGTCTCAACCACTTGGCTGGATGCACGTCTCGCCGGAATGCTCGTGATCTTTTGAAAGAGCAGTTCTCCCTTTCCGGGGCTCGCGAGTCCTTTGATGATTTCTCGACTGCTATTGAGCCACGACCTCCACTTGCTCTTGTTCACGAGCGGCGGAGGGGCGTCTTTCTCACCGAGGAACCAATATGCGAAGGCTTCGAGTGCCACGTGCAAGAACAGATAGCGTCCCTCAACATGCGCGCTGTCGATTGCATCAAGATAGAACGCGAGGGGAATATAGAGGCGCAGTTCGGGTTTCGACCGATAAGTATCGCTGATCCGAGCAAAGAATGCAGACGGCCAATGCTCGCGCGAAAGAAAGATGGGTACCGGAGGCTCCGCAAACACTCGTCGCCCACGCTGCTCTCGACCGTGGCGACCACCGACGACGCCGACAGTTTCGAGGCGTTCGTTCAAGCCGAGAATGAGGTCGAAATGAAAAATATTCCCGAGGACAAATTGAAGCGCCAGCATGTCCTGATAGACCAGCCGGCGCTGGGGCGACGACGTTCCGTCATCGGTCTGGATGATAAGATGCCAAAGCGCCTCGCCATTTCCGACCCTCCGAATTAGGTAGTAGGTGTAGGTGCCGCGAAATCGATGGTTCAGCCACGATGACTGCCGCACCTCGGTGCCATCGTCTGATTGGTGGCGCTGCGTAACATACACGTTGCCGACCGAATCAAATGAGGTCAGCCCGCGCACGCGACCAACCCAGATCTGGCTCCGGCGGTCCGGGTGGTTCAATGTCCAGTAGTGTCCTTCCGCGAAGTCGCTTTCTAAGTGGGCCAGCTCGGCCGCGAAGTGAGAACCGTCCGCAAGCTCACCCTCGAAGGGTTGGTTCCGGAGTGCCTGTCGCGTGTCGCCGTTCAGGCTGAGTTCGAGGAGTCCTTCGCCACGAACCCGCAGCACATCGTCGTGCAACTCCAGCTGTTGGGCACGCTCCGAGAGATCCCGGTCACCCCACACGAAGCGCACGGGCCGACCCAAGGACGGCAGGCTTGGACTCCACCCCAGCGAGAGGCGAGCCGCAAGCTTCGTGACGAGAGCCGATACCTTCAATCGCGAAGGGACCTCCGCCGCAGGGCCCGAAGACTCGCCATCGCTCAATCCCATACCATCCTCGCGCCGATGTTCAGCATTTTCATCATCCGGCAGCGTATGGCTCTTTTCACAGAGCGCAAGAGATAGACATAATCCCGTAGCCGGCGGTGACCTGCCCACCAACGGGAGCAACTTCTTCAACGAGCCCCGTTGGTGCATCAGATTGGAACCAGCTGTTTTGAGATCTTGATGTGATCCCAAAAAGCTGACTGGGCAGCAGTGCTCACGTGCACGCCAAAGCCGGCGCGCCCTCCGCCAAGAGGTAGCGATCCACTGTTCACCCCGAACATGTCGTCGATGAACGCCGTCGCCGGCAGCCCGTTTCGGCAATCGGACATACCGGCGATCTTGACCCAATGCGGATCGGTTACGGGGTGTTGGCCGAGTTCCGACTGGTACACGTTCAGCACGACGTCGCTGACCGTCGCCGGTCGAGCAACCACCAGTTCGAGACAGAGGTGCAGCCACGCGTCATCTGGGAACCTAGCCTCGCTACGTGCGAGAATGCCGTTGCTGCCGTCGTTTCCCCCTGGAAGGCCTTCGCGTATCGAACCTTTGCGCAATACGATATGCGAGAAGTCATCTCCCGCTAGGCCGAGCATGTAGGCGTCGTCTTGCACTGCGAAACCTCGAAGGCCGAGGAAGAAGAATGCTGCCATGTCGCCGCTCAAACGAGATCGGCGCTTGATAGCTCCCGAGATGCGCCCTCCGAGATCCATAGGATTGAAGCCATCGACGGAGAGGAACTTGGCCGCGACGCCGGCCTGCTTTCCGACTGCGTTCATCCCGTAGACAAATTGGCCGCCCCCGGGGGCGGCCAATTGGCTCCCCGTCAGTCCCTGAACGACGGACGTTGGCCCAAGCGATCCAACGAGATTCGACCAGTCATTCACGCTCATGATTCAATCCTCCTCCAAATCGTTGCCGCCTCTCTGCATGGCTCCCTTCACCCGGCGTCGGTATCGCTGATATCGTCGTCCTCCCCCGTCTCGACCTCCTCGCTCTCCCACGGTTCGCATCGCGAGATCTCACCGTTCGGCCCACGCTTGATTCGCACGGTAGGAGCCTGGTCCAGCGGCTCCTCCTCCGGCAAATAGAACGCGATTGGAAGTGGCTTTTGCTCGTTCGCTGGGCTCTCGACGCGCTCCGAGTAGCCACGATGCTTGCCCTTTGTGCGCAGGTAGAACATGACGAATGGCACATGGCCACGCGCCTTGGGATCCCTGATGCCGGCGAGCAGTGCGTCCTCAGCCATGTCGATATTCGCCGGCAAGATCTCTTTCTCGAGCAGACGCGCCAGGGACGAATGACGCGTCACGTAATTGCGGACCGTGTTGGGCGAGCAGTTGAGCAGATGCGCTGCCCGCATGTAGATGCCGCCCGTCTGTATGAGGGCTTGCTTGACATCGGCAACCCGTAGACGTTCGACTCGACCTCGTCGCGCTCCCTTCCTGCGCTTACGGTTCGTGCGCTTCGCCATCAGTCATCGCCACGCTGCACGTACCGTCGCGGCGCGTTCGTGCTCCACGGAGCCCGACGACCGGCATATGCCATCAAGGCGGCTACGCGGGGGCGAGTCTCCGTCAGCGGCGGAACCTGGACTGTCGACGCAAGTTTCGCTCGAGCGAATTCCTTAGGCCCGACCGCAATAATCGCAACAAATGAGGCGGGAGGGTGGGTAGGGCTCATGATCTGCCTATTTCTCGAGCGGGAAATCTGACAAGGTTCGTCTCTTCGACGTCGCCCTCGGCGGTGTGGGCGTCGGCCGCGGTGGCCGCGATTTGTCCCAGCAGGCGAATCGCCTCGACCCACCCGTGCACCTTGTCCTTGCCGAGCGCTTCGAGCGCCGCTCCCGCCAGCCGCGAACTATCCAATATCAATCCACGAAGCCGCTCAACCTCGCGGATTGCTTCAGCATAGGAACGCCTTCCTAAACCGTTGGTCGGACGTTCGAGTCGTCTCGGGGGCGCCCTAATTTCGCAAGGTACTTCGGCGGGTTGAACGGGGGAAGGGTCGTTGCGTGACTTTTGGTCGCAAAGCCCGTTACCGGTATGTTGCCACAACAGCGATAATTCGATTCCACGCGATCTCCCGCAGGGCACCAGCAGCGCGTGCACCGCAAGAGCCATTTGTCCCGCAAACCCCGGTGGTTGGGGGACAGCAGACAATTTCCTCCCGCGAGAACTGTTGCGCTCGGCGGCCGCGGTCAACGGTGCTGTAAAGCCTTGGTCATCGCTCATCAGGTTCGCGTCAAAGCGCCGCAATTCGAGTGATCTTCGACCGTAATGACAACGTCATTGCAGCATGATAGAGTCTTCTGGTTGATACGAGACGGAGTGACAGATGACCTCGGCTAGCAAGCGACAAGCGCGTCCGCGCGAGACACTCAACATTCGGATTCGTGCCGAAGATCGAGGGTTGATCGACCGTGCCGCGTCGGCGCGTGGTACCAACCGGACCGACTTCATTCTCGACGCTGCCAGGCGCGCTGCCGAGGAAGCGTTGCTCGACCGTGCTTTGATCTCCGTGAGCCCCAAGGCTTATGCCGAGTTCGTTGCTCGTCTCGATGCACCGGCGAAGCCGAACCAGCGGCTCCGCCGCACGATGCGAACAGCGCTGCCGTGGAAAGCAGGCTGATGCTCTCGGCGCCGGAGCCTTTGGCGGCGCACCATAAGATCGACGAATTTTCCTGCGGCGAGCCGACGCTTGACGACTGGCTCAAACGCCGGGCGCTCGCGAACCAGACGAGCGGTGCGTCGCGCACCTTCGTCGCCTGTGAGTCGGGTGTCGTCATCGCGTACTACGCGCTGGCGTCGAGCGCGGTGACTGTCGCGAGCGCGCCAGGCAAGTTCCGGCGCAATATGCCCGATCCTATCCCGGTCGTCGTCCTTGGTCGGCTGGCGGTGGCACAGTCGCATCACGGCAAAGGAATCGGCCGGGCGCTGTTTCAGGACGCCGCGCGGCGCGTGGTAAGTGCGGCCGATGCGATCGGCATCCGCGGTCTCATCGTCCACGCACTCTCGGAGAGCGCTGCATCCTTCTACGTTCGTCTCGGCTTTGATCCGTCGCCCCTGAGTCCGATGACTCTCATGGTCACGCTCGCGGATCTTCGCGCTGCCTTGGTGTGACGTGCGCCGCGAGCAACGCACGGCGCGTCAGCCTGCCCTTTCGGCGCGCGTTCCCCCCGGCAAGGCTCTCTCAGGCCTCGAGATGGGTGGGCGTCTCCTTTCTTTACCGAAATCCGTGTCCACCGGTCGGAGGTTCAGTGCCCGTATATCTCCTTCCGACGGCAAAAGGCTTGCTCGCCTCCTTCCAGAATACCCTGTGCGGCCTCGCGCGTTTCCTTGCGGTCGATGGCTCCGACGTCGAATGCTGTGCCACGTTCCCCGGTCTGCTTCATCGGCAGCAACAGTTCTGCATCGCCGAGAACGGCGATGTTGGCGTTGTGGGTGACAAGGATATCGACGTCAAGCTTCCAACGCTGGGAGATGCGGCTGTAGCCGCCGTTGGCACGATCGAGCGCCTGATGGCCAACGGGCACATTGTGGAAGCGTCATCAGCAGTCAAAGCGAGAGCAGCAGAGCGCGCTTTGGCGTCGACCGCCCCTTTTTACAGAAACAGGAATTCGATCGCGGATGCCATTATCATCGAGTTGTATGCAGATGCGATCGCCGATGAGAAAGCGCGCGGCACCCGCTTCGCTTTTGTGACCCACAACAAGAACGACTTCAGTCTTCCGAACGGCGACCACCGAAAGCCACATCCAGACCTCGCGGCATCGTTCTCCAAGATCAGGTCGCTCTACTGCACAAGCCTCGTCGACGCCCTCCGTCGCGTGGACCCGCGCCAGCTATCCGACGAGATGGAAATCGCCGAGATTGACTACGAACCTCGGTCGGGGACGCAAATAGGAGCCGCCATCGACGAATACATGAGCAAGATGTGGTACGGGCGTCACAAACTTCGCGAGGAGATGATCGCGGACGGAAGAATCAAGCTAGTGGAGAAGCACTCGCGAGATCGACCGATCCCCGACGATGAGATCCAGCGCGAGATCTGGGCGGGCGCGCTGAAATCGGCGCAGAAAGTCGAGAAGCGCTATGGCCTGGAAAACCTGGGACCATGGGACGACTTCGAGTGGGGGATGATCAACGGCAAGGTTTCAGCATTGCGCTGGGTCATGGGCGAGGACTGGGATGAGCTGTATACCTAACCCGTTAGAAGAGGATTAGATGACGGTGCAGGTGGGGTTACGCCGTGACTCGGCCTCGATACCGTTTCCCAAATATTACCAGTCACCCCGGTCTTTCCCGGTCCAAACCGGGTCATACTGGGCGCTTCCGTGAGACCCGAACGCCGACCAAACTTGCGGAAAACACTGGACATGACCGTTGTTCGAGCATTGCTCGATCTGTCTCTTCCTAAACCGTTGGTCGGACGTTCGAGTCGTCTCGGGGGCGCCAGCAAGAGCGCCGTCAACTCCTTCGTGTCAGCCGCCTGGAGCGCACCAAAACGTTTTGCACCAGGCGTAGATGGAGTCCGCTCACAACGAGCAGGAACGCAGGCAGGTGAACAGTGCCGCGCAACCCGTTCCTCCTCCTTCACATAGGCCAGGGCATGCCGCGGGCGAATCGAGAACTCGATTCTCCAAGCAGGCAATGCAGCGGTCGGAGACGCCCGGCGTGGGGTTGACGCACAGGGTATCGCCGCATTCGCCGAAGCAAGGCCCGGTGTTGGGGTTGCAGGTGCAGGCCCTGAGATCGTCGTACGGCGCGAGAATGAGCTTCGGGCAGACCACGACACATTCCGCTGGCGTGCAAGGGCGCGCGCCGAAGGCTCCGAATCGGCAATTGCAAGTGAAGGCGCTACCTCCATCGGGCAGGATTTGGCCTACGAGGGCGCCCGGGCATTCGGCCGGGGGCGGAGGGGGAAGAACCGGTGGGTCCGACGCGTCGCACGACGCAAGGTCGAAGAGCATGAACTCGAGCAGGCGCTCTTGGGGGGTGAGCGGATTCGTATTGCACTCGGCGGGGAACGCGGCGTCCTTCGTGCGCGAATCGAGAACGTGAAAGTCGCTGAAACTCACCCGACCGCAAAGCGCGTCGGGCGCGGCGCCGATCGGCGTATCAGCCGTGAACTGCTGAACGGTGACGGGAGTGCCCGCCGGCGTCGGAGCGATCGCTGGATCGGAGTAGATCCACCTTTTCGCTCCGCCGTTCGAAAGGATGTTGTCGAGATCGTGCCGTGGCTGCTCAATCAGGATCTGGGGGGGCGCGTCGTTCGAGAGCCCGCCGGTGATCCGCATCCATTGGGCGAGCGCCACGCCCTTGGCGAAGGACGTGTCGATCGTGGCGGTGAGCGGATCGGCCGGCCGCGTTTCCTGCGGCCGCCACGCGCCGACGCCGGCGAGCGGACCGTTTTGAAACAACCAGGCATAGCCGAAGTGCGTGGTGAAAACGCGTCCCCCTCCGTTGACGTAGTCGAGGAGATTTCCGAGCGCCGCGCTCGACTCGATGGTCTCGCTGCCCCGGCAGGGTAGAATCACTTGATCGTAGCTCGACCACGCACCGCCTCCTCGAGCGGAGCCGACGAGCGCTGTCGCGGGGGGCGTCGACGCGTCGATGCGGGCTCCGTTCGCCTGGTAGACGTGGATGCGGCCCGGTCCCGAAGGATGCGTGAACTCGGCGTCGTCGACGCCGATCTTCCGGAACAGGCACTCCATGGCGTCGACGTCTCCTGTCGCGATCGCCGTGAGAGGGATGTCCCCTTCGGTTCTGTTGCGTGGCAAGCGTGCGGTCCCCGGCGCGAGCACATTGTCGGCGCATGCCGTGACGTCGATCGTGGTCTGACGCCGCCAGCGTCCGAGCTGGACGACGAGCGGAATGCCGGCGCCGGCCGGTACGTTCGTAAGGCTGAAAGTGCCGTCGGATGCGGTGACGGCGCTTGCGATCACGGAGCCGCGCGCGGGCGGCACGCAAGCGTCGCAGGTCGGCCCGTTCGGGAACGGCGACAACTGCGTGCCGAGCGGGATATTGGGTATGTAGATGAGAGCGCCGTAGAGCGGATCGGGGTTCGAACGTGCACCCGTGTAGACCGTTCCTCGAATCGAAGTCGTGCCGGCTTCGCACGACGGGATCATCGGGCAGAGCGGGCACGCGGTTCCGCAAACGCCCCGCACGCGCGCGCCGCAGACTTCGCCAGCAGGACACCCGCCACAGTCGATCGAGCTCCCGCATCCGTCGCCGATGATCCCGCAATAGCGGCCGTTCGGTGGTTGGCAGGTGATGGGTGTGCACGTCGTCGCATCGTCGGCCGCGCCACAAACCTTCGGGAAGCCGGACCCGCCGCAGTGGAGACCCGAAGGGCACTCGCCGCAGTCCGCGAGCGCACCGCATCCGTCGTCGACGAGACCGCAGTAATGCCGGCCGTTCTCCGAGCAACGCGCGCGACGATGACTTTGATCGCAGCGACCGGCGTCGGAGATGGGGGGCACGCCGATGACGAGGCCTCCGGAGCCACGGTTGGCCCCGGTGCCGGCGCCGCCGTTGCCACCTTTTCCGCCAGCGCTTGCGTCACCGTGCGGCGTCATTTCGGAGCCGGTGCCGCACGCGGCGAGGAGGCACGAGGTGATTCCAAGGAAGGCCGCCCGGGCGAAATGTCGGGTCCGCCAAAAAGGCATTTGTCTCGCCAAGGATCAACCTCTTGCACTCGTGAGATGCCGCAGGGGGGCGAGAAGAGCAGCGGAGGGCGAAAAGCGTTTGAAACTTCGTCGTTACGGAACGTCGCGGGGTCGGTGACGGGGTCGGGTGATATGGGACGGGGTCGGAAATGTGCTGGACTCCATCGCGCAGGCTGCTCCGTTCGGATCTCCCGCGCCCGCGACGCTGTCCAACGACGACAAGTTGTACTTGCGCTGGTGGTTCGCGCGAAATGCCGTCCTGGGATGCTCGACGATGAATGCTCGCCCTTACAGACTGGTAGTCGGTGCCGCGTCTGATGCCGGCGTGGCAACTCGGCGATGAGGCTCGGGACGCCGCTATTGGCTGCCCGTACCGCCTGACCGAACGGAAGCGATGCACCGGTGCGCAAACCAAGCTGAAATACCGCGCGAGATTCGCTCTCCTTCTTTCGTCGCGCCACCAGACGCGGTACCTGGCGCAAAGGCGTTCGTCTCGGGTAGGGCCTGTGGTGAGGCGCTCGACGCAACGTACCGGTGGGAGGCGTCGAAGCGGCGACACCGAAACCCTAACAACTGGGCAGTGTCACGCGGGTGGACACCGCCGCCGCGTAAATGCAGGTCCCTCCGCGTCAAGTTGGGGTCCTCGATATCGGCGGTGGAATTCGGGCAGATTTCGGTTTACTGCTCGATCGCCGCGGGCACCCCATGAAAGCAATCGTTCAGGAAAAGTATGGTCCGCTGGACAATCTCCGCCTAGTGGAGCGGGAAAAACCTGCGCCCTCCGACAAGACCGTGCTCATTCGTGTGAGGGCGGCGGGGGTGGATCCCGGCATTTGGCACTTGATGACCGGCAAGCCGTACATGGTAAGGCTCATGGGGTTGGGGTTCTCGAAACCCAAGAACCCTGTTGCGGGCTGGGACGCGGCGGGCATCGTCGAAGCCGTAGGGTCGAACGTCACCGGCCTCAAGCCGGGCGACGAAGTCTTCGGCAACTGCGACGGCCGCGGTACGGGGACCTTCGCCGACTACGCGTGTTTACCCGAGGACCGATGCGCTCCCAAGCCGGCGAATCTCTCGTTCGAGGAGGCGGCCGTGCTGCCCGTCTCGGGATGCACGGCGCTGCAGGTCGTGCGCGACCAAGGCAAGGTTGGCGCGGGAACGCAGGTGTTGATTGTCGGCGCTGCTGGCGGCGTCGGCCACTACGCCGTTCAGATCGCCAAGGCCTTCGGCGCCACGGTGACGGCCGTGTGCAGCACGGCCAAGCTGGACTTCGTGCGTTCGCTCGGGGCTGACGACGTCATCGACTACACACGCGATGGACTCGCGACCTCGACCCGCCGCTGGGATGTCATCATCGACACGGCTGGCCGCCGTCCCTTCGCCGAGCTGCGTCGTGTCCTTCAGCCGAAAGGCGTCTTGGCCATCGTCGGAGGCGAGGGCGGCAACGCGTGGACGGGAGGTTTTCTCGAGCGCATGGCTTCCGCTTCGTTTCTCTCGCTCTTTTCCGGTCAGAAGATGATGGTCGTGACCGCCACCATGAACACCCCCGACCTCTTGGTTCTGAGGGAGCTGGTGGAAACGAAAAAACTCAAGGTAGCCTTGGACCGCCGCTACCGACTGGATGAAGCCGTCGATGCGTTAAAGGAGCTCGAAAAGGGCCACG
>Ga0190265_10001067_pt1 | contig 17874 bp, 17 predicted proteins | sample Popmic124T_FD_133135 | JGI IMG/M metagenome (GOLD analysis project Ga0190265, IMG submission 133135) | Populus adjacent soil microbial communities from riparian zone of Indian Creek, Utah, USA - 124 T | ecosystem: Environmental > Terrestrial > Soil > Riparian zone | place: USA: Utah | collected...
CGGCACAGCGTCTCGTCGCAGAACGCGAACAGGTCGGCGAGCGAGCCGCCGCCGCGGGCGACGATCACGACCTCGACCTCCGCGCACGCGGCGAGGTCCTGCAACGCCCGCGTGACCGCCGGCGCCGCGTGCCGGTCCTGGACGGGGGCGAACGCCCACACGACGCGACCCGCCCAGCCGCGCCGGCGCAGGCCGGCGAGCACGTCGTCGCGCGCCTTGCCGCCCTCGCCGGTGACGACGCCGATGCAGCGCGGCAGCGCCGGGCGCGGCAGCTCCTTCTGGGGCGCGAACAACCCCTCCGCATGGAGCGTGCGCCGGAGCCGGTCGAGCTGGGCCAGCAGGTCGCCCTCGCCGGCCGGCCGCAACGCCGTGACCGCGAACGAGAACGCGGGCGACGCGGCGCGCGAGCCGGGGTAGAAGTCGCAGCCCCCGGCGGCCACCACGCGCTGGCCGTCCGCCAGCGGCGCCACGAGCGCGTCGAAGTCCTTGCGCCACATCGAGCACGGCAGCGCGCCGCGCTCGTCGCGCAGCTCGAACCACACGCGCGCGCGGCCCGCGCGGAGGTTGAACACCTCGCCGAAGACCTGCACCCGCGAGAACCCGCGCAGCCGGTCGCGCAGCCGGTCGGCGTACTGACCGACGGGCCACGGCCCGGTCAGGCCGGAGCCGGGGATGCCGTCGGGGCGGGTCTGGCGGCGCGGATCGGTCATGAAGGGCAACGACCGTACAGCGCGCGCCAGCGGCAGCCCCTCGGTGTGCGAATCTTGGTGCGGATGGAGCACGATGTCGGCACGTTCCTCGCTTGGGCGCTGCGCGCCCAGTCCGGGAGCGGCCCGCACGCGGAGTTCGCCCGCAACGTCGTGCTCGCCGTCCTGCTCGCCCAGCTCGTGGCCGGCGCGCAGCACGACGGCCCGCCGCACGCGGCGCGCCGGGCGCCGCGGCACGCGCGGCCGAGGCGGCAGCGGCTGACGCAGCGCGACTCGCTCTCGGGCCGCCGCCCGCGCGGCTAGCGCGATCGCCACGCCACGTCACCGCCGCGCAGCACCCTCCAGCGCCGCTCCTTCGCCCAACCAGTCGACCTGCAGGCCGAACCGGCCGTCGTCCCCACGGACCAGCGCGGCGTCGACGTGCCACACGTCGGCGAGCCGCGCCGGATCGAGCACCGCCTCGGGCGGTCCCGCCGCCACCGTGCGGCCTCCGGCCATCACGACGACCTCGTCCGCCGCCGCCGCGGCGAGCCCGAGATCGTGGACGACCAGCAGCACGCCGAGCCCGTCGGCGACGAGCGCCCGCAGCATCCGCGCGAGCCCCGCCGCCGCGCCGAGATCAAGGTGCGACGCCGGTTCGTCCGCGATCAGGACCGGCGCCTCCTGCGCGAGCGCGAGGGCGATCTGGACGCGCTGGAGCTCGCCGCCGGAGAGCGTCGTGAGCGCGCGCCCCGCGAGCCCGGTCACGCCCGCGCGCGTCATCGCCCGCTCGACCGCGGCGCGATCGCGCGCTGTCGCCCGCTGGAGCGGCCCGATGTGCGGGGCGCGCCCCACGGAGACGGCCTGGCGCACCGTGATCCCGTCCGGCACGCGCGCCCGCTGCGGGACGAACGCGCGGAGCCGTGCCAGCCGGCGGCCGCGCAGCCGCCCGATGTCGACGCCGTCCCAGCGGACGCTGCCGCCGGCGAGCGGTTGGAGGCCGGACACGGCCCGCGCGAGCGTCGACTTCCCCGCGCCGTTCGGCCCGACGAGCGCGACGAGCGAGCCGGCCCGGAGCTCGAGGTCGGCACCGTGCAGGATCGCCGTGCCGCGGATCGCCACGCGCACGTCCCGCGCCTCGAGCAGCACCGTCACGCGGCCCGCCGCAGCAGCCAGAGGAAGAGCGGTACGCCGAGCGCGACCATGAGCGGACCCACCGGCAGCTCGATCGGCGCCGCGACCACGCGCGCGGCCGTATCGCCCGCCAGCAGCAGCGCCGCGCCCGCGAGCGCCGACGCGGGGACGACGAACCCGTGGCTCGCGGTCCCGCCCGCCAGCCGGACCACGTGCGGCACGACCAGCCCGAGGAACGTCAGCACACCCGCCAGGCTCGCGGCCGCTGCGGCGAGGAGCGCCGCCGCGGTTCCGGCCCCGAGGCGGATCACCCGCGGCCGGTCGCCCAGCGACGCCGCCACCTCGTCGCCCAGCGCGAGCCGGTCGAGCGGCCGCAGCAACGCCACCGCGAGGAGGAACCCGACGCCGAAGTACGGCGCGGCGTGCAGCAGCGGCTCCCAGCCGTCCGAGCTCAGCCCGCCCGCGAGCCAGAACACCGCGGACGTCACGCGCTCCGGGTAGGCGACCATGATCGACGTCGTCGCCGCCGTGAAGAACGACGACACGGCGATCCCGGCGAGCACGAGCCGCCCGATCCCACCCCCCGTCGCCCCGGTCAGCGCGATCGCGAAGACGATCCCCGCCGCGACGAGCCCGAACAGCAGCGCCCCCGCGGGCATCAGCGCGATCGAGGCCGGGAACGCGAGCAGGACGAGGATCGCGCCGAACGCCGCGCCACCGGTCACCCCGATCACGTCGGGCGACGCGAGCGGGTTGGCGAGCGCCCCCTGGAGCAGCGCCCCCGCGACGCCCAGCGCCGCACCGATGACGATCGCGTCGACCGTCCGCGGGAGCCGCAGGCCGAGCACGATCTGGCGCATGCCCTCGTCGGTCTGATCGCCGCCGAGCGCGCGCAGCACGTCGGCGAGCGGGATCCGGACCGCGCCGAGCGCCAGCGACGCCGCGGCGGCCGCGACGAGCACGCCGGCCGCGAGGCCGACCACCGCGACGCGGCGTGCCGCCACCTCAGGTCCCCAGGTACTTCGTCCGCACGTCGCGGATGATGCGGCCGACGTCGGGCCACGGCTCGAGCAGCGACCCGCCGATCGAGACGTGGACGTTGCCCGTGCGAGCGGCCTTCGTGGTGCGCCATGCCGGGTTCGCCTCGAGGTAGCGCCGCATCCGGCCGATGTCCTCCGAGCGGCCGTGCGGGACCGCGATGATGATGTCGGGGTTGCGCGCGACGATGACCTCGTCGGAGATGCGCGCGAAGCCGTCCGGGGCCGACAGCCCGTCGGTCAGGAGCCGCCCGCCGGCACGGCGCACCACGTCGCCGCCCCAGCTGTCGGGCATGAACGCGTACGGCGTCCGGCCGACGCCCAGCACGAGCAGCACCCGCGGGTGACGGCGGATGCCGCTGGTCGCAGCGGCGATCGCGCGCTCCTGCCGCCGCGCGACGCGCTCGGCCGTGCGGCGCTTGCCCACGAGCTGTCCGATCCGCCGCGTCTCGGCCGGAACGCCCGCGACCGTGCGCGGCTCGCTCTCGACGACCCTGGGGCCGAGCCGCCGCATCGCCTCGGCGCCGCGGCGCCACGTCGGCGTGGAGAGCACGAGATCCGGTCGCAGCCGCGCGAGCTGCTCCATGTTCGGTCCGTTGGGATGCGCCATCGGAAGCCGTGGCACGCCGGCCAGCCGGGAGGAGAAGCGATCGGCGCCCCCGAGGACATGGCCGACCCCGACGGGCTGGAACCCGACGGAGGCGAGCGTGTTCGCGGTGAACGGCGTGAGCGCGACGACGCGCTCGGCGGCGCCCGCGGCCGGCGCACCGGCGAGCAGCGCGACCGCCACGGCGACCGCAGCGACGCGCATCACGTTCATGACCACGACGGTCATGCGACGACCTCTTGCATTCCGACTCCGCTGGTTGGTGTTAGATGTTAGGGTGCCCTAATTAGGGCACCCGAATTAGGTAGCCCTAAGAACCTACACCAGGAGCGAGCATGCAGCGAGAGCGCGGGGTCGGATGGTTGGTGGCGGTGGGCGTCGTGTTGGCGTGTCCGGCCGGCGCGGCGGCGGCCACGCCCGACGGCAGCGCGGAGATCGCGTTGGCGGGCAAGGCCTCCGAGCGGCTCGCCGCGGCGAACGTCCGGATCACCGCGGGGGCGCCGGCCGATGCGACGGCCGGCCGGATCAGGCTGCCGGTGCGGGGCGTGCGGATCGCGGCCAGCGCGCGGCTGGATCACGCCGGGACGCTGCGGCTGCGCAAGGGCAAGCGCGCCGTGACGCTGCGCCGCCTGCGCACGACGCTGGGCGACGACTCGCGGCTCACCGCGCTCGTCGGCGACCGCCGGATCAGGTTCGCCGTCCTCGCGCCGGCGCGCAGCCGGCCGTTGACGCTCGACGCCGGCGCCGGGCTCGCGGCCGGGCGCGGCATCCGCGCGACGCTCACGCCCGCCGCGGCACGCATGCTCCGCAGGGCGCTCAAGGCGAAGCGCCTGCGCGCCGGTCGCCTCGGCACGGTCGAGGCGAACGGACGCCTCGTGGCCGACACGCCGCCGCGCCCGGCCGACCCGCCGGCCCCGGCCCCGCAGCCGGCCCCCAGCCCGCAGCCCGCGCACGACATCGGCCACACCGACTGGGTGGCGAGCACGCTCACCGGCAGCATGAACCTGAAGACGTTCACGAACTACCTGCTCACGAACTGGCCCGCCGTCCCGCCGGCCATGGAGAGCGGCCCGGGCACGGTCGTCGCGTCCGGCGGGGCCACACGGATCGATCCGGCGAACCCGTACGACCACCGGCTCGAGATCCACGCCGCGGAGCGCGAGCCCGACGGCGCGGTGCGGATCACCCACGCCGGACGGGTCGACTACCGGCTCCCGGCGCACTCGATCGACAACCGGATCGCCGACCCGGAGGTCGTGATCGCGCCGGGCGGCGCGAGTGCGAAGGTCTACGCGGACGGCCACGCGACGTCGATGAGCAGCGCCGGCGCACCCCCGGTGCCGTTCACCGACGAGCACGTGCTCGACCTGGACCTGAGCGGAATCCCGTCGGAGGTCGGTGCGGACGGCACGCGCACATGGCACGACGTGCCGGCGGTGATCTCGGCGACGGGCCAGGAGGAGCTGGGCTACGGCCCGGGCAGCGCATGGGGCGCGTGGACGATCACCGTGCCGGCCGCGGACACCGATCCGGCGCCCGCCGCGGTCAGCGGCGCGTCGTCGTTCGCGATGCGCCCGAGCTGGGTGACCTACATCACGACCAGCCCGCCGCCGCCCGGCAGCATCGCGGTCGCCGGCGGGACGACGGAGACGACGAGCGGCGTGTTCGCGGCGCCCGTGACGGGCAGCGCCGACCTCGCCGCCCTCCGCGGCTCCGCCGACCTCACCGGGTCGGTGCGCTACCTGAAGGCGGCACACGGGATCGACATCACGGTCGCCGATACCCGCGTCGAGCTCGGCGGCGCGGCCTCCAAGCTCAGCGCGGTCGTGACGAAGAACGGGGTCGCGCACGGGCGCGTCCCGCTCGCCACGCTCGACCTCTCGGCGCCGGCCGTCACGGAGGACGCCGTCGCGTGGACCGACGTGCCCGCCGCGCTGACGGCCGAGGGATCCGGGATCTTCACGTATCCCGCCGGCGACCCGTACGGGACGCTCAGCCTGAGCCTGGATCGCCCATGAGGCGCGCCGCGCTGCTCGCGTGCCTCGTCGCCTGGCTCGCCGCCGCGCCGGCGCAGGCGGCGACCGGGACGACGACGCTGGTGCTCGGCGGCGCGGCGGACGCGGGGCTGCGCGCGGCCGGGGTGACGGTCGCGCCGCTCGCCCCGGCGACGCGCGCCGGCCGAACGTTCACGCTCAGCGCGAGCGCGCGCACCGCCAACCCGGCACGCGTGCGCCACCGCGGGGGCCTCCGGCTCCGGTCGCGCGCCGGCCGCACGCTCGGACTCGCTGCGCCCCGCGTCGAGCTCGGCGCGCTGCCGGCGCTCACCGCGCGCGTGGCCGGCCGGCGGCGGACGCTGGCGAGCGTCCGCCTCGGGCGCGGCGACGTCGTCGACCGCGCAGCCGACAGCGTCCGCATCGCGGGAGCGCGGGTCGTGCTCACGCGCGGGGGCGGGGCGCTGCTGCGCAAGCGGCTCGGGTTGCGCGGCCGCCCGACCGGGCGGATCGCGACGTTGGCCGTACGGGCGGCGCCGCAGCCGCCCGCGCCCCTGCCGGGACCGCCGCCCGGCCCGTCGCCGAGCACCGAGCCGATTCCGGCGGCCCGGCCGGCGACCGCGGTCGACGTGGCGAGCGCGCAGGTCACGTGGCACGTGCGCGAGTCGTTCATCCGCTATATCGCGACCGGCGAGGGGACGAGCGTCCACGACGGCGCCGTCGCCGGCGAGCCGGTGCTCGCGGAGGGGAGCGACGTGCCGCTCACCTACGACTTCGGCTTCCCGTTCGGCGCGGGCTGGTTCGACCCGGTCTCAGGACGCGCCGCGGTGCGGTTCGGCGGGCGCGTGCACTTCTCGTTCTCCGGGCACGGGATCGCGCTCGACGCCGCTGCGCCGGAGCTCGAGCTCGACGGCGCGGGCTCGCGGGCGATCATGCGGATCAACGGTCGCCGCGAGGTGCTCGTCGACCTGCGGCTCGGCGAGGCGGTGGCGCAGACCGTCGACGGGATGACGCGCACCTACGTGCAGGTGCCCGGGCGGATCCCGGCCGGGACGGGCGACAGCGTCTTCGCCGGCTTCTACCTGGCGGGCGACCCGTTCGGGTGGTTCACGCTGTCGTTCGCGACGTCGACGCGCTAGTGCGTCGGTCCCTCGGCGTACAGCGACTGCTCGTCCTCGCCCAGGCTCGGCAGCGGCCGCTGGCCTTCCTGCTCGGGCTCCCCGCGCACCTCGCCGGTGTACGCGAGCCGTTCGAGCCGCGCGATCTCGCGCTCGCCCTCGAGCCGGGCCGGGTCCTCCGGCGGCAGCGGGGCGATCAGCTTGCGGATGCGGTTGCGGAGCTGGAGCGCGAAGTGGGGCGTCGAGGCGCCCATGAGCTGGCGTACGTCGTCGATCGTGACGCGGTGCTCGGGGCGGAGGCGCCCGGGCTGCTCGGCTTCGGCCATGGCCGGGAGTCTACGAGCCCTCGTCCGCGCCGACGGCCTGGATCTCCAGGAGCGCGTCGATCCGCGCCTGCACGTCGACCGACACGGCGGTCTCGTCGCCGATCATCCAGCCGTGGTTGTAGACCCCGCGCACGGGATCGCGGTCGTAGCCGGGCTGGATGTCGAGCAGGAAGTCCTGCAGCGGCGCCGGCAGCGCGTTGGCGGCGGTGAGGAGCAGCAGGGGCCCGTACGTGCCGGACGCCGACAGCGGCGCGGCGGCCGCCGCGTCGAGCGGTCGCTGCGTGCTCGCCACGACGATCCCGTGGCCGGGATCGATCACGTTCCAGCCGAACGAGCCGTCGGAGAAGCGCGCGAACGCGATCGCGTTCGCGACGGGGTCCGGGCCGCTGATCCGGCGGGCGTCGCCGAGCTCGTCGAGCTGGTCGAGCACGCCCTTCGAGATCGCCGACTCCGGTCCGAGCACGTAGATCCTTGGCCGCTTGTGCGCGGTGATCGCCGCCCGCGTGGCCGGCGGGATCGCGTCGCGCGTGACCCAGAGGACGGGGTCGCCGGACTTCGCCGCCCACGCCGCGGCCGGCATCGCGAAGCCGGGCTGCTCGGCGGGGGCGATCAGCACCGCCGGCGAGGGCTTGCCCGCGGCGGCGGTCTGCAGCCGGTCGATCGCCTGGGCGAGCGCGGCGTGGTCGGCACCCTCCACCTCGGTCGTCTTGTACCCCTCGGCGGCAGCCGCCCCGCCGACGCGGATGACCTGGGCGCCGCCCGCCTGCTCGGCCCCGGTCGGGACGAGCCGGCCGAGCGCCTGCTCGGTCGCCGCCGGCAGCGCGTCGCCCTCCGTGTAGAGGACGGGCGCGCGCAGGGGCGCGGCCATCAGCTGCGCGGCCGAGATGGCGACGCGCCAGTCGGTCGAGTCCACGAGCGCGACGGCGGACGGGCGCGTGTCGTCGTCGCGCGACGGGAAGACGGCCTGCGCGACGCCGGCCGCGTTGGCGATCGCGTCGGCGCCGCCGACGCGCGTCGTGTTCTTGGTCGCGAACGCCGGGAAGCCGAGATCGGTCGCGGCCTCCTCCTCGTCGCCCGACTGGCCGATGATCGGCGCGTCCGCGGTGGGGGCGGCGTCGTTGCCGCCGCCGTCGTCGTCGCCGTCTCCGCCGCCGCAACTTGCGACCAGCAGCACGATGATGGCCAGCAGAACCGCCGGAAGCACGGGGCGCACGACCAAAACGCTAGCGGGCTGTGCTGATTGTGTTTCGGCCCTGCGCAGAAACGGGCAGGAACACGGCGTCCGGAGGCGAAGGGGTCGGAAACAGGACGCGAATGCTGGGTTGCGTTCGCCGCCGGACCTTGTACAGTGCCCGGCCAAGCCGAACCCCCGGAGGGATCCCGGGGGACGGGGGAACCAATTTGTTGGGGCGAACCGCGACGACGATCGTGACCGATCGCGTGCGTGGAGCGCAGGCTCTTTCAGCGCTAGCCCGTCAGCTAACCCCGCAGGCCGACGAAAGAGGTCTATGTCGCCGTTCCCGCGGGCGTTCGCCCTAATCATCTTTGCGCTGGTCGCCGTCATCGCCCCGACAGGAGCGATGGCCCAGAGCCCCACCGGAGGCACCGCCTTCGAGCAGGAGCCGCCGCCACCGCCGATGCTCGAGCCCGGTCTCTGGACCGGCGCCGAGGTTCCGGGCGACACCGCCGTCCTGCTGGAGGACGGCACCGCGGCGGCGCCGGCTGACGCGCCCGACCAGGTCAAGCAGGCGATCTGGGCGGCGAACTCGATGCAGCAGCTGCCATACCGCTACGGCGGCGGGCACAACCTGAAGTTCGACGTCGAGGGCGGCGCCGACTGCTCCGGCACCGTCTCGTTCGCCCTCCACGCCGCCGGGCTGCTCAAGTCGCCGCTCGATTCCGGCTCCTTCATGAGCTGGGGCGAGCGGGGCAAGGGCGACTGGATCACGGTCTACACGAACCCCGGCCACGCCTACGCCGTGATCGCCGGCCTCCGGCTCGACACGAGCGTGGCGGGCATGTCGCGGACGAAGGGGACGAAGCAGGTCGCGGCGTCCGCCTTCGAGGACGGCCCGCGCTGGCGTCCGATGAAGCGCTCCGGGCGCGGGTTCAAGAAGCGCCACCCCGTTTCTTTCTGAGGTAGCCGCCGGCGCGCAGGCGGGAGGGCGCGCGGCACTTCGCTTGCGGGACGCCACGGTCAGCCGGACGCCGAGCACCGGCGCTTAGCCCGGGCAGATACCCTTCGCGTTGACCCCAACGTGGAGGTAGCCGTGCCCGGATTGGGCGGACGAATGTCCACCGTCATCAAGGCGAAGATCAACAAGATGCTCGACAAGGCGGAGGATCCGTCCGAGACGCTCGAGTACTCCTATGCCAAGCAGATGGAGTTGCTCCAGAACGTCAAGAAGGGCATCGCTGACGTCGTGACCGCGAAGAAGCGGCTGCAGCTCCAGCAACAGAAGCTCGAGCAGCAGGTCGTGAAGCTCGACACGCAGGCGCGCCAGGCGCTCTCGGCCGGCAACGAGGAGCTCGCGCGCGTGGCCCTCGAGCGCAAGCAGTTCGCGCAGACCGAGCTGCAGACGCTCGACCAGCAGGTCGTCGAGCTCGAACAGCAGCAGCAGGGCCTGATCGACAAGGAGCAGAAGCTGCGCTCCAAGCTCGAGCAGTTCCGCACCAAGAAAGAAGTCATCAAGGCGCAGTACTCGGCCGCCGAGGCCCAGGTCAAGATCTCCGAGGCCGCGACCGGGGTGGGCGAGGAGATGGCCGACGTCGGGCTCGCGATGCAGCGTGCCGTCGACAAGACCGAGGGGATGCGTGCGCGCGCGAGCGCGATGGACGAGCTGGAGGCCGCCGGCGCGTTCGACGACAACCTCACGCTCACCGCGGGCCAGGACGACATCGACCGGCAGCTTGCGGCGCTGACGTCCGGGAGCCAGGTCGACGACGACCTGGCGAAGATGAAGGCCGAGCTGGGTCAGGGGTCCGAACCCTCGCCGGCGCTGGAGGAGGGCAAGCCCGCCGACCAGCAGGCGCAGGGCGGCCAGCCGTGATCGTCCGGATCTCCACGGAGGACCAGTACCGCCTCCCCAACGACGATGCCGAGCGGCTCAACGAGCTCGACAACGCGGCGGTCGCGGCGATCGAGGCCGACGACGAGGACCGCTTCCACGCGGTCTTCGAGGAGATGCTGAACCTCGTGCGCACCGACGGGCACAAGCTCGGCGACGACGAGCTCGAGGAGTCCGACGTGATCCTGCCGCCACCGGACCTCTCGTTCACAGAGGCCCATCACGAGTTCAGCGGCGACGGCCTGATCCCCGACTGAGGGGCCCGCTCACAGGACCACGCCGGGGTTCAGCACCCCGGCGGGGTCCAGCGCGCGCTTGATCGCCGCCATCGCGGCGATCTCCTCGTCCGTGCGGGTGAGGCCCAGCCAGGCGCGCTTGGCGACGCCGACGCCGTGCTCGGCGCTGATCGAGCCGCCGTGGGCGGCGACGAGGCGCAGGACGCGCTCGTCGACCGCGTGGTCGTCCGGGTCCGGCCCGAGCACGTTCACGTGCAGGTTGCCGTCGCCGAGGTGGCCGAAGACGATCGTGCGGCCGCTCGCGCCCACCGCCTCGACGACGGCGGCGGCGAACGCCGGGACGGCCGGGAGCGGGATCGAGACGTCGAGCTTGTGCGGCACACCGGCCGCGTTGAGCGCCTCGTTGTGCCCCTCGCGGTAGGCCCAGAGCGCCGCGCGCCGCGCGCTGTCGTCCGCGACGGCGACGTCCGCCACGGCGGCCTCGTCCTCGAGCGCGGCGGCGAGCGCCTCCGTCGGATCGGTGTCGTCGCCGCACTCGAGCAGCACGTAGACGGGATGCGCGCGCGGGAACGGCGGGCCGAGGTCGCGGTGCGCGCACACGAGCTCCAGCCCGTCGGCGAGCAGCAACTCGGCGGCCTGCAGCGTGGACAGCCGCGGGCGCAGCCGGGCGACCAGCGCGACCGCCTCGTCCAGCGACGGGAGCCCGAGGAGCGCGGTGACGACGCGGGCGGGCGCGGGCACGAGGGCGAGCCGCACCGCGGTGATCACGGCGAGCGTTCCCTCGCTGCCGACGAGCAGCGCCGGGAGGTCGTAGCCCGCGTTGTCCTTGACGAGCCCGGACAGCCGGCGCAGGACGCGCCCGTCGGCGAGCACCGCCTCGAGGCCCGCGACGCGCGCCCGCATCGTCCCGTGGCGCAGGACCTGGGCGCCGCCGGCGTCGGTCGCCACCATGCCGCCGATCGTGGCCGTGTCGCGGGCGCCGAAGTCGACGCCGAGCGCCAGCCCGCTGCCGCGCAGCGCCTCCGCGAGCGCGGCGGGCGTGACGCCGGCGCCGACGGTGATCTGGGCCGCGACCGGATCGAGCGGGCCGATCTCGGTGAGCCGTGCGAGCGAGAGCACGAGCTCGCCGCCGCGCGGGACCTGGCCGCCGACCAGCCCCGTGTTCCCGCCCTGCGGCACCACCGGCACCCCCGACTGCGCGCATGCGGCGAGCACCGCCGCGACCTCCGCGGTGCCGCCCGGCCGCAGGACCGCGCCGGCGCGGCCGCCGAAGCGGCCGGTGATGTCGCGCTCGTAGCCGGCGGTGAGCTCCGGATCGGTCAGGAGCTGACCGGCGCCGACGATCTCCGCCAGGCGGTCGAGCAGCGCGGCGTCCATCCGGCGGGACGCTAGATCGGGATGCCCCAGAGCGGGAACCAGCGCTCGAGCTCGGACTCGATCGGCAGCTCGTTCCCAATCTGCGCGCGCAGGCGCAGCTCGCGCTCGTTGTCGCGGCGCTGGTCGCCGCCGGCGGGCACGAACGGGTAGTACGTGCCCCGCTTGTAGTTGTAGATCCAGTAGACGGCCTGGTCCTGCTCGTCGCGGAACGCGAACACCGCGCACAGGATGCGCTCGCCGTAGCCGCCGTCCTGGAGCGCCTGCGAGATGACGTTGACGCCGACCACGAGGTCCTCGAAGTCGTCGTCGGACAGCACCATCCAGCGGTAGCCGAACGCGTCGTCGGTCTTCTCGATCTCGGTGCCCGTGTCCTCGCCGGTCCCGCGCAGGACCTCCTCCATGTCGTCCACGATCGACGTGAAGTCGGCGGTGGCGAGCGGCTGGAAGACGATCGCCGCCTTGCCCGCGTCCTTGAGCCCGAGCGACATCTCGAGCGTGACCGCCGCGGTCGACATGGCGAACAGCCGGCTCTCCGCCGGCTGCTTGACCTTCCGCCTGCCCGTCAGGATGTCGAACAGGCCCATCAGGCCGTGCCCTGCAGCTGCATCTCGAGGCGCTGGAGGGCGGCGAGGCGCTTCTCCATCGGCGGGTGCGTCGAGAACAGCGCGCCGATCGCCTTGCCGGCGCCGGGCGGGAAGATGTAGAACGCCGCCAGCTCCTGCTGGGCGCGCAGGTCCCGCTGCGGGATCCGGTCCATGCCGCTGGCGATGCGCGTGAGCGCCGACGCGAGCGCGCTCGGCCGGCCGGTGATCAGCGCGGCGCCGCGGTCGGCGGCGAACTCGCGGTAGCGCGACAGCGCCATCATCAGGAAGAACGAGATGACGTAGACCGCGATCGAGACGAGGAACAGCACCATCGCGCTCGGGTTGTCGTCGTCGTCGCCGTGGCCGCCGCCGAACAGGAAGCCGAACTGGACGACGTAGGCGGCGATCGTGGCGAAGAACGACGCGAGCGTCATCACCATCACGTCGCGGTTGGCCACGTGCGTGAGCTCGTGCGCCATGACGCCCTCGAGCTCGGCGGGGGAGAGCAGCTCCATGATCCCGGTCGTGGCGCACACGGTCGCGTTCTTGGGCGAGCGGCCGAGCGCGAACGCGTTCGGCATGCGGGTGTCGGCGACCGCCACCTTCGGCTTCGGCAGGTCGGCCTGCACGCACAGCCGGTCGATCATCGCGTGGAGCTCGGGCGCCTGGGCCGGGGTGACCTCGCGGGCCCCCATCGCCCGCAGCGCGAGCTTGTCCGAGCCGAACAGCTGGAACACCGCGAGGCCGCCGGCTATGACGGCGACCAGCACTCCGTTCGCGCCCGAGGCGAGCAGCGCCACGATCAGGACCACGTAGACGAGGCCGAGGAGGAACAGCGTGAAGGTCATCCGGAGCTGCAGCCCGGTGTCCTTGCCAAAGGAGGTTGGTCTTGCCATGTGCAAGACATTCTGGCAGTCGGCCCTCCCGCTTGAGCGACCTTTTAGATAGGGTCCCGCCCGCCGAGTCCCGGTTATCGCATGGCCGGGAGTGGGGGAACCATCTGCAGTCCCGGGGCGAATCCCGGCCACGTGGCCGGGTAGCGCACGACGCGAGCCCGTCAGCTAACCCCGCAGGCCGCGCGAGATGAGGAAATCCCTGCAACCTGCACGGTTCGTTGCACGCTCCATAACCGGGTGCGATTTTGTCGTGCTCGGGCCGGGAGGCGCCTAGCATGGCGCGCCGGATGTCCCGCCTGCGCCTCCTCGCGCTCGTCGCCGCGCTCCCGTTCGCGCTCTGGCTCTTCGTGCCCGTGCTGTCGGACGGCGCGCCCCTGCAGTCGCGCATCGAGGAGAAGCGCGCGCAGATCGAGGAGAAGAAGGACCGCGAGCGGGTGCTCACGACCACGATCGAGGGCTACTCCGACCGCATCGACACCCTGCAGGGCGACATCACGTCGCTCCAGGATCGCCAGGTGCGGATCGAGACCGACCTGAGCGCCAAGCGCGCCGAGCTCGACCGCATCCAGGAGGAGCTGCGCCAGGAGCGCATCCGGCTGGTGCGGCTGCGCGCCCGGCTCGCCGAGTCGCGCACCATCCTCAGCCAGCGGCTCGTCGAGCTCTACAAGGCCGACAAGCCGGACGCCGTGACCGTGATCCTCGAGTCCGACGGCTTCGCCGACCTGCTCGAGCGGACCGAGTTCATGCAGCGGGTCTCCGAGCAGGACAAGCGGATCATCGACCGCGTGCGGGCCGCGAAGCAGGAGGCGGTGGCGGTGGAGCAGCGGCTCGACACGCTCGAGCAGCGCCAGCGCGAGGTCACCGCGATCGTCGAGCGCCGCCATCAGGAGGTCGTCGAGGTCAAGGACGGGCTGATCGAGCGGCGCCAGCAGTTCGCCGACGTGCGCGCCACGAAGAGCAACGCGCTCGTCTCCGTGCGGACCGACCGCCACAGCCTCGAGGACCACCTCGCCTCGCTGGAGCGCGAGCAGGCGAAGATCGCCGCGCGGCTCGCGGGCAGCGGCACGTCGTCGGGAGGGCCGATCCGCCAGGGCTCGGGACGCTTCATCTGGCCGGTCAACGGCACGTTCACCTCGCCGTTCGGCACGCGCTGGGGCCGCCTGCACGCGGGTATCGACATCGCCGTGCCGAACGGGACCGCGCTGCGCGCCGCCGACGCGGGCACCGTCGCGATCGCCGGCTGGACGGGCGGCTACGGCAACTACACCTGCATCAACCACGGCAGCGGCATCTCGACCTGTTACGGCCACCAGTCGAGCATCGGCGTCTCCGTCGGCTCCAACGTCGACCAGGGCCAGGTCATCGGCTACTCGGGCAACACGGGCAACTCGACCGGTCCCCACCTGCACTTCGAGGTGCGGATCAACGGCAGCCCGGTCGACCCGATGGGCTACCTCTAGCCCTGCGTACCCTGTAGCCGATGCAGCCGGAGATCGAGCTCGGCCCACTGACCCTGCAGACGTTCGGCCTGATGCTCGGCCTCGGGTTCGTCGTGGCGGGGCTGTTCGCGTCGAAGTACCTCAAGGAGCTCGGCCGCCCCGCGGACTGGGCCTACGAGATGGTCTTCGCGGCGATCGTCGGCGGCATCGTCGGCGCGCGGCTGTGGGCGATCGTCGAGAACTGGGACGAGGCGAAGGACGACCTCCTCGGCTCCGTCTTCTCCGGCTCGGGGCTCGTGTTCTACGGCGGCCTGCTCGGCGGCGCGCTCGCCGTGCTCGGCTGGGCGCAGTGGCGCGGCGTGCTCGACGGGAAGACGTTCGACACCGCGGCGGTCCCGCTCGCGGCGGCCTACGCGATCGGGCGGATCGGCTGCCAGCTCGCCGGCGACGGCGACTACGGCGTGGCGTGGGACGGGCCGTGGGCGATGGCGTACCCGGACGGCACGGTGCCGACGACCGAGGAGGTCCATCCGACGCCGGTCTACGAGACGCTCGTCATGGGCGGCGTCGCCTGGTTCCTCTGGAGCCGCCGGCACCGCTACGCGCCGGGCGGCCTGTTCGCGCTCTACCTCGTCCTGGCCGGCGCGGAGCGCTTCCTGGTCGAGTTCATCCGCCGCAACGAGTCGGTGGTCGCCGGGCTCACGCTCGCGCAGCTGATCGCGCTGGCGATGATGGTCGGCGGCGGCGCCTGGTTCCTCAAGCTCCGCGGGACCGCCCGGGTGCCGGCGCCGGCGGCCCGCTGAGCGCCGCGCGCAACCAGGTCAGCACCGCCGCCTGCGCGGTCGCGTCGTGCTGCAGCGAGCGGTGGTCGCCGCCCCGCGCGAGCTGGACGCGCGACGCCGGGTGGCGGAGCAGCGGCGCGAGCGCGCGCGAGCTCTCCACCGGGACGGACTCGTCGCCTTCGGCATGCTGGATCAGGACCGGGACGTCGAGCGCCTCGACCGCCGCGTCGAGCCCGTACGCCGCGAAGAGCTCGGCCGCCGCGGGGTCGTGCTCGCCGCGCAGCTTCCCCGCACGGACGCCCTCGGCGAGCTGCTCCCCCGTCGCCGGGCAGATCGCGACGACCGCGGCGGCGCCAGCGCGGGCCGCGGCGACGAGCGCGAGGTAGCCGCCGAGGCTGGAGCCGCGCAGCACGAGCGGCAGCGCGCCGGGCAGAAGCGCCGCGGCACCGGCCACGTCGTCGAGCATGTGCCCGTCCAGCCGCCCGCCGGTCTCGCCGTGGCCGCGCAGGTCGACGCGCACGACCGCGAGGCCGGCGTCCGCGGCGGCGCGGCCCATGTCCGCGTGGTTCTCCTTGCACGACCCCGCGCCGTGCAGGATCAGGAGCCCGGCCCACGGGTCGCCGTCCGGGAGGTCGCGGGCGTGGGCAAGGACGGAGGCCGGATGCGTCATGCTTCCGCACCGATCATGGCCGCCACGACCCGCGCCGTCTACCCCGAGGCGTCGTCCGTCCAGGACGGACGCCTGCTGCTCGGCGGCTGCGACGCCGTCGAGCTCGCCGCCGAGTTCGGCACGCCGGCCTACGTGATGGCGGAGGACGACCTGCGCGCGCGGGCACGCGAGTTCCGCGCGGCGCTCGCCGCCAACCACGACGGACCCGGCGAGGTGATCTTCGCCTCCAAGGCCTGCCCGGTCACCGCGGTGCTGCGCGTGTTCGCCGAGGAGGGGCTGGGCTGCGACGCGGCGTCGGGCGGCGAGCTGCACCTCGCGCTCAAGGCCGGCTTCGACCCCGCCCGCGTCTACCTGCACGGCAACGCGAAGTCCGAGGCCGAGCTGGCCGCCGCGGTGATCGCCCGCGTCGGGACGATCGTGATCGACAACCGCGAGGACGTCGCCAAGCTGGCGCGCGTCCTGCCCGCCGGTGCACGCCAGCGCGTGCTCGTGCGGATCCGGCCGGGCGTCGACGCCGACACCCACGCGGCGATCCTCACGGGTCACGCGGAGTCGAAGTTCGGGCTCGATCCGCGCGAGGCGCGCGCGCTCGCGGACGACCCGCCCGCGCACCTGGACGTCGCCGGCTTCCACTTCCACCTCGGCTCGCAGCTCAACGACCCGACGCCCTACCGCGCGGCGGTCGGCGTGCTCGCCGGGCTGGGGGAGCGGCAGGTCTACAGCCTCGGCGGCGGCTACGCCGTCGCCTACACCGCCGACGACCGCCCGCCCGCCGCCGCGGAGTCCGTCGCCGCCGTCGTCGAGGCCGCGCACGACCTGCTCGGGCCCGGACGCCACCTGGTGATCGAGCCGGGCCGCGCGCTCGTCGCCAACGCCGGCGTGACGCTCTACACGGTCGAGTCGGTCAAGCGGCTGCCGGGCGGCGCACGGCTCGTGGCGGTCGACGGCGGCATGTCCGACAACCCGCGCCCGATGCTCTACCAGGCCGCCTACGAGGCGAGCGTCGCCGATCGCTTCGGCGCGGAGGGCGAGCCGGCCACGGTCGTCGGCAAGCACTGCGAGTCCGGCGACGTGCTGATCCGGCGCACGCGCCTGCCCGAGGTCGAGCCCGGCGACGTGCTGGTCACGCCCGTCACCGGCGCCTACGGCCACGCGATGGCCTCGAACTACAACGGCGTGCCGCGCCCGCCGGTCGTGTTCTGCGCGGACGGCGAGGCGCGCGCCGTCGTCCGCCGTGAGACCTACGAGGACCTGGGTGCCCGAGACCTTTAGCGTCGGCCTGCTCGGCCACGGGACCGTCGGCAAGGCGTTCGCGGAGCTGCTCGAGCAGCGCGGCGACGCGATCGTGACGATCACCGGCGCGCGGCCGGAGCTGAGCGGCGTGCTGACCCGCTCGCGCGGCGACTTCGAGGACATCCTCGAGCGCTCGGACCTGATCGTCGAGGTGATGGGCGGCGTCGAGCCCGCGCGCGACTACGTGCTCTCGGCTATGCGTGCCGGCAAGCACGTCGTCTCCGCCAACAAGCTGCTGCTCTCCCAGCACGGGGAGGAGCTCTGGGCGGTCGCGCGCGAGCACGGCGTCCAGCTCCGCTTCGAGGCGGCCGTCGCGGGCGTCGTGCCGGTCATCCGGGTGCTCCAGGAGTCGCTCGCCGCCGCGCACGTCGAGCGGATCCACGGGATCGTCAACGGCACGACGAACTACATCCTCACCGAGATGGCGCGCGGCGGCCTTTCCTACGACGCCGCCCTCCGCCAGGCGCAGGAGCTGGGCTACGCCGAGGCCGACCCGACCGACGACGTCACGGGCCGCGACGCGGCGGCGAAGATGGCGATCCTCGCGCGGCTCGCCTTCGACACGCCGGTGCACCTCGACCAGGTCCGCTACGAGGGCATCGAGCACCTCACCGCGGACGACATCGCCTA
>Ga0190265_10001068_pt1 | contig 17872 bp, 19 predicted proteins | sample Popmic124T_FD_133135 | JGI IMG/M metagenome (GOLD analysis project Ga0190265, IMG submission 133135) | Populus adjacent soil microbial communities from riparian zone of Indian Creek, Utah, USA - 124 T | ecosystem: Environmental > Terrestrial > Soil > Riparian zone | place: USA: Utah | collected...
AAAAAGTCCGCCAGAGAACTACGGCAAGGAGGATCAGACTACCGTTGCTGCATTCCTGCTCTGGCGGGGTTCGTAAGTCCTCAGTCCATAGCCCCTGACGGAGACAAACTGTTCGCGAAAGATCGTCCGCGCGCAACGGTCTTTTCTGGATGTAGAGGCGCTTGGGCCAAGCACCTGGCTATACGATAGGCGCTTGGCACAAGCGCCTCTACATCGCTCCAGGCTCAGCCGAACGGCATGTTCGACTTGATTCGAGCCGTATCGGTCTTGTCGACTTCGGCTGACTTGGCCAGGTGGCGTTTGCGCTTGGCGCTCTTCGAGGAAAGCAAATGCCGGCGCGAGGCGTGTTGCCGCATGACCTTGCCCGTGCCGGTGATTTTGAACCGTTTCGAGACGGCTTTTCGAGTTTTGCTGCGCGCGATCGCTTTCGGCATAAGGCGCGGAAGATAGGCGCAGTTTCCCCCGGTGACAAACGCTTTTGCGCCCGAACGCCCGCGCGACAACAAAGTTCTCGCTTCCAATTCTTAACATAGGAAATTGCCCCATGGAAAACTCGCCTCCCCCGAGACCGCATGTCGTGATCGTGGGAGCGGGCTTTGGCGGCCTTGAAGCAGCCAAGAAGCTCGGCAAAGAGGCGGTTCGGGTGACGGTAATCGACCGAACCAATCACCATCTCTTTCAGCCGCTCTTGTACGAGGTCGCAACCGCCGCCCTTTCACCCGCGGATATCGCCGCGCCGATCCGCCACATTCTGAGCGACTTCTTGAACACGGAGGTGATTCTCGCGGAAGTGAAGTCAGTCGACGTGGCCGCGAAAACCGTGAACATCGGAGATCGGGAAATCGGCTACGATTATCTTATCCTTGCGACAGGCTCGCGGCATTCGTATTTCGGGCATGACGAATGGGAGAAACTAGCGCCAGGTTTGAAGAGCCTCGAAGACGCGGTGGAAATTCGCCGCCGTTTGTTGCTGGCCTTTGAATACGCGGAGAAGATCACTGACGAGGCCGCCAAGACCGCCGCAATGACCTTCGTCATTATCGGTGGCGGACCGACCGGTGTGGAAATGGCGGGAGCGATTGCCGAGATCGCGCGCTACACCCTCGAGAAAGATTTCCGCCACATCGATCCTGCGAGTGCGCGAGTGATATTGGTGGAGGGCGATCAACGCATCCTTTCGAGTTTTCCGGAGGACCTTTCCGCGAGCGCGATGAAGCAGTTGAAGCAGCTCGGCGTCGACATTCGCACTGGTATTCACGCCAAGAATCTCACCGAAGCCGGGCTGGAGATCGGCGACGAATTCATTCCCTGCCGGGTGAAAGTTTGGGCGGCGGGCAATGTGGCGTCTTTTGTGGGAAAGACCATGGGTGTGCCGGTCGATAGAGCGGGTCGCGTCGTTGTGAACGACGATTTGACGATCCCCGGGCACAACGAAGCCCAGGTTATCGGCGATTTGGCGAATTTTGCCCATCAGGGAGGCAAGGCACTTCCGGGCGTTTCGCCGGTTGCGATGCAACAGGGTCGTCACGCCGCGCGCAATATCGCGGCCATGATCGACGGCCGGAAGCCCCAGCGCTTTCGCTATTGGGACAAGGGAAGCATGGCGACCATCGGCCGGAACAAGGCAGTCGCGGACTTGAATTTCCTCCATCTCAGCGGCCGGCCCGCGTGGATCGTGTGGCTTTTCGTTCACATCATTTTTCTGGTCGGCTTCCGCAATCGCCTCGCCGTGTTGATGGAATGGGCGTGGGCCTACGTCACTTTTAATAAAGGCGCGCGGCTCATTACGCGGAACTTTCAGGCTGAAACCCGGCCGCTGGAGTGAAGGCATTGAGCGATTTAGTGAGTGAGTGATCGGGAGATTGAATGAACAAGCTGGATCGTGCGAAACAGCTGCAAGATCGAACAAAGGCGTTCGCGATAAGAATCATTCATGCTTTTGCTGCCCTTCCGAAACTGGAGGCAGCGCGAATAGTCGGAAGGCAATTCCTTAGATCAGGTACCTCTGTCGCCGCGAACTATCGCGCAGCTTCTCGCGCCCGATCGAAAGCTGAGTTTATCTCAAAACTAGGGGTCGTCGTAGAGGAGGCGGATGAAACATTGTTCTGGCTGGATTTGTTGGTCGATTCCGGCCTGGTTCATTCGGAAGTCGTCGAAAAGCTTCGCCTTGAGTGCAACGAACTGGTGCGAATTTTTTCCAGCTCCCTTGCTACCGCAAAATCCAATCGCTCAATCACTCAATCGCCCGCTCGCTAAATGTCTCCACCCAAGATTACCGTGCACAACCGGCAACGAACCATCCGCGTTCACGTCGCGGCGTTGCAAGCGTTCGCGCAACGTGCGCTCATCGAGTGCCTTGAGATTCCGAGGAAAAAGCCCGGCAGCCTGGCGAGCTTGACCGATCTGAGCGTGAACCTGGTCTCAAATCGGCTGATGGCAGAATTGCACCGCCGGTTTCTTCATCTTCCAGGGCCGACGGATGTAATTACCTTTCAGCACGGAGAGATCTTTATCGGCGCCGAGACGGCGCGAGTTCACGCGCGGCGATTTGGGAATTCACTGGAGGGCGAGCTGCGTTTGTACATCGCGCATGGACTTCTTCATCTCCATGGGTTCGACGACAAGAATTCCGCTGATGCCGCGGAAATGGAGCGCGTGCAGAAAAAACTCGTCGCCTCGGTCCGCTGTAGCGGCGGTCTGTGATCGCGGAGCGCCTGTAATTTGCAGCACCGGCGGTCATGGACCGCCGCTACAGGAAGGACGCACCCCTGGTTGAACCGGGCACAGGCTATGGTAACGTTTTGCTCATGAGTTGGCAGCCACGAAGGGAAGGCGGGAGTGGCGCCAGGTAACTGACTGAGGCCGCTCCGGTTCGCTCCGATGCACAGTCCCTTCCAGTTAGCAGTCGAAAATCCGGCCATCGAGCAAGAGACTCGCGCGGCCGAGGCGCTTGATCTTCCCTGGCAGGTCGTCGTGCATAACGATCCGGTCAATTTGATGTCTTACGTCACGATGGTCTTCCAGAGAGTTTTCGGTCTCCCGCGCGAGCAAGCAGAGAAACACATGCTCGAAGTGCATCAGCAGGGGCGCTCGATTCTTTGGAGCGGGATGCGGGAACGCGCGGAACTCTACGTCCAGCAACTCCACGGGTACCTGCTCCTCGCTACGCTGGAACGAACCAGCTGATATGGAAATTCGCCGCCAGGGAGATTGCCTCGAGATTTCCGAGCTCGATCCATTTTTGGCTGAGCTTCTGCGCCAAATTCCGGAGAGCACGAACCCCGATGGCGCGGAAACGGCGCAGCAACGTTTGTTCAGTTCGCCGGCGCCGGCCTCCGAGCGCGAAATGTGCGCGGAATGGAAACTTTACGTCGAGCCGGAACTGCGCCGGCTTTTTCAGACGGCGACGGAAACTGTCGGGGCGGATTTGCAGCAGCTCAACGGATGCACCAAACCGTTCGCGAATTGCACGCTGCGCATCCCAACCAAGAATGCGGACGCGTGGCTGAACGCGTTGAACCAGGCCCGCCTCGTCATCGCCGCCAAGTACAACTTCAACGAGGCCGAGCTGTGCGATCACTATCGCTCGCCGATCGGATCACGGCGGGACCTGGGTTTGTTCCAGGTCAATTTCTACGGATTTCTCCAGGAATTTATTTTGCACGAACTGAAAATGTAGAGGCGCTCGCCTCCATTCAGCTCGTCTGCCGATTGCGCACCATCGCCATCAGGCGCTCTTTTAGGGCGTCGGACGATTTGGCGGGGCGCAAACTCAGGGCGAACGCTTCGTGCATGCTATAACACTGCGCGATGTAATCCTCGGCCCGTTGCCCAAATTGCTTGCGGGCCAGTTCAAAGGCCTCAGCCTCTTCCGCTTCCAGCGCGCCAATGACGTAGAGGCGTGCTTGGTTCTGGAATTCTTCAAAGCTCATCGCGCAGTTCCTTCAGGCCGTCGTAAATTTTTTTCAGCCCTAGTTCGAGCCGGGTTTTGACTGTGCCCAATGGTGTATTCGTATTTGCGGCGATTTCGCGCTGACTCATTCCGCGAAAAAATGCGAGATTTATGGCCTGCTGCTGGGCGACCGGCAGGGTATTGATCACGCGGCGCACGAGAATTCGCGTATCGCTGAAGGTGATTTCCTCCTCGGTCGCGTTATGCACCCAGGCGTCTGGCTGTTGTTCCGTCTCGGTTTGGAGTCGCTCTCCCGCGCGGGCGTAGGCCTGTTTTTTCCGCAAGCCGTCGATGGCGCGGCGACGGGCCAACGTCACCATCCAGCCGAGCGGTTTCCCCTTTTGCGCTGAGAAATTTTTCGCCTGGTTCCAGATCTCCATGAAAATTTCCTGCAGGAGATCGTCGGCTTCCGCTTCATTATGAATCACGCGGAGGATGAGCGCCTTCAGGATGCCGTTGTATCGGTCATACAAAAGCGAGAGCGCCTCGGGATCTTCCTTTTGGATTGCATGCATGAGCTCGAGATCGGTCGGCGCGCCCGGTTCGAGTTCCGGCGCGGACGCGGGCATCCGAGTGGCGGGCGCCTCAACGGGGTCGTCCTGCGCTCCGTTCTTGGATAAAAAGTCCATCGCCATAAAACAACCTACGCTTTCTTTGCCTTCGCGACCCATTCTTTTAGATGGGTCTCCAGAACGCTCATGGGCAAAGCGCCATTTTTCAGGATTTCATCGTGGAAGGCGCGCAGGTCGAACTTCTGGCCGAGCTCGTTTTTCGCATGGCTGCGCAACTCACGAATCTTCAATTGGCCAATCTTATAGCCCAGCGCTTGGGACGGCCAGACGATGTAACGATCCACTTCGACGACGATGTCGTGCGGCGGATTCCCGCCTGTTTCTTCGAAATACTTGATCGCCTGTGCGCGGCTCCAATCCATCGAGTGCAAGCCGGTATCCACGACCAGGCGGACCGCGCGCAACATCTCATCCCCGAGATGACCGAAGTGTTGGTACGGATCCTTAAAGAATCCCATCTCGAAGCCAAGGCTCTCCGCGTAGAGGGCCCACCCTTCGGCAAACGCGTTATATCCCCCGTGTTTTCGGAATTCGGGGAGACCTTCCGCCTCTTGTGCGATCGCTATTTGGAAATGATGTCCCGGAACTGCTTCGTGGAGAGTGAGCGTTTCCATCCCCCATTTCGGGCGGCCCGGTAAATCGTAAGTGTTAGCGAAGAAGTAGCCGGGCCGTCCCGCTTTGAGCGAGCCGGGCTCATAATACGCGCCCGCTTGTGACTTCTCGGCGTAGGCCGGCACAGCGCGGATGCCGTAGGGGAGGCGCGGAAGAATGCCGAAAAATTCCACGAGCTTTGGGTCGATCTGCTTCGCGATATCGCGGTAACCGGCCAGCAAACTCTCCGCGTCGGTGTAATAGAATTTGGGATCGGTCTGCAAATGTTTTATGAACGCACGAAAATCGCCTTTGAAACCGGTGGTCACGATCACTTTTTCCATCTCGCCGCGGATGCGCTTCACTTCGTTGAGCCCGATCTGGTGAATCTGCGCGGGCGTTAATTCCGTGGTCGTCTCCTGGCGCGTACTGAAGGCGTAAATTTTGTCTCCGTTTGGCAGTGTGTTCGCGCCGATCGAGGTGCGGCAGCCCGGGAGGTATTTCGCGACCAGGAAATCGTGCAACTTTTGATACGCCGGCCCGACCTTTTTTGTGAAAGCGTCGGTTGCGCTCTGCCGTAACCGCGCCTGATCGGCGGCCGGAACGAGCGACGACATTTCCTTAAAGGGCTCGAGCATCGAACTGTCCGCCGGGTCTTTCACTATCAGGTTCAACACCTGCTGCGGAACGTCGCGCAAGGTGATTTGCGGCGGCGTGAATTTTTGGTCGAGACCCTTTTGCAAAAGCGCACTAGTCTGCTCGATCAATACTGGCACGCCGTTCAAACGCGCGACCAGGTCTTCGTAGTCTTTTGTCGTCTTGAAGGTGGTGGAGGAAATCACTTGTGCGACGTTTTGCTGCACGCCGTTCATTTGATTGATCTGCAAGAGCTCGAAGGGGAACTGGTCGCCTTCCACCGAGAACTCTGCGTTACGCCGATAAAGGTCGTAACTGATCAGGTCGCTCTCGGGAAGTTTCGCCCGGTCGATTGCCTTGATGAGTTCGAGATTGAGCTGGCCTGTCTCTTTGCGCCGGGCAATCGCCGCAAAGGAAATGTCGCTCCATCGATCGTTCTGCCCCGGATAACCGACTGCGGTGGCGAACTCGGGCGATTCCTTCATGGTATATTCCCACGAAAAATCGAAGAGGCGATGCAGCCGATCGGCGTCGCTCGTTTTTCCCTTGTTCGCGAGGAGCTCTTTTCCGCGCGCCACAAAATCGTCGGCCGGAGTCGCGGGCGATGTCGGGCTGAGCAAAATTAGAGCGCAAAACAAGAGGGGGGCGGGTCGCATGAGGAAGGAGATTTAGTGGCAATCGCGTGCTTAGTCCAACTGATTTCAGGGGATCTCATCAAGGACGCGCACGGGGTTGTCACCGCCGAGGAACGGCGGCGAGGAAGCAGGAATCTATCGGCTTGACCGTATTGACGGGAGCGCGCTAGCTTCCGATCTGACTCGCCCGACGAGACAATCTGAAAAAACTATGCGCTTACTCGCAATCGCGACTGTTTTCCTTGCCGCTGCGCCGTTTGTGCAGGCGCAGGATGCGGCTTCCACTCCTTTCAGGAACAGAGGTGTGACGCCCGCCGCGGAATCGACGACGCCGCGGCCGCGGCTGTCTCCAACGCCCGAACCATCGGAGATTCTGACGCTGCAACCGATGACGACCCCAATTTTCGAGCCGATTCCGACTCCTTCCCTTGAGCCAATAGCATCCCCGCTGCCGAAACCGGCGGCGACCATTGCACCCCCAACGCCGAAACCCCTGGCGAGTCCAACACCCAGGCCAATCGCGACTCCGAAAGCAAAACCAACCGCGACCCCCGCGCCCAAACCAATCGGGTCTCCAACCCCCAAGCCGGCTCCGATCTCAACGCCCAGGCCAATTCCAAGCCCTACGCCGATCCCGGCTGAGTCGCCCGCCCCGGAGCAAGACCAGAGCGACATCGCGTCGAAGTTGAAAGCCCTCGAGCAGCGTTGGGAAAGTTCATTCATGACGCACGATGTCTCGATCCTCGAGGAGCTGGTGGCGGATGACTTCGTGGGCACTTCCTCCAGCGGTAAGGTGGGGAACAAATCGACATTGATTGCCGAGGCCAGGAAAGATAAGAACGTCTACACCTCCGCCGTCTCAACCGATATGACGGTGCGCATTTTCGGGCCGGACATCGCGGTCGTGACCGGCGTGGCGCGGGAGACCGGCAAGACGGCCTCGGGGAAGGCTTTCTCGCAGGCCATTCGTTTTACCGACACCTGGGTGGAGCGGAACGGCGTGTGGCAGTGTGTCGCGGCTTCCGCGATAGCGCTTCCGAAGAAATAGTTTTGTAGCCGCTTCGCTGTGCGAAGCGTTCCCGTGTTACGCCGCCCACCGCGCGGCGGCTACAGCAATCGAACGATTGCGCGGCGGCTATTGTTGCGCCAACTGTTAGCCGCATGTCACAGCCCTCGAGTGATCCCGCCGTCGATCCGCTCTGGTACAAGGACGCGGTCATTTATGAGCTGCACGTCAAGACCTTCCACGACAGCACCGGCGACGGCATCGGGGATTTTCGGGGCCTGATCGAGAAGCTCGATTATCTCCAGGAGCTTGGCGTCACCGCCATCTGGCTGCTGCCCTTCTATCCTTCGCCATTGCGCGACGATGGCTACGACATCGCCGACTATTACGATGTCAATCCGAACTACGGAACGCTCGCCGATTTCCAGGCGTTTCTGGCCGCCGCCCACGAGCGCAGCCTCAAGGTAATCACGGAGCTCGTGATCAATCACACCTCCGACCATAACCCGTGGTTTCAGAAATCGCGCCGGGCTGTGCCCGGGTCGGCGGAGCGCAACCTGTATGTCTGGAGCGATACGCCGGAAAAATACAAGGAAGCGCGGATCATCTTCAAAGATTTCGAGACCTCGAACTGGTCATGGGATCCCGTGGCGAAGGCTTATTACTGGCACCGCTTCTATTCGCATCAGCCCGACCTGAATTTCGATAACCCGGAGGTCCACGCCCTCGTCGAGAAGGTGCTCGATTTTTGGCTTAACATGGGTGTCGACGGCTTGCGCCTCGATGCCGTCCCCTACTTGTACGAGCGGGAAGGAACCAGCTGCGAAAATCTCCGCGAGACGCACGAATACCTCGTGAAATTGCGCGCGCACGTCGACGCGCATTTCCAGGGCCGCATGCTCCTGGCCGAGGCAAACCAATGGCCGGAGGACGCCGTGGCCTACTTTGGCAAAGGCGACGCGTCGCACATGAATTTCCACTTTCCGCTCATGCCGCGGATGTTCATGTCGTTGCAGATGGAGGATCGCTTCCCGATCATCGACATCCTCGATCAGACGCCGGCGATTCCCGAGAACTGTCAGTGGGCGATGTTCCTCCGCAACCACGACGAATTGACTCTTGAAATGGTGACCGACGAGGAGCGCGATTACATGTATCGCGTTTACGCGAACGACCCGCTCGCGCGCATTAATCTCGGCATCCGCCGCCGCCTCGCGCCGTTGCTCGCGAACAGCCGGCGCAAGATCGAGCTCCTGAACATCCTTCTCTTCTCCATGCCCGGGACCCCGGTGCTCTATTACGGCGATGAGATCGGGATGGGCGACAACTTCTACCTCGGCGACCGCAACGGCGTCCGCACGCCGATGCAATGGAGTCCGGACCGTAACGCCGGCTTTTCCAAATCGAATCCGCAACAGCTTTATCTGCCGATCACGATTGATCCGGAATATCATTACGAGGCAGTCAACGTGGAAAACCAGCAGAAGAATTTGTCTTCGCTGCTCTGGTGGATGCGCCGCGTCATCGCGATGCGCAAGAATTTCAAGGCGTTCTCCCGCGGCTCAATCGAGTTCTTGTATCCCGAGAACGCGAAGGTCCTCGTGTTTTTGCGCCGGCTGGAAGACGAGACCATTCTCGTCGTGGTAAATCTCTCGCGCTTTTCCCAGGCGGCCGAGATTGACCTCTCGCGCTTTTCCGGCTGCAGCCTCATGGAAGTCTTCAGCCAAAACTATTTCCCGCCGATCAAGGAGTCCCCATACCCTGTCACCCTCGGTCCGCATGCGCACTACTGGTTTGTCCTTCGATCTCAGCCCAGTGCGGCGCGGGCATCGAAGGAACGCGTTGTTCCCACGCTGAACGCCACGCCCGATTTGGAGACGCTTCTGGCAGACGGGCAGCAATCGCGTTTCGAACGCGAGATCCTGCCGGAATACATTCGTCATTGCCGCTGGTTCGGCGCGAAAGCGCGCTCCATTCGCGAGCTGCGCATCGCGGAGGAAGTCCCGGTTCCGGGCGAGGGGAGTGCGCATTTTTGGTTCCTGGAAGTGACGTATACCGACGGCGCGCCGGAGACTTATGCGCTTCCGGTCAAGATCGCGATCGGAGAGCCGGCGCATGCAATTGCCCAAGCGGCGCCGCACGCGGTCATCGCCCGGTTTGCCGGTGCGGAAGAAACGATTCTCCACGATGCGATTTGGGACGCATCGTTTCGCGAGCAGCTTTTCCGTGCCATCGCGCAGCGCCAGGAATTGGCAGGAAAATCCGGCGAATTGCGCGGAGTGCCGGGGAGCGCACTGCCCGCTGGGGATAAAGTTCCGCCCTCTCAGGTTCTCAGCATCGAACAAAGCAATTCGTCGATGCTCTTCGAGAACAAATATTTCCTGAAGCTCTACCGCAAACTCGAGGACGGCGTGAATCCCGATGTCGAGATCACACGGTTCCTGACCGAACGGCGCGGATTCGCCCATGTGCCCGCGTTTGCCGGCGCGATCGAATACCACCGGGGAAAATCCGAGCCGACGGTCGTCTGTCTCTTGCAGGCGGCCGTCGCCAATGAAGGCGACACGTGGGCGCTCACGCTCGATTCCGTCGGCCGCTATTATGAGCGCGTCCTCGAACGCAAAGCGGATTTGCAGGTCGAACATTCGCCACCCGGCCCGTTGTTGGAGGAATTGATCGGCGGCATCTATCCGCAAAAAGCGAAACTGCTCGGAACGCGCACGGGGGAATTGCACCTCGCGCTGGCGTCGGACCCGGACGATCGCGCCTTCGCGCCGGAAGCGTTCAACGCCCTCTCACAGCGGTCCGTTTATCAAAACATGCGAGCCTCGCTCCGGCGCGCCTTTGCGTTACTGCAAAAGAAACTGCCCGAATTGCCGGAAACATTTCGAGCAGAAGCGCAGGAAGTGCTGGCCGCGGAACAGAAAATCCTCGCCCAGGAACAGCGCATTCTTGATCACAGCTCCGCCGCGACCAAAATCCGAATCCACGGGGATTACCACCTCGGGCAGGCCCTTTATACCGGGAAAGATTTCGTCATTCTGGATTTCGAAGGCGAGCCGGCGCGCCCGCTCAGTGAGCGCAAGCTGAAGCGCTCTGCCTTGCGCGATGTGGCCGGCATGATGCGCTCATTCCAATACGGCGCCTACAGCGCACTCTGGCAGCCGGCGATGCGGCCGGAAGACATCCCGTTCCTCGAGCGCTGGGCCGATCTTTGGTATCGGCAGATGAGCAGCGTCTTTTTGCAAAGCTATCTCAAGGCCACCCGGGGGGCGTCCTTCATCCCGCAACGCGAAGCCGATCTCCAAGTACTCCTCGAGGCGTATCTGCTCGACAAAGCCGTCTACGAAGTGGGCTATGAATTGAACAACCGTCCAAGCTGGGTCGTCATCCCGATTCGCGGGATCAAACACATCCTCGCCGCGATTGATCATGCGTCCTCCATTTTGGCATTAGGTCCTTGACATTAGGTCCGCGATTCTGGCGCTGAGAATAGCCCAGCGTTTCAACGCTGGGGAAGAGGGTGCTCGGAAACAAGTCCCGCCTGGGACGAAAGACGCCATCAATCGAGCATTCGTTCCTCATAATCCAACCCGTGCTTTCGAAGCATTACGGCCACCTCCTGGCGAAACGTGCGCTTTTTGTGGTGATCTTCCTGATTCCGAATATAAGTCGCAGTCGCCTCGATCCCAGAAACGCCGATACTGAATGCGCCGTAGCCTTCTTGCCAGGCGAAGTCGGCCAGTTTGGGAAACGTTTCATGCACCCATTTTGAAGAATTACCTTTGAGAATTTGCACCGCCTTGGCAACCGAGACGGTACCAGGCAGCGAGATCAAAATGTGAACGTGATCCGCCGCCCCACCAACGGCGAGCGCTTTCATTTTGTTTTCCCTCCCGATGCCGCCGAGATAGGGCCAAAGACGTTCGCGCAAATCCGAATCCAGAAAAGGAGCGCGATTCTTTGTGCTCCAAACACAGTGAATGAGACAACTATTGAACGAATGCATGGGGGGGGGACGCTTCTTTCGTCCCTGTCCGGGACTTGGACATCTTATGTCACGATTTACCCAGCGTTAAAACGCTGGGCTATTGTCGTAAAGCGAGGGCACCGACATTGGTAATAGCCCAGCACTTTAGTGCTGGGGTGATGTTGCGAGGAAGAGCGAGTCCCTTCAGGGACGAAAGAACAGCGAGCTTGCGATTAAAGATTGGCGCGTCCCAAAACTGCGTTTATAAGCAACGTCAGATTCCAAAGAGATTTATGAACACACACCTCGACTCCATCGATCGCCAAATCGCCGCGAAGCATCTTCTTACTCATCCCTTTTATCTCGCCTGGACCCGCGGCGAGCTGAGCATGGCGGCTCTGGCCGATTACGCGCGTCAATATTATCACCACGTCGCCGCCTTCCCGACGTATCTTTCCGCCGTACACGCGCGCTGCGACGATCAACCGACGCGCAAACAATTGCTCGATAATCTCATCGACGAAGAAGCCGGCTCTCCGAATCACCCCGAGTTGTGGTTGCAATTCGCCCAAGGTCTCGGCCTTTCGAAGGAAGATGTTCAGTCGTCGGAAAAGTGGAACGAAACGTCGAACCTCATCGGCACCTTCCGCTCCGTCTGTTCCAAAGGCACAACCGCCGAAGGCCTCGCCGCGCTCTACGCTTACGAGAGCCAGATTCCTGCCGTCTCGGAATCGAAGATCAAAGGCTTGGTCGAGAATTACCAGATGACCGAGCCGCGCCACTATCAGTACTTCAACGTCCACATCGAAGCCGATCGCGAACACGCTGCTGCGGAACGTGCGATGCTCCATCAGTCCGTCACTGACGATAACTCCGCGCCGACCGCGAAAGCCGTCGACCGCGTTCTCGACGCGCTCTGGGAAATGCTCTCCGGCGTTTGCCGCCGACACGCCATAGCCTGCGCGTAATTGTTTCTACCAAGGAGCGGCGGTCTCCAGCCCGCCGTTTTGTGCACGTTCGCAGTTTGGAATAGCCATTCGCTAGCCGGAGAGCTGTCTTCGCTCACACTGCGCGACCGCAGAAATAGATTGTAAGGTGCCGTCTCCATCCCGTTAGATGGCATGGACGCTCGTCCCTTTATGACACGCCCCAAAGCACGTCCTGACGACCCCTATGTCGCGAAGCTCGTCAAGTATGTCCCGACGGAGATTATTGCCGGGTATGTCGCTCTTTCCGGCTTCATCAAGCTCCTCCCCGGGCCTCAGCAGTTCACCTGGTTTTGCGTGGTCTCCATTTTTCTCTTCGTGCTCACGCCGCTCTACCTTTCGGCCGCCACGAGAGAACCCGGCAAAAAGAGTTCACTGGCCCACCCGGTGACGGGCGCCCTGGCCTTCGCTGCCTGGGTTTTTGCAACTGGCGGGCCGTTTGAGCGTTTCCAAATGAGTCCTGACGGCAGCTCCGGCTGGTACCACCGGGCCATTGGGTCGATTGTCTTGGTAATCGTGTGCCTTTCCCTTCCGCTCATTGCGCGGCTTTTCCCGCAACCAAAGGCTGGTTAAACTCTCACCGTCTTATGTTCGCAGGGCAGGCTCGCGACGTAACCGCGCACTTCTGGATAATTGGCGATTTTTCGCGGAATTAACCAGGCGGACTCTCCGTTGCTAAACTGAATTTCGGTGCGCCAGACGAAATCTCCGGTCATTCCACGTCGGCGATGAAGCTGGTCAACCACACAGCTCAGGTCCGCCCAGGCAAATCTTCGTCCGTCATTGCGCGTCAGACCATCTTCGGTAAAGCATTTGACCGATCGCAGGTGGCCTCGTTGCGCCAGCCAGAGAACCACTCCGAGGAGAGCCAGCAACGGCACGCCGATCAGTAATGGTGCGGTCACGCCACCCCTGGAAATTGCCTGATACAAATTCCCCAGGGCGAGGGGAACGATGATGAGGCCCAGCAGAATCGCGCAAACGACGGTCACTTTACTTGTCTTAACTTCCAGCCGATTCATTTCTGTTCCGGTCTAGTTGGTTTTGTTTAGAGTTGATCGACTGATGCGTAATTTATCAATCGTTCTCTTTCTCGTCTTGCTCTCGCTCCCACGGGCGGAGGGTGGCAGGCCGATGCGGCCAAAGGAGCTCAAGGAGTTTCTGGGCCCGGTTTCGCCGAAAAAGATTGAGTGGACCAAAACCACGGGTTCCGACTTCGATGCCTATAGCGGCCGCGCGCTGCCGCCCTTGGCTGGGACAGTGAACATCTACATCGGGGGCTGGCCGCATTTCAAACGGGACGCCAGGAGCGCGACCGTACCCGGCCGGCTCGGTCTGTTCCCCGTGAAATGGCAGAGGAAAGTAGCGCCCGACGGCACCATCAGTCAGGAAGCGGTTCTTACACTTTACGATTTCTGGAAAGTGGACGTCTGGCTTGAAGCGAAGCGGCAATCGGACATTGATGGGATGATCGCCCTTATCTCGAAGCTGCCGACCTTTGCCCAGAAACCAAAGCCTGTTTCCTCACGATAGGACCTGGCAGCTACGAGACTTAACTATGCCCAAAGCCTGTTTCCAATGTGGCGGTGAAGGGAAAGTTCACCGCAGTTCGCTCTCCCACCACAGCCCCGGATGCATCTTCTGCACCCCTTGTGTCGGCTGCGATGGAACGGGCGTGATCCCTGACGTCGCGACTCGCTGTCCCCGTTGCAAGGGTGAGGGTCGCCACCACGACAGCGGGTTGCCTCATAGTCAGGGCTGCATTTTTTGCACGCCCTGCGCCACCTGCCAGAAAAAAGGATGGCTCTAGCTCGTCAACCGCACGGCTGAAACCGGCTCAGTTGCTCGCCACCACCGACGCGTAGGAAGGGTGGTGATAACTAGCGCGGTATTTGTAGGGACCGTCGTACGCGTAATGCGGAAGGTACGTGGCCGGATCGCGTTCCCAGGCCGGTTCCACTGCGCGATTGAATGTTGGATCGAGAAGGTAGGTGCCATTGGTCGTGTCCCACTCCAACCAGGCGTGCGTTCTCAAATCAGCCACATGATGTTTGCCGATTACGAAGCGAACGTGCGTCGCGCCATTTGCTCGCAAGATTGCATAGAGCCAGATGGCTTTGCCTTTGCAATCTGCGACGACATCGGAATGGACCTGCCCCGGCGTTTTCCACTGAGGAGAATACCGGTACGGAATCGCGCGCAGGTTAGTTATCCATTGATTGATGGCGGTGAGCGACATCCGACCCGCCCTCGGGCCTCCGGGAGAAGTCAGAACGGGAGAAATCGGGCTCATTTGGCGATCGTACGGTGTGGAGGCAACCGCCAGGAAGACCGTTTGCGCGCAGATGGGGGTCGCGGTTGAGGCGACACAGGCGACGAGCAACAAAAGCAATCCCATTCGGCGAAACGGAGCGAGCAATAGAAAGGACATCTCGACTGAACGTCCAAAGCATCCACCGTGCCCGGCCGCGCGGTTAAGCCAAGGCGGCTCTTGCGCGCAGGATTTAACTTACCGGCTGCCAATGCAGCCTTGCTCTACGCCGCCGCAATCGCAGATCATACTCGGGTGAACCGATTCCTAAAGTCGTTCGGTGTCGTTCTCGTGTTGAGCGGGGTGGCGCATTCCGTCGGTGTCGCGCGCTTTTACCTGATTGCTGGAGTTCCCGACGCGAATCGGGTTCTGCTTGATGTCTGGGTCGCCGAGGGTCTTCTCCTCGGCGGCGGTCTTTACCTCGCGGCCTGCGCCGCATCTCGTGCCGGCCAGTCACCGCGGCTGTTAACGATCTTCGGCTCGCTCACGATCATCGGCTTCACGGCGCCCATGACCCCGGTCCTCATCTCTCGCGCGCCGATTCATTTCGTCCTGCTGACGGTGATCTATCTGATTCTGGGCGTTGTCATCTTGGCAATCGCAGTCAGGCCGGAACGAACTCGTCCTCATTAGCCAACGCTGGCGTCATGCACTGAGGCTTCCGCCACCCGGGCCTCAGCGCGGCGGAGTAAAGACAACTGAATCGAGCGCTTCGCTCGCTTCCTAGGGTGCGGCCTCAAGGAGGGGCGCTTTCCAAACCGCCCCCGGCCCGAGCCTGGGCGGAACGCCACCTGCTTAAGAAAGTAAGCACGGCGCTAGCTATGCAGTATGGGCGACGCCCAAGCTTCGTGGTCGGCGACAACGTCGGTTAAGGCCCCGCGTCACTGAATGAGAAACACCCCCGTCGTATGAAAGCAAAGATCACTTCCCGGAATTCAAGATTCTCTCTGCTCATCCAGTTTGTCTGCGCACTCGCGGCCACGTTTTTCTCGGTTGCTGGGCCGATCGAGGCGGGAACGACACCGACACCATCGCCGGTCGTAAACGGCAAGATCGCCTTCCTTAGCTCGCGCGATGGCACCGGTGAGATTTACGTGATGGAGGGGAACGGCGCCAATCCCACCCGCCTGACACATAGCACGGGATGGCCTCCTACTGTTACCGCGGCTGCCATGTCGCCTGATGGCACTAAAGTCGTCTTTGCGAAAACAACGCTCGCCGCTGACTACGACATTTACCTGATGGATGCCGATGGTTCCAATGAGGTCCGTCTGACCAACAACCCGGGACCTGATAACCAGCCTGATTGGTCACCCGATGGGACGAAAATCGCGTTCTCCAGCGGGCGTGACGGGAATTCGGAAATCTACGTGATGAACGCAGACGGCTCCAACCCCGTCAATTTGACGAACACGCCAGCAGAGGATCGCAATCCTGCCTGGTCACCCGACGGCAGCAAGATCGCCTTCGACAGCGACCGGGAGATCGAGTTGCACGCCCAAGTCTTTGTGATGAGCGCGGATGGTTCCAACCAAATTCAATTGACCAGCCAGATGTATAACAGCGATCCAACGTGGTCGCCGGATGGCTTCCGGATCGCCTTTTCGAGCTTGCGCTGGGGGCCCCACTATGAAATCGGCGTGATGAATGCCGATGGCTCCAACCAGACGCGTCTGACGAGTTCGACCGGTTCAGTCTTCCCATCATGGTCGCCTGACGGTTCCAAGATCGCATTTTCTGCCAGCGATGCCGAGATTTACTCCATGGATCCAGATGGTTCCAACCTGGTTAACCTGACCAACAACTCCGCCAGTGATTTTATTCCAAATTGGCAAAAGGTGCCCGGTGTCTTCCCGACACCTACGCCCAGTCCCACGCCGACGCCCGGAAACGGCAGAATCGCCTTTATCAGAAAATCAGCACAGGCTCTTGGTACGCGCATCTGCCTGATGGATGGGGATGGCTCCAATCCCGTAATTCTACCGCCTAGTGGCGCCGCTCCATACGCGCCTTCCTTGTCGCCTGACGGCACCAAGATTCTCTTTGTGAACGACAATCACATCGGTGGTAACGATGACGACATTTTTGTGATGGATTCGGACGGTTCCGATCCGATCCGTCTGACGAGCGTTCCGGGCCAGGACAACCAACCTGACTGGTCGCCCGACGGAACGAGAATCGCATTTTCGAGCGAACGGGATGGCAACTTTGAAATCTATGTGATGAACGCGGACGGCTCCAACCTGACCAATCTGACGAACAGCCCGGGGCAGGATCACAACCCGGCCTGGTCACCCGACGGCAGCAAGATCGCTTTCGACCGCGGACCTGGGACGACCGCCCAGATCTACGTGATGAACGCGGATGGGTCCAACCAGATTCCTCTGACGATGATGACGCCCGATTACGATCCGACCTGGTCTCCCGATGGCTTCAGGATCGCCTTTTCGTCTACGCGGGGCTTCGGCTATGAAATCTACGTAATGAATGCCGACGGCTCTAATCAGAAGCGGTTGACGACCGGAGTTCAATTCTTCCAGCCGACGTGGTCGCCGGATGGTTCCAAGATCGCGTATTTCGGGATAGACGGTAATCCGGAGGTTTATGTCATGAACGCGGATGGCTCCAACCCGGTTAACGTGACCAACCATCCTGACTACGATCAGATTCCGAACTGGCAAAAAGTGCCAGGCCTCTTCTTCCCCACGCCCACACCGACCGCGACGCCGACAGTCACGCCAACGCCCGCAGCGACACCAACCCCGGCTGTTACCCCCACAGCGACTCCGTCGGCTACGGCCACGCCCATCGCTACGGCGACACCGCCGGTGACCGCCACGGCGACGCCAGTCGCTACCGCTACACCTACGCCGGCTCCAACAACAACACCCGTTGCCACTGCAAGCCCGACACCCACAGCTACGCCAAGCGCTACGCCTCAAGCTGGCCGGGCGCTCAACATTTCCACGCGGTTAAGAGTTGAGACCGGGGACAATGTGATGATCGGCGGATTCATCATCACCGGCACTGCTCCGAAGAAGGTGGTTTTGCGCGGAATTGGACCGTCGCTCGGCCACTTCGGCCTTGGCGATGTCCTTGCCAACCCGGTCCTGGCGCTACGTGGCTATCAAGGGTTGCTCGTCGCGGACGACAATTGGAAGGGCGGCGAGCGCTCTCAGAATGAAGGCACGCCCTTCCAACCCGGCGACGACA
>Ga0190265_10001069_pt1 | contig 17872 bp, 11 predicted proteins | sample Popmic124T_FD_133135 | JGI IMG/M metagenome (GOLD analysis project Ga0190265, IMG submission 133135) | Populus adjacent soil microbial communities from riparian zone of Indian Creek, Utah, USA - 124 T | ecosystem: Environmental > Terrestrial > Soil > Riparian zone | place: USA: Utah | collected...
AACAGGCGGAGACCTGCTGCGGCTGTGTGGTGCCGACGTTGAACCACACAGGCGAGTTGAAGCTGAAGATCTGGTGCAGCACGGCGTACGCCAGTTCGTGCTCGAAGATCTCGGCATCGGCCGGCGAAGCGAAGTAACCGTTCTGCTCTCCGGCCGCGCGGTACGTCTTCACCACGCGGTCGATCAGCTGCTTGAGGCTGTTCTCGCGCTGTGGTGTACCCACCGCGCCACGGAAGTACTTGCTGGTCACGATGTTGGCCGCATTCACGGACCAGAAGGCGGGGAACTCGACGCCACGCTGTTCGAAGTTGATCGACCCGTCGCGCCAGTTCGTCATGACGACGTCCCGGTACTCCCAGGTCACCTCGTCGTAGGGATGCACCCCGGGAGTCGTGTGGATGCGCTCGATGCGCAGCCCCTTGTTCACCTTGCCGCCCTTCGCGCGGGAGCCGCGTGCCGGGCCGCTCGTCGTCTCTGTCATTCCGCCTCCCTGTACCGGGCATAACGCCCCGATGTACCCCGAATCTTCCCGGGGCACGATGTCTTGTCTGACAGCCGGTGCACGTCGCGCACCCGGCTGGGTCCAAAGGTCTCGACGGGCCGCCGCTCAGTCGGCAGCGCGCACCGGAACCGGCGCTCCGGGGCTCTCACCCGCGCCGTCCGCCCCACTTCCCCCACCGGTCCTGCCGCCCGCGTCTTGCGTGCTCGTCCCGGCGCTCTTACGGGCTTCGCGCAGCTCCTCCACGGCGTTCTCGAAGTCCTCCAGGGACTCGAAGGCGCGATAGACGGAGGCGAAGCGCAGATAGGCCACAAGATCGAGGTCCTGGAGCGGGCCGAGTATCGCCAGGCCGACGTCATGCGCGGACAGTTCGGCGCTGCCGGTGGCCCGCACAGCCTCCTCCACCTGCTGTCCGAGCTGGGCGAGGGCGTCCTCGGTGACCGGGCGGCCCTGGCACGCCTTGCGCACACCGGCGATCACCTTGTCCCGGCTGAAGGGCTCGGTGACGCCGCTGCGCTTGATCACCATCAGCGACGCGCTCTCCACCGTGGTGAAACGGCGGGAACAGTCCGGGCACTGACGGCGCCGCCGGATCGCGGTGCCGTCGTCGGCCGTACGGCTGTCGACCACGCGGCTGTCGGGATGTCGGCAGAAGGGACAGTGCATTTTCCCCACCCTCCTTGAGCCCGTGAAAGGCCGCCTCGTGCATGACTGGTACGCCCTCGGCGGACGCTGCGAGCATCCGCGAAGTTGCCACAAGCATAAGCGACGAGCGGTCGATGAGATCCCCCGGGACCACAACTTGTGGGTGGCGCGCGCCAATCTAACCACTAGATCTGGTGCTGGTGCGTCAGATACACGCGATGCGTGTCGCACTGCGCGGCGGTCAAGACACTACGCGAGAAGAGGCACCGGGGACGCAGCGGGGCCGCAGCTGCGAGACTCGGGGAGCCGCCACCGGCGGTGGCCGCCGGCGGTCGTCACGGGCGGCCGGCAGCAGCGGGCTTTACACCCTCGGCACCGATCGGTCAGAAGAACCGAGAATTTTTCACTCGAACGTGTGTTTGGCGCAACCTTTCGAAACCAACTACCGTTGTGTCACTAGGGAGAACCGCTCGAGAGGGGCCGACGTGACCACCACCGCAGACAGTGCCACCATCACCTCCCAGAACCGTTCCGCGCAGTCGCTCGACCACATTCAGCCACTGAATGAGGCCGCGAGTGCCGAGGCACCGGACGATCAGCAAGCCAAGCGCTCGCTGCCCGGCCGACCTCCGGGAATCCGTGCGGACAGTTCGGGGCTCACCGATCGGCAGCGCCGGGTGATCGAGGTGATTCGCGACTCTGTGCAACGGCGTGGCTACCCACCGTCCATGCGTGAGATCGGGCAGGCCGTCGGGCTTTCCAGCACCTCCTCCGTCGCCCATCAGCTGATGGCTCTGGAGCGCAAGGGGTTCCTCCGGCGCGACCCGCACCGCCCGCGCGCCTACGAGGTCCGCGGCTCGGACACGCCCAGCACTCAGGCGGCCACCGACACCGCGGGCAAGCCTTCCGCTTCGTACGTCCCGCTCATCGGCCGCATCGCCGCCGGCGGTCCGATCCTCGCCGAGGAGTCGGTCGAGGACGTCTTTCCGCTTCCGCGTCAACTGGTCGGTGACGGCGAGCTGTTCGTGCTGAAGGTCGTCGGCGACTCGATGATCGAGGCAGCGATCTGTGACGGTGACTGGGTGACCGTGCGCCGCCAGCCCGTGGCCGAGAACGGAGACATCGTCGCGGCCATGCTGGACGGCGAGGCGACCGTCAAGCGCTTCAAGCGCGAGGACGGCCATGTGTGGCTGCTGCCGCACAATGCCTCCTACCAGCCGATCCCTGGTGACGACGCGACCATCCTCGGCAAGGTCGTCGCGGTGCTGCGCAGGGTGTGACCCGCGCCCGCCCCCCTCGCGGGTCATGAGCCGTCGGTTCCACTGCGCCGGAACCGGCGGCTCCGCTGTGTGTGCCGGGCTACCTCCTGGCCACCCCCGGGCCGCTGCCCCGCGACCCGGATCAGCCTCTGGACGCCGTGCTGCTACGGCTTGACCTCTGCTCCGGCCCCCTTCGCCGCGGCGTCGATGGAGGCGAGCGAGCGCCGCACCTGATTGCGGTCCGTCGTGTACCAGAAGTCCGGCATCGAGGCCCTCAGGAAGCCGCCGTAGCGCGCCCGCTCCAGTCGCGGATCGAGCACGGCGACCACGCCCCGGTCCCCCGACGCCCGTACGAGCCGCCCCGACCCCTGCGCCATCAGCAGAGCCGCGTGTGTGGCGGCGACCGCCATGAAGCCGTTGCCGCCGTGGTCCTCGACTGCTTTCTGCCGGGCGCTCATCAAGGGGTCGTCGGGACGCGGGAAGGGAATGCGGTCCATCACGACCAACTGGCAGTTCGCGCCGGGCACATCGACGCCCTGCCACAGGGAGAGCGTCCCGAAGAGGCACGTCGCGGGGTCCTCGGCGAAGCGGCGGATCAGCTCGCCGAGCGTCTCCTCGCCCTGCAGCAGGATGGGCAGGTCGAGCCGCCCGCGCAGGTCCTCTGCGGCGGCCTGGGCGGCGCGCATGGAGGAGAAGAGCCCGAGCGTACGGCCGCCTGCCGCGCCCACCAGATCGGCGAGCTCGTCGAGCATGTCCCGCCGTGGCCCTTCACGTCCCGGCGGTGCCAGGTGGCCCGCGACGTAGAGGATGCCCTGCTTGCGGTAGTCGAAAGGCGAGCCGGCGTCGAGGCCGCGCCACTGCGGGGCGGCCTCCTGCGCCGTCTCACCGTCGCCGCCCGGTGAGTCGTCTTCCAGTACGCGCTCGGGGGCGAGGCCCAGTGAGGCTCCCACCCCGTTGAAGTCGCCTCCGAGCTTCAGCGTCGCCGAGGTGAGCACGACGGAGCGGTCGGCGAACAGCTTCTCGCGCAGCAGCCCCGCCACGGACAGCGGAGCGACCCGCAGGGAGGCGCCATAGCGGTCGTGCCGTTCGTACCAGATCACGTCGAACTCGGAGCCTTCGACGACCCGTTCGGCGACCTCGTGGACGTTCTCCATCGCCGCGAGGGCCTGTTTGCGAACCGCGTCCTCGTCCTGCACGGACTTGTCGCGGGTGTTGCCGAGCGCGGTGACGCAGGTGCGGGCGGCGTCGCGGAGGGCCATGAGGGCGTGTCCCAGATCCTCCGGGACTGCCTCCAGACGCCCCGGAAGGGCCAGTTCCATCAGCCGCTCGAAGCTCTCCGCTGCCGTCTGGAGCCTGTCGGCGGCCTTCTCGTCGACGAGTCGGGCGGCGCGGCGCACGGCGCGGTTGACGCCGCCCGGTGTCAGCTCACCGGTGGCCACGCCTGTCACTCGCGAGACCAGCTCATGTGCCTCGTCGACGATCAGGACGTCGTGCGGCGGCAGCACCGAGGCGCCCTCGATGGCGTCGATCGCGAGGAGTGCGTGGTTGGTGACGATGACCTCGGCGAGCTTGGCACGCTCCCTGGCGGACTCGGCGAAACACTCCGCGCCGTACGCGCACTTGGAGGCGCCGAGGCATTCACGCGCGGAGACCGACACCTGCGACCAGGCGCGGTCCGAGACGCCCGGCCGCAGATCGTCCCTGTCGCCGGTCTCCGTCTCGTCCGACCAGTCGCGCAGGCGCAGCAGGTCCTTGCCGAGGCGGGAGGTGGGTGCTGCGCTCTCGAAGGGGTCGAAGAGGCCGTCTTCCTCCTCCTGCGGAACTCCCTCGTGCAGGCGGTGCAGACACAGGTAGTTGGACCGGCCCTTGAGCATGGCGAACTCGGCTCGGCGGCGCAGCTGCGGCTGCAGCGCCTCGACCGTGCGCGGCAGGTCACGCTCGACGAGCTGGCGCTGCAGGGCGAGCGTCGCCGTGGCGACGACGACATGCTCGCCGCGCGCCAGGGCCGGGACCAGATATCCGAGTGATTTCCCCGTGCCGGTGCCCGCCTGGATCAGCAGGTGGTTGCCGCTGTCGACGGCCTCGGCGACGGCCTCGGCCATGGCGACCTGACCAGGGCGTTCCGTGCCGCCGACGGCGGTGACGGCAGCGTGCAGGAGATCGGTGAGGGCGGGCTTGCTCATAGACACCGCACCCTACGTGGCGCCTGTGACAACGCGCCGGTCACACCGGGTGAAGGGGGTTGGCCACCGTGCCGTGCACGGCGGCGTGCGGACGTTCGGGGCGGTCGCGGTAGCCGTCCAGATGCAGCCGGTTGCGGTTCAGGCAGAGGCGGTCGATACGCGGGGTGAGCAGGTCGAAGGTGCTGAAGCGGTCCTTCAGCTCTGGGAAGCGGGCGTGATAGCGCTCGATCTCCGCCCGTACGAGTGACCAGAACTCTCTTTGCGGTACCTGCAGTTGCTCCTCGCACAGAGGTGCCAGATAGCGGAACACGCCGACGAAGAGGCCCGAGTGGATGAACTGGGTGAGGAAGCCAGGAGGTTCGCGCAGCAGTACCTCGCTCACCTCCTCGGGCATGCCCTCCAGTTCGGGCACGGGTTCGGCGCTCACATTGACGTCGTCGACGAAGTCCTTGACCGCCAGACGCACCGGCACGTCGTCCTCGTCGAAGACCACGACGGCGTTCTCGCCGTGCGGCGAGAAGACCGTCCCGTAGCGGTACAGGAAGTGCAGAAGCGGAGGGAGCAGGGCGGCGAAGAGGTGGCGCAGCCACACGCGGGGTTTGAGGCCGGAGCGTCCCGACAGTTCCGCGATGAGGGAGCGTCCGCGGGCGTCGGTGTGGATGAGGGAGGCGAGCGTACGCGCCCGCTCTCCGGACTCCAGTTGCCCGGCCAGCGGTTCCCGCCAGATGCAGCCCAGCAACTCGCGGTACTGGTACGGCACTTGCGGCAGCCGGTCGTACATGGGGTGGGCGACGGCGACCGAAGCGACCTCGCCGAGCAGGATCACCCGGCAGTCGTCTCGCAGATAGGGGTCGCCGTCGCGCAGGCCGTGGATCCACCCGGTGACGGCGGGCGCCGCGAGTGTCCGTTCGGTGGGGAGTCCTCGCCAGACCAGGGTGTTGAGCACCGAGAGCGGGAGTTTGACCGTATGCCGTTCGGGGCGGCTGGTGTTGAGGAAGGTGCGGATGGACTGCTGGGGCAGTCGCAGATCGCCGTCCGCGGGGAGCGGGACGATGTCGCCGGCCGCGAGGGACCCCGCGAAGAGCGGGGCGATCGTCTCGTCCCACTGCCATGGGTGGACGGGGAGGAAGAGGTAGTCCTCCGAGGGCAGTCCGCGCTGGCGCAGGGTGTGCCGGAACTCGCGGAGCGTTTCCGGGCTGAGTTCTCGTGCGTAGAGGCGGTGGGGTTCGGCGAGGGCGGGGACACCGCGGTACGAGGCCAGCCCCGCTCGTACGGCGATCCAGGGCAGGCACTGTGCGCGGCGCGCCTCAGGTGCCCAACGGGCGGCGTCGGAGGCGGAGAAGCCCAGCCGGCCCTTGTTCGCCACGAGCCAGGGGTGGCCCTTCTGGTGGCCTTCCAGCTCCGCGTAGCCGAGGTCGGCGAGGCGTTCGGCGGTGAGTTCGCGGGCGCTCAGCTGGACGTCTGCGGTGAGGGTGGCGGTCAGTTCGCGGATGAGGTGGCCGGTGGTGTCGCCGGTCAGTCCGAGCAGGGACTCGTGGGCCTGGGCGAGGAAGGTGAAGGGATCGGCGTCCGCGGGGGTGAGGGATGCGGGGTCGATGCTCCAGTGCCCGTAGGCGCCGCGGCGGGCGCGGAAGCGGAGGGTGAAGTCGTCGCTGACGCGGAGACGGTAGGGGCGAGCCGCGTCCGGAGTGCTTGTGCCCGTGGAACTGCTGTCGCGGCCTGGTGCGGGCCCGGTGTCCGGCTCGGGGTGGATGACCTCCTCGTACGCGAACTCGCTGATCATCTTCACCAGGAGCCGGCGTGCGGCCCGGCGCCAGCTGTCCGGGTCGAGTCCGTACGGAGTGTGCAGCGGGGTGGAGCCGCAGGGGTCGTGGTGGCCTTCGTGGCCGTCGTCAGCGGTCGTCGGCAGGTGCACTGTGCATCTCCTTTGCTCGGGGACGGGGGCACTGGAGCAGCGAGAACGTGGAGCGTGGGACCGGGCGTCGTGCGGGGCAGGTCGGCCGCGACCAGGACAAGGACCCGGCCCAGGACCGGGGCCCACAGGCCGGAGCCCTCAGAGCACCTCCCGCAGCTCCCGGTCGCGGACCATGAGGGCCGCGCGTTTCTCCGGCAGTTCCACCTCGGCGGACAGGCGGAAGCCGGCGCTCAGAAAAGCCGCGACGGATGCGACGTTTCGCACGTCCGGCTCGGCCACCACCCGGGCGCAGCTGGGCCGTTGGTCGAGGATGAGATCGGCGACGGCACGAAGCAGGGCGGTGCCGACGCCGCGGCCACGGTCCGGTACGCCGCCGATCAGCAGGTGCAGTCCAGTGTCGTGCGGCCGGGCCTGACAGTACCGGGCGATCGGGTCGAGATCGGCGCGGTAGATCTCCCAGTAGCTCATGGGGACGCCGTCGAGGACACCCAGGCAGGGAACGCTGCGCCCGTCACCTTCCAGTTGCTTGCGCAGATGCACCGCGGTGACCTCCTCGGGTCCGGACAGTTCCCAGAAGGCGGCCACAGCCGGATCGTTCATCCAGGCGGTGATCAACCGCAGATCGCGCTCCATGCGGACCGGTACGAGCCGCAAGGTGCCCACGGAGGTGCGGGACGGCGGCCAGGTATGGAGCGAGTCGAGCAGGCCGGGTTGGGCCGTCCTCGACGGGCCCGACGGACCACCGTCGAGACCGGGCGGACCGGATCGGCCGGGCAGACCGGCCCGGGCGGTTCCGTCCGGGCCGTCCGGGCCGTCGGTCCGGTCCGCCTGACCACTGCTGTCCTGTGATGTGTCCGGTGCGAGGCGGTTGATCTCGTCGGCCTTGTCGTGATCTGCCAGCAGGGCGGCCAGTTCCCCGGCCAACTGGAGGTCGAGGGTGTCGTCGTTGCTGGAACTGGACGCGCCGGAAGCGGCGGGGTTCGGCCGGTGCATGACGGCGCCTCCTCTCGGGTGTTCAGGGCGGGGCCGGTGGGAGTGAAGAAGCCCCGACGGGTCAGTCGCCCAGCGGGTTGGTGATGGTGACGTAGACGGACTGGGTGTCGACCGGGCCGACGAGTTCGTCCATGCCGTGCAGTCTGGTGAGCAGATTGGCCTTGCAGCGCAGCGTCGGTGAGTCCAGCAGCAGGGTTGGCAGGGACGACGCGGGAGAGCCGTCCTCCTCCTTCGCGCGGGCCCGCAGGAACCGGCGGAACGCGGCGAGCAACAGCCGCTCGTCGGCGAGCTGTTGCTCGCCGAAGGAGCCGATCAGCCCGAGGACGTTGTTGATGCCGAGGTAGTACGCGAAGCGCTCGTCGGTCACCGCGTCCGCGACGAAGGAGTCGCTGGCGACGCCGAGTTGCGCCCCGGGCAGCCGCTGTTCCAGCTCGTCACGGCAGGACGTACGGAAGTAGTAGCCCTGGTTGTCGCGGTAGCGGCCTCCCGTGGGCCAGCCGGCCCGGTCCAGGAGCACCAGGGTGTTCTGCTGGTGCGCTTCGAGGGCGATGCCCGCGTTGGCGTCGAGCCAGAGCACGGGACGTACGACTGCGTCGAGATAGCGCAGGAACCACTCGGTGGCCACCGCCGCCAGCGACCGGCGTGTGCCCGCGGCCAGTTGCTCGACGATGTCGGTCAGACGCGAACGCATGGCCTCGCCGCGGGCCGCTCCCGGCCAGGGCCGTGGAGACGTCAGACCGGCGACGCAGACCGCGTCGTCCCCGGGCCGGAAGGGGTTGTGCCGGATGACCGTGTCGAGCCCGGGGACCGGCTGCCCGTCGTGTCCGTCGACTCCGAGCCACGCCGGGTCCCTGATGATGTCGAAGCCGGGGTGGACGGCGCGCCACTGGGCGCTGAGGCCCGCGCGCAGCAGCCGGTGCACTTCGAGACCGCGCAGCAGTTCCTTGCGCAGGTTCTCCCGGCGGGAGTTGGTGATGGGCAGCCCCAGGGAGAGCTTGAGCATCGCAGGACCGTCGGGACGCACGACCGTACGTACGGACGACGTGGCGTGCCACAGGTCCCCGGTCGGGCCCAGGTCGTGCAGCAGCCCTTCGGCCAGCAGACGGGCGGCGGCCGGCTGGTGCGGAAGCTGACGCGCCTGCCAGGGGTGCAGGGGCAACGGCACGGTGCTGGCGGGCAGTTGAGCGACCAGTGCCTCTCCGGCGAGTCGCATGGCGAGCTGTTCGCCGGGCACGGTGCGGCCCCGCTCCGTCCAGGCGGATTCGCAAGCGAGCACCGACCGGTCGACTGCCATCCAGTGCAACTGGAAAGCGCCCCGCAGCTCGGGGGAGTACGCGCGGCACTCGGCCTCGGAGAGACCTTGGCGCGCTTTGGGTGAGGGGTGGAGGGGATGGCCGAGGACGAGCGACTGTTCGGCGTCCAGGAACGGGCTGGTCCCGGGCGGAGGTCCGGGGGCGGCTGTGCGTTCGGAGAGGAACTCGGCCGTCCGCTGGACGGAGTCGGCGACCCGCGCGACGAGGCCGGCGGCCTCCGCGGGACCCTCCCTGCCGGAAGCTGCGGCCTCGGGCACATCATCGTGTGCAACCGCGGGGCCGGAGCCGGGCGTTGCTGCCGCCGCCCGGGGCGGGCCGTGCGCCGCTTCGCGGCCGATGAGCGCGGCGAGAGTCACCGCGTCGAGAGGAGCGGCACCCGCGGGAGCGTTGTCCGGCACAGGCGGTCCGAAGCTGTGCCGTCCGGTGGCGGACCAGTAGCGCACCGGTACGCGCAGGACGATGCCGGTGGCGTCCAGGGCGAGGCGGAGGATGTCCTGTTCGGGGCGGGGAACGTCGTTCTCCCGGACCCAGCAGCGCAGCAGGTTCTCCGTCGCCGCCGCATCGGCCGCCTGCGCGGAGTCATGCGGTCCCACGCTGCCGGGGGCCGGCAACGGCGGGGCCGGCTGCGCGAGTTCGTCCACGGCCCATGAATCGCGCGTTGCTGCCGCCAAGGTGCCACTGTCACTGCCGCTGTCCGTGTGTACGTCCTGCCGCGAGCCGCCCTGCACCTGACCCGGGACCACGGCACGCGGACCGTTGCCCGAGGGGGCGAGCGCCTCGTGAACCATGTCCCGCGGGATGCCTTCGGCTCCGGTACGCCCGTTCACAGAGATCTCCTCCGGTGTCGACTTGGCGCGCTGGAGAGCGAGCCGGACTCCCCCGTCCGTACCAACGAAGCCGACGCCTCCGGATCACGGGCGAAGTGAAGATCTGTGACGCGAACCGGTCGGAACCATGGACCCTGCCCGACCCGTCCCCCAACTCACCGGGCATAGTGGGTGCCCGCTCCGCTCGGCGGGGTGCATGACAATTCAAGAGGCAAGACGACATTCAGGGGGAGTTCATTCATGTCAGCCAACCTCCGGCCGTCGCGGCGACGCTCCGCGCCGGCTGTGGCCACGGTTGCGGTGGTCGCCGCGCTGGCCTTGACCGCGACGGCGTGCGGCCCGGAAGACAGCAACGCGGACAGCGAGCCCAGTGCTTCGAAGTCCTCGGCGCCCGAGGACGACAAGAAGCGTGACCTGGGTCTGCCGGAGAAGCTGCCCAAGGACCTGCCCACGTCTCTCAAGGATCTCGACAAGTGGCGTAACGGCGCATGGAAGAACTGGGACCGGGACGAATGGCTCCGCCAGGCCAAGGAGTTCATCAACCCGATCATCGAGGACCTGTGGGACCCGGACCGTATGAAGGACGCCGACGGGAACGACCGCGAGGTCGACGACGGTGAGATCGACGACGGCGGGAGCGGCGGCGACAACGGTACGGGCGAGGACGAGGGCGTCACCGACCCCACCCCGGCACGGGTGAAGGCCGAGCAGGTCAAGCTCCCCTACACCAAGAGCAGCCCGCCGGTCGGCAAGGTCTTCATGGACACCCCGAAGGGCCCCATGGTCTGTTCGGGCACCGTCGTCACCGACCCGGCGCACCCGGGCAAGTCCAACCTCGTGGCGACCGCGGGCCATTGCGTGCACGCGGGCAAGACCGGCGGCTGGTTCCGCAACGTCGTCTACGTGCCGCGCTACAACCCAAAGGGCCTCTCCAACGCCCAGTTGGAGACCGCCAAGCAGAAGGACGTCGCTCCTGACGGCGTCTGGTGGGCGAAGTACGCGGGGACCACGGACCACTGGATCAAGGAGGGGTCGAAGGCCGGTGGCGGGGGCGCTCCGCAGGACTTCGCCGTGATGAAGGTCCAGCCGGAGAACAAGAAGGCCGGCCCGTCGCTGCAGGAAACCGTCGGCAAGGCCGCGAAGGTCAACTTCAACACCCCGCGGGTGAAGGGCATTTCGGGCCTCACGCCGCACGGCTACCCGGCGGCGCCTCCGTTCGACGGAGCGAAGATGCTCAGCTGCACGGGCAAGCCGGGACGTCTGACGATCGACCCCGGTCAGCCCACGATGTACCGCGTCGGCTGCACCATGACCGGCGGCTCGTCCGGCGGTGGCTGGCTCACCCCGAGCGGCAGGCAGCTGCTGTCCGTCACGTCCATCGGGCCGGTTCAGGGCGGCTGGCTGGCCGGCCCCCGTATCGGCAAGGACGCCAAGGGCGTCTTCGACGCGATCGCCAAGAAGTAGCTGCCACGCACGAGTGAGGCGGGACGGGCGGCGGCCACAACGAGAAGGCTCTGCCGCCCGTACCCGGCCGGATGCCGGTCGGCCGGGCGCTTCGCGCCGGTCGTGCCCTGTCGCACCACCGGCCTACTCCGTCCTCGGCAGGCCGAGTCACGCCGCGTTCCGCCGAGTTCCGCCGAGTTCCGGCGCGTCGCACCGGCACAGCAATCAGCACACGAGCCCGTCCAGGGGGATCCTTTTCCATGTCACCGATACGCAGGCCGAGGCACCGACGCCCGGCTGTGGCCGCCGCCGCGGTCACCTTCGCTCTCGTCCTGACCGCCACGGCCTGTCAGTCCGGCGACGACGGCGGCAAGACCGCGCAGGCTAAGCCCTCCGCGCAGCCGTCCTCCACAGCGGACCTGGGCATTCCGGAGGACTTGCCCGAGGATCTGCCCACCTCGCTCAAGGACCTCGACAAGTGGCGCAACGGCGAATGGAAGAACTGGGACCGCGACCAGTGGGTCCGTGAGGGGTCCGACTTCGTCAACCCGTACATCAAGGACCACTGGAAGCCCGACCGTATGGACAAGGCGGAGGACAACGGCAAGCGCGTCCCGGCAGACGTCGAGGCGGCCTCCGGGGCGAGCGCCGACGGACCTGAGCCGCGCGCGGTCAAGGCACGCGACGTCAGGACGCCGTACACACGGAACGCAGCGCCCGCCGGGAAGGTCTTCATGGACACCCCGAAGGGCCCCATGGTCTGCTCCGGCACCGTGGTCAAGGACCCGGGCAACCCGGGCAGGTCCAACCTGGTCGCCACAGCCGGTCACTGTGTTCACTCCGGCGGCAGCGGCGGCTGGCTGCGCAACATCATGTTCGTGCCGGCGTACAACAACCGCGGTCTCCCGCCCGCCCAGGTGCAGAACGCCCAGCCGAAGGACGTCGCACCGTACGGACAGTGGTGGAGCGAGTGGGCGCAGACCAGTGACTACTGGATCAAGAAGGGCGCACAGTCGGGTGGCGGAGGCTCTCAGCAGGACTTCGCGATGCTTCACGTGCGGCCCGAGCAGCGCACCGGCAAGTCTCTTGAGGAGACGGTCGGAGCGGCGGTGAAGATCAACTTCAACGCTCCGAGTGCCGACCGCTTCTCCGGGCTCAGCTCATACGGCTACCCGGCGGCGCCGCCGTACGACGGCGCGAAGATGTACAGCTGCACGGACAAGCCGGGACGTCTGACGATAGACCCGTCGCAGCCCGCCCTCTACCGCATCGGCTGCACCATGACCGGCGGCTCCTCCGGCGGCGGCTGGTTCATGAAGGGCAAGGGCGGCAAGGCCGAGCTGGTCTCCGTCAATTCGATCGGTCCGCAGCCGGCGACCTGGCTGGCGGGGCCGCGCCTCGGCGCGACGGCGAAGGACGTCTTCGACGGGATCAGCAAGAAGTACGCGGGCAAGAACTGACACCCGCCCCTGCACGTCAGCAACACACAGCTGGGCCCGCCCTCTCAGTAGCTGAGGGGGCGGGCCCGGCACCGTTCTTCGGCAGCAGCAACGGGGACCGGACGGGCAGGCCTCCGCGCCGCCGACGCAGCTAGAGCCGCTCGACGGCAGCCGCCGCCGGCTCGTACTTGCGCAGTTCCGCCGCCAGTTCCGCATGCACGCGGACCTTGAGCAGCGTGCCGTCCGCCGTGTGGCTCTCGGAGAGCACCTCGCCCTCGTCGTGCACACGCGAGACCAGCTTGCCCGCCGTGTAAGGAACCAGCGCCTCCAGCTCGACGGAGGGGCGCGGCAGCTCCTCGTCGATGTGGGCACGCAGCTCCTCGATGCCCTGTCCTGTACGTGCAGAGACCGCGAGCGCACGGTTCTCGGCCCGCAACAGCCGCTCCAGCACAAGCTGTTCGGCCGCGTCCGCCTTGTTGACGATCACGATCTCGGGTACGTCCGACGCGCCCACGTCGCGGATCACCCCGCGCACTGCGGACAGTTGCTCCTCGGGAGTGGGATGCGAGCCGTCCACCACATGCACGATGAGATCGGCTTCGCCGACCTCCTCCATCGTGGAGCGGAACGCGTCCACGAGGTGGTGCGGCAGGTGCCGGACGAAGCCGACGGTGTCCGTCAGCGTGTGCAGCCGCCCGCTGGGGGTCTCGGCCTTGCGTACGGTCGGGTCCAGCGTCGCGAACAGTGAGTTCTCCACGAGGACGCCCGCACCGGTGAGGCGGTTGAGCAGCGAGGACTTGCCCGCGTTGGTGTAGCCGACGATCGCGACCGAGGGCACCTTGTTGCGGCGCCGCTCCTGCCGCTTGATGTCGCGGCCGGTCTTCATCTCCGCGATCTCGCGGCGCATCTTGGCCATCCGCTCGCGGATGCGCCGCCGGTCCGTCTCGATCTTGGTCTCACCGGGACCACGGGTGGCCATGCCGCCTCCCGCGGAACCGGAGCCACCGCCACCCATCTGCCGGGAGAGCGACTGGCCCCAGCCGCGCAGCCTCGGCAGCATGTACTGCATCTGTGCCAGCGCGACCTGCGCCTTGCCCTCCCGGGACTTGGCGTGCTGCGCGAAGATGTCGAGGATCAGGGCCGTACGGTCGACGACCTTGACCTTGACGACGTCCTCGAGGTGGATCAGCTGGCCGGGGCTCAGTTCACCGTCGCACACGACGGTGTCCGCACCGCTGGCGAGGACGATGTCACGCAGCTCCTCCGCCTTGCCGGAACCGATGTACGTCGCCGGGTCGGGCTTGTCACGCCGCTGGACGACGCCGTCGAGGACGAGCGCTCCCGCAGTCTCCGCCAGGGCAGCCAGCTCCGCGAGGGAGTTCTCGGCGTCCTGCGCGGTGCCGGAGGTCCAGACACCGACCAGCACGACCCGCTCGAGACGCAGCTGCCTGTATTCGACCTCGGTGACGTCCTCCAGCTCCGTGGAGAGACCCGCCACGCGGCGCAGGGCTGCCCGCTCGCTGCGGTCGTACTGGCCACCGTCACGCTCACCGTCGATCTCGTCACTCCAAGCAACGTCCTCTTCCATCAGGGCGTCAGCTCGACGGTCGGACTCGGCGACTCGCAGGCCATTGTTCGGAAGGGAGGAAGAGGGAGAGGAGAAGGTCATTGGATCCTTAACGTCGAAGGTGAAAGCGGGAGGACATAAGCCCTCCGGGTCTTGTCCCGAGACCCTGTCTGAAGAACGCCCGCCCGGTGGATTTGATTCCCGGACCCGGCCCCGCGAAGCGCTTCCTGCGGTGCCGAAATGGTGGCACGGCGGCTGCGCCCCGTCACCCGGTTTGTCAGCGGCCCGACCGCCAGCCGGGGTGGCCCGGCATCGACGGGGTCTTCTTGCCGTACAGCCAGTCCTTGAGGAATGTGGTCAGATTCTTCCCGGACACCTTGTTGACGAGGGAGATGTAGTCGTTCGTGGAGGCGTTCCCGTCGCGGTGCAGGGCGACCCATTCCCGCTGGAGGCGGTTGAAGCTGTCAGCGCCGATCTTCTCGCGGAGTGCGAAGAGCAGGACTGCGGAACCGTCGTAGACGCTCTTACGGAAGATGTCGGTCTTGTTGCCGGGTTTGGCGGCATGCAGCCTGGCAGGCGGCCCGAACTTCTTCCGCCAGGAGTCCGAGTTCTTGTACGCGTCCCGCGCCCGCGAGGTCAGCGACGGGCCGTTCCGCTCCGCGGCGTAGAGCCACTCGTACCAGGTGGCGTTGCCCTCGTTCAGCCACAGGTCGTCCCATCTGTGTGGGGAGACGCTGTCGCCGAACCACTGGTGTGCCGCTTCGTGCACCATGATCGATTCCTGGTACCAGGCGGGGCTCGCGGCGCCGGTGAACAGCTGTTTCTCGAAGAGCGAGAGCGTCTGGGTCTCCAGCTCGAAGCCCGTTTCGGCGTCGGCGATCAGCAGCCCGTAGGTCTCGAACGGGTAGCGGCCCAAGCGCCGCTCCAGCCAGGCCAGTTGTGCGGGGGTCCTGGCCAGCCACGGCTCCAGTTCCTTCCGGTCGCCGCGCGGCATCACGTCGCGCAGGGGCAGACCGTGCGGACCCTTCGTCCGGCGCACGTGCGAGCGGCCGATCGAGACCTGCGCGAGTTCGGTGGCCATCGGGTGGGCGAGCCGGTACGTCCACTCGGTGCGGGTGCCCTTGCGCTTCCTGCCCGTGAGCTCGCCGCCGGCGACCACCGTCAGTGTGCTTGGGGCGCTGACCCGGAAGGTGAAGCGGGCCTTGTCGGAGGGATGGTCGTTGCCGGGGAAGATGCGGTGTGCGGCATCCGCCTGGTTCGCCATGGCCAGCCCGTCCTTGGTGCGGACCCAGCCGCCCGTGGCGGCCGTCGGGCTGGTGTGCCGGACCTCGACGCGCATGCGCTCACCCCGGCGGACCGTCACGGCCGGGGTCACGACCAGGTCCTCCCTCACGTTCCGGTGCTGTGCGGTGCGTCCGTCGACGCGGACGGACTGCACCTTCCCGGAGGCGAAGTCGAGGTTGAAGCGCGGAAGTCCGCCCGCTGCGGTGACGTCGGCCTCGATCGTCGTACGTCCCGTGAGCGGCTCCGTGTTGTCGCCCGAGTAGCCGAAGGAGATGTCATAGGCGCGTACGTCGTACCCCGGGTTGCCGAGCTCGGGGAAGAGACGGTCGCCCACTCCCAGCGGTCCGGGTGCCGGCAGCGTGCCGCCGGCGAGTGCGAGGACGGTCACGGCGACGGCTGTGCACGTGCAGGCGTGACGGGCCTGCCGTGCCGCTCGGGGAGACGAGAAGTCCATGCCGTACTGCTATCCCTCCCGGATGGGCCGCAAGGGCGCCGCGACAGCGGCCCACTCGAAAGAGAATCCGGAGGGGGCGAGCAGCGACAGCCGCACGCGCCCGGCTGCCACCACGGGACCACGGGGCCACGGGGCCACGGCGGACTTCAGCGAGCGGGAAGCGGGCGCGCGGCCCGCGTGACGTCGTAGACGCCGGGGACGCGGCGCATCGCACGCATGAGGTCCGGAAGCCCGGCGGCGTCGGGGAGTTGCAGCGTGTACGTGTGGAGGACTCGCTGCTCACGCGGCGGTTCGACGTCGGCGGCGACGACGGCCGCCCCCTGCGCCGCGATGATCTCGGTCAGATCGGCCAGCAGATGCGGGCGGCCCAGCGCCTCGGCGCGCAGCGTCACGCGGCATCCCGACGCCCCCCGCTCCCAGCGCACCGGCACGGGACGCCGCCCCGTGGACGTCATGCGCGCGACTGCCTGACAGCCCTCGCGGTGCACGGTGACGGTGCCGCCCCGCACCGCGAATCCGATGACGGAGTCGGGCGGCACGGGCGTACAGCAGCGCGCCAGTCGCACGACGGCGTGCGGGTCCTCGGCGACGACGGAGGCGGCTGACTCCGGGACGCCCGCGTCACGGGCCGGGCCCGGGACCGGGCCGGTGCTCACGCCCGCCTCCGCGTGCCCCTCCCCGACCGTGACGGCCGAGGCCGAGGCCGAGGCTGAGGCTGAGGCCGCGGTTGCGGCTGCTGCCGGAGCCGCAGCAGTGCGGCGGGACGCGTCAGCGGTGGCTGCGCTGCCGCAGCCCACCGCCGTCAGCTCCGTCCCCGTTTCTGTCCCCGCCCCCGGCCTCAACTCCGCCTCGGCCGGGGCCGGATGGGCCGCCAGCCAGTGCCGGATAGCGATACGGGCAGCCGGAGTACGGGCGTGCTGCAGCCACTCGGGCGAGGGCCCGGAGGGGGCCGAGGCGGTGGGCTCCAGGAAGAGCTGCAGGGCGTCGCCGTCGCGCAGAACCGTACTGAGCGCCGTCAGCCGTCCGTTGACGCGCGCGCCGATGCAGCGGTGTGCCGCCTCGCCGTAGCGCGCATAGGCCGCGTCGACACACGACGCTCCCGCGGGCAGCGGCAGCGCGCCGCCGCTGGGCGCCGCGGCGGCTCCCGGAGAGGCGCAGTAGACGGTGATCTCACGGTCCTGCGCCAGTTCGTCGCGCAACTCCGACCAGAAGGTCTCGGTGTCCGTGGCGTGGCTCTGCCACTCCAGAAGGCGGGAGAGCCAGCCGGGGCCGGGCTCGCCTGCCCCTTCGCTCTCGCCACCGGACGGTCCGCCGTGCGGATCGCCGAGAGCGATCACACCGGCCTCGGCGATGCGGTGCATCTGCCGTGTCCGCACGAGGACTTCGGCCACGCTGCCTTCCTCGTCGGCGATCGCCGTGTGCAGGGACTGGTAGAGGTTGAACTTCGGTGCGGCGATGAAGTCCTTGAACTCGGCGACGATCGGCGTGAAGCAGGTGTGGAGTTCACCGAGGACCGCGTAGCAGTCCGCGTCCTCCTCGACCATGATCAGCAGCCGTCCGAAGTCGCTCGGCCCGAGCTCTCCGCGCTTCAGACGGAGCCGGTGCACGGAGACGGTGTGGCGTGGCCGGATCAGGACCTGCGCGATGATGCCCGCTTCCCGCAGCACTCGTCGTACGGACGTCGCCACCCCCGTGAGCGGGTCGGGCTCTTGAGCGTGCTCGGCGATCAACTCACGGGCGAGTGTGTGCTCTTCGGGGTGCAGGATGGCGAAGACGAGGTCTTCCAGCTCGGATTTGAGCGCCTGTACGCCCAGCCGTTCGGCGAGCGGAATCAGCACGTCCCGCGTCACTTTGGCGATGCGGACCTGCTTCTCGGGTCGCATCACACCGAGGGTGCGCATGTTGTGCAGCCGGTCGGCGAGTTTGATCGACATCACGCGGACATCGTTGCCAGTGGCCACGAGCATCTTGCGGAACGTCTCCGGCTCGGCTGCGGCGCCGTAGTCGACCTTCTCCAGCTTGGTGACGCCGTCGACCAGGTAGCTGACTTC
>Ga0190265_10001070_pt1 | contig 17865 bp, 12 predicted proteins | sample Popmic124T_FD_133135 | JGI IMG/M metagenome (GOLD analysis project Ga0190265, IMG submission 133135) | Populus adjacent soil microbial communities from riparian zone of Indian Creek, Utah, USA - 124 T | ecosystem: Environmental > Terrestrial > Soil > Riparian zone | place: USA: Utah | collected...
CGCAGCGGCGATGGCACGCCGCCATAGGGCGCGAATGTCGTTGCCGTGCGGCACCAGCCGTGGCTGGGCCGGGTCTGCGAGTACCGTGAGTCGAACCTTCGACCTTCTCCGTGCCCGCAAAAGGTCAGCGGTTCGAGTCGTCGCAAGACACCTGCAAAGACGCGCCTTCGGAGCGTCACCAGGGCCACGCCGCGCCCGCGAGTCCGCTATCAGTCCCCAGCCACGCAGACGCACAACCCGACTGACAACACGAAAAAGACCTGCAAGTGCAGGCCTTTCCGAGAGCGGCTGATGGGATTCGAACCCACGACCTTCTGCATGGCAAGCAGTAGACCTGCGGCACGTAGGATGCAGAAATGCCTGCGACGTTTCCGGGCGCTTTGACCGCGCGCTTGCCTTCCACGAATCGTGCGGAGATACCCGGGGTTTAGACAATGAACGGACAATGAGCGATCCCTAGCCCTCGGTCGGAGCGCGGGCTCGCGGGTGGCTGGGACGCGACACTGCGGATCGCTCGCTTGCGTCTAGCGGGCGAGTGCCGGAACTCGCGCGAAGCGAGAGGCGGTGGCGGCTCGGGGGCGCCGCCTTGCGTGTATCAACTTGCAGACCGATAGGCTGGGCTCGTGCGGACGAACCTGTCCGTTGAGGACTTGGGGACCTTCCTCGACGAGCCGCGGGTGGCGGTGTTGGCCACCCTCAGGGTCGACGCGTCGCCTTCGCATGTGCTCGTTCTCGTCTCCGGCTTGCTGGATCCGCCAACGACACCCGGGCACCAGCGACGAGATCCCGATCTTGTTGATCCGGCTGCTCGTGGCCTTCCCGGCGAGCCGCGTCGGCTGCGGTGGTCGAAACACTCGGACGAGGAAGGGACCCGCTCGCCTAAAGTCCGCCAGGGTCGAGGGGGGATATCATCGCAGGGCCATGACGTCGCCGTGGGCGGCTGTCGGTGCGGAGACGGATCCGCTGGGGCGCGCTCGACAGCTGCAGAGAAGCTGGGAGCATCTGCTCGCCGAGGGCGGGCTCGGCCTCGAACTTCCAGCGGGAGCCACGTCAGCACTGCGACCGACGGTCGTAGAGTCGTGGCGGCGCTCGCTAGCCGGGGGCCTCGATCCGACCGACTTGCTGGCGCCGATCGAGGCTGATGAGTCGGAGGTGCTCGAGCGCTGGTTCGAGCATCCGCTCGGGTCGCTCAGCCACGTCCTCACTGAGCAGCTCGGGAGGGTGGCCGAGGAGTCGCGAAGCGTCGTCGTCGTGACCGATGCGTCGGGACTCGTCCTGTACAGACTGGGCGACGAGTCGCTGAAGGAGCGTGCCGCCGAAACGAACCATCTCGTCGAGGGCGCGCGGTGGAGCGAGGCAGTCGACGGCACGAACGGGATCGGGACTGCGCTGGCCGCAGACCATGCCTTCCAGGTGTTCGCCTTTGAGCACTTCAACGAACTCCATCACGAGTGGATCTGCTCCGGCGCTCCAGTGCACGACCCGGTGTCCGGCCAGACAATCGGGCTGATCGACCTCTCGAGCCTCTGGAAGATGGCGCATCCGCGGAGCCTCGAGCTGGTGATAACCGCTGCCAGGACGATCGACCAGTGCCTCGTGGATGCACGGCGCGACAGGGACGCACGGCTGCGGCGTCGCTACAGCGATTTCATGACGAGGCGCACGGATCTGCTCGTGGACCGCGACGGCTACACGCTCGATGGTGACGAGCCGGCGCACCCGAACCCATTCGACATCCCCGAGGGCGGTGGCGAGGTCGTTCTGGGCGACGGGTCCCTCGCTGTAGCGTCGCCACTTGGTCGGGGCGAGGCTTACCTCCTGCGCCGAAGCAGCACTCGCCACGCCAAGTCCGCCCTCCCGGTCATTGGGCTCGAGCGCGCGGAAGAACGCGCTCGAGAGCTCGCCGCCGACCAGGCCGCCCTGCGGCGGGTCGCGACCCTGGTCGCGCGCGAATCCTCTCCAGATCAGCTCTTTGCCGTCGTCGCAGAGCAGGTCGCCCGGATCTTCGATGTCCCCCACGTCAGGCTGGTCCGCTACGACCCGGACGGCTCGGTCGTAGTCGGCGGCTTCAGCGACGGCGAGGACGAGCCATTCCCGATCGGATCGCGCTGGGCGCTGGACAGCCCGGGTGTGACTGCAACCGTTCGGCGGACCGGTCGCCCTGCCCGCCTCGAGAACTATGAGGATGTGACCGGGGAGGTCGCTGCTGTCGTTCGTGGCGCAGGCATGCGCTCGGCCGTCGCGAGCCCGATTGTGGTCGAGAGACATCTGTGGGGCTCGATGGTGGTTCTCACGCCGCGGCACGAGACTCTCCCTGAAGACACTGAGGCCCGGCTCACAGACTTCACCGAGCTCGTAGCGACGGCGATCGCCAATGCCGAATCTCGACAGGCGCGAGCGGTGCTCACCGAGGAGCAGGCAGCGCTGCGGCGCATGGCCACAATGGTGGCCGAGGCTGCGCCGCCCGCCGAGATCTTCTCCGCGGTCAGCAACGAGGTCGCGGCTCTCTTCCACACAGAGCTGGTAGTGGTAGGCAAGTTCGACGGCGATCCGGCGGAACTCCGCGTGGTCGGCGTCGGAGCTGGCGCCGATGAGCCCGTCCTCGGATCGCGATGGAAGCTCGACGACGCGTTGGCGTCGGCGGCGGTGTACCGAACTGGTCTCCCCGCCCGTCTTGATCACCCCGGAGGGGGCGCTGACTTGGACGTCGCCGAGATCCTGGAGCGCATTCGCCCGGTCGCAACCGTCGCCGTCCCGATCAAAGTGGAGGGCCGGCTCTGGGGCGCGATGATCATCTCGATGCTTAGCGAGCCGCTGCCGGCTGACACAGAGGAGCGGCTTCAGAGCTTTACGGATCTGATCGCGACCGCGCTCGCGAACGCGGAGGCGCGCGCGGAAGTGGAGCGGCTCGCCGATGAGCAGGCGGCGCTGCGTCGAGTGGCGGTATTCGTCGCGCAGCAGCCGTCCCCCGGCGAGGTGTTCACGGCGGTCACTCAGGCGGTCGGGCTGCTCCTCGATGCAGACCTTGCGGTATTGCACGTTTTCCCTGGGGATGGCAGAGCGACAACGATCGCCAGCTGGAGCGGCGACGGCCCTGCGCTGCCGATCGGGACACGGTTTCCACTGGATGGCGACAGTCTCGCCGCACGCATCTTCGAGACCGGCGCGCCAGCGCGAATGCACAGCTACGACGAGGCGTGGGAGCGTGAGGCGACGGATCTCGCACGGAGTTTGCGTGTGCGTTCGGCCGTCGGGGCGCCGATCCTCGTCGAGGGAAAGCTCTGGGGCGCATTGATGGCCGCGACTCGCGGGGTCGAGCCGTGGGCCGAGAACGCCGAAACCCGGATCGCGGCATTCACACAGCTGGTTGCGACCGCGATCGCTAACGCCGAGTCGCACGAGGCGCTTGCCGAGCTCGCCGATGAGCAGGCAGCGCTGCGACGCGTCGCGACACTGGTCGCACAAGGGGCATCGCCTCACGATCTCTTCGAGGCCGTCGCGGAGGAGGTGGGCCGCCTGTTACCCGTCGGAAGCGCCACGATGGGTCGCTTCGAACCGGACGGCAGCGTCACCACGCTGGCCTCGTGGAGCATGACCGAGGCTGCCTTTCCTACCGGCGGGCGGTGGCCGACCGAGGGCACGAACGTCGCGTGGATGGTGCTCCAGACGGGCCGGTCCGCTCGCATCGACGACTTCTCAGCTGCCACCGACCCGATCGGCGTCGCGGCGAGGGAGGCGGGCATGAAGTCGGCGGTTGGAAGCCCGATCGTCGTCAAGGGCCGTCTCTGGGGCGTCATGACGGCTACCTCGAACGAAGGGCCGATGCGACCGGACACCGAGGCGCGCCTCGCTTCGTTCACGGAGCTCGTCGCGACGGCGATCGCGAACGCGGAAAGCTCGGCAGAGATCGCCGCGTCGCGTACAAGGATCGTCGCCGCCTCGGACGATGCGCGCCGCCGGATCGTCCGCGATCTGCACGACGGCGCCCAGCAGCGCCTGGTCCACACGGTGATCACGCTCAAGCTGGTGGAGCAGGCGCTGGCAAAGGGAGCAGAGGACGGGCCGCTGCTGGTGCAGGAGGCGCTCGGGCACGCGGAGCAGGCGATTGCCGAGGTGCGCGAGCTCGCGCACGGGATCCTGCCTTCGGTCCTCACGCACGGCGGCCTGCGCGCGGGCATCGATGCGCTCGGCTCACGGACTCCGGTTCCGGTCGCGATCGACGTGGCGGTCGAGCGGCTCCCGGCGCCGGTCGAGGCGACCGCCTACTTCGTTGTGGCCGAGGCGCTGACCAACGTGGCCAAGCACTCCTCGGCAGGGCACGCCGCGGTCGTCGCGCGGATCCAGGACGGCATGCTCCGCGTCGAAGTGCGCGACGACGGGGTCGGAGGCGCCAGCCCAGACGGGACCGGGCTAGTCGGGTTGCAGGACCGAGTCGAGGCGCTCGGCGGGACGATCAAGATCGACAGCTCGGCGGGAAGTGGAACTTGCGTCGTCGCCACACTCCCGATCGCTACAGAGCCAGACCAGGAGACCGAGAACGTCCTCAGCCAGCCGCAAGAGCTGCGGTCGCCCACGAGTCCGGCGTGAGGAGCGAAGCGAGGCCGGAATTCAAATGACTGTTCGACGAGGGGCCAGGGTGCCCGCCCGCTGATCCGAGGGCGGGCACTCCATCTACGGTCGATGCTCAGGCGCTGCCCGCCGGGACCGCCATGTTGGCGAGCACGTACTCGATCGAGAGGGCGACGCCGCCGCCGCGGGCGAGGAGGCCAGGGTTGACCGCCTGCCGTTCGGCGCTGGTGTAGTCGGGCGTCCACTCGGCCACGACGCTGATCCAGTTGATGCCGCTCGCGCCGGCCTGCACCATGCGCTGCTTGGCATCGTCGTGAGCTTCCTGGGTCACACCACCCGAGCAGTCGCTCACGAAGTAGACGGTGTAGCCGTCCTCGAGCGCCGAGAGCGCGGTCTGTGCCAGGCACACCTCGGTCCACACGCCCGCCATGAGCAGCACTCGCCGACCAGTGGCCTCGACCGCGGGCTTGATGTCCGCCCACGCGTTGGTCGAGACGCGATCGATCGGAACCTCGTCGGGAAACACCTCGCTGATCTGGCCGAAGATCGGATCGTTGAGCGGCCCGCCGCTGGCGCCAACCGTCGTCAGGACAGTAGGGACACCGAGGTCCATGGCGGCCTTCCCCAGCGCTGCCACGTTGTTGACCAGGAGGGTGCGATCGATCGACTGGATCGAGAACGCGACCCACGGCTGGTGGTCGATCAGGATCAGCACCGAGTTGTCGATGGTGATCGGGTTTGGATTCTCCGGCATCGGACCTCCGTTGGTCGTGAATGGTTCGTGAGACAGCGGTTGCTCATGCACCTGATCAAATGCTTGCTTGAGTCTTTAGCCCCCGTGCACTGCCTGTCGAGCAGCCGCTTGAATTTCTTGATAGGGCACGGTGATCACGCTCAAGCTGGCGCAGCGGGCGCTGGCGAAGGGAGCAGAGAACGAGCGCTGCTGGTGCACGGGCAATCGGAAGGGAGTCGAACCTTCGACCTTCTCCGTCCCAGCAAAAGGTCAGCGGTTCGAGTCGACACAAACTTGCCGCAAGCACGTGCCTTCGGAGCGCCACGACGGTGGGCCGCCCCCCGCCAGTCCGCCATCAGTCCCCAGCTACGCAGACGCACAAACCGACTGATGACACGAAAAAGACAAAAAGACCTGCAAATCAAGCACTGTTCGCCTTTTCCGAGAGCGGCTGAAGGGATTCGAACCCTCGACCTTCTGCATGGCAAGCAGAGCGTGACACGAGGCCGATTGCAGCGAGATCCCTGCAAATGAACCGTTTTGCCGTCGAGAGTAGCCGCAGACAATCCCCGCTTTTCACCGCGCAATCACGGGGGTTTGGGGACTGAAAGCGGACTGAGCGACTGGCCGGAGCGCTCCGCCTCGCCGAGGCGATTCGCATAGGGCATTCGCAGAGGAAGGTGCTCGAGTCCGCAGGTTCGAGTCCCGTCGCTACCTCAGAACGCGACCACCGCTACTGCGGTGGCCGGGGTTCGAGGACGACGACCGGGATCTGACGATCCGCCTTCTCCTGGTAGCGGTCGTAGTCGGGCCACTCCCTTGTCATGATCGACCACAGCTCGGCCTTCTCCTCGGGCGTCGCGGTCCGCGCGCGAGCGCTCATTCGGTCGGCCATGACCTGGATCTCGACGTCGGGGTTCGCGACGAGGTTGAGGTACCACGCGGGGTGCTGTGGACCCCCGCCCTTGGACGCGACGACCAGGTAGTCGTCGCCGTGGCGGCTGTAGATGAGCGGATGTGACCTCGGTTGGCCCGAGCGGCGGCCGGTGGTTGTCAGGATCAGCGTGTGTGCTCCCCGCCACTCGTGGCCGTCCCGGCCGTCGGTCGCGATGTACCGCTCGACATGCTCCTGTCCGAATAGAGCCATTAGATCGCTCTGCGTCCGCTGTCGGCGGCGACCGTGGTGCCCATGATGTAGCCGACTCCCCAGGCATCCGCGTCGGCGATCTCGACGACGGCTCCTTCGACACAGCCGCCCGACACACCGCCGGGGACCTCGCGGCGATCGTTGATCGCCGATTTCGTCCCGAGAGGGCGGGGGGCTGAACGCGCAGCGCCGACGACCATCGCGATCGCGATCCGGGCGCCGCGGACCGCCAAGCGATCAACCTCCTCCCAAACCTCGTTCATCCGGGCGAGCCGGCCGCTCAGTTGGCGAGCGTGCCGTCGAAGTCGACCGTCGCGTGGGTCCCGTCGCAGAAGGGCTTGTTCGAAGACTGTCCGCAGCGGCACATCACCATCGGATCGGGATGTTCGATCACGCGGCCGTCGACGTCCGTGAGCGTGACCGGGCCGGAGACCATGTAGGGACCGTCTTCAGTGGGGGTGATGTTGACCTCAGTCATGGGGTGCCTCCTAGGCGATCTTCACCGTCTTGTTGATGGGGAGCTGACGAACTCGTGTGCCGGTGAGCGCGGCGATGGCGTTGGTCAGTGCCGGTGCGACGGATGGGACGCTGACCTCGCCGACACCGGTCGGCGGCTCGCTCGAATCGATCAGGTGCACTTCGATCGCGGGGACCGAGCGCATCCGCACGATCGGGTAGCGGTCGAAGTTCTGGGTGACGATCTCACCGCCGTCGCCTAGAACGACCTCCCCCCAGGCGGCGGCGCTCAGCCCGAACAGCAGCCCGCCTTCGACCTGGGCGCGGATCAGGTCCGGGTTGATCGTGATGCCGCAGTCGAGCGCGAACACGATCCGATCGACGTGGACGCGCTCGCGGTCGTCGAGCGAGATCTCGGTCACCTGCGCGCAGTGGCTGAGGAAGCTCGAGCTTGTGACGCCGCGCGCGCGACCTTCCGGGAGCGGCGTGCCCCAGTCGGCGGCCTCGGCGGCGAGCTCCAGCGCGCGCAGCGTTCGAGGGCTGCCGGCGAGCAGCTCACGGCGCAGGTCGACCGGGTCGCGGCCGACCGCGAGCGCGAGCTCGTCGATCGCCGATTCGCGTGCGAACTCCGTGTGCGAGTTGCCGACCGATCGCCACACCATCGTCGGCACGCCGGACTCGAAGTTGGTCGATTCCAGCTTGAAGTTCTCGATCTCGTAGGGCGGATCCGCCGCACCGGTGGTTGTGAAGAAGTCCACGCCGCCCGTGAACATGACGTCGCGGACGAAGGGCAGGTGCGTAGATGTCGGCTCCGCCACGATCTGGTGGTGGTATCCGGTCAGGCGACCGGCCGCGTCCGCTCCGGCCCGGACCCGATGGACGGCCATCGCGCGGTAGCGGCCTGTCTTGAATTCCTCCTCGCGCAGCGACTGGACCTTGATCGGGTGCTTCCAGCCGAGCGCGCGGGCGACGTGCACCGCCTCGGTCGTCGGGTCTCGCTCGGCGCTCGAGTGGAGTCCGAACGATCCGCCGGCGAAGGTGACCCGCACCTCGACCTGGTCCTTGTCGATGCCGCCTGCTTGCGCGGCCGACATGCGCGTGTACTCGGGCGACTCGGTGCTCGCCCAGACCTCGAGCACCCCATCCTCGCGCATCCGGCACGCCGCGTTGTTCGGCTCCATCGTCGCGTGAGCCAGATACGGCAGCACGTACGTGCCGTCGACGACCGTCGCTGCGTCTGCGAGCGCCTGCTCGGCATCGCCGTCGTCGCGCGCGACCACCGCCTGCTCGCCGCTCTCGAGCAGCCGCAGATGCTCGGCGAGCAGCTCGGGCGAGCTGCGCAGCTCGGCGTCGGTGTCGTCCCACTCGACGACCAGCGCGCGCAGCCCACGCTGGGCGTCGGCGAGCGTCTCGGCGACGACGGCGACGCCCTCGTCGATCGCGACGACCGCGACGACGCCAGGCTCGGCCAGCGCCGCGTGATCGTCCACAGAGGCGACCTTGGCGCCGAACCGCGGTGGGTGGAGCACGACCGCGGTCAATATCCCGGGGACGCTCACGTCGATCGTGAACCCGGTGGCGCCGAGGATCTTCGGGACCGCGTCGACCCGCAGCCGGCCCTCGGCGCCGATCAGCTTGTAGTCGGCAGGGTCTTTCGGCTCCACGCCCTCGGGTGCCGGCAGCCGCACGGCGCGCGCGGCGAGGTCGCCGAACGTCGCCTCCCTCCCGCTGGGGTGACGCACGATCCCGCGGTCGAACTCGATCTCGCCGACGGGCACGTTCCAGTCCTGCGCCGCGGCGGCCGCCAGCCGGGCCCGCGCCCGCGCTGCCACCTGGCGGTACCTGCCCCACATGCCCTTCGTCGAGTTCGAGGCCCCGGTGATCTGAAACGCGCCACCGACGTCGGGGTTCCCGTACACGTCGCTAGGCGGGCCGCCCCCGTTCGAGGCGTTCACGACGTGGACCGAGTCGAACTCGGCGTCGAGCTCCTCGGCGACGATCGTCGCGAGCCCCGTGTGGATCCCCTGACCCATTTCGATCTGGCTCGAGTACGCGACGATCGTCCCGTCCTCCCGGATCCGGATGTAGGGGTGCACCGGGTCGGCTGCCTCCTCGGGGGTCAGCCGCCGGAACTCCGGCTCGGCCGGAGCCGTGAGCGGGTCGGCTTCAGAGCCGGCGGCGAGCGTGAGCGCCGCGTCGTGAATCGCGGCCCGAATCCGCGGATAGGTCCCGCACCGGCACAGGTTTCCGCTCATCCACTGGTCGATCTTGGGGTCGTCGGGCGATGCGTCCGACTCGAGCCGCGACACCGCCGCCAGCGTCTGGCCGGGCTGGCAGTACCCGCATTGGACGACGTTGCCGCGGTGCCAAGCGTCGCGGACGGCGTCGACGACCGGACCCGAGGCCCCCTCGACCGTCGTGACGGCCTTGCCCGCCGCTCGCTCGGCCGTGGTCTGGCAGGACTTGGTGTTGCGCCCGTCGATCAGGACCGTGCAGGCCGCACAGAATCCGGCTCCGCAGCCGAACTTCGTGCCATGCAGGCCAAGGACGTCCCGGAGCACCCAGAGCAGCGGGGTCTCCGCGTGCCGGTCGTCGACCTCGACGTCGGCGCCGTTGACGACGAGCTTCATCTGCGACCTCCGTCCAGGGCGGCGCGCATGCGGTGGCCCCACCCGGCGACGCGCGCCAGGTGGCCGCCGGCCGGCGCGCCGGGACAGCGGGAGAAGGACATCGCTTCGGTCTCGACGCCGACGTCGGCAGGCTCGCGACGGCGCCCGGGAAGCAGCACGGCGGCCAGGACCGCGGCGGCGGCGCACAGGAACGCTGACACTGTGAAAGCTGCCGTGAAACCGTGCGTCAACGCCGCGGGAAGCGTCGATCCGTCCTCCAGGGCGCTCGTTGTTCGCGAGGTCGAGACCGCCGACAGGACGGCCAGGCCAAGCGACCCGCCGACCTGCTGGGTCGTGTTGAGCAGGCCCGAGGCGAGCCCGGAGTCCTCGGGTGCGACGCCGCTGGTCGCGGCGATCGTTGCCGGCACGAAGGACATGCCGAACCCGATGCCGATGACGATCATCGCGGGCAGCACGCGACCGGCGTAGTCACCGTCGGCGTCCAGGCGAGTGAACAGCACGAAGCCCACCGCCGCGATGATCATCCCGCCGACGAGCACCGGCTTGGGCCCGAGGCGGTCGGCCACGCGCGAGGCGATGCCCGAACTGCCGATGATCGCGGCGCTGAGCGGCAGGTAGGCGACGCCGGTCTTCAGCGCGTTGTAGCCGAGGACCTGCTGCAGGTACAGCGTGCAGAAGAAGAACATCGCGAAGAGCCCGGCGACGAGGAGCAGCACCGTCGCGTCCGCGGCCGCGAGGCTGCGGTTGGAGAAGATGCGGAGGGGGACGAGCGGGTTCTCGTGCCGGCGCTCGATCCAGACAAAGGCGACGAGCAGCGCGGCGGCGAGAGCGAAGCCCGCGAGGGTTCGCACCGATCCCCAGCCCCAGTCGTTGGCCTTGATCAGCGTGAAGACGAGCGCCATCGTGCCCACCGTGATGGTCGTTGCGCCCTCCACGTCGTAGCCGCCGCGGGCACCTTCGGCTCGGCTCTCGGGGAGGATCCGCGGGGACAGCAGGAGGACGGCCGCGCCGATCGGCACGTTGACGAAGAAGACCCAGCGCCAGCTGAGCGCCTCGACGATCACGCCGCCGAGCAGGAGGCCGACCGCGCCGCCGGCGCCGGCGATCGCGCCCCAGATGGCGAGCGCCCGGTTGCGCTCGCTGCCCTCCGCGAACGTCGTCAGGATGATCGACAGCGCCGCGGGCGAGACCATTGCGCCGCCGAGGCCCTGCGCGCCGCGTGCGATCAGCAGCGTCGCCTCCGACTGGGACACCCCGCAGGCGAGCGACGCGATCGCGAACAGGGCGGTGCCGGCCATGAACAAGCGACGACGACCGAGTCGATCGGCCGCGCGCCCGCCGAGCAGCAAGAACCCTCCGAAGAGCAGCGTGTAGGCGTTGAGCACCCACGAGAGGTTCTGCTGGGAGAAGCCGAGGTCGCGCTGGATGTTCGGCAGTGCGACGTTCACGACGCTCGCGTCGAGCACCACCATGAACTGAATTACCGCCACGATGGCGAGCACCGCGTTGGCGTTCGACCGGACCTGCCTGACTTCGTCGACCGCAACCTCCGAGCCCTCTTGCATTCGCCGCAGGCTCGTCGCTACCCAGGTGAGGCGTCCTCGCCGGATGATGGTGATTTGCGGGCACGCGCTGGCGGTCCCGCGGTGATCTGCCGGAACTCGAGGAGCTCGAGGCCGAGCGCCTCGATCTGCGCAAGGACGCCGTACACCGCGGACCGATCCTCGAGCAAGCCGGTGAGCACGGTCTCGCTGCCTTTCAGCTCGGACACCATCGAAGGGAAGGCCGACAGGGCGGTCGCTCCGAGCCGGCCCCTTATCCGGATCGCGTACAAGCCCGGCAGCGTGGCCACGCGCTCATCCTGCTGAGCGACCCGGTGAGCCGGCGACGCCGGAATCCGGTGATTGTTCAGGAGCGCCGAGTCGAGAGGAGCCGCAGCTCCCGGGCGCGCTGAACGGCGGACGAGCGATCGCGGGCGCCGAGCTTGGAATAGATGTTGCGGATGTGCGTGTTGACCGTGTTGATCGAGACGTAGAGCTCGCGCGCGATCTCGGGCCGCGTCAGGTTCGTCGGCAGATATCGCAGCACGCGCAGCTCGCTTGGGCTGAGCTCCTCCGGTTGCGACAGCCGCTCTCGGCTGATGCTCGGCGTCGACGCGCCTCGCAGCACGTCGACGATGTCGGCAAGCAGGGCGCCATGAGCGGTTTCGTGACGCGGGAGCGCATCGAGTAGCTCCGCGGCGCCAGCCATGGCAAACGGGAAGATCAGCCGGTCGGGCTCGGCGGCCGCGAGCGCTGCCTCTGCCGCGGCAGCGGCGGCGCTTCGCTCCCCCAAAGCGAGGTGCGCGATGCCCGCGAGCAGATACGTTTCAACGAGCGTGAACGCGGGGCCGGTTGGGGGCGTGACGCCCGGACCGTCTCGAAGTACGTCCAACGCACCGGCAGGGTCTTCCTCCGCCAGGCAGATCACCGCACGGGCGTTGAAGATGAAACTCATGGGACCGGTTTCGGCAGAGAAACCGGCTAGCGTTTCGCGCGCCTCATCCGGCATCCCGAGCCGAGCCTGCGTGGACGCGAGCCATCCGACGACCGGCGTCGCGAGAGCGGGCACACCCGTGAGTCGCGACTGCGCCTGCGCTCCCGCAGCGAATGCTTCGAGCGCCGCTTGATGCTGGCCGCGAGCGGAGTGGAACTGCCCGGTCACCAAGTGCAGCAGCACCGCGGCGGCCGGGTCAATTTGTGGCTCGGCGACCTCCCAGGCGCGGCGCAGCGCGCTCTCTCCTTCGTCGACGTCTCCCATCCAAATCGCCCAGAAGGCGATCGCCCCAAGCGCGGGCGCAAGTATCGGCCGATCGCCCAAGCCATAGCGTTCGGCTAGGGCTACCGCCTGACGCCCCCGTTCACGCGCGCTCACGAGCGAGACACGCGTTGTCGGGAAAACTTGGTGAGCGCGACACGCGACCTCGAGGTAGGGCCGGCCGATTGCCTGGGCGAGCGCCGCGCCCTCGGAAAGGTGCCGCTCGGCGTCGTCGAAGCGCCGAGACCACGTCTCGACGATCCCGAGATTCAGCAGCGCGACTGCTCGCAGCTCACTGTCCATCGCGATCGCATCGTTCGAGTTGTCAGCGATCGAAGCATCGAGCAGGTTCACCTGCTCAATGACATCGGTGAACTGGCCGCTGCGCCTTGCGAGTGCCAGCCGCAGTGACGCGATCGCCACGCTGAGGCGACGGCGCCGAGCCGGCGGAGCGCTCTGGACGTGAGACTCGGCCAACGCCAGTTGGGCAGCCGCTTCCTCCAGCCGCCCGTGGTTCAGCTCAGCTGCCGCGTGGGTCAGCGCTAGGTCAGGATGGTCGGCTGATGCGCCCTCGGGAAACGCTTGCAGCACCGCGTCGATCGTTCCGGCTTGCCCGTCAAGCACCCACCTGAAGGAGTGGTCTGCGACGAGCCGGGCGGCGTCGGTCAAGTCACCGGCCGCGAGCATGTGACGCACGGCCTCGACGACATCCCCATGGTCCGCGAGCCACTGGGCGGCGCGGCGGTGGAGGTCGGGAACCTCGTCGGCCAACGTTCGGCGAAGCTCCAGTCGCAGGAAGTCGGCCAGCAGGTGGTGGTAGCGAAACCAGGTGCGCTGGGCGTCGAGCGACACGACGAACGCGTTGGCTTCCTCGAGCTCCAGCAGCATCTGCTCCGAGCCCAAGCGGCCTGCCAGCAGGTCGGCGAGCTCCCCGTTCATCCGCTCGACAAGCGAGGTTCGCACCAGCAGCCGCTGAACCTCGCTCGGCTGGCGCTCGAGCATCTCGGCCATCAGGTACTCCCCGATCGCCCGGTCGGTGCCCGAGAACTCGGCCACGAACTGCTCGGGATCCGGGTGGCCGTTGAGCGAGATCACCGCCAGGCGCAGGCCGGCGGCCCAACCTTCCGTGCGCTGGTGCAACGCCGCCGCGCCAGCGGCGGACAAGCCGATCCCGGATGCAGCAAGCAGTTCGCGGGTCTCGCGCTCGGTGAACCGTAGATCCCCGCCCCGTATCTCGGCGACCTCGTCGGCCAGCCTGAGCTGGTGCAGCCTGATCGGCGGGTCTCGGCGAGACGACAGTACCACGCGCGCTGAACTCGGGAGCGCCGCGAGCAGATGCTCGACTTGGGTCAGGGCTTCAGCAGACTTCAGCTCGTGGAGATCGTCGATGACGAGCACGACTGGCTCGACGTGCTCCGCGAGCTCCAACAGGACGCTGTCGGCCACCTGGTTGCCGTCAAGCACAGCGGTCGCCGAAGGATGCGTCTCAGGATCGGTCGAGTCCGCCGAGCTACGGATCGCATCCAGGACGGCGCGCCAGAACTGCTCGGGATTCCGCTGGTCGCGGGCGACTGACACGAACGCGACGCGGCGAAGGTTGCTCGAGCGCTCAGCCCACGCACGCAACAGCGAGGTCTTCCCGCTTCCCGGCGGCGCGGAGATGACCGTCACCCGTTTGGTCACGGCGCGATCCAGCAGCTCGAGGAGGTCCTCCCGATCGAGTAGGCCTCGGGCGGCCGGGACGTCTGGTGAGATCGGCTGCACGCGCAAGTCCTTCGATCAGGATAGGCCGTCGGAGATCCGGATCACGCGGTTTGCCGCTCACGCCGACCGCTCTGAATCACCGGGATCTGGCGATGACGCATCACCTGCGCGCGGGCCAGCATGGGGTTCATGTCCGCCGACCTACTCATCGTCGGAGGAGGCTCAGCCGGCGCCGTCCTCGCCAGCCGCCTCAGCGAAGATCCGACCCGCTCTGTCCTGCTGCTCGAGGCAGGCACGGCCTACGGGGTGGATGGCTATCCGGACGACCTGCTCGACGCGGCGCACGTCCCGGCCAACCCAGAGCACGAATGGGGCTACACCGCTCGCGGTAGCGACGCGTCCCCGAAGATCGACGCCGCGCGCGCCAGGGTGCTCGGCGGCTGCTCCGCCCACAACGCCACCGTCGCAATGCGGGCGCGCCCCGGCGACATCCGCGATTGGGAGCGGCACGGCCTCGACGACTGGACGATCGACCACGTCGACGCCACCTACCGCGAGATGGAGAACACACCCGACGGCGACGACGTCCGCCACGGACGGACAGGACCGTTCCCGGTCCGAACCCGCAAGTACGGCGAGCTGACCCCCTCGATGCGCGGTTTCATCGACGCCGCGGTGGAAGAGGGGTTCCCCGTGGTCGAGGACTTCAACGGGCCGGATCCGGCCGGGGTCGGCGGGTACCCGGTCAACGTCGTCGACGGCGTGCGGCAGAACACGGGCCTGGTCTATCTCACCGAGGAGGTTCGCAACCGCCCGAACCTCAAGATCTCCGGCAACGTGCTCGTCGACCGCGTGCTCTTCGATCGGGGGCGTGCCGTCGGCGTCGTCACGGCGAGCGGCGCCGAGATTCCCGCGGGCGAGGTGATCCTCTGTGGGGGCTCATACGGGAGCCCGGCGATCCTGCTGCGGTCCGGCGTCGGCCCGGCGGCCGATCTGGCGAACCTCGGCATCGAAATCGTGGCCGATCTGCCCGTCGGTCAGCGCCTCCACGACCAGCCGTTCTACTACAACGCCTACGCCCTCAAACCGGACGCGCTCGACATGCGGCCGGCGGTCGGCGCCCTGCTCTGGAGGCAGTCCAGCGAAGCCCGCGGCGACGAGCTGGACCTGCACATCGCGGTCACGCACCTTCTGCCTCCGGAGTACAGCCCGACCGGCGGCGCGATCGTGCTGAGCTCCGCCGTCGTCAAGCCCGATTCCCGCGGCACCCTCACCCTCCGGAGCCGCGACCCGCGCGAGCAGCCCGAGATCGACTGCAACTACCTGGCCGAAGACCGCGACGCGCGCCGGATGCTCGAAAGCGTGAAGCTGGCCCGCAAGATCGGCCGCAATCCGGTGCTTGCGCAGTTCCTCGAGCTCGAGATCATGCCCGGCGACGCCGTCGGGGACGACCAGCTCGCAGACGTGATCGCGTCCACCCTGGCTTCGTACGGCCACCCGACCGCGACGGCGCCGATGGGGGGTCCCCAGGAACCGTGGGCGGTCGTGGACTCGCACGGCGCCGTCAAGGGGATCGACGGACTCCGCGTCGTCGACGCCTCGATCATCCCGGTCGTCCCGTCGGTGGCGCTGAACCCCACCACGATCATGATCGCCGAACGGATTGCCAAGGCGGTCTACGCGGGTGAGCCCAGCCGTCGCGACCTCGAAATGACCCCCACAGCCTGACCGCCAACCGAAGGAGATCCTCTGTGAGCATCAAGCAGCGAGCGACCCTCGACGCAATCCTGCGACAGTCGGCCTTCCCCGCCGACAGCGACGTCCACGAGCAACGGCGCCTGCTGAAGGAGCTGCTGTCGGCGCAGCCGCTGCCCTCCGACGTGACCGTGACCGCAGCGAGGCTGAACGGCGTTCCAACCGCCGAGATCACAGTCGACGGCGTCGAACCGCGCCACGTCGTTCTGTACTTCCACGGCGGGGTGTACGTGATGGGGGACGCCTTCCTCGCCGCCGGCCTGGCCTCGGAGGTCGCCCGGCGGACGCAGGCCAAGGTCATCTCCGTTGACTACCGGCTCGCCCCCGAGCACCCCTATCCGGCTGCGGTGGACGACGCGCTTGCGGCCTACGAAGCCCTCCTGGCCGACGGCATCGCCCCTTGGGAGATCGCCTTCGCGGGAGAGTCCGCCGGGGGCGGCCTCGCCGTCGCCACCCTGGTCAACGCGCGCGATCACGGGCTACGCCTGCCGGCCGCCGCCTTCGTCATGTCGCCATATGCCGACCTCACCCTCGCCGGGACGACGATCGACACGAGGCGCGCGGCCGATCCACTGCTAAGCCGGGAAGCCCTCCAAGCCCGCGTACCCGATTACACGGCGGGGGAAGACCCCGGCCTTGCCCTCATGAGCCCGATATTCGCCGACCTGTTCGGGCTGCCCCCTCTGATCATCCAGGCCGGAAGTCACGAGGTTCTCCTCGACGACGCCCTCCGCCTCGGAGAACGAGCGGCCACCGCCGACGTCGAGGTCACCCTCGACATCACTCCCGGAGTGCCCCACGTCTTCCAGGCCTATCACCCGATGCTCGACGAAGCGGGCGCCGCGCTGGACAGGGCCGGCCGGCTGCTGTTGGCGCATCTCGCGGGTGCAGAACGCGTCACCGCATAGCGACGCATATGTTGGGAGATGCGCAGCGAAGCGCGGTCGTGTTCGGAGCGCGCAATCTGGGTCGGGCGGTCCTCGAACTGCTGGTGAGCGAAGGCTGGGCGGTGACCGGGGTGGCGCGGTCGCAGAGCACCCTGGACGGCATCAGCGCGGCCGGCGGGCTCGCGCTGAAGGCCGACGTGACGGACCCGGGGAGCGTGTTCCGCGTGCTGGAGCAGGCGGCCGCGGCTCACGATGGAGTCGAGCTCGTGCTGAACGCGGCCTCCGCGTACGGAGGCGAGGGCGCCGGGCCTTTCGGCGGCGGCCCGATTGCCGAGGCAGACCTCGACGGCTTTGACTCGTGGGCAGCGGCGCCGGCCCGGGCGGCCTTCTCGTTCCTCTCCGCCAGCGCACGATTCGCGATCGCGCAGGGCCGACCAGCGACGCTCGTGCAGGTCACCGGCGGCTCGGCACGGCGCGCGATGTCGGGCCGCGGTCTGTGGGCCGCCGGATCGTTCGCCGTGCGAGCGATTGCCAACGCGGCCGCGCTCGAGCTCCGCCCCCACAGCATCCAGGTCGCGTTGCTGATCGTCGACGCGGGCATCCAGCTGCTCGACGGGTCGACGCGCCCCGGCGTCTCGCCGGAAGCGCTGGCGGACCCACGCAGGATCGCCGATGCCGCCCTGTTCCTCGCCAGTCAGGACGCGCGCTCCGCGACACACGAGCTCCAGCTCACCCCGCTCGCCGAAAACTGGACGCCCTGAAAGGAAGGCGACAACCATGACCAGTCAACCAATCCGCGACCCGCTCGCAGACCATCTCATCACCCCGCAGAACGCCGCGCTCGTACTGATCGACTACCAGCCCTCGCAGTTCGCGACGGTGCAATCGATGGACCAGGATCTGCTGCGCGAGAACATCGTCTCAACCGTGAAGACGGCCAAAGCCTTCGGACTGCCAATGGTCCACTCGACCGTCAATGTCGCGTCTGGCCAGCAGCAGCCGACGGTTCCCGAACTCGCCGAGCTGCTCGAGGACAGCCCTCCGCTTGACCGCACGACCGTCAACTCCTGGGAGGACAGCGAGTTCGTGCAGGCCGTTCACGCGACCGGGCGCCGGAAGCTCATTTTCTGCGCGCTCTGGACCGAGGTCTGCATGGCCTTCACGGCTCTCGACGCGCTTCGCGAGGGC
>Ga0190265_10001071_pt1 | contig 17863 bp, 13 predicted proteins | sample Popmic124T_FD_133135 | JGI IMG/M metagenome (GOLD analysis project Ga0190265, IMG submission 133135) | Populus adjacent soil microbial communities from riparian zone of Indian Creek, Utah, USA - 124 T | ecosystem: Environmental > Terrestrial > Soil > Riparian zone | place: USA: Utah | collected...
GGATGAGCAGCCGGGCAACGGACCGGACGCCGACTGTCAGTTCGCGGCGTTCCGGGTGCCATCCTCACGCATCGACCTTCCGCGTGGGGTGCGAGGGTTGATCGTCATCCCCGAGATGCGAGAGATCCGCGTGCAAGTGAGCTTCAGCCGGCTCGACTCGATCAGCAGCAACTTACAGGGGGAATTCGACTTCGAGCGGGTGAAGCACAAGCCAGCGGCGCTGATGCTTCCGACTGGCAACCAGAAGTGGCTTCCGGCGGCGGAAGTGCGCGGGGAGGGGATCTTCCTCGAGCTCGACGAGGAGGCGGTTCAAGCATGGGAGCGGCGGCGCGCGGTTGCCCAACGCGCGGAACTGCTCATGCGCGCGTACGATTTGGAAAAGCGAGGAGAGTTTCCGGGGATTCGCTTCTACCTGTTGCACACCCTGTCCCATTTGATGCTTACCGCGATCAGCCTCGAGTGTGGCTACGCGGCGAGCGCCATCCGCGAGCGGATCTACTCGCAAGCGGGCGGGCGTCCCGGCGAACCCGCGATGGCGGCCGTCCTGCTCGGCACGGGAACGACCGGCAGCGAGGGAACGCTCGGCGGCCTGGTCGAGGAAGGTCGCCACGTTCGACGCCACCTGCGCGAGGCATGGGACCTGGGCCGGCTCTGCTCCAATGACCCCGTGTGCGCGGCGCACGACCCCGGGCACCCATCGAGCGACCGCCGAAGCGAAGGCGCTGCGTGCCATGGCTGCCTCTATATCGCGGAGTGCTCGTGCGAATGGCAGAACCGTTTCCTCGATCGAGCCCTGCTGGTGCCGACAATCGGCAACGATACTGAGCTCGCGTTCTTCGCGGAGCGACCATGATGGGGAAGGGTGCCGAGCACGCCGACCTCTCCGAGGTTGCCACCTCCACGCTCGAGCGCCTGCGCGATGCAATCGCGAGTGGCCGGCTGAAGATGCCCATCACGCGCGCCGGCCTCCTGGATCACGGCGTGCGCACTCAGTTCGAGGATCTCGATGCCGCGCTATCCGGCCACAGCGCGCTCGCGTGTCTCAGCGTGCTCGACGTCGTTGTCGCCGAACGGTGGGCGAACGCTCATCCCGCGCCGGAGCTCGTTTGGTCAGGCCCCGAGCGCAGCAATGCCACCGCGCGCGACACGGCGATCGTACTGCGTGCCCTGTTCGAGCGCGCTCAGCGTCAGGTGATCCTTGCAGGCTATGACTTCACGAGGGGTAGCTCTCTGCTGGAGCCGTTGTGGATCGCCATGCGCGATCGCAGCGTCGACGTCCGCTTCTTCATCCACATCGAGCAAGCGGAACAAGTGCCGTTGGACCCGGTGGCGTATGGAGACGATGCGGTTCGAGCGGTCATGGCGTCAGTCTGGCCATTCGGCGAACCGCGCCCACGCGTATACTACGACGCGCGCGCGCTTACGCCTCGTCCAAGGTTCAACATGCACGCCAAGTGCGTCGTGGTAGACGGCGAATGCGCGCTCGTCACCAGCGCGAACTTCACGCTCCGCGCTCACGAACAGAACACGGAATGCGGGGTGCTGCTCGAAGACGCAGCATTCGCGCACCACCTGGCGCGCCAGTGGTTGGGACTGATCGATGCGGGGCTCGCGATCGAGAGCACCGCATGACGCAGAGCGAAACGAAGCTCCGCGCCCTCAGCCGCCGATCCAAGGAGGCCGAACCTGGCTGCGCGAACGAGGAGGCTGTCCAGCGGTCGGCCAGCTTCGGATTCTTCTTCCGGATGATTTCGACGGGGCGTCTCAGGCTACGGATGACCTCCAGGGCAAGTTCGAGTGCGACAAAGGGTTGAGCTGACAAACCCAAACAAGCCAACCGGAGCCCCAACAGCTCAGCACGACCTGCGGACACGGACACGGACACGGGCATGGACACGGACTCGGACTCGGACTCGGATTCGGATTCGGATTCGGGCGCCCGGCAGCTGAACGCTACCGCTGCCCCGCTCGCCGATCGCCGATCCGCTGCAGGTATGCGCGCAGGTTCCTCGGCCGATAGCTGGGGTCCGCATCCCAGCGCGCTAGCACGCTCGCGTGCACGCTCTGGGTTTGGTCGATCGGGGAATCTGCCGCGTCCTCTGCCTTCTTGGCTTCCAGGCCGATCGGGCGATCGACGCCGAAGGTGAAGCTATACAGGCCGGTCTTCGAGTTGTGCAGCATGGCGGTCGGCTCGGGCGCGAGCGTGTGGACCGTGCGTGCAGTCGGGTCGAGCTTGAGGCCGCTGGCTTCGGCTTTCCCCAGCATCCATGCGAGCGCGATGTCGGAGAGGCCGGCCGCCGGGTAGCCGCCGCCCACGTCGCTGTGGGCGCCGCAGAACCAGACCTGCTCCACGGTCTGACCAGGCTTGGGCCGGTCGAGCCACAGGGTGGGCACGAACGGCGCGCGGCGCTCGTCGATCGCCAGCGCGTGATAAGCGTTCTGCACGCAGCCGGACAGCTCCGTGTCGTGGAACTGGTAGCGCTGGCGGGTCAGCGAGCGCAGGCCTCGCATCGGGATACCGAGCGAGCCGACCGTGTCCCAGACGCCGATGAACTTGATCGCGATCGGCTCTTCACCCGCGAGCGAGTGCTCTGCGCGAAAGCGCTTGGCCGGGTCGTCATCGGGGCGCGCCTCGCTGCGGTAGAGCCGCACCGCCTTGCCATAGGTGCCGACCGAGGCGCGCTTGATGACCCCGCACTTGCGGATCATGCCGCCGATACTGCGCGCGGTGAACGCGCCGCGGCTGAAGCCGAACAGGAAGATCTCGTCGCCCAGCTCGTAGTTCGCGACCAGAAAGCGGTACGCGTCGTGGACGTTGTCCTCGAGGCCTTCGCCGAACGCGCCGCCCGAGATGCGATCGATCGCGTTGCCGGTGCCGACGCCCTGGTCGTAGTAGATGATCTGCGGGATCGCGCCGTCGCTCTTCGCGGTCGAGTACGCCATGCGCACCACGTTGGTGGGGCACGGCGAGCCGTTGTGCACCTGGTCCGCGCGGTTCCAGGTCCCGTCGCAACACACGATCAAGCGTCGCATCGGCGCGGTTCTCGCACGGGCCGCGCCGGCTGGCTAGTCTTCAGCGCACGACGTAGACGGCGCCGGTGTTGGCTTCGGCTTCGGCGCCAATCACGAGCGTGTCGCCTGCGAGCGCGACCGCGAAGCCGTACAGGTCGCCCGGGTCGGGCGCGTCGGCCTTGAGCAGCGCGAGTTGCTCGAAGTGGCCGGCGCGGCGCACGAACACGTAACCGGCGCCGCTGTTCTCGCGGCCGGGACCGCTGTTGTCGCCCGCGACGCCGGTCGCACCGCTGTCTTCTTCGCTCGCGCCGGTGACCAGGATGTCGCCCGCGAGCGCGACGCGCGCGCCGAACGCTGCGCCGAAGCTGGCGTTACTCGCGCCGAGCTGCTGCGTCTGCGGCCACGCATCGCCTTCGCGCGCGAACAGGTAGACCGCGCCGCTCGAGCCTTGACTGGTCGACGCGCCGACCGCGCCGACCGCGAGCGTGTCGCCCGCGAGCGCGACGCTGTCACCGAACAAGTCGGCCACGCCCGCGTTGCCGGCGACCACGCGCGCTTGCTGGCGAAAGCCGGCGCCGCTGCGCTCGAACACGTACACGGCACCGCTGGTGAAGGCCGCGCTGCTCTCGCCGGTCGCGCCGACCGCGAGCCGGTCGCCGTCGAGCGCCACACCCGAGCCGAACCACGCCGCGGCCTGCGGCGCCGTCGGGGCGAGCCGTGTGCCCGCGCCCCACAGGCTGCCGTCGCGCGTGAAGAAGAAGACCGCGCCACCATCGACGCGATCGCGATCGTCGCCTGGCACGCCGACCAGCAAGGTGTCGCCGGCCAGCGCGAGCGACGCTCCGAACTTCAGGTCGTTGGCCGGCGCTGGATGCGCGAGCCGTGCTTGCTCGCGAAAGTCGCCGCCGGCAGCGTCGCGCTCGAACACGTAGACCGCGCCGCCTCCGCTGTCCTGCGGAGCGCTCACCGCGATCGTGTCGCCATCGACGGCGATCGCCGTGCCGAAGCGAGCCGCTGCGCGCGGCGTGCCGGCCATGAGCGAGCTGGGCGCGGCGAAGCCCGTGCCGTCGCGCGCGAACACGAAGGCGGCGCCGCTGTCGCTCGCCGCGCTCGCGCCGCTGCCGGAGTCGCGGCCCGGGGCGCCGACCGCGAGGGTCTCGCCGTCGAAGGCGACGCTGCGCCCGAAGCCGTCGCCGGCGGCGGGCTCGCTGGCTTTCAGATACGCGCGCTGCCCGCCTTCGCGCCGCAGGTCGATCGTGTAGGTGCGCGCGCCGCCGCCCGCATGGCTGAGCGCGATCACCAGCACGCGCGGGCCGAGCGGCAGCGCGTCGAGCCGGAACTGCTCGCCCGAGCCGAGCCGCGTGCCGTCGATCTCGATGCGCACGTCGTCGGCCGCGAGCGGCGTGATCACCAGAGAGTCGGCGAGCAGGCCGAGCTCGAGCGCGTAGCGCGTGTCGTTCGCGTTGAGCGCGGGCGCGAGCGTTCCGCTCGACACGCCCAGCCCCGTGAGCAGCGGCGCGCAGACAGCGCCGTCGGCCTTGACGAAGCCTTCCAGACAGCCCGCGCAGCGCTGCTCGGGACAGTCTTCGGCCGGCACCGGAGTGAGCGCTGCGCAGCCGGGTGTTCCCGGCTCGCACGTGCTGCCGGCGATCGGGCCTGCGTCCGGCGTCGCCGGTAGCGCGCCGGGGCCACCGTCGCGGCCCGCATCGCTCGCGCCCGGATCGCGGCCGCCGTCGCGCGCGGGCGCGGGCGCGTCGGAGAACGGCAGCAACGTCACCGGATCGACGCGCGGGTCGACGCAGTCGCCTGCGCGGCAGGTGAGCTCGTCGCTGCACAAGTCGCTGCGCGCGAGGCAGGCCTGGTCGAACAGCAGCGGCAAGCGCAGCGACTTGCCGTCCACGTAACCGCTGATCACGCGGACCTGCGCGATCGCAGCGCCGTGCTCGTCGCGCGCGGTCGCCACCGCGAGGTAGTTGCGCTCGGTCTGGCCGGCGCGCGGTACCAGCGCGACCTCGAGCGGCCAGCGCACGGCCTCCGCGTCCGGCTCGCGCCCGGGCTCGCGGTCCGCCGTCAAGCTCTGCGCGTAGCGCGGCGTCCAGCTCGCGATCGGTCCCTGCCCGCTGTGAACCTCGAAGTCGACGTCGCGGATGCGCGCGCGGATCGCGTGCTCGGCGTCGATCTCGACCATCACCTGGGTATCGCCCGCCGCTTCGCGGCACCCCGCCAGGCACGCCGCGAGCAGCGCGCAGACCGCGTAGCTCGGGCGCGGGCTGCGCGCGCTGCGCGGACTGCGCGGTCCCGTGTTCACGGCGCGAGCCTCAAGGTCGACACGACCACGCCGGTGTTGGGTTCGGGCAGCGCAGGGCCGTCGTCGGGGCGGGTCACCAGGTACACGGTGGCCGCGCCGCCCGCGACCAGCGCGGCGGCGCCGGCCCAGAACCACCACTCGGAGAGCAACCCGCCGCTGTCGTCTGGGTCTTCGCCTGCGTCGTGCACCGGAGCATCGCGCGCGCTGTTGGACGCGGGGCGCGTGCGATCGCCGGAGCCGCTCGCGGCTGCGCGCGCCGTTTGGATCGGAGTCGGCACGCTCAGCGCGGCCTCGCGTTCGCGCGCCTGCTCGCGCCGTGCTGCGCGCGAGCGAGCGGCGCGCAGCGCGGCGACCCGCTGCTCGACCTGCTCGCCGTGCTCCGGATCGACGGCTTGCTCGAGGTAGCGCTCGAACGCGGCAAGCGCGCGTTCGTCCTCGCGCAGGCGATCGGCGGCGAGCCCCACGTTGAACAGCAGCTCCGGCCGCCCGCTCAGCTCGTACGCGTGCTCGAAGCGCTCGATCGCTTCGTCGTAGCGCCCGGCATCGAACGCGTCGCGGCCTTGCTCGAACGCGTTCTTGGCCGCGCGATGTTCCGACGCGCCCAGCGCGTCCTCGGCTTCGCGGCTGTGCTGAGCGAAGGCCGGACTGACCGGCGCCAAGATCAGCACGGTGACGAGCGCGCACGCTCCGCAGATCCGACTGCTCACTGGATCACTCCCGCGCACGAGCCATTGCGCACGAGCGCGAGCCATTGCTAGCCGACACGCTCGCGCGCTGCAAGGTCGATCGCGATCGCCAAGCTGACTCCGGAGGTCACCCGCGTGTTTGCACGCGCTGCCATGCGCGCCGCCCGCCACTAATGGCGGGACGAGATCTCCGCGTTCACGGTGCTGGCGTCGCCGGAACCGAAGGTGCGAGCGGATCGACCACGCGCGCGCGAACCAGAAACACGCCCTCGCTGAAGGCCAACGGTTGCTCGACGTCGAGCCAGCGCGCGGCGGCGAGATCGGGTTTGCGCGCCGCGATCAGGATCTCTCTGCCGACCGGCGCAGGCAGCGGCGGCACCAGCTTGGCGGCGCCCGCGAGCTTGAGGTGTGCCACGTCGATCGCACGGAAGCGCTCGGGCTGCGCGGTGAGCAGCGTGAACGGGCGCTCGGCGTAGAAGCCGAACGCCTGGCCGTACCACTCGTACGCGTAGACGCGCTCGCCCGGCCGTGCGAGCTGCCGCGCGGCCATGCCGAGCACGCGCCCTGCGGCCGTCTGCATCAGCATCGGATCCGCGCCCGGCATGCGCAGCCCTATGAGCAGCAGCGCGCACGCGGCGAGCACCGCGAGCGAGCCGACGAAGGCTCCGCGCGCCGCGTATGCGCGCGCGCTCAGCTGATCGTAGACGGCAGCCGCGCCGAGCGCCGCGACGGGATACACGGCGAGGATGTAGTGCGGCAGCCGGGTGCCCAGCGCCGACATCAGCACGAAGTAGCCGAGCCCGAAGCTCGCGACGATCAGCAGTGCGCGATCGCGGCGCACGCGCGCCAGCAGGGCGGCGCCGAGCGTCCCGACCGCAAACCAGGTCAACGTCGGCAGTCCGTCGCGCGCGGAGATGTGCTCGAGGTAGAGGTACCAGGCGTAGCGACTGACGTTGATCTCACCGGTCGCGCGGCGCAGCACGTTGAAGCCGAGGTGCTCGTGCAGGAACGCGCTGCCGTGCAGCGCGACGTTGAGCACGTAGAACGGCAGCGCCAGCGCGAGCCCCGTGACCGCGGCGATCGCCACACTGCGCCGATCCCCGTGGCGCCGCGCGGCGATCACCAGCCAGGGCAAGAGCAGCAACGCGGGAGGAGCGGCCGCGAAGCTCTTGATCGCCACCGCCGCGCCCAGACAAGCGGCCGCGACGATCAACCCATGCCGCGCGCGTTGCGCGAGCAAGGTGCCGTAGAGCGCTCCGAGCAAGGCGACCACCAGCGGCGGCTCGCTCAGCAGGCTGCGCGAGTAACCGTGAAACGACGGTGCTCCCGCGCACAAGATCAACGCCAGCGCGGCCGCGTCGCGCCGCAGCCGGAGCTCGCGCGCGAGCCACCACAGCAGCACCAGCGTCGCGAAGCTGCACGACGCCGAGCTGAGCCGCATGCCGACCTCGCCGTCGACGACGCCCGCGAAGATCCCCGCCAGCCAGTACTGCGTGGGCGGGCGCGTGAACGACGGCACGCCTTGCCAGCGCATCGTCAGGTAGTCGCCGGTCTGCAGCATCTCGCGCAGCGTCTGCGCGTGCCGCACCTCGTCGCCGTTGCCGAACGGTCGATCGAGACCGTGGAACGTGAACAGCGTTAGCCCGAGCCACAACGCGAGCTCGGCCAAGACGCGCGCGCGCGGCGCAGATGTGTGCTCGCTGGGCAGTTGCATCGGCGGCCCGCGCGGCGAGAGCCGCACCGCTCGCCGCGATCATACCGCGCCGTCGCGCGCGTGCGCTGATCCTTACATCCGCGCATGACCACGGCCACATGTTGGTCGCGCGCGGAGAATCGGCTTCCGTATCCGAATCGCGTTCCGATACGCTAAGCGGGCGTGCGCAGGGCTGCTGCATGGCTGGGAGCTTGGCTGGTGCTCGCTTGGGCCGCGAATGCGGGCGCGCAGCTGCAGGGCTCCGCGGATGCGCCGAGCGCTCCAGCTTCGGGCATGCCCGCGACCGGCACAGTTCACGCTGCGCCCGCGCCCGCGCCGGCCCCCGCGCCGGCAGTCGCCGGTGGCTGGTACGGCTGGCAGATCCTCGCGACCGATGCTTCCGCGCTCGCGATCGGGCTCGCGATCGGCGCGGCCAGCGATGATCAGGGCAACCGCCGCTTCGGCAACGTGCTCGGTTCAGCGTGGGGATTGGGCATGCTCGGCTCGCTCTCGGTGCACGCCGCGCACGACAACGGCCCGCGTGGTCTGGCTGGAATGGGTTACAGGCTGATGGTTCCACCGGTGGTGTCGGTGATCGGTCTGGGTTTCGGCTGCCTGCTTTCGGGCATCGCCGACAACTGCGCGAGCGACAGCGCCCGCTGGAGCTTCGCGCTCGGAGCGGCGGCCACCACCGCGCTCGACGTTGGGCTGCTCGCCCACGAGCGCCGGCCCGCCGAGCCGCGCGAGTGGTACGGCTGGCAGACGCTGGTGATCGACGGCGCCGCGCTCACCGCCGGGGTGATCGTCACGCTGCGCCGCGACGAGCCCGACCGCCGCAAGCGCATCGCGGGGTTGGCCGTCTTGCCGTACGTGACCGGCTTGCTGATCTCCCCGTGGGTACACGCCTTTCACGGTCGCTGGGGCACCGCGCTCGGCAGTCTCGGGTTGCGCGCCTTCGCGCCCGCGCTCGGCACGCTGGCCGGGCTCAGCGGTTACTGCGCCGCCAGTGGAGGTGCCGACGCCTGCATCGCCGACGGCGCGGTGTATGGCCTACTCGCAGGTACGATCCTCACCGCGACCATCGACATCGGACTGATGTCCCACGAGCCTGCCGAGCAGACACGCGCGAGCGCTGGAACGATGACGCCCTACGTGGCGCCTCACTCCGACGGTCTGCGCGCGGGCATCGCCGGCACGCTCTAGCGCTCTGGCGATAACTCGAGCGGGGCCCACACCCAATTCGCGTCATGCGTAGGAGTGAGACCCCTCGTGTTCGCCGTTGATGACTTGTGGGGATCCCTTTGATAGCGTCGAAACACGTGTTTTCGAGCAATCGGATCGGCCAGCCGCATGAAGACGAGGATCGCCCTCGGGGTCGAGTGCTCGTGGTGGATGACATGGAAGCCGTCGCGGCGGTCTTCGAGCGCGTGCTGAGACAAGCCGGGTTCGACGTGATGCGCGTCGATGACGGCGAGCGCGCCGCGCAGGTGCTGCTGCACGAGCGCTTCGACGCGATCGTGAGCGACATCGGCATGCCGAAGATGGACGGCATCGCCTTGTTGCGCTGCGCGCGCGAGCTCGACCTCGACGTGCCGATCTTGCTGATCACCGGCGCGCCGACCGTCGACACCGCGCTCAAGGCGGTCGAGTACGGCGCGCTGCGCTACTTGCTCAAGCCGATCGCGCCTGCCGAGCTGATCGCTCAGGTCGACCAGGCGGTCCGGCTCGGGCGCATGGCCCGGCTCAAGCGCGAAGCCCTGGATCTCGGCGGCAACTCGCGCATGCAGCTCGGCGATCGTGCCGGGCTCGAAGCCTGCTTCGAGCGCGCGCTCGATCAGCTCTGGACCGCGTACCAGCCGATCGTGTGCCTGTCGACGCGCGAGGTCGTTGCGTTCGAGGCGCTGATGCGTTCGAACGAGCCGCGCTTGCCCAACCCCGGCGACATTCTCTCGGCGGCCGATCGCCTCGACAAGCTCGACGTGCTCGGGCGCTGCGTGCGCCGGCACGTGAGCAAATCGATCGCGCCCACGAGCGTGCCGCTGGTGTTCGTCAATCTCCATCCCCAGGACCTGCTCGATCGCGACCTGTTCGCCGAAGACTCCGCGCTCTGCCGGATCGCGTCGCGCGTCGTGCTCGAGATCACCGAGCGCGCGTCGCTCGACGAGATCCCGGACATCAAGGGTCGCGTCGCGCAGCTGCGCAGCCTCGGCTTCCGCGTGGCGATCGACGACGTGGGCGCGGGCTACGCGGGGCTGAACAGCATCGCGCAGCTCGAGCCCGAGGTGATGAAGATCGACATGGCGCTGGTGCGCGACATCGATCGCGAGCCGACCAAGCAGAAGCTGGTCAGCGCGATGACCGGCCTGTGCCGCGAGATGAACGTGCTGGTCGTCGCCGAAGGCGTCGAGACCCCAGCCGAGCGCGACATGCTGGCCACGCTCGGCTGCGATCTCATGCAAGGCTACTTGTTCGCCAAGCCCGGCAGGCCCTTCCCCGAAGCGGTGTTCTGAAGTAACGGGACGCGTCCCGCCCGATCACACGCGAGCTCGCTGTGCGACGCGACCCGCGATGGTCTTGGCGATGAAGGCGGCGTCGCGGCCGACGCCGTGGACCATGGTCGAGGACATCGCGTACAGGAACGCGAGCCCGACGAAGTACAGACCTGGCTCGTCGCTGGCGACGCCGCGCTGGTGGCGCGGCTGGCCCTGGTCGTCGAACACCGGCAGGTCGATGAACGAGGAGCCGGGATCGAAGCCGGTGCACCAGATCACGTTCGCGACCTCGAGCACGCGCCCATCCTCGAGCAGCGGACGGCCGCCGCGCACGCCCGCGACACGGCTGGTGCGCTCGACTCCGGCGGCGGCCAGCGCCTCGGCACGCACGCGGATCAGCGGGCCGCCCTTGCTGATGATCTGCGGTCGGGCCTTGCGCCCCATCGGGGTGCTCACCGTCAGCAGGCGATGGAACACGATGCGCAGCAGCAGCCGGCACAGCACGTTGCGGCCGAGCCAGCTGGTGATGCGAAACGGCACCTGGCCGGTATCGCGCCCCGCCATGTGAACCTGGTGGGCTCGCCCGAGCTCGACCGCGAGCTCCGAGCCGGAGTTGCCGGCGCCGGCGATCAGCAGCGCGCCCTGCTTCAGCTGCGAGGGGTTGCGGTACGCGCTCGAGTGCAGCTGCACGACGCTCGGGTCGAGCTCGGCGGCGAACGCGGGGACGCGCGGCTGCTGGTAGCTGGCCATCGCCACCACCACGTGCGCGGCTTCGAGCTCGAGCGCGCCGGCCTGAACGACGTAGCGGCCGTCGCGCTTGCTCACGCGCTCGACCTCGACGCCGCAGCGCACCGGCAACGCGAAGCGAGCCGCGTACGCTTCGAGGTAGTCGCCCATCTCGTCCTTGGTCGGGAAGTAGTCCGAGGGCGCGGGGAACGGCATGCCGTCGAGCCCGTCGAGCGACGCGGGCGTGAACAGCCGCAGCGAGTCCCAGCGCTTGCGCCAGCTGTCGCCGACCCGCGCGTGCCCATCCAGGATCAGGAATCGCAGCCCGAGCCGTTTGAGGTGATAGCCGACCGACAGCCCGGCCTGGCCCGCGCCGATCACGATCACGTCGAGCGGCGGCTCCGCGCGCGCCAGCGGTGTGCGGCGGTCGCCGGCCTGGCTGCCCGCGCTCGCCGCGCCGCTCGGCGCGAGCCCGTGCAGGTGCATGAACGCCGCGCCTTCTTCCAGCAGCTGCTCGCCGTGCGCCGCCTGCGCGCGAGCGGTGGGGTTGCGATCAGCGGCTGCGTTGCTCTTGGTCATCGGGTCCTCCTCGCCGCGAGCGGCGTTCGATGACCTGACCGTAGGTCGGCGCGAGACCCGCCCGCCTCGGGCCAATTCCCCATTTTGCCGGCAAATTCCAATGGGTATTTCTACCCATCGGGATCAGATCAGCGCGTGCGCGTAGGCGTAGGCCGTCGCAGCCGCGCGGCTGTGTACTTCGAGCTTGTCGAAGATGTTGCTCACGTGGCGGTCGACCGTCTTCTCGCTCAGGAACAGCGCCTGGGCGATGGCCTTGTTGGTCTTGCCGGACGCGATCAAGCGCAGCACCTCGAGCTCGCGCGCGCTCAGTCCGTGGGCCCGCGCTGCTGTCGCAATCGGGAAGGGCACGCGCCCTTCCCGCCCCATCGGCAAAGCCGCTGGGGCCCCACCCAACCGCGAGGTCGTCGCTTCGCTCCTCCGCGTCGGCTTCGCTGCGGGGGGAGCCGGGGCCCGCGCCTGCGCTGCGCCGGGTACGGACGGCTCGGAGAGCTCGGCGGACAGCGCCGCCAGCGCGGTCAGATCGCGCGCCGCGCCCAGCTGCGCGAACACCGCGCGCGCGGCGTCGAGCTCGAGCGCGGCGCCGTCGCAGTCGCCGAGCGCGGTGCACGCGCGGGCGATCAGCACGCGCAGCCGCGCCGCGAGGTACGGCGCGCCGATCCGCTGCCAGACCGCGAACGCACGCCGTAGCGGTGTCAGCGCGCTCTGCCCGTCGCCTTCGGCCAGCTGGATCGCGCCGCGCGCGTGGGCCGCCATCGCCGCCAGGATCTCGGTGTCGAAGCGCTGCGCGATCTGCTCGAGCTCGTCGCACGCCTCGCGCGCGTGCTCGAGCTCGCCGCCCGCCAGCATGATCTCCACGTACGCGGGCAGGAACTGCGCGCGCTGCAGGGGATCGCTGCTCGCGCCGAGCACCCGGCGGATGGTGTTCTGCGCGGCCGCGCCCTGGCCCTGCGCCAGGCGCAACAGCGCGAGCCCCGGCTGCGGCTCGCGTCCGTGCTCGCTCGCGCTGCGATAGGTCGCCTCGGCCGCGTCGAGCTCACCGCGCAAGCGCTGGATCTCGGCCTGTTGATAGAACGCGCTGCCCACCGCGTCCTGACCGGCGACGGCCGGGCCTTCCGAGCAGCGCCGCGCTTCTTCGCTGGCTTCGCTCCAGGCTCCGCCCAGCTGCAGGATCTCGGCGCGATGCACCAGGCACGTGCCCGCGAACGGCACCAGCTGCGGCTGCGACGCGCACCAGCGCTCGAGCGCGGTCGTCCATTCGCGCGCGCGCTGCAGCGCGTACACGCGCTGGCAGCTCGCGATCACGTTGCAGTACACCAGCCCGGTCACGATCGGCGAGAGCTCACCGTTGGCGGCCGAGAGCATCGCTTCGTCGAGCAACCCGAGACCGCGCTCGATCTCGCCCAGGTTGATCAGCGCGCGCCCCTGCAAGTTGCGCCCGAGCGCGAGCAGGTCGGTGTCGCCGAAACGCTCGGCCAGCGCCACCGCCGCGCGGGTCGCGCTGAGCGCTTCGCCATATTCACCCGCGGCCAGCTGGCGGTGGATGGTCGGCAGCAGCAGGTAACCCTGCTCGGCGCAGCCGTCGCTCGCTCGCTCGGCCAGGCGCTGCGCGCGCTGCAGCCACGCGCTGGCCTTGCCGATCTCGCGCATCGAGCTCAGGCGAAAGCCGATCCAGAACGCGGCGCGTGCCGCGGGTAAGGCGTGGTCGGCCTCGAGCCGGTGGTGATAGAGCCGTTCGTGCAGCTGCAGCATCTCCGCGTCGCGGCCGGACAGCCCGGCGGCGAGCGCCATGCGCTCGAGATCTTCGTCGGCGAGCGGCGCATGCTCGTCCGCGCGCAGGAGCGCGGCGTAAGCGTCTGCCCAGGCGCGCTGTGCGTACGCCGCGCGGCCTCGCTCGAGCACGCTCGTCGCTCGCTTCATAGCCTCACCCCTGGGACTCAGGAGGCGCGAGCGTAGCAGATCAGCGCGCGCCCCCTGAGCGCTGCCGCGCATGTGGCGAAAATGCGGAAACTTCCGGCTCTGCAAGCTGCTGCGCGAGTCGTTCGATTGACGGCCTCACGCACGCCCACTAGCGTGCCCGAGGTCGAGGGGTAGAGCGTCGAGCGCGAGCCGTGCAGCTGCGAAGTGCGAGCCAGGGGTCTGCGTCACCGCCGGGTTTTTCACCGGCGCTGGTGCGCGGGCTGTGGATCGGCATCTTCGGCGTCGGCGTCCTCACGCTGATCAAGCTGCTGCTCCACGAGTCGATCGGCGAACCGTCCCCCTTCCTGCTGTACTTCGTCGCGGTGCTCATGGGCGCCTGGTACGGCGGGCGCACGGCGGGGTTGGTGATGACGGCGGTGTGCGCGCTGATCGGGGGCGCGCTGTTCATCCCCCATCCGATCGCCGAGCTGTGGACTCGCACCGTTCCGCAGATCGCGCTCTTCGCGCTCGAGGGCATCGCCATCTCCGTGATCACCGCCCGGCTCGCGGAGGAGCGCAAGCGCGCGCTCTCGCTCGCCAGCGAGGTGAGCAACAGCGGCGCGCAGCTCGACGTCGTGTTGAGCAACGTCGACGAAGGCATCACGATGATCGATCGCAAAGGCGCGATCGTCTATGCCAACCGCCAGGCCGCCGAGCTGTGCGGCTACCCGAGCCCCGAAGCGCTGTACCGGGCTTCACCGAACGAGGTCGTCGCGCGCTTCGAGCTGCTCGACGAACGAGGCGCGCCCTTTCCCGCCGATCAGCTGCCGAGCCGCCAGCTGCTGGAGGGGCGCGTACCGGCCGAGCGCCTGGTGCGCTTTCGCTCGCGCGCGGACCAGAGCGAGCGCTGGTCGTCGGTTCGCGCCAGCGCGGTGCGCGACTCGCAAGGTGAGATCCGTTTCATCGTCAACATGTTCCGCGACGTGACCGAGGTACGGCGCGCCGCGCTCGAGCACGAGCAGATGTTCGCGCACGCCGAGCACGCGCGCGCCGAAGCGGTGCGCGCCAACCGCGCCAAGGACGAGTTCCTGGCCATGCTCGGGCACGAGCTGCGCAACCCGCTCGCGCCGATCCTCACCACGCTCGAGCTGATGCGCATGCGCTCGCCCGGCACGTTCGCGCGCGAGCGCGGCGTGATCGAGCGCCAGCTGGCGTACGTCGTGCGGCTGGTCGACGACCTGCTCGACGTCTCGCGTATCACCGAGGGCCGGATCGAGCTGCACAAGACGCGGACCGAGATCGCCGACGTGATCGAGCACGCGATGGAGATGTCCCGCCCGCTGATCGAACAGCGCAAGCACGAGCTCGTGGTCTCGGTCCAGCACGGCCTGATCGTCTCGGCCGACCGCTCGCGGCTCGCCCAGGTCGTGAGCAACCTGCTGACCAACGCGGCCAAGTACACCCAGCCCGGCGGGCACCTCGCGATCAGCGCCGCGCGCGAGGTCCCTCGAGACAGCGGCGCGGCGCGCGTCGTTATCCGCGTGCGCGACGACGGTCAGGGCATCGTGCCCGAGGTGCTGCCCCACGTGTTCGACGTGTTCGTGCAGGGACCGCAGGCGATGGACCGCGCACAGGGCGGCCTCGGGCTCGGCCTCACCATCGTGCGTAGCCTGGTGGTGCTGCACGGAGGCGAGGTGAGCGCGAGCAGCGCGGGCCCGGGCAAGGGCAGCGAGTTCGTGGTCAGCCTGCCCGAACGTTCGGACGCCGCCCCGCCTGCCGACGAGGTCCCCGCCATTCGCAGCGACTCAACAGCCAAGGAACCCGGCATGCGTATTCTGCTCGTGGACGACAACCAAGACGCCCTCGACTTGCTCGCCAGCTTGCTGCGTGAGATGGGCCACGAGGTGCATGCGGCAGACAACGCGCACGATGCGCTCGAGCTGGCCGCGCGAGTGCGGCCCGAGCTCGGTCTGCTCGACATCGGCTTGCCGGAGATCGACGGCTACGAGCTCGCGCGCCGCCTGCACGCGCTCGAAGGTCTGTCGCAGCTGCGGCTGATCGCGCTCACCGGCTACGGCCAGGCCACCGACCGCGCCCGCTCGCGCGCAACCGGCTTCACCGAGCACCTGGTCAAGCCCGTGACCGCGCAGCAGATCCGCCGCGCGATCGCCGGAGACCAACCCGCGAAGTGAATCGCGGGTCAGGGGCCTGGACCGACAGGGTCCGGCCTGCGCATCCATTGCGACATCATTTCGTGATACGGTGCGCAATGCTTAGATTCCTGTTGTTCATCCTCGTGGTGGCCGCGGGCTTGTCCCGAGCGGCGGAAGTGGCGGCGCAGGACGAGCCGGCGGCGGAGGGCGACGACGGACCGGTCGTGTCGCTCACCTTCTCGCCGTTGCACCTGTTCCTCCCGGTGTTCGAGCTGACGGCGGAGGCCCGCGTCGGCGACTACTGTGGCATCGCGCTGCTCGGCGGCTTCGGCTCGGCGACGCTGGAGTTCGTGGACGACGAGAACGACGAGATCGACGTGGTGCTCTGGAACGTCGGCGCGCAGGTCGTGGCGTATCCGCTCGAGCCGTTCGAGAGCCTGCAGCTCGGCGTCGAGGTGCAGTACGCCCATGCCTCGGTCGATGGGGACCTCGATGGCCAGCGGGTCAGCGCGATCGGCTCCGGTTTGGCGGTCGGACCGCTGGTTGGCTACAAGCTGCTCGTCGACGTGGGCTTCACGTTCTTCGTGCAGGGCGGGGTGGCGTTCATCGCGATTCAGGCCGACGCCGAGGACGACAGCGGCCAGACCGCGTCGGCCGAAGAGAAGCGAGTGCTCCCGCTGCTGAACCTCAACCTCGGCTGGTCGCTGTAAGCGCTACGAGCGCATGTCGGTTTGCATCAGCCGCTCGGCGGCGGCGGCTGCGCTCTCGAAGCGATCGCGTGTGCCGTCGGTGGTGGGTGCGCGCGGCGCGCCCGGTAGCAGGGCGAATGCGCTCTGTACCAGCCAGAACGCCCAGACCGCGAGCGAGTTGCCGAGCGGATGACCGTCGTGCAGCAGGGCGAACGCGGCGACGGACGGCAGGGCGAGCAGCAGCTCGAACGCGAGCGCGCGCGCGAATGGACGCGGATAGCACAGCGCGCTGCGCGCCAGGCCGAGCGCGCACAGCACGCCGAGCGTCGCGGTGGCGATGCCGGGGAAGGTGAGCGCGAGCGCGCCGCACAGCGCGGCCGCGAGCAAGCCGCCGCCGAGCGCCGTGCGCAGCGAGGGTGCGCTCGCCAGCACCGCCAGCACCGCGAGCGCCAGCAGGTACACGCCCAGGCAGGAGTCGTAGTCCCACGCCGTGCCGAACACGATCTGGAAGGGCAGCGCGCCGAGGCCGGCGAACAGCGCGAACAAGAGACCGCGCAGGAAGCTCGGGACGCGGGTCGCGCGCTCGGCAGCCACGCGCGGCTGCTGCTGGGATGGCTCAGCGGACATCGCTCGGCTCCTGTGCGTCGCGCTGCGCGCGCTTGCGGCGGAGCAGCTCGAGCTCGACGGTCTCGGGCTCGACCGGGCGTGGCGCGAACGCTGCAACCTGACCGGTGTCGCTCGCGTCGCGCTGGGCCTGCTCGGCCAGGAAGGCCGCCGCGCGGGCTTGCAGCTCGCTCCACGCGTTCTGCTGCTCGGCCAGCACGGTGCCCAGCGCGCGCTGCTCGTCGCCGAGCACCGAGAGGCGGTCGGCGATCCGCCCGTCGAGCTGCTGCAGCGGCAAGAGCCGTTGCAGCGCGTGGCGCGCGAGCTCGTCCTGCTGCTCGCTCAGCGCCAGCTCGACGTCGCGCTCGTAGCGCGCCTGTTCCCTGGCGATGCGCTCGCGGTCCTTGAGCAGGCGCGCGTGTTCGCGTTCGAGCGCGAGCAGCTGCGCGCGCTTGTGCTGCACCTCGAGCTCGGCGTCGCGCAGGTGCTGCTTGAGCAGTAGCGCGCGATCCTCGAGCGCGTCGATCACCCCGTGGGCATCGGCGCGCATGGTGGTTCGGAAGCGTTCCCAGAAGCTCATGTCTCGGCTCCTTCACAGTGATTTGAATGCGTCGATGTCGAGTGAGGCGTTGGGCCGGGTGTTGTAGATCGCGCGCGCCTTGCGCTGCTTGGCCCTGTAGCTGCGCTCGGTCCGCGAGCCGCGCTGCTCCGCCTTGCTCGCGGCCGCGTCCTTTTCCAGCTCGACGATGCTCGAGAGCACGTCGTCCGCGCCGAGCGCCGCTGCCAGGAGGCGGTTCGCCTGATATGCATGCAGCGCGCGATCGACATCGCGCTCATTGCCGTTGCCGACCGCTGCGCCGAGCTGCTGCCCGACTTGATGGCGCTGCGCCTCGAGCACGTAGCGCTGCCAGATCGCCTTGTCGATCCCGTCCGCGAAGCGCTGCTCGTCGGCGACCACCGCCAGCTGCGGCAGCGGTGCCGCGTCGAGCTCGCGCAGCACTTCGTCCCGGCCGTGCTTGTATTGCA
>Ga0190265_10001072_pt1 | contig 17845 bp, 17 predicted proteins | sample Popmic124T_FD_133135 | JGI IMG/M metagenome (GOLD analysis project Ga0190265, IMG submission 133135) | Populus adjacent soil microbial communities from riparian zone of Indian Creek, Utah, USA - 124 T | ecosystem: Environmental > Terrestrial > Soil > Riparian zone | place: USA: Utah | collected...
AGTGCTTTCGAGACGAACGGCACGGTGCGGCTGGCGCGCGGGTTCGCCTCGATCACGTAGAGGACGCCGGCGCTGATCGCGAACTGCACGTTGATCAGGCCTTGCACGCCCACTCCCTTCGCGATCGCGAGCGTCGCATCGCGAACCCGGTCGACCTCGGTGCGCCCGAGCGAAATGGGAGGCAGCGTGCAGCTCGAATCGCCGGAGTGGATGCCGGCTTCCTCGAGGTGCTCCATGACCCCGCCGATGTAGAGCTCGCGGCCGTCGTAGAGGGCGTCGACGTCCAGCTCGATCGCATCATCGAGGAAGCGGTCCACCAACAGGGGCATCCCCGATCCGATGATCGCTTGATCGGCGATCCGCACGAAGTAGTCGCGCACGCTCGGCGTGTCGTAGATGATCTCCATGCCGCGGCCGCCGAGGACGAAGCTCGGCCGCACGAGCACCGGGTAGCCGATGTCCTCCGCGATCGCGACGGCGCCCTCGACGTCGGTCGCGGTGCCGTGCTTCGGCGCGATCAGTCCCGCCTCGTCCAGCAGTCCGGAGAACAGTTCCCGCTCTTCGGCCAGATCGATCGCCGCCGGGCTCGTGCCGAGGATCCGGTAGCCGGCATCCTCAATGCCCTTCGCGAGCCCCAGGGGGGTCTGGCCTCCGAGCTGGCAGATCACGCCGAGGATCTCGCCGGACTGCGCTTCGGCGTGCAGCACCTCGAGGACGTCCTCGAGCGTGAGCGGTTCGAAGTACAGCCGGTCGCTGGTGTCGTAATCGGTCGAGACGGTCTCGGGATTGCAGTTGACCATGACGGTCTCGTAGCCTGCCGCCGACAGCGCGAACGAGGCGTGCACGCACGAATAGTCGAACTCGACGCCCTGGCCGATGCGGTTCGGACCGGAGCCGATGATGACGACTTTGGTGCGCTCGGAGGGCGCGACCTCGGTCTCGAAGTCGTAGCTGGAGTAGTGGTACGGCGTCAGGGCGGGGAACTCCCCCGCGCACGTGTCGACCGTCTTGTAGACCGGGCGCAGTCCGAAGGCGTGACGGATGCCGCGCACCGCTGTTTCGGTGTCGCCCCGAAGCTGTGCGATCTGCGCGTCGCTGAACCCGTGCTCCTTGGCGTGGCGCAGGGTGTCGGGGTCCAGCTCGCCGGAGGCCCGGACGAACGCCGCGACTTCATTGATCAGCACGATCTGATCGAGGAACCACGGGTCGATGCCGGTCGCATCGAACAGCTGCGCGACGGTGCCCCCCTTGCGAAGGGCCTGCTGGACGACCACGATTCGGCCGTCCGTCGGCCTCTGGGCGATCTCGATCAGCTCCTCGAGCGACCGCTCCTCCTCGCCCCAGTGGAAGCTCGAACCGCGCTTCTCGAGCGAGCGCAGTGCCTTCTGCAAGGCGGTCGTGTAGTTGCGCCCGATCGCCATCGCTTCGCCGACCGACTTCATGGTGGTCGTGAGAGTCGTATCGGCCGCGGGGAACTTCTCGAAGTTGAACCGCGGGACCTTGACGACGACGTAGTCCAGCGTCGGCTCGAAGCTGGCCGGGGTCACCTTGGTGATGTCGTTCGGGATCTCGTCGAGGCGGTAGCCGATCGCGAGCTTCGCGGCGATCTTCGCGATCGGAAAGCCGGTCGCCTTCGACGCCAGCGCCGACGACCGCGAAACCCGAGGGTTCATCTCGATCACGATGATCCGCCCGTCGGCAGGATCGATGGCGAACTGGATGTTGCAGCCGCCGGTGTCCACGCCCACGGCGCGGATGATGTCGATGCCGATGTCGCGGAGCTTCTGGTACTCCCGGTCGGTGAGGGTGAGCGCGGGCGCGACCGTGATCGAGTCGCCGGTGTGCACCCCGACCGGATCGACGTTCTCGATCGAGCACACGACGACGGTGTTGTCGGCGGTGTCGCGCATGAGCTCGAGCTCGTACTCCTTCCACCCGAGGATCGACTCCTCCAGCAGCACCTCGTGCGTCGGTGAATCGTGCAGCCCAGCGCCGGCGATACGGCGAAGATCGGCTTCGTCGTAGGCGAAGCCCGAGCCGAGGCCCCCCATTGTGAAACTGGGGCGTACCACGAGCGGGTAGCCGAGCTCGGCGGCGGCGGCGAGGCAGTCCTCGATCGAGTGCGCGATGCGGGATGCCGCGACATCCGCCCCTGCGTCCAGCACGAGCTGCTTGAAGATCTGGCGATCCTCTCCCTTGTTGATCGCCTCGAAGCTCGCGCCGATGAGTTCGACGTCGTACTTCTCGAGGACGCCGTTGTTGTGCAGATCGATCGCCGCGTTCAGCGCCGTCTGGCCGCCGAGCGTCGGCAGGATCGCGTCGGGGCGCTCCTTCGCGATGATCGTCTCGATGACCTGCCAGGTGATCGGCTCGATGTAGGTCGCGTCGGCGAAGTCCGGGTCGGTCATGATCGTCGCGGGGTTGGAGTTGACCAGGATGACGCGCACGCCCTCCTCGCGAAGCACGCGGCATGCTTGCGTGCCGGAGTAGTCGAACTCGCACGCCTGGCCGATCACGATCGGGCCGGAACCGATCACGAGGACGGAGCCGATATCGGGGCGCTTAGGCATTCTTGTCCTTCAGGGTCTCGCGCACGAGGTCGGCGAAGCGGTCGAAGAGGTAGTTCGCATCGTGGGGTCCCGCGGCCGCTTCAGGGTGGTACTGCACCGAGAAGGCCGGGATGTCCAGTGCCCGGAGGCCCTCGACGACGTCGTCGTTCAGGCCGACGTGGCTGACTTCGATCCGCCCATAGCCGTTCGGGCTGTCGAACTCGCCCTCGAGGGGCGCCTCGACCGCGAAGCCGTGGTTGTGCGCGGTGATCTCCACGCGCCCGGTCTTCTTGTCGAGCACCGGCTGGTTGATGCCGCGGTGGCCGAAGGGCAGCTTGTACGTGCCGAGACCGAGTGCGCGCCCGAGCAGCTGATTGCCGAAGCAGATCCCGAAGAACGGCAGCCCGTCATCGAGCACCCCGCGCAGCACGTCGACGTGGTCGTCCGAGGCGGCCGGGTCGCCCGGGCCGTTCGAGTAGAAGACTGCGACCGGATCGATCGCGCGGATGTCGTCGATCGTGACGTCCTGCGGCAGCACGTGGACATCGAAGCCGCGCGCGGCGAGATTGTCGATCGTCGCCTGCTTGACGCCGAGGTCGAGCACGGCGAGATTTCCGATACGCTCCGCAGTCGCGGGGGTCACCTCCGCACCGGTGACCGATACGGCGGCGGACAGGTTCTGCCCCGACATCTCCGGAGTGGCGCGCACCAGATCAAGCTGTTCGTCATCGCTCAGGGCCGCGGCATCCCCGGAGAAGATTCCCCCGCGCATGCTGCCCGCAGAGCGGATGTGGCGCGTGACGGCGCGCGTGTCGATTCCGCTGATGCCGACCACGCCGTCGCCGACCAGCGCGTCGTCGAGCGATTCGTCCGCACGCCAATTCGACACGACGCGAGAGGGGTCGCGCACGATGTACCCCGACACCCAGATGCGGCGCGACTCGCGGTCTTGCGCGTTCACACCGGTGTTGCCGATATGCGGAGCCGTCTGCAGCACGATCTGACCGGCGTACGACGGGTCGGTCAGGGTTTCCTGGTAGCCGGTCATGCCGGTCGCGAAGACCACCTCGCCGAGGGTGGTACCGCGTGCGCCGTAAGCTCGGCCCACGTGGCGGGTGCCGTCCTCGAGCACGAGCACGGCAGGGTCGATGTTCGGGCGAACGGGGCCGCTCGGGGGAAAGACAGTCATTGTTCCGTTCCTGTCGGGGTCAAAAGTCCGCCGATCTCGTCGGCGACGGCACGGGCAGAGGCATCCTGGGGTCGTAGGTACGAGTCCACGACGGTGTCGGCATCCAGCCTCCACGAGATGCGCACGAGTCCGTCGGGCTCGACGACGCGGTCGATCGCGACGGTGGCCTGGGCGACGTCGGCAATCCGGTCGACGGGAAGGAAGAACCGGGGCTGGCCGGTCAGATCCAGCGCGACTCCGGCGGTGGTGACGGTGAGATCCGCCCGGGATCGGTAGCCGAGCCCACGGATGGTGAGCCGCTCCAGTGGCTCGCCATGACGGGTGGTGGCCACGTACAGGGCCTCGTGGACGCTCACGGTCGAGGCATCCGCCGGCACATCACCGACGGGGGCGGTGAGGCCCGAGTCGCGGCGAGTGCGCCGCCACCACGCCCACACGAGGAGCGCGAGCAGCACCATGGCTGCGGCGATCATGACCGCGACCGCGGCGTCGCGGGTCATGATCGGACCCCCGGCGCATCCAGAACAACGCCATCGGCGACGGTGCTGACTCCGGCGTGCAGCGTCCAGCGCACCTCGCCGGGCAGCTCGCGCCCGAGGAACGGGGAGTTCACGCTGCGTCCGTGCAGGTCGCTCGTGGAGAACGCGCGCCTGGGTGCCGGGTCCAAGAGCGTGAGCGATGCCGCTTCCCCGGCCTTCAGCGGCGTGCCGTGGCCGGCGAGCCGGCCGATCCGGGCCGGGGTGCGCGACATCACCCGGGCGACGTCGGCCCAGCTCAACAGCCCCGTGTCGACCATCGCCAGCTGCACGACGCGCAGGGCGCTTTCCAGACCCACCATCCCGTTCGCGGCGGCCTGCCACTCGCAGGCCTTCGCTTCGGTCGGGTGCGGAGCATGATCGGTGGCGACGATGTCGATGGTGCCGTCCGCAAGCCCCTCCCGCACCGCCTGCACGTCCTCCTCACGGCGAAGCGGCGGGTTCACCTTGAAATGAGGGTCGTACCCCCGGGCGAGTTCGTCGGTGAGCAGCAGGTGGTGCGGGGTCACTTCGGCGGTGACATCCACACCGCGGCGCTTGGCCCACCGGATGATCTCGACGGAGCCCGCGGTCGAGAGGTGGCAGACGTGCAGTCGTGAGCCGACGTGCTCTGCCAGGAGCACATCGCGGGCGATGATCGACTCCTCGGCCACGGCCGGCCAGCCGGCGAGGCCGAGTTCGGCCGAGACCGCGCCCTCGTTCAACTGGGCGCCCTCGGTCAGCCGTGGGTCCTGGGCGTGCTGGGCGATGACGCCGTCGAACGCCTTCACATACTCGAGTGCGCGCCGCATGATGAGCGGATCCCAGACGCAGAAGCCATCGTCGCTGAACACCCGCACCCGGGCACGCGAGTCAGCCATCGCACCGAGTTCAGCGAGACGCTCGCCCTTCTGGCCGACGGTCACGGCGCCGATCGGCTGCACCGTGACGAACCCCGCGGCCTCGCCGAGTGCGAGCTCCTGCTCGACCACGCCGGCGGTGTCGGCGACCGGTGATGTGTTCGGCATCGCGAACACGGTCGTGTAACCCCCCGCCGCCGCGGCTCGCGATCCGGTGAGGATCGTCTCGGATGCCTCGTACCCAGGCTCGCGGAGATGGGTGTGCAGATCCACCAGGCCGGGCAGTGCGATCAGCCCGTCAGCGTCGATCACCGTCGCGCCCGTGCGGCTGAGCGAGCCCCCGGACTCGGAGATCACTCCGTCCTCGACGATGAGGTCGCCCGCTCCCCCGCCTTCGAGTAGAGCGCCACGGACGAGAAGGACCTCCGTCATCGTGCGTCCTCCTTATCCATCGTGCGCGGCATCTCACCGCGATCGGGCAGCCCGCGGCCTTCAGGCACACCGCCGCGCTCGCCCGCGAGCAGCAGGTACAGCACCGCCATCCGCACCGAAACGCCGTGGGTCACTTGATCGAGAACGGTCGATCGAGGCGAATCGGCGGCATCGGCGGAGATCTCGAGGCCGCGGTTCATCGGGCCAGGGTGCATCACCATGCTACCCGGGCCCAGGGCTGCGAGCCTGCGCGCGTCCAGCCCCCATCGTCGGGAATACTCCCGTTCAGTGGGGAAATAGGCGGCGTTCATGCGTTCCAGCTGGATTCGGAGCATCATCACCGCGTCGGGTTCGGCGGCGATGGCCTCATCGAGGTCGAACACGATCTTCGCGGGCCACGCAGAGACGTCCTGGGGGACGAGAGTCGGCGGGGCTACCAGCGTCACCTCCGCTCCGAGCGTCTCCAGGAGCCAGACGTTCGAGCGCGCCACGCGGGAGTGGAGGATGTCGCCCACGATCGTGACCTTCACTCCGGCGAGGTCACGGCCGCGGCTGTCCACGCCGTATCGCCGCTTGCGGAGCGTGAATGCGTCCAGCAGCGCCTGCGTGGGGTGCTCATGCGTACCGTCCCCGGCATTGACGACGCCGGCGGTGATCCAACCGCTCGTGGCCAGCGTGCGCGGAGCGCCGGAGGCGCCGTGGCGGATGACGACAGCATCCGCCCCCATCGCCTGCAGTGTCTGCGCGGTGTCCTGCAGCGACTCGCCTTTCGAGACGCTCGATCCCTTCGCGGAGAAGTTGATGACATCGGCGCTCAGGCGCTTCGCGGCCGCCTCGAAGGAGATCCGGGTGCGCGTGGAGTCCTCGAAGAAGAGGTTCACGACGGTCTTGCCGCGCAGGGTAGGCAGTTTCTTGACCTCGCGCTGCTGTGTGTCGGCCATGTCCTCCGCGACGTCGAGAATGCCGATCGCGTCGTCGCGAGAGAGGGTCTTGGTGTCGAGCAGGTGCCTCATGATTCGCCCGCCTTGCTAGCTCCGGCGCCTTCGATCGTGACGAACTCCTCACCATCCACTTCGGCCAGACGCACGTTGACCCGTTCTTCGGACGAGCTCGGCAGGTTCTTGCCGACGAAGTCGGGGCGGATCGGCAGCTCGCGGTGCCCGCGGTCGATCAGGGTCGCCAAGCGTACGGCAGCGGGACGTCCGATGTCCTGCAGCGCATCGAGCGCGGCACGGATGCTGCGCCCGGAGAACAGCACGTCATCGACGAGCACGACCACCTTGCCGTTTATCCCGCCTGAGGGAATGGAGGTGGGTTGGGGCGCACGCGTGGGATTGCGATGCAGGTCGTCCCGGTACATCGTCACATCCAGCGATCCGACGGGCACTGACGTTCCGCTGAAGTCCCCGATCAGCGTCGCTATGCGATGCGCGAGCGTGACGCCGCGAGTGGGGATGCCGAGAATGATCAGGCCATCTGGCCCCTTGTTCGACTCAAGGATCTCGTGAGAGATCCGAGTCAGTGCTCGGGCGATGTCGGCTTCGTGCAGCACTGTTCGCGTGCTCATCTGCCGCTCCCTTCTCCGCCTCACGGGACGGGGTTAAAGGTTGCTCCGACCGATCCTACCCGACCCGACCCGACATGGCACCGGCCGGCTCCCGCGCAGGAGCCGGCCAGGTGCGCAGCGCGTCAGCGCTTCGGGTCGGGTCCCTTCAGGACGCGTGAAGCCACGACCAGCGCGGCCGCGATCAGGACGATGTTCTTGAAGATGTACTGGCCCGTCAGGGTCGGACCGGCCGCTCCGAAGACCTCACCGGGAAGCAGCACGATCGGCGACAGGATGCCCACGTAGGCGATCGCGAGCACGACGAGTCCCGCGCGGGCGAACATGCCACCGGCGATCAGCAGGCCGCCCGCGACGACCTCCATGATCGCGGTGAGCATCATGGCCGTAGGTCCGGTGATCATGCCGAACGTGAGACGTGCCCACGTGGACTGCACGAGCGCCTCGACCGGGCTCATGCCAGGGATGAACTTGAGCGCGCCGAAGACCACGAAGACGCCGCCCAGCGCGACACGGAGGGCCGGGACGCTCCAGCGCTGCAGGAACACCTTCAGCGCGGCCTCGGCTCGGGCTTCGGCCTCGACGATGCGCCGGATCGGCGACGTGTGAGACGTGCGGACGACGCCGACAGCGCCGTGACGGACAGGAACGGTGGTCATGCGAGGCTCCTTGATCGACTGCGATACCGCTTGTGCGGTTCTCCGATCAAGAGAGTGTTCCCGGCCGCCTGATACACCGACCCGGAATCAGCGACCCGATGGTGCGTCTATGCGACAGCGGGGGCGTTCGCCTGGCGTGACAGCCTGTCCTCCACGCTGTGCGAGCGGATGGGATGCCCGTGCGTGGTGAGGCACTTGCCGCTGTCGAGATCCCACTTCCAGTCGTGCAGACTGCACGTCAGGACGCCGTCTTCGATCTTGCCGGTCTTGGACAGGTCGGCTCGCAGGTGCGGGCAGCGCCGCTGAAGCACCCAATCGTCAAGTTGGATGTCCTCGGAGACATCGGACTGCTCGGCGTACCAATTCTCGACGTACTCGATGCGGTCCCGCGAGAGGCACTTCATGAACGTGTAGATGAACTCATTGAACTTGCCGACGCGTCCGGCCTGGAACTGCATCGACAGGAAGATCGAGTTGGACCAGTCGATCTCATGGTCGCGGATGTTCGTGGAGACCAGATCGGCGGGAATCGTGAACCAGTACGTCGTCTCCTCCCCCGCGTACTGACGCAGTTTGGCCTTGGGGAAGTCGACGATCATGTCGAGTTCGCCGATTGTGTACCGCACCGGCCCGCCGACACCCTCGCGGAAGATCCGGCCGCGGCGCAACAGCGGCTCCCACCACTCCTTGAGCGCGGCGAGCATCTCGTCCGGTGGGAGGACTGCGGCGCGGGATGCCTCCTCCGCTGCGATCTCGTCCTGCCGTGCGTCGCGCTGCTCGGCGAGATAGGTCCACTTGTCGCCGAAGATGTGCTCGATTTCGTCGTCGGAGTACAGCGACTGCGTGACCGAGATCGCACTGTCCTCGAGCTCGACCACGGTGCCGGGCAGGTAGAGGTAGCCCTTCTGCTGTGGCCGGAGATCTTTCATGTGATCGAGGAACTGGCGCTGGTCGGTGAAGATCGCATCATCGTCCAAGCCGAACCCGTTGTAGCGGAACAGCTCCTCGCGCAGAAACATCGGCGGGCCTGCCATCGGGAAGACGTGCTCGGCGTCGACCTTCTCGATGTAGTACATCGCACGCTTGTTCTGCGCGTCGCGCTTCAGACGCGCGAAGTTCTGCTTGGCGGCCTGCTCGAGGTCGTACACCATCGGCCACCAGATCGCTCCGGAGACCTGCGTGAAATAGGCGTCGGGCTTGCTGAAGCCCAGCAGCTTCTCCAGGTCGAGCGGATGGGAATCGTTCTGATTCAGGATGCTCGCGGTGCCGTCGTCGACGGAGAGGCTCGAATCGCCGATCGGGCCGTCGCTGGGCGCGCGAAGCGGTGTGACCATCACCTTGAGCTCACCGAACTCCAGTGGGACCCCGGCCTGCGTGTAGATGATGTTCTCGTAGCCGAGCTTGCGGAGGTCTTGTTCGAGGTCGTCGGTCGGGTAGTCGGGCAACAGGACCTTGATGTCCTTGGGCACGTACCGGTGCATCAGCGCCGGATCGAAGTGGTCGCGGTGCCGGTGCGACACGTAGAGGAAATCGGCTTTGCCGAACCTCTCCCAGTCGAGGCGGCGGTTGTCGGGGAACGGGAACCAGGAGCCGAAGAACGTCGGTCCGATGACAGGGTCGCAGAGGATGCTGCCGCCCAGGGTCTCGATGAACATCCCGGCGTGGCCGAGCCCAGTGATCCGCATGGCGCTCCTGAATCGTCGTCGTGTGAACTCCTCGATTCTACGGCGGTGTCGCGCGGAGGTCGGGCTGACCCCCCTGCCGGCGAACCCTCAGCCGGTGTCTGCGGCATCGTGCAGGCGGCGCAGCGCGCCTACGACATCGGCATGCCAGCGGCTTGCCGCGGGAAGCACACCGGTGAAGATGGCCACATCGTGCGTCACGCCGAGGTACTGCACCGCACTCGCCTCCACACCTGCAGAGCGAAGGGCCGCAACATAGGCGGCTCCGTCGCCGCGCAGCGGATCGTACTCGGCGGTGAGGATGACCGCCGGCGGCAGGCCTGCGTGGGAGGCAGCCCGCAAGGGTGAGGCGTACGGATCTCGGGCGAGGGCGCGCGCGGGCAGGTAGGTGCGTGCGACCGAGCGCAGCTCACGCACGACGATCGCCCCCGGGATCCGCAGGCCCCTCGTCGCGCGCAGGTCGATGTGTCGGCCAGTGAGGTCCACGACCGGCACCTCCAGCACTTGGAGCCGCAGCGGCAGAGCGGTGCGGTCGCGGTTGACGAGGGTGAGCGCTGCGGCGAGGTTCGCCCCGGCCGAGGCGCCGGCCAGACCGATCCGCTCGGGGTCGATTCCGAGCGAGACCGCGCGTTCGAAGAGCCACACAAGGGCTGCGTGGGCCTGTTCCACCTGGGTCGGGAAGCGATGCTCGGGCGCCAGCGCGTAGTCGACGGCGACGATCGCGATGCCCGCGTCGTGCGCACGCCTCCGGTTCGCTGCGTCTGTGGTCGGGTAGTCGACGCCGCCGATGCGGAACGCCCCGCCGAAGAATGCCAGCGCTGCGGGAAGCAGCGCGCGCCCCGAATCTGCAGCGGCGATCGCCGAGTCTGTCAGATCGGGATAGTAGATCCGCACACGCACAGTCGGATAGCCGGTGACCGGCACCTCGTGCTCTGCGATTCGCACGTCAGGGCCGGGGGTTCCGATCGTGGCGAGCTCCTTGCGATCCCATGCCAGTGCAGAGCGCCGATGCTTTTCGCGCTTGCTCAGCGCGGCGGTGGGCTGCTTCGCGCGCGGGGATGTGCCTGCCGAGTCCGCTGCGTGCCTGCGCCATGGCCAGCCGATGCGCTTTTTCAGTGACGTGAGGGCTTGGCCGGCGAGATACCGGCGGTGCACGCGCAGCCGATCGGCGAAGAAGGGATCGAGCGGCATCGTTCCTCCGAGCGGTGAGCGTCAGGTCGAGCGCACGACCCGCGCGAGCACCCCGTGGACGAATGAGCCCGAGTCGTCCGTCGAGAACTCTTTCGCCAGCTCGACCGCTTCGTCGATAGCGACCGCGGTCGGTACTTCGTCGTTGTAGAGGATCTCCCACACCGCCATACGCAGGAGCGCGCGGTCGACGGCGGGCATGCGCGCGAGCGACCAGTCCTTCGCGTACGTCGTGATCTGCTCGTCGATCTCGTCGCGGTTGTCGATCACGCCGTCGATGATCTCGCGGGCGTAGAGCCACGAGGCTTCGCGCGCAGGTTCGTTCGCCGCGCGTTTGGCCTCGTTCGCCAGGGTGACAGCGAGATCGTCGCCCCGGATATCGGACTGGAAGAGAATGTCGAGGGCGCGCTTGCGCGCCTTGGTGCGGGCGCCCACGCGCTAGTTGACGCGACCGAGGTAGTCGCCCGTACGCGTATCGACCTTGACCTTCGTGCCGGTCTCGAGGAACAGAGGCACCTGGATCTCGTAACCGGTCTCGACGGTCGCGGGCTTGGTGCCCGCCGACGAACGATCACCCTGCAGGCCGGGCTCGGTGTAGGTGATCTCGAGGACCACGGATGCCGGCAGCTCGACGTACAGCGGGTTGCCGTTGTTGAGCGCGATCTGCACCTGCTGGTTCTCCAGGAGGAAGTTGGCCGCATCGCCGACGACTGTCGCGGGGACGGTGAGCTGGTCGTAGTCGGCGACGTCCATGAACACGAAGCCTTCACCGTCGTTGTACAGGTAGGTGAAGTCACGTCGGTCGACGTTCTCGATCTCGATCTTCGCCCCGGCGTTGTATGTGCGATCCACGGTCTTGCCCGAGACGACGTTCTTGAGCTTGGTGCGCACGAACGCCCCGCCTTTGCCCGGTTTGACGTGCTGGAACTCGATGACGTTCCACAGCTGACCGTCGATGCTGAGGACGACGCCGTTCTTGATGTCTGCGGTGGATGCCATGGCTGAGGAGGTCCGTTTCGTGTGAGGAGGTCGGGCGCCGAGCGTGTCGAGGCGCTTGTCCGACGTTCGATTCTAAGGGATGCCCCTGCCAGGGCCGCTTTCAGCCGTCGGCCTGGCCGGTGATCACGTCGATGAGCCGGTCGACCGCAGTTGCGTAACCGCCGACACCTTCACCGATCACGTGGACGAGAGCGACGTCGGCGACGTACGAGTGATGCCGGAACGCCTCTCGCTCGAGGACATTGCTGATGTGCACCTCGGCCACCGGAAGAGCCACTCCGGAGAGCGCATCCCGCAGCACCACCGAGGTGTGCGTGAGACCGCCGGGGTTGATCACGATCCCGGCGCAGGTCAGGCGCGCTGCATGAATGGCATCGATCAGGACGCCCTCGTGATTGCTCTGCACGGCCTCGACCTCGAACCCGCGCCCGGCGGCGGCCGCGCGGACGAGCGCCTCGACGTCCGCGAGGGTCTGCGAACCGTACAGGGCCGGCTCCCTCGTACCCAGGAGATTGAGGTTGGGCCCGTTTACCAGCAGCAGCCGGCGCGGGATCATGCGCCCACCTCCTGGTACGCGGCGAACAGCAGGGATTCATCCGGCGCCTGAAGCACCGTCGGGCGTGCGATGTCATCGAGCACGATGAAGCGCAGCATTCCGCCGCGCGCCTTCTTGTCGCGTTGCATCGTGGCCTGAAGCTGCGGCCACGCACCGGCGCGGTAGGTCGTGGGCAGTCCGAGCAGGGTGAGGATGTCGCGGTGGCGCTGGGTCGCGGCATCCGGAAGCCTGCCCGCCAGTCGCGACAGTTCGGCCGCGTACATCATGCCCACCGAGATCGCCGCTCCGTGCCGCCACCGATACCGCTCGGCGTGTTCGATCGCGTGGCCGAGCGTGTGGCCGTAATTGAGGACCTCGCGCAGGCCCGCCTCGCGGAGGTCTTCGCCGACGACGCGGGCTTTCATGTCGATCGCCAGCTCGATGCTGCGTCGGAACGACTCGGAGCGCGGGTCGACGGCGGCCTGCGGGTCGGCCTCGATGAGGTCGAGGATCTCGGGATGCCAGATGAACCCCGCCTTGACGACCTCGGCGAACCCGGCCACCCGCTCGTTGTCGGTCAGCGAGTCGAGTATGTCGAGGTCGCAGAGCACGGCACGCGGAGCCCAGAATGCGCCGACGAGGTTCTTCCCCTCCGCGGTGTTGATGCCGGTCTTGCCGCCGACGGCCGCGTCGACCATGCCGAGCACCGTCGTGGGCACCTGAACGACCTGCACGCCACGCAGCCAGGTCGCCGCAACGAACCCGGCGAGATCGGTGACCGCTCCCCCGCCGAACCCGACGACGGCGTCGGTGCGGGTGAAGTCCGCTTTGCCCATCACCTGCCAGCAGAACGCGGCGACCTCCACTCGCTTGCCCTGTTCGGCATCCGGGATCTCGGCGAGCAGCACCTCTCGATCGCGACCGAGCGCCGCGCGAAGCTCCTCCGCACCCGCCGCCAGAGTCGGCGGATGGATGATGAGCACCTTTCGGGCGGACGGCGGCAGCGCCTCGCCGAGATCCGACAGGATGCCGCGTCCCACGGTGATGTCGTAGCGGGCGTCGCCGGTCACGGTGATGGTGGTCGTCTCGGTCATTGCTGGTTCTTCCTCGCCCATTCCACGATTTCGGCGACGATCGCCTGCAGGGGGCCGCTCGATGTGTCGAAAGTGACATCCGCAAGTGCTTCGTACACGGGTCGTCGCACCTTCATGATCTCTCCCCAGCGCGTGAGCGCGTCACCGCCGCCGAGCAGCGGCCGCGCGGAGCCGCGGATGCGCCCGGCGACGACGCGCTGGGACACGGCGAGGAAGACCACTCGGTGCGATCCGAGATCAGCGCGTGTCGCGGCATCCATCACCGCTCCTCCCCCGAGTGAGACCACACCGCCGGTCGCGAGGCCCTCCGTGACGGCGGCGCGCTCAAGGCGGCGGAAGTAGGGCTCCCCGTGTTCGGCGAAGATCTGCTCGATGGGACCGTGCGCGCGGCTGATCGCGGCGTCGGTATCGAAGAATCCGAGTTCGAGGGCCCGTGCGACGCGCTTGCCGATGCTCGTCTTGCCCGCGCCCATCGGTCCGATGAGGACCAGGCCGGCCCCCGCGACACTCATGCGAGTGCGGCGTCGCTGGCGGTGGTGGTCCGCAGGGTCTCGGGGATCGCCTCGAGGTAGCCCTGGAGGTTGCGGCGGGTCTCAGCGACGCTGTCTCCGCCGAACTTCTCGAGCACGACCTCGGCGAGCACGATCGCGACCATGGCTTCGGCGACGACTCCGGCCGCGGGCACGGCGCACACGTCGGAGCGCTGGTGGTGGGCGGAGGCGGTCTCGCCCGACGCGACATCGATCGTGCGCAGCGAGTGCGGGACTGTGGCGATGGGCTTCATCCCGGCACGGACACGCAGGACGGTGCCGGTCGACATGCCGCCTTCGGTCCCCCCTGCGCGGTCGCTCGACCGGGTGATTCCCTCATCGGTTGCGAACAGCTCGTCGTGGGCTGCGGATCCGCGCCGACGCGTCGTCTCGAAGCCGTCGCCGACCTCGACCCCCTTGATCGCCTGGATGCTCATGAGCGCTTGTGCGAGTTTGCCGTCGAGCCGGCGGTCCCAGTGCACGTGCGAGCCCAGCCCCGGCGGCAGACCGTAGGCGAGCACTTCGACGATGCCACCGAGAGTGTCGCCGTCCTTGCGGGCGGCGTCGACCTCCTGGACCATGAGGTCGGCAGTGGCCGGGTCGAAGCAGCGCAGAGGGTCTTCATCGATCGCGTCGAGGTCGTCCGGGGTTGGTAATGGCGCTTCGTCGGGTACGCGAACGGGGCCGATCGACAGAGTGTGGCTGATCAACCGGATGCCGAGCTCTGCGAGGAACCCGCGTGCGAGGGCGCCCAGGGCAACGCGGGCGGCGGTCTCGCGTGCGCTCGCGCGCTCGAGGACGGGGCGCGCTTCGTCGAACGCGTACTTCTGCATGCCGACGAGGTCAGCGTGTCCCGGTCGAGGCCGAGTGAGTGCCGCTCCACGGCCGCGTGACATGTCGGTCAACTCGACCGGTTCGGCACTCATCACCTCGACCCACTTCGGCCACTCGGAGTTGCCGATGCGCAAGGCGATCGGACTGCCGAGACTCAGTCCGTGGCGTACGCCGGCGGAGATGGTGAGTTCATCTTCTTCGAACTTCATCCGTGAGCCGCGCCCGTGGCCGAGCTTGCGGCGCGCGAGATCAGCCTGGATTGCGGCGCGTGACACGGGGACGCCGGCAGGCAGGCCCTCCATGATCGCGACCAGTTCGGGGCCGTGCGATTCGCCGGCCGTGAGCACTCGGAGCATTCGTCTAGTCTCCCATGACCGCTCCGCGCATCGCGGCCAGCACCGATGTCTCGTCCTCGAGCGCGCCGGCGGGGCTGCCTGTGGCGAAGACGCGCACCTGAAGCAGGGCCTGATGCAGGAGCATCCCCAGCCCCGAGGTGGCGGGGTGGCCCGCGCGCGCCCACGCGTCCGCAAGTGCAGTCGGCCAGTTACCGTACACGGCGTCGAGCAGAAGGCCTCCGGACGAGGCGAGAGCGTCTGCCGTGGCATCCGGCACCTGTGCGTCGCCCGGCAGCGTCGCGATGGTGACGGGCACAGCGCGGTATCGAGCCTCATCGAACGCAGCGCCCACGACGTCGATGCCGATTGCCGCCCCGAGGTCTGCGATCGGCGCCACGGCGGTTCTGCGACGCGCGACCACCTCGACATGCTGCGCGCCGAGCTCCCCGAGCGCCACGATGGCGGAGGAAGCCGTCGCTCCCGCGCCCACGATCCTCGCTGAGTCGATCGACACGACACCCTGCTCCTCCAGAGCACGCACGAGGCCACCGACGTCGGTATTGAACCCTCGAGGGCCGTCGGGCGTGAGAAGCAGGGTATTCACGGCGCGGGTGAGGTCGGCGGGCCGGTCGCGCCAACGAGAGATGCCGTGCGCGGCCCCCTTCAGCGGCATCGTGAGCGAGAGACCGCGCCAGTGATCAGACAGTCCCGCGAACTGGTCCGCGAACGCCGCTTCGGGTACGCGTCGCTGTTCGTAGGTCCAATCCAGACCCAGGGCCCGGTACGCGGCCGAGTGAATCTTCGGCGAAAGGCTGTGCGCGACCGGATCGCCCCACACCTCCAGTCGCGAACCGCCCGGTCTCAGCATCCCGAGTCGGGATTCTCCGAGCACCAGGACAGCCACTGCTCGCGCGCGCGCTCGTGGTCGGCGATGTTCGACGTGAACACCGTCTCGCCGGTATCGAGATTGACGGTGACGAAGTACAGCCAGTCACCGTCCGCGGGATGCATCGCTGCGTCGATCGCGATGTCCCCGGGGTTGGAGATCGGGCCGATCGGCAGGCCGGGGTGCACGTAGGTGTTCCACGGGTTGTCGTCGAACTGCGCCTCTTCGGACGTGCTCGCCGTCCCGTCGGCCTCGCCGAAGCCGTACTGGGAGGTGGAGTCCATCTGCAGGAGACCGAACGTCTCCTGGTTGGCGGGGTCCAGGCGGTTCTCGATGACCCGGGAGACCTTGTAGAAGTCCGCCTCGAATCGCGCTTCGCGCTGGATGATCGAGGCGATCGTGAGGATGCGCTGACGATCGGCGACGGGCACCCCGGCGGCGTCCAAGGACTGCACGGTGCGATCCACGAGCCGTGCGACGACGTCGGCTGCGGTCACCCCGGGGTCGAACGTGTAAGTGGCGGGGAAGAGCCAGCCTTCGAGCGAGTCGGCGGCGACGCCGTACGTCGAGGGGGTGGCCACGGCGGCCTGAAAGTCCTCCAGCGGCAGCCCTGTGCCCTCGGCCAGCAGAGGCAAGGAATCTTCGACGGTGAGTCCTTCGCGCAACTGCGCGGTGAACTCTCGTTTGTTCGCAGGGTCCAGGAGTGCTTCCAGCGCCGCGGCGGAGGTCATCTGCTTCTGCAGCGAGAACACCCCGGGTTCGAACGGAGGATTCTGTGCGGTGTCGATCAGGTAGTCGTAGAACACATCGGGCGTCCTGGTGACGCCGGCGTCGTACAGGCTCTGCGAGATCGGCCGTCCGGTGTCGCCGGAGACGATCGTGACGAGTGCTTCGCCGTTCGCCATTCCGGGCTCGTAGTCCTGCGGCTCCTCCCAGCCCATCAGCTCGCGGATGTTGTCCTCATAGGTGTTCCACACCCATAGGCCACCGCCCGCGATGCCGCCGAGCAGGACGAGCACGACACCCAGCGCGATCCAGCCGCCGATTCTGCGCTTGCGCTTCGTGGGCGGCGGGGGCGGATCTCCCTGGCTGTCGGTCGTGCGGTGACCGGTGAAGAGGTCCTCCAGGGCCGCGGATTCAACCCGAGGCGGCGTGGAGGGGTCGGCCGCAACCGATGGCCGCGCGGAGGGAGACGCGGCCTGTTCCTTCTCCGGCGCCGATGCACCGTGCCGGGCCTGCCGCTCTGCAGCCTCACGTGCTTCCCGCCGCGAGAGCGGTGCCGTGCCGTCGGTCGATGCTGTTTCCGTCACGGTCATCGCACGCCGGGCGGTGCCGTGCCCGGCATCGCCTCCCGCCGCTCGCCGAGCGCTCGGATCGGGCAGCCTGCCGTACATATCCGCGAACGGATCGTCGAACGGCGACGTGGCATCGGGCATATCAGGCGGGCTCCTGGGCCTGGGGAACGGGGATTCCGGCGGGCCGTCCGGTGCTCTTCTCGACATCGAGCGCGTGCTGGAGAAGAACGACGGCCGCGACCTGATCCACAATGCTACGAGATGAACGCTGTGTTCTGCCCGAATCGCGCAGGACCGCGTGTGCAGAGACCGTGCTCAGGCGCTCGTCGACGAGTCGGACGGGAAGGCCGGATGCCGCGGCCAGCGCCGCCGCGAAGTCCCGGGCATCGGTGGTCGAAGCGGTGTCCTCACCGCGCATATTGAGCGGGAGTCCGACCAGGAGCTCGGTCGCACCGTGCTCGTCGGCGAGCGCCACGAGGCGGTCGATCGTACCGCCGACAGGACTGTCGTCGCGAGCGACGGTCTCGACCGGGGTCGCAAGCATTCCGTCCGGATCGCAGCGCGCTACCCCCACGCGCGCCTTGCCCACGTCGATCCCGAGGCGCACGCCCCGTCGGAACGCGCTCACGAGGGTTCGAGGGCACTCTTGACGGCGCCGAGAGCAGCCGGCAGTGCCGAGGCATCCGTCCCGCCGCCCTG
>Ga0190265_10001073_pt1 | contig 17833 bp, 24 predicted proteins | sample Popmic124T_FD_133135 | JGI IMG/M metagenome (GOLD analysis project Ga0190265, IMG submission 133135) | Populus adjacent soil microbial communities from riparian zone of Indian Creek, Utah, USA - 124 T | ecosystem: Environmental > Terrestrial > Soil > Riparian zone | place: USA: Utah | collected...
CGCTGTCTTGACACCACAGGAGATGATCTTCAGATGCAGTATCTGGTTTCCGTGATCGATGACAAGAGCAATCCCGGCAGCACTGACCGGCAGCCTGCCATCAGCGAGTTCAACGAACGACTGATCGCCGAGGGCTACTGGGTTTTCGCGGGTGGACTCGCGGATACCGACGCGGCCACGGTCATCGACAACCGGGGCGAACAGGCGGTGGTCAGCGACGGGCCTTTCGTGGAGTCGAAGGAGTACCTCGCCGGCGTCTGGGTGTGGGAGGTCCCCGACCTGGATGTGGCGCTCAAACTCGCCGCCGAGGCATCAAAGGCCTGCGACCGAAAGATCGAGGTCCGCCCGTTCCAGTGATCGCCGGTCCTGATCGAGCGCTTCAGACCGCTTCGGAGCGATGAAAGTGGTTTGCAAGTGCTGGCTGCCAGGGTTCGGGTCGTACCCGAACCTTGTTGAGGAGCTGATCCGTTATGCGAAGCCTGATCAGGAAAACCGCTGTTGTGCTGGGCGTGTCGGTCGTGGTCGTCGTGGGAGGTCTGGCGAACGCCGGCCAGGCCCAGGCGCAGCCGGCGGCCGTCGCCATCGCTCCGGCAGCCGTCCCGGCCTGCGTCGACTCACTCCCGCCCACAGGCGGCTTCTACCGCGACGTGCGCTACTACAACCCGAATGCCTGCGGTAAGTGCCAGGCAGCGGGCGCGTCGTACGAAGCCCTGGGTAAGTGGGACGCCCACTGCCAAAACATCTACAACCAGGCGGGCACGCTGCACGCGGTCCAGCTCTACCTCCGCTGCATCGCCTGCCGAAACGAGCAGTAGAGCTTCAGTGCCCCCCGGGCCGTCTCCTTCGCGTCCCGGGAAACCGTGTCATTTCACCTTGATGATGATCCTGCCGCGCGTGCGTTCTGCGAAGGCGGCGGGGGCGGCGGCCAGGTCGCGGGTGGCCGTGACAAGCGGTGTGAGCCGGCCATCGCGGAGGCGCGCGGCCAGCTGCGCCAACTGGTCGCGGTTGGGTTCGACAACGAAGAAGATTGCCCGGCCGGCGCGGGGATGGACGGTCGGCGGATCGGCGATGGTGACGAGGGTGCCGCCGGGGCGTACCAGCGCGGTGGAGCGATCGCGGATCTCGCCGCCGATCACATCGAGTACCACGTCGACCTCGCCGGCATCCTCGAGACGATCGCCGTCCAGGTCGAGGAACTCGTGGACGCCCAGGGTGCCGGCCAGGTCCCGGTCGGAATCCCGGCCGGTGCCGATGATGTGGGCTCCGGTCTGACGGGCCAGTTGTACGGCGACCGAGCCGACGGAGCCGCCGGCGCCGTGAATGAGGACGGTTTGGCCTGTCTGCAGGTGCGCGTGGTCGAACAGCGCTTGCCAGGCTGTCAGACCGGAGATCGGTAGGGCGGCCGCGGCAACGTGGTCGACGTCGGCGGGGAGCGGAGCCAGGTTGCGGGCCTCCACGGCGGCGTACTCGGCGAGCGAACCGTTGCGGGTCCAGTCGGCCAGGCCGAAGACCCGCTGACCGACGGTGAGACCGGTGGTGCCGTAGCCGAGCTCGACGACCACCCCCGACAGTTCGTGTCCGGGGACGCTTGGCGTGCGGTCGTGGCCGGCGCGGTCGGTCCAGGTCCCGGGCCAGTCCAGTTCGCCGCGGGTGAAGCCGGCGGCGTGGACCTGCACGATGACGTCGTTCTCGGCGGCGTGGGGGTAGGGCAGCTCGGTCAGGGACAGCCCGTGGCCGTCGGCCTCGCGCTCCCGGACAGTGATGGCACGCATGAAGGTCCTTGGCAGTGGTCGTGGTGATGGTTCGACTCGACCCTACCCAGGCATGGCCCTCGATCGGCGGGCCATTCGGCAGCGGTGTCGATGGGCCACTTGGGCGTCTGATCGGTGCGGTTGGAGGCCAGCAGAGCAGTGGTGCGAGGCGCAGGTCACACGCGGTCGGAGTCACAGCGTTGCCGGGCTGTCTCGTCACTCCTGTGTACGAGTCCGGACCGATCATGAGATGAGGAACATCCCCGCACTGAACGCCAGCCTTACCATCACCGCCAACCCACAAGGACAAGAGATCCAGTCCTTCGGCGGCATCTACGAAGGCGCAGCAAGCATCACCGGCCGCTACCACGGCAAACGCATCACCGGCCAAGCCTATGTAGAACAACTCGGCAACTGGCGATAGCCATCAGGTGAAGTGGGCGCCTGGCTTTCGGTAGCCGCGTAGTAGGTCGCGGGAGATGATGAGGCGCTGCATTTCGTCGGTGCCTTCGAAGATGCGCCAGAGCCGGACCTCGCGGAACCAGCGCTCGATCGGGAGCTCTTTCGTGTAGCCCATCCCGCCGTGGATCTGGAGCACCCGGTCGGCGACCCGGTTGACCGTGTTCGTGCCGTAGAGCTTGGCGATCGCGCTGTCGTGCTGGGGTGGACGACCCTGATCGACCGACCAGGCGGCGTACAGGACGAGCCAGCGAGCCGCCTCCAGTTCGACCTCGGAGTCGGCGATCATCCACTGGATCGCCTGGTTGTCGCCGATCGGGTTGCCGAACGTCTGCCGCGTCGTCGCCTGCTCGATCGCCAACTGGAGCAGGCGTTCGCAGGCACCGATCCCGCGGGCCGGGATGATGAACCGGCCCTTCATGATCCAGCGCATCGCCAGTTCGTACCCTTGGCCGATCTCGCCGAGAACGTGATCGTGCGGTACCCGTACGTCGTCGAAGTTGAGCGTCGCGGGGACCGCCTGGCCCATCGTGACGATCGGGTCGGACGTCCAGCCGCGATCGCGGTCGACCAGGAACGCGGTGAACCCGCCCTTCGAGCCCTTCCCGGCGTCGGTGACCGCGATGACGATCGCGAAGTCCGCCTCGTTCCCTCCGGTGATGAAGGTCTTCTCGCCGCGGATCACCCACTCGTCCCCGTCTCGGCGCGCGGTGGTCCGGATCGCGCGTGTGTCGGAGCCGGCGCCCGGTTCGGTGATCGCGAAACACGACCTGCGGTCGCCCGAGATCGTGGGCAGGAGGTACTCCTTGCGTTGATCCTCGTTGCTCTCGTACAGGATGTTGTCGGCCTCGCCACCGAACGAGAACGGCACGAAGGTCCGCCCGAGTTCGCTGGTGATGAGCGCCTGGTCGACCGCCGACAGGTCCATCCCGCCGTACTCCTCGGGCGTACTCAACCCCCAGAACCCGAACGACTTCGCCTTCAGCCGGAGCTCCCTGATGACGTCGGGCTCGACTCCCGGCAGCCCTTCCCGCTCCCGCCTGAGCACCTCGGTCTCCAGCGGCATCAGCTCCTTACGCACGTACTCCCGCGTCGTCTCGCGAATCGCGCGCTGTTCCTCACTGAGCGAGAAGTCGACCATCGGCCCTCCATCGATCGGGTGCGGAACCACCGTAGGCGCATACTGCGGTGGCTGCGGAAGACTCAGGCGACGCGGTGTGGCGTGAACTGCATCTGCGGGTTCGCGTACGCGTCCTGTGACTCGACCAGCTGCAACTCGCGCTCTCCGGACTCGTGGGTGCGCGTGAGCAGGTCGAACACGCTCGAGCTTGTCCGGGCGAGGGCGTCGGCGAGATCGCCCGTACGGCGGTAGTGCGCCGTGAAGAGCGCGGCAGTCACGTCGCCCGAGCCGTTGGCCTTCATCGGGATGTACGGCGTCTGCACGAGCCACGCACCGCTGTCGTCGACGGCGAGCATCTCGATCGTGCCGTCCTCGCGATCGGGACGCTCGACGCTGGTGACGAGCACCGTGCGCGGCCCGGTCGCGCGCACGAGCTCCACCGAGGCCAGCGTCGACTCGAGGGTGTCAGGCTCGGTGCCGGTCAGGAAGCCCAGCTCGAACTGGTTGGGGGTGATGATGTCGGCGGCCGGAACCACCCGGTCGCGCAGCAGCACAGGGATGGCCGGAGCGACGAAGCACCCGGACTTCGCGTTCCCCATCACCGGGTCGCAGGAGTACACCGCGGCGGGATTCGCCGCCTTCACCCGCTTCACCGTCTCGAGGATGACGTCGGCGATCCCCTCGCCGCCTTGGTAGCCCGAGAGAATCACGTCGATCTGCGGAAGGACTCCCCGTTCCTCGATGCCCAGGAGAACCTCTCGTACGTCGTCCGGGCTGATCATCGGCCCGCGCCACGCTCCGTAGCCGGTGTGGTTCGAGAAGTTCACCGTGTAGACCGGCAGCACCTCGACACCGATGCGCTGCAGCGGAAAGACGGCCGCCGAATTGCCCACGTGACCAAAAGCAACCGCAGACTGAATCGAGAGAATCTTCACCACCCGATCATCCCACTGCAGCCCTGGCGAGCGGTCCGGACCTCCTGGCTGCTCATCGACAACCTCTCGGTTCGTAGTTGATGGCTCTGGGAGGTCAGTCGGTCTGCCGGTGGGCGTGGTGTATCTGGCGGAGGGTTGTCCAGGCGTCGGCCGGGTCGCCGAGGTGGGTGAGTTTGTCCGGGTTGAGGACGGTGCGGATCGTCTGGATCTTGCCGTCGAGGATGTCGAGGGCCCAGGTGTTGAGGACCTTGCCGGTGGGATCGCGGACGATTGCGCCGGGGTCCCCGTTCACCTGATGGGGTTCGATGACGCCGCCGATCTGGGTGAACGGTGTGATGAGCGCTACGAGGATCCGGGCTACGTTGCGAGGGCCGAAGATCCCCGAGCCCCACTGCGGAGCCTTGCCGCCGCTGTCGCTCACCAGCTGGACGTCGGCGGCGAGAAGTTCCCGCAGGTGGTCGACGTCCCCGTCGCGGATGGCGTCGAAGAACCGCTCAGCGAGTTCCTCGCGTTCGGCCCGATCGGCCTCGAACCGCGGCTGGCCCTCGTCCATGTGGCGGCGAGCACGGACCGCGACCTGCCGGCAGGCGCCTACCGACCGCCCCACCGCGGCGGCGACCTCCGGAAAGCCGAACCCGAACACCTCGCGCAGCACGAAGACCGCACGCTCGAGCGGGCTCAGCCGTTCGAGCAGGAGCAGAGCCGCCATCGACACCGAGTCGGCCAGCTCGGCTGAGCGCTCCGGGTCCTCGTAGGGGTCGGTCAGCAAGGGCTCGGGGAACCACGGCCCGACGTACTCCTCCCGTCGTACCCGCGCCGAGCGCAGTACGTCGATAGAGATCCGCGTCACCACCGCTGCGAGGAACGCCTTGGTCGAGGTGGGCGGCGCCGGGGTCGCATCCCAGCGCAGCCAGGTCTCCTGGACGGCGTCCTCGGCCTCGCTCACGCTGCCCAGGATCCGGTAGGCGATCGAGAACAACAGCGGCCGCAGATCTTCGAACTCCTCGGCGCGAGTCATGCCAGTTCAGCCTCGAAGCCCCCACGCCACGACGGATAGCGCAGCTGCCAGCCCAGCTCCCGCTTGGCCTTGGCGTTGGAGAAGCCGCGGCCCTGGGTCATCATCGTCACCGCAACCGATCCGGCCAGTGGCCGGGCGACCCAGGCCGGGACCCGCATCGGCCGCTTCGCTCCGGCCACCTCGGCCAGGTAGGGCAGCCATTCGTTGGCCGTGACGGGTTCGTCGTCGACGATGTTGAAGACTCCTTTGGCCTGCTGCTCCACCGCGAGGACGGTGGCAGCGGCCGCATCGTCGAGATGCACCCACGAGCAGACGCCCTTGCCGTCCCCGACCACCGGGAACTGGCGTTGGCGCACCGGCTCCACCAGGTCGTCCATCGCGCCCGGGCCGTAGAACCAGCCGTATCGCAGGACCGCGCCACCGGCCTTGACGACCACCTCCTCGACATGCTTGAGGGCCGCCATTCCCGGCTGCGCCGGCGTACCCGTCATCGGATCCACCGGATCCTCCTCGGTCTTCACCCAATCACCCCGGCGTACGCCGTTCCACGCGCCGTAGCCCTGGGCAACAAAGTTGGTGACGCCGACCGCGTCCGCGGCCGCCAGCAAGTGATCCGTCCCCTCGGTCCGCAATCGGTTCGTGCCGGCGAACCACTTGTCCATGTGCTTCAGATCAGCCTTCCCGGCATGCGTCGCCGAGATGGCGGTCATCTGATGCACGATCGCATCCGGCCGGGCCTTGGCCACAGCCTCTCCGACCGACCCCGCATCGAGCCCGTCCATCACGACCGCCTCGGCGCCCAACCGCTCCACCAGGTCCAGCTTGGCCGAACTGGTCGTCGTCGCGGTCACTTCATGGCCCTGGGCAACCAACAACGGCACCAGCCGCTGCCCCAGAACCCCGCTCCCACCAGCTACGAAGATCCGCACAACCGTCACCTTCCCGATCAGAGTCATCTCTTTCGACCCCGAGACGAAATAGCCCGTCCAGGAGTGACATGAGCAGTCGTCGATGACGCAGATCGGCTAAGGATGCTCACACACTGGTACCCCGATGAGCTACGGCGACCGGTCGCTCGAAGAAGGACTCGAGGACGACGACGGTCTGAGTGCTCGTGACGCCGTCGACTTGATGCAACGCGCGCAATGTCGCCTGGAGGTCCTCGGTCGTTGCCGTCCGCACCTTGACCAGGATCGATGCGGGTCCGGCGATGATGTGGGCCTCCTGTACGGCGGGGATGTCCAACAGCGCGCGTTGCGTCGACTCATCGCCCATCCATGCGTCGGTGTCGAGCAGGACGTACGCGAGCACGCCCTGGCCCAAGGCGGCCGGATCGACCTCGATCGTGGTCCGCCGGATCACCCCGGACGCCTTCAGCTTGCGCACCCGCTCGTGTGCCGCCCCCGCGGACAACCCGACCGCCTGGCCGAGGGCGGCGTACGACTGGGTGGCGTCCTCCTGGAGTCGAGCCAGCAGGTCGCGATCCACATCATCTATGGCCATGATCACCCTTGGTTGAATCTCATCTTGTGAAGTACAACAATAGCAGGATGAGATTCAACCGAGGGGTATCATGACCATCACCCTGTCACCTCCGCCGCCACGGATCCGGGCCGAGCTCGTCGTCCTCGACGACCGCTTCGCCAAGATCGCCGGCGACGAGTACGTCGAGCGCCTGTACGACGGCGGCCGGTGGCTCGAAGGACCGGCGTACTCACCCGCCTGGCGCTGCCTGATCTTCAGCGACATCCCCAACGATCGGCTGCTCCGCTGGGACGAGCCGTCCGGCCACGTCTCGGTCTTCCGCCAACCATCCGGCTACATCAACGGCAACACCCTCGACCGCGACGGCCGCCTGATCAGCTGCTCACAAGGCGACCGCCAGGTCATCCGGACCGAGTACGACGGCACGCGCACGGTGCTCGCCTCCCACCTCGACGGCCACCGGCTGAACAGCCCGAACGACGTCGTGGTCAAGCGCGACGGCTCGATCTGGTTCACCGACCCGCCGTACGGGATCACCTCGAACTACGAAGGACACGCGGCCGAGCAGGAGCTTGACGGCTGCCACGTCTACCGGATCGGACCCGATGGGATGCTCACCGTCGTCGCCGACGACTTCACCCGCCCCAACGGACTCGCCTTCTCCCGCGACGAGTCCCACCTGTACGTCGTGGACACCCCGGCCAAGCACATCCGCCGCTTCGACGTCGACGGCGACAAGCTGCTCGGCGGCGAGGTGTTCGCACCCTGCGCGGCCGGCATGTTCGACGGCATCAGACTGGACAGCGCCGGCCGGGTCTGGGCGGCCACCCACGAAGGCGTCCACTGCTACGACCCCGACGGCACACTCATCGGGAAACTCGTGCTGCCCGACGTCGTGTCCAACCTCTGTTTCGGCGGCCCCAAAGGCAACCGCCTCTTCATCACCGCAACCACCTCGGTCTGGTCCTGGCTCCTCACCGCGAACGGAGCCTGACCTCAGGTTCGTCCTCGGCCTTCGCGCCGAGGGTGGCGAGGAGGTTCTCGACCAAGGGGTTGGCGTCGGTACGGCGCCAGGCGAACGCGACCCGGGTCCGTCGGTCGGTCGGGGCGATGCGTCGGAACACGACCCCCTTCAGGCGCAGACGTCGGATGCTCGCCGGTGCCAGCGAAACTCCCAAGCCGGCTTCCACCAGCGCGCAGACCGTCTGCCACTCCACTGCGCGCTGGATCACCCAGGGCTCGAAGCCCGCCGTCGTACAGATGTCGACGATCTGATCGTGAAGTTGTGGTCCGACTGCACGAGGCAGGAGTACGAAGGGTGAATCAGCGAGTTGATCGACTCGGACGGTGCGCTGCGCGCTGAGCGGATGGGCTGACGGCAGCACGGCGACGAACGGCTCCTTCAGGATGGTGGTGAAACGGAGCTCGGGGTCATCCGCGGGAGGCTCGCGCACGATGCCGATATCGATGCCCTTGTCTCGCAATGACGCGAGCTGCGGCTCGGTCGTCATCTCTCGAATGTCGAGCGCAACGTCCGGGAACTGCTCCTGGAAAGTCCGCAGCATGCTGGGCAGAACGGTCAGCGCCACCGAGGCGGCGAAGCCGATCCGTAGACGACCAGCGACACCACTGCCGACGGCTCGGGCCGCGGCCAGCCCGTCGGCGAGTTGAGCGAGCGCATGGCGCGCTGCCGGCAGCAACGCCTGCCCGGCTGGGGTGAGAGCGATGGGACCGGGCGCGCGGTGGAACAGGCTGTGACCGACTTTGTCCTCGAGCCGACGGATCTGCTGGCTCAGCGGAGGCTGGGCCATGCCCAACCTGGTGGCCGCCCTGCCGAAGTGGAGTTCCTCGGCGAGGACGACGAACGTGTACAGCTGAGACGGCGCGAGTTCCGGGCGTTCCATATGACAAGTAATATCAGACCATGTTTTTGAAAGTATTGGGAATATCGCAGCTGGTCATCTAATGTGCCTGCCGTGACAGAACGACGTGCGATTCTCAGCGGCTCGGTTTTCGAGGAACAGATCGGTTACGCCCGAGCCGTGGTCGACGGTGACTGGGTGCACATCTCCGGCACCACCGGCTTCGACTACGCCGACATGACGATCTCTGACGACGTGGTCGAGCAGGTCGAGCAAGTCCTGCGCAACATCGGTGCCGCGCTGGATGAGGCGAAGTGCACGTTCGCGGACGTCGTCCGGGTGCGCTACCTGCTACCGAACCGCGACGACTTCGAGCGGTGCTGGCCGAGCCTGCGCCGCGTCTTCGGTGAGGTTCGGCCGGCGGCCACGATGCTGGTGTGCGGATTGGCCGATCCGCGCATGAAGATCGAGATCGAGGCGTACGCTCGACGGCCGGCCGGATGAGGCTCCCGATCGACAGGCCATAGAACTCAACGGTGCGGCTGTCGACGAGCAAGGTCTCACGGACGCGAGGCGGTGTCGAGTTCGGTGGCGGCGAACTCCAAGGCGGTCCTGCTGTTGATCGTGCGCAGACCTGAAGTCTTGTCGATGCATTGGGCAACTATCTGGGGTTCGTCTCGTGGTTCTAGGGTTGAACGATGACCGGTGATCAGTACAGTGAGCGCAGGCCGTGGCTCTTCTTCGTGCTCGTGTTCGTACTGAGCCTGCCGCTCTATCTGCTGAGCCCGTTCGTGCATGTCGCCGGACTGCCGAAGAACGGACCAGCCCTCGACTTCGTCGGTGCCTTCATGCCGATGACAGCGGCCGTCATCCTGACCGGCCGCGCCACCGGTCGGCGCGGAATTCGGGACTTGCTCGGCCGTGCAGTGGACTTCGGCCGGATGCCGGCACGACGCTGGTATGTGCCGACGATCCTGCTGATGCCGGCGGTCTATCTGTTCACCGCCGCCGTGCTGTGGTTGACGGATCTTCGACTGCCAGGGCAGCCGGCGCTGAGCCCGCTTGCCATGATCGCCTTCCTGCCCGTGTTCGTGCTGGCAGCAACCGGGGAGGAGTTGGGCTGGACGGCGTACGCGACCGATCCGCTGCGTTCACGCTACGGCCCGCTGGCAGCCAGCCTGATCATCGCGCTGCCATGGTGGGCGTGGCACCTCTACTCCATCATCAGTAGCGGCCAGACGAAGCTTCTCGTCGTGCTGGGATTCGTCGCCACCGTTGGGTTCCGGGTCATCTACGTCTGGTTGTACGGCGCGACAGGGAGCGTGGCCTCAGTCATCATTCTTCACGCCATGACCAACGTCTCGGCGTCGTACCACCCTGCGGTCCCCACGAGTGCAGCCGGTCCAGCACTGATCTTGATCGCGGCCGTCATCGCAGCCGGCTGGGCCGTCCGGCGACGAGCGTCTGAACTCAACGCCAGTTGATTGGGCTACGGGTGGTTGGTTGCCTTGGCGAGTGCGCGCGCCCTGATCGCGTGGAGCCAAACACGGCGGATGATCCCGCTGCCCGCGCGGATGAAGAGCCAGTACACCGCGAAGATGCGACGAGAGTGAGCGTCGGTGGCGATAACCCGGGTCTCGGTGACCAGGAACCCATCGACTGCCAGGAAGTTGGTCGCGATCTTGATACAGCCCGCCTCGGCCTGGTCGCGGAACGAGTCGAGGCTGGACGTCGCGGAGCCGTGGATCCCTCGGCCGAGCGGCTGGGCGGCGGCAACAAGCATCTCGGTTCCGGTGCGCCCGATCTGCCGGAACCCATTGGCGGTGAACCAATCCAGGATCGGAGCGTCAGGCCTCAGCGCCCGCCGGCCGAGGCCACGAAGCGTCAACAGCACCTTGAAGACCCGCACCTCACGCCAAGTGACCTCCTCGACTGCCTCGAGGAGGACTGAGGCTGGAATATCCGAGGCGATCCGATGAACGCTCCGTCGGTCCCAGACAGGCATCGCATCATCTAGAAGCATGGTTCCCTGACCTCGTCGCTGCTGAACTCTGCCGACGCCAAGGACGTCGGCGCCGGCAACGCCGACCAATGCTCCATACGGTACCGTACAGTACGTGGACGCACTCAACTGGTCGTCAAGGAGGTAGCCATGCCCACGCTGCGTCTTACCGCCGGCGAGATCGACTACGAGGACACCGGGGGAGAAGGGCCCGTCCTGGTCCTGCTGCACGGGGTGAACATGGATGCGAGCCTGTGGCGCAAAGTCGTCGCCGAGCTCGGTCCGGACTTCCGCTGCATCGTTCCCACGCTCCCGCTGGGCAGCCACCGACGGCCGATGGCTCGTCCTGAGCTGGTGACCCACCACGGTGTCGCGGCGATGGTGGGGGAGCTGATGGCGGCGCTGGATCTTTCGGCGGTCACGTTGGTCGCCAATGACTGGGGTGGCGCTCAGTTCCTCCTCGCCGAGGGCCCCAACGATCGAATCGCCGCCGCAGCCCTGGTCGCGTGCGAGGCGTTCGACAACTTTCCTCCCGGCCGCCCCGGCAAAGCAGTCGCAACCAGCGCCCGGTGGCCGGGGCTGCTGTGGACGGCGATGCAACTGCAGCGCTTGGCGTGGTTCCGCCGCGCTCCCGGCGCCTGGGGCTGGATGAGCAAGCGGCCAATTCCCAAGCACGTCATGGATGCGTGGTTCGCACCGGCGCTGCGCAACCCCGGCGTACGACGGGACTTGCGGACGTTTGCGCTGTCGACGCCCTCGCCGGCCGAGCTGCGACGGCTGGTCGAGCAGTTGCCGAGCTTCGACCGTCCGGTTCTCGTGCTGTGGGCGACGGAGGACAAGCTGATGCCCCGCGAGCATGGCGCCCGACTCGCATCGTTGTTTCCCCGCGGCCAACTTGTCGAGGTCGACGACAGCTACACGCTCGTGCCGGAAGATCAACCGCGGCGCCTCGCAAGTGAGCTGGCCCGCTTCGCCTCGGAGGTCCGTGCCGCGGGATGACACCTCGAGCTTCGGAGTGACGCCACGAATGCGGACAACACTTGTCGGCCTACAGTTGTTGGCATGAGAAGGTTCACCGTCGCGATCGCGCGGTGTTGACGAGGAAGCGGATCGGCTTGTCGGTCAGCGTCGCCACGATCTGCTGTATCCCTCCGGGTCGAGGTCGGGCGGCTCGAATCCCGCCGGACGCTCCTTGAGTTCGCCCGGGACGGCTACCTTCTTCGGCACTTCTACTCCTTCGTTCTCATCAGACGGTCGAGTGCGCGACGGATTCACACGTCGACCGGCACGGCGTCCAGCACGTCCTTCGTTCCCGGATCGGTCACTCCCGCCTCCTGCCACGCGGCGCGCAGCGCGTCGCTGCTCGAGTGCTGTACAGCGCCCTCGATGTTCTCGAACTCGAACAGCACCACGACCTCGTGGGGATCCTGGCGGTTGCGAAACACCGCGGTACTGCGGCAGCCGGCCTCAGCACGTGCAGCGGCGAGGCTCTCGAACCCCTTCTTCCAGCGGTCGAACTCCTCGAAGCGCTGACGGACCAGGACGTGCGGCATGTGATGTTCCTTTCTGGTCGCCTCTCGTGAGCGGTTCACGAGAGGTGGTCAAGATGTGTAGTGGCGCCGACTCCAGACGCGAATTGCGCGTGCCGCGTTGTGAGGTGGACCTGGCCGGCGATCGGCTGAGCGCACGCAGTGCCGGCGGCTCATTGCGACGACTCGACCTGTGTTCCGGTTCGGATGGTCTCGCGTTCCAGGTTGTCCAGGAGCTTCTCGATGACGATGTCGTGCTGACGCCGAATCCCCAGTGGCCACATCAGGCGGAACATCCCGCCGGTTCGCCCTCTGAGCTCGTGACGGACCAGGGTGCCACCGCCTCGTCGGTGCAATGAGAAGCCATGCCCGCCGCTGAGTTGTCGACCGGTGTCGAACCAGAGCCTTCGCTCTGGCTCGACCGCGCCCACGTGGTAGCGCAGCGACGCGTGCTCCACCGGTGCACCCGGCGCCAGACCCTCCGGCAGCCGAAACCGCCCGGCGTCCGACGGCCAGAGCCGGTCGTCGTCGCCGCCGAGCGTGGCGAGCAATTCCCAGATCCGCCCAGGGGTGGCAGCAACGAATCGTTCGTGCAGGTTGTAGACCATCGCAAGTCTCCATACGGTAGCGTACGGTTGACACCATACGGCACCGTATGAAGCGTGGCAAGGGAGAGTGGGACACATGAGTAGGCGCCTGTCGGCCGACGATTGGGCAGCAGCGGCAATGGACGCTCTGGCTGAAGGCGGACTGCCCGCGGTCGCGGTCGAGCCGATCGCGCTGCGCCTCGGAGCCACGAAAGGCAGCTTCTACTGGCACTTCCGCGACCGCCGCGCCTTGGTCGAGGCGGCTCTGGCCCGGTGGGAGCAGGAGACAGAAGTGACAATCGCGCGGCTGGACCAGATCGCCGACCCCGAGGCGCGGATGCGTACCCTCCTGGACGAGGCGATGGCCGACCCGGCGGACGCGGCGATCTCCTTCCGGCTGATCAGTGCCGCCGACGACTCCGCTATCGGCGAGACCGTCCGTCGCGTGAGTGAACGCCGGCTGGCTTACATGCGGTCCGCACTGGAGGAGATGGGGTTTTCTCCCGCCCTCGCCCGTCGTCGTGTCTTGGCCGGCTACGGTGCCTATCTGGGCATGGCCGCACTCCGGAGAATCGGTGCCTGCAACGAATCGATCGACTTCATCGACCAGCTGATGTCCGACATGACGCGGAAGCCACGATGATCGGCGTCCGTCGACCCGCCTTCCGAGGAGCGATGACGTGCCGATCGACGGCTCGAAAGTTGCCGGCGGCGCTCATTCGGTGGTCTGAGTGAGACCCGCTTGCCGAAGGAGTCTGCGCAGATAGCGGGTGACCTCCTCGGGGCTCGGCTCGCCGGGCTCCAGTAAGAGGTAGTGGATGATCGCCCCGGCCATCATGTCGAGCAGGACGTCGATGTCGGCAGTGTGGTCGAGCGCACCTTCATCCTGTGGCTACTGGAGCACGGCGCGAGAACGTTCGCGCCGGGGGAGCAGGTGGTGGCGGAACTGGGTAGCCGGATACCAGCCGGGCAGCCTGACGGTCGCTCGCTGTCGGCGAGTAGGTCCGGAAGAGCTACAGCTCGTGGTCGATCAGATCGATGCGGACGACAATCGGCGTACTCTCGCCCAGTCTGATGGAGGTCTGGAGGGCGCGGGCGTCCATGCTGCGCAGCCGGCCGAAGTGGGCGAGGATGTACTCCAGACGGCGGTCCACGTCATCCTCCGGAAGCGCCGCGGCATGCCCGTGGTACCAGCGTCGGCCGATCCTGAGGCGAACCGCAGAGTGGTGGCGAAGGTTGCGAACGTAGTCTGCGGACTCGCCGCGAGCGGCGATCAGCCAGAAGGTGCCGTCGATCAGCCCGTTGCCGACTGGCGTGAGCCTGGGTTGTCCGCTGCGTCGGCCCGTGGTCTCCAGCAACGCGAAGGCGCGGGGTACCAGACCGAGGCGTAGCAGCAGACGCATCACCTTCTTGACCAGCCGGTCGTCGATGTGCTGGACGGCCTTGGCGAGCGTCGAACCAGGCCTCATGCGGCTTCCCGCTCGTAGCGGCGGGCGAGGTCGGCGATTCCGTCGCGGTACGTCGGCATCTGCGGCATCCAGCCGAGTTCGCGTTTGGCCTTTTCGTTGCTGACGCGTAGGCCACCCGTCAGCACGGCCTTCGCGTACGGCGCGGCGTTGAGTAGCCACGGTGGCATCCGAAGCGGTGGAGGTGCGTCCAGCGCCACCGCCGTGGCGGTGATCAGGTCCGAGAAGCTCACCGGCTCGTCGTCGGTGATGTTGTATGCCGAACCGGCCGCTCCGCGTTCCAGTGCGGCGAGTGTCGCCGCGGCCGCGTCCTCGACGTGGATCCAGGGGAGCACACCACCGTTCGGGATCACTGGCAGCCGGCGCCGCCGTACGCCGTTGACGAGAGTGTCGCCGGCCGGCCCAGGTCCGTAGAACAGTCCGTAGCGCAGGGCGATCCCCTCCAACGTTGCGCCGAACACCTGCTGTTCGTTCGAGCGCATGGCGGCGAGATGAGCCTCGAACCGGCCCCGTCCCGGCGGCGCGAACCGATCAGCCTCCGTCAGCACCTGGTCATCGAAGTCGCCGTACCCGTAGCCGAACACCATCGACTGAGTCACGAACCGGGTCGCCCCGACCGCGCTCGCGGCGGCCAGCAGATTCGCGGTCCCGACGGTGCGCAGCCGGTTGGTCGCGGCCATGTCCTTGTGCCTTGCCGGGGTCTTCTTCAAGGCCGAGAGCTGAGAGATCACCGCGTCGCACTGGTGACCCCGCACCGCTCTCAGCAGTGCGTCTCGGTCCAGGACATCCACCTGGATCGCGGTGGCACGGGCAGCTCGCAAGACGTCGCCGCTGCCAGTACTGCGATGGATCGCAACCACCTGGTGGCCGGCCCCCAGCAACTGCCGAACCAATGGCAAGCCGATCGTGCCAGAGGCGCCGGCCAGTAAAACTCCCATTCCTGACGCGCGGGTGTTGAAAGCCATGAACTGTACGCTACCGTATGGAGGATCGGAGCCGCTTCACTCAGGTTCCTTCTTGGCGGTCGATGTTGGCTGGGCGTAGTCCGGAGACGGTTGAGACTGTGCGGTAGCGGCGGGGGGTTGCCTTGAAGCGTTCGTTGAACAGGCGGTAGAAGTGGCTGAGCGATGGGAAGCCACACTCCGAGGCCACGGAGGCGATCGGGCGGTCCGTCATCCTGAGCAGGGCCGCGGCGCGGTTCAGCCGAAGGCGATTGATCAGCTCCGTGGCGGTCTGGCCGGTACCTGCCTGGATGACGCGGTTGACGTGCTCCCGGCTGCGGCCGGCGAGGTCGGCCAGCCCCACCACGCCTTCGGCCAGGGCGATCGGGTCGTCGGCCAGGCGGGTGATTGCGTCGGTCAACCACACCGGCAGGCTGTTACCGGGCTGCCGTCCGACCAGGTCGCACAGTAGTTCGAGCAGGAACCGCTCGAGCTGCAGCCGGCCTGCGGGCCCGGAAACCAGAACCGATGTCATCTCCGTCAACCGCTGCAGGCGAACGCTGTCGAGCCGATGCGTGACCGGCAGGCCGCCGGTCGACCACGCCCAGTCCGCCGGAGCGAAGTACCGCGCCTCGAGCGCCCTGAGCGTCTCGCTGGGGAAGGACACGCTCACCTGTGCGAAGGAGCGGCCGGGGACGGGCCGGAACAGGTGGACGTCGTCGGTCCGGATGAAGGCCACGTCGCCCGCCTCGAGCAGCCGGCGTGCACCGTTCACCACGTGTAGGAGCGCGCCGTACTCGATCCAGGTGAGTTCGGCGAAGTCGTCGTGCGTGTGCAGCCGACCGACGAACTTCACGGTCTCCGTCCGCCGGCCGACGTAGTAGGTCTCGCCGGCGGCGACGTAGTCCTCGAGCCGCAGCACGGTCACGTCAGTGTCACTGGAGAGCAATTTTCGGTCCTTCAGCAGGAAGAAGCATCACATTCGAGCATATAGCGTCGACGGCAGGAACCAGTGCCGGAAGGAGGGGGTCACGATGCAGGCGACCCGCGATGTCACCCAGCGGTACGCGAAAGACGGCTACGTGGTCGTTCCGGACGTGATCGACCCGGACCTCGTCGGTACGGCGAACGCGCACGTCGACTGGCTGCTGGCCAGGCACCCCGAACTGACGCCGGAGCAACTGGGTCACCGACTCTCGCGCGACGATCCGTTCTGGATCAAGCTCGTCTCCGACGACCGCCTGCTCGACATCGCCCAACTGTTCGTCGGCCCGGACATCGCCTTGTTCGCCACGCACTACCTGTGCAAGCCGCCGAAGAACGGCAAGGGCGTGGAGTGGCACCAGGACGGAGCGTTCTGGCCGCTGGAGCCGATGAACGTCGTCACGCTCTGGCTCGCGCTCACCGACTCCGAACCGGCGAACGGCTGTCTTCGCGTCCTGCCGGGATCGCACCGCTCGACGCTGGCGGAGATGAGGCAGACGGATCCCGGCAGCGTGCTTCGCCGCCGGATCGATGCCGACGTCGACGAGGACGCCGCGGTGGACCTGGTGATGCGGCCGGGGGACGTCGAGGTACACCATCCGAACATCGTGCACAGTTCGATGCCGAACCGTTCGGACCGGTGGCGGCGGGCACTCACGATCCGCTACATCCCAACCAGTACGCGCATCACCAGGCCGGACGAGGCCTCGCCGTACCTCCTGCGCGGCGACGCGGTCCCAGGTGTCAACGCGTACCTGGAGCCGCCCCCCTTTCGCGCGGGTGACCATTTTCCGTTCCCGATCGACGAGGTGGACGCGGCGTGCTGACATCGAGGTGCTGGTGAGCCATCGAGTGCTGGGTGCCTATGGGCACTCATGGGTGTTCGGGACCGGAGCGCGCCGGCACAGCGAAGGATTCGCGGGGCTGACCGCAGGGCAGCTCGGACTTCGCCTGAACAACCATGCGGCGAGCGGGAGCCTGAGTACCGAGACGGCGCGACTCGTCATGGCTCAGACGCCTGAGCCGGCCGACGTGTTCGTGCTGATGACCGGCTTCAACGACGCGCGTCTGTACGGTCCGGCGCCGGAAGGCCGGCGCCAGTACGAGGACTCCCTGGAGGTCCTGCTCCGCGCTCTGCACAAGGCTGATCCGCAGGCGGTGATGCTGGCGATCGAGCAGCCCTACATCGAGGACTATTCCGGCCACCCGCCGTACGACCGGGCGACGAACGCGATCGTCGACCAGTACAACGAGATCCTGCGGGCCGTCGTCGCACCCTTCCACTTCGCCCGCACGGTGGTCGTCGACGGCTGGGACAGTAGTTCGATGCTTGCCAATGACAACGTTCATCCGAACGACAGCGGACATGCGGCACTGGCGCGGTCGCTGGTCCGGGCGGTGCGTGACACCGGACACCCGGCCGGACGGCCGAGGAAGGACGACGTTCGATGACGGACACCGACGCGATGCTGGACTACGAGGTCCGGCTGTTGCTCGAGGGTCACTGGGACGACACCCGCGGGTACTGCGTCCCGAATCCCACCACCTACCCGCACCTGTGGCTCTGGGACTCCTGCTTCCACGCGATCATCTGGGCGCACCTCGGCGACGAGCGCGCCCTGCGTGAGCTCGACGCCACCCTGGCCGGCCAACTGCCCAACGGTCTCGTGCCACACATGCTGTACGGCGGCCAA
>Ga0190265_10001074_pt1 | contig 17817 bp, 10 predicted proteins | sample Popmic124T_FD_133135 | JGI IMG/M metagenome (GOLD analysis project Ga0190265, IMG submission 133135) | Populus adjacent soil microbial communities from riparian zone of Indian Creek, Utah, USA - 124 T | ecosystem: Environmental > Terrestrial > Soil > Riparian zone | place: USA: Utah | collected...
ATCGAGCCGGGCAAGGGCGAGCCGGTCGGGCACAAGCGGCCCTGAGGGCCAACGGCGATGTCGCGCCGCGTCAGGCCGGTCTCCCATGAGGACCACCTCACCCTCGTAGAGCACCTCGACGAGCTGCGCACCCGGATAGTCGTCTGCGTCGCCGTCCTCGGCGTCGCCCTGGCGCTCTGCTTCTGGCAGAACCACTTACTGCTGGAGATCGCCGCCGAGCCGCTGCCGGGCGACCGCGAGCTGCTCACCTTCGGCGTCACCGAGCCGTTCACGACGACCCTCACGGTGGCGATCTACGGCGCCATCATCCTCTCGCTGCCGATCCTGCTCTACCAGCTCTACGCCTACGTGCTGCCCGCCTTCAGCGATGTCGAGCGACGCGTCGTCCTGCCGATCCTGCTGCTCGCCCCACTCCTGTTCGCCGCCGGTGTCGCCTTCGCCTACTTCGTCGTGATGCCCCCGGCGACGGAGTTCCTGCTCGGCTTCAACGACAGCCAGTTCAACATCCAGGTGCGCGCCCGCGACTACTACAGCTTCTTCGCCACCACGATGCTCGCCGGGGGCCTGATCTTCCAGCTGCCGCTTGCGATCGTCGCCGTGACGCGGCTGGGGATCGTCAGCGTCGAGCAGCTGCGCGCGAACCGCCGCTACGCCTACCTCGGGATCGCGGTTCTCGCCGCCGCGCTGCCCGGCATCGACCCGATCTCGATGCTGATCGAGATGGTTCCCCTGCTCGTTCTATATGAGTTGAGTATCTTGCTTGCAAGGGCCTTCGGCAGGTCGAGGTCCGCGGGAGGCATGGCCAAACCTTCGACGCAGGAGCGGTGACCGAGCGATGGCGGGAGATGGCGAGCGACAGATGCTGTTTGACATCCGGGGACGGCGCAAGAACGTCGTCCGCGTCGTCTACGCGGTCCTGGCGCTGCTGATGGGGGGCAGCCTCTTCCTCACGGTGGGCCCCTTCAGCCTCGGCGAACTCTTCAACACCGGCGGCACGAGCGAAGCCAGCGAGGTCTTCGAAGAACAGGTCGAGCGGATCGAAGGGCGCCTGGCCAAAAACCCGAAAGACGAGGCGCTGCTGCTCGCGCTCACCCGAGCTCAGATCTCCGCCGGCAATTCCAAGCTCGAACCGAGCACGGAAAGCGAAGCCCCCCAGCCGGTCTCCGCCGAGGCCCGCGACGACTACGACCAAGCCCTGGTCTCCTGGAACCGCTACCTGAAGCAGGCCGGTGACGAACCCAACCCGACGGCGGCGCAGCTCGTCGCCACGACCTTCTTCAGCGTGGCGGAAGCGGGGGCCACCAGCCTGTTCGACATCGAATCCAACGTCGAAACCGCCGCCACCGCGCAGCGGATCGCGGCCGGAGAGGTGCCCAGCGTCGGTTCGCTCAGCACCCTCGCGATCTACGAGTACTTCGACGGGAACTTCGCGGCGGGGGACAAGGCGGCGAAGCAGGCGGCGGCGCTTGTCCCCAAAGCGGAAGCGAAAAACGTCGAAAAACAACTCGCCGAATACCGCAAACGCGCCAAGCGGTTCGACAAGCAGAGCGCGAAATTCGCCAAAGCCCAGCGAGCGGCGAGCGGCGGAGGGCAAGCGCTTCAGAGCCCCTCGCTCGGCGGCCTCGGCCCAGGCGCTCTCGGCCAGTAGCACTCGATAAGCCCACCGTCGCGGGGCTCTCCTCCGAAGGCGTCGCGTCGAGATCCACGAAAGGTCACGACCTCTTGTGACTTGCGAGGGCGTCCGGGCAGAATTCTTCAAGCATTAATACAAAGACTCTTTCAAGTGGGCAAGCTTTGTCCACTAAATGGAACCTGCCATAGGCCAAACCAAAGATCGGCGGCGTACCCGCTTGGGGGCAACGGCCCTTACGGTGTTGGCTGTTCTTGTGCTCTCGGGTTGGGTTTCCGCGCCTACAGCCGCGTCGGCCGGATTTTGTGAAACCGAGGTCATCCGCAACTACGTCAAGCCGCTGGAGCGGCTGCCGAAGCTGCGGGGCCTACCCGCCGGGGCCGAACTGCCCTTCGGCCCCAAAGGCCTGTCCCTGAGACGGAAAGGCGGGGAGCAGCCGCTCCTGTTCGAAAGCAAGGAGGTCGGTTTTACGCTCTCCTACAAACGCTCCGAGGGCGGAGTGCCCCGGCCCAGGCTCGACTGGCTCGTGACCACCAGCCTGGTCCGGGTCGACCGCCGCGGCCGCACCCTGCGGCTCATGGCAAGCAGCCACAGAGGGGTGACTCGCCCCGGCCCGCGCGTACCTCGGACCGAAAAAGGCAGCCACACCCCCTTCCGTTTGAGCTTCGACTTCGAGCCCGGCCTCTACAGGCTTGAAATCGTCTTCGAAGACCGGGCAGGCCAGCGTCTCGGCCGCTTCGGCGAATACTTCCGCGCTCTGCGTCCCAAGCGGGAGGCTCCGCGGTTTTCACTGAACGGAACCATCTTTCGACCAGGCGACACTGCTATCGCAAGGGTCGAGAACTACGGAGGCGGTTGGCTGACCTTCGGCGTCGGCTATGCGATCGAGTTCTTCGACGGCTCCAACTGGGCGCCGGTGCAGCTGCCATTCGACGCGGTGCCGGCCATCAAACTCGGGGCCGGCCCCGGAGTATCGGCTTCCTGCTGGCGCTATCCCATCCCTGGCGATGCCGCCTTTGGTCTGTACCGGTTTGTCGAGACCGTCGAGCAGCATCCGGGAGTGAAAGCTCCGCCCGTCTCGTCCTACGGAACCCCTTTCACGCTCACCGCCGAATTCCAAGTCCAGGCGACTTCGGGCTGATGGTCGAGAGGTGAGCGATGTCGAAGCCCAACCGTCGCGAGCAAGAGGATCGGCAAGTCCGTCCCGCTCTGGCGCTGCCGATGGCGGTGCTGCTGTTCGTTCTCCTTTCCGTGTGGAGTCCGGCCACCGGCACGGCGGATGTCGGCAGTCTCGAAGTCCAGGACTACGCCCGCGACTTCGGTGTATCCGAGCCTCGGGCTGAAGCTACTCTGGAAACCCAACGACGCGGCGCCGGGGTCGTCAGTCAGCTCGAACAAGCGCTGGACGAGCGTTACGCGGGCGTCTGGTTCGACAACGAGACCGGCGAATTTGTCGTCCCGCTCCTCCCCGGCGCCAGCCGCAACGAGGTCGAAGACGAGTTGGCCAAGGCATCGCTTGGTGCAGACTTCCGCATCGATGCGGCCAGCTCCAGCTGGGAAGAGTTGGAAGCGACGCACACTCGGCTCGACAAGGAGCTCTTCCCGCTGATCGGAGAGGACCTCGTGCAGACCTTCCTCGATCCTCGCACCAACGCAGTCGTCATCGAGTTCGCCGAAGGAGCTGGCAAGGCCGAGCTGGAACAAATTCAAAGCCTGGCGGCAGCCCAGGATGTCCGGGTGGAAGCAAGAGAAGTGAAGACCGAGCGTTTCAACGCCGGTACCAGCGGCTGCATTCTGGCGGAAAAGATATGTGGCTACCCACTGCGCGGAGGGGTCCTCATAAAGTGGACCGATCCCAACTTCATTTACCGGTGCACCGCCGGCTTCAAGGCAATTGGCAACACCTACGGCAATAGATTCATACTGACCGCTGGTCACTGCGCCACGGCTTGGCCGACCTGGTACACCAGGGATTCCGAAGATGGTGGCAAAGAAAAGAAAATCGGATCCACTCAGGCGGTGGATTTTCCAAACCATGATTGGGCAGCGATCAACGCGAACGGGTCGGTATGGGATGGCAACCCCTGGCCGTCCATGGTTGCCTTTTGGGAAAACGACAACCAGCGTACGATCAATGCAGAAAGCTCAAGTTACGTGGGCCAACAGGTATGCCATGCAGGCATCACCACCGGCGGCCATTGTGGCACTGTCAGCAAAATTGACAAGACGGCCAACTACCCGCAGGGCGCAGTCCACCATCTAACGGAAGTCGGCCCAATCTGTCACGACGAAGGCGACAGCGGTGGGCCTGTATTCGCTGGGAACACGGCGCTGGGAATCTGGTCGGGAACGAGCAATAAATTTGTCCACGACTGCAGCGTGACCGGCTATTACGCCGAGATAACCGAAGCCACCAGCCAGCTCGGTGTCACCGTCGCAACGCGGGTTGGCAACAACCCATCCGCTGAGACGCTTGCCGCCAGTGACGTCCAAGGGCGGCAGGCGACCGGTAACGGAAAAGTCGATCCGAATGGCATATCGACCACCTACCGCTTCGAGTACGGGACCACGAGCGGCTATGGCAGCACCACCCAGAGCTGGAACGCCGGATCGGGCTGGGGAGCGGGCGAATTCAACGGGACGATCCCCAATCTACGGCCGGCTACCACGTATCACTATCGCATCGTCGCCACCAACTCCGCCGGCACCAGCCACGGTGCCGACCAAACGTTCACCACTCTCACCGCCGCGCCGATCGCGACGACGGGGCCCGTCACAGGGGTTGGCCCCCCCGGCGTGGCCACTTTGGACGGCACGGTGGAACCGGGGGGGCTCTCCACCAATTACCGGTTCGAATGGGGCAAAACCACTTCATACGGCAACAACTCGCCGGTCCCCGACAAAAGCGTGTCCGGATCGGCCGACATCGGAGTCAGCAGCGCGATCACCGGCCTGAAAGGGCTGACGACCTACCACTACCGGCTCTTCTCCTCGAACGGGAAAGGCACCAGTGCCGGTGCCGACCAAGCCTTCACCACGCCCGACTGGCGGCCCGTCGTCGGCGGAGAGAGCGCCACCCCGGTCGCACCGGGCAAAGTGACCCTCAAGGGCAAAGTCAACCCCACCGGCTTCGCCACCAGCTACCGCTTCGAGTGGGGAACCAAAACCGAATACGAAGAAGGCAAATACAACCACCTCGTCCCGATTCCAAACTCGAACATCGGCTCGGAAACCGGTGACGTGACGGTCGAACAGACGATCGAAGGCCTGACCCATCTAAGCGAATACCACTACCGGCTGGTGGCGGAAAATACCGAAGGGAAAACGACCGGCAAAGACCAGCCTTTCGTGGCCGATTTCCGCCCAATCGTGGCAACCAAAGCCGCTACGGGAATCGACCTCAGGAAAGCGACTTTGACGGCTGCCGTCAATCCGGTCGGCAGCGCGACCACCTACCAGCTCGAGTACGGCAGAACGACCGCCTACGGCAGCAAAGTCCCGCTGGCCGCCGAAGGCATTGGCTCTGGTTCGGTGGCCGTGGAGCTCGAAGAGGGGATCGAAGGGCTCAAGCCGAACGCGAGCTACCACTACCAGGTGGTCGCGACCAACGAATTCGGCACCAAGCTGGGTGCCGACTTCGAGTTCTCGACCCTGCCCGCCGAAATTTTCGGGACCAAAGGAACCGGCAGCGGCCAGTTCACAGTCCCTTCTGGCATGGTCCGCGACTCAGTCGGCAATGTTTGGATTGCCGATTCCGAAAACAATCGTATCCAGAGGTTCAACTCCAAAGGCGAATACCTGGGCCAGTTCGGCGCCAAAGGGTCCGGCAACGGTCAGCTAAACGCTCCGATGGGCTTGGCGATCGACGGGGTGGGAAACGTTTGGGTTGCGGACACCGGCAACAACCGCGTCCAGAAGTTCAACTCCAAAGGCGAATATCTTTCGAAATTCGGCTCCGAAGGCACCGGCAACGGTCAATTCAAACAACCGCACGGCGTCGCCATCGACCCTGAAGGCAGGCTCTGGGTGACCGACAGCGGCAATCATCGGGTTCAGCGATTCGACTCGTCGGGCAACTACCTGGAACAGTTCGGCTCCAAAGGCACGGCCAGTAACGAGTTCGACTTCCCCACCGGGATAGCGATAACGTCGTTCAAAAGCGTCTGGGTTGCTGACAGCAACAACAACCGGATCCGGTTGATAACGCTTTCGGCCGGCAAATACAAAATGTCGTGGTCGTTCGGCTCCAAAGGCTCGGGCGTCGGCCAACTCGAAAATCCGCGTGGCGTCGGGATCGACCTGGAAGGAAACATCTGGATCAGCGACCGCAACAACAACCGCATCCAGAAGTTCAATTCCCTGGGCACCTACCAGGAACAGGCTGGCTCCAAAGGCTCGGGCAACGGCGAGTTCGAGGCCCCCGCCGCGCTTGCTCCCGATTCGGAAGGCAACGTCTGGATCGCCGATGGCAACAACAACCGGATTCAGAGGTGGTTTGGACCGCCCCGCCAGCCCACCGTGAGCACTGAAGCCGCCACCGGGCCGGTCAAACAACAGTCGGCGACCCTGAATTCCACGGTCAACGCAAAAGGTGCAGTGACGACTTATCGGTTCGAATACGGCACCACCACCTCGTACGGCAATCAGGCCCCCGCCGTCCCCGCATCGATCGGCTCTGAAAGCAAAAACGTCAAAGTGAGCGAGGCGGTCGTCGGGCTGACGCCGGGGACGACGTACCACTTCCGGGTTGCCGCGACCAATGACGAGGGGACGGCCTACGGCGAAGACAAAACCTTCACCACCAAACCTGGGCCTTCGGCCTACTGGTGGCAGGAAGGCGAACCGCTCGAAGAATCGAAAACCATCGAATTTGCCGGCATGATCGGCTGGTACCTCCCCGGAGTGCTCTCATGGAGTTGCGAAGTCGACGGCGGTGCGACTCTGGAACCCGGCGGCGGCGGTGAGATGACCGAATTCGACCTGGCGAACTGCCTCGGCTTCTATGGTGGCACCTGGTGCGAAGGGGTGGGCACCGCCAGCACGACGCCCTGGCCCCTGCAGGCGATGGCCGAAGCCGGTGGCTGGGGCTACGAATACGAGGTTGTCGTCAACGAAATCCGCTTCGAAGTCGAGTGGGACGACTGGTGCCCCCAGCAGAACCCATGGATATCCGTGGGCGACTTCCTGATGACCCCGGACAACCCGGAAGAAATCTATGCCTTCTCCCTCCTGGTGCAGCCCAGCGCTGGCGGAGCGGCGCCGTATGGCGAACTGGAAGTGGCGCCGGCAGGAAGCTACGGCATGGAAGCCTTCTGATCGCGATGGGCCGTGTAGGGCTCGAACCTACGACCTTGAGATTAAGAGTCTCCTGCTCTACCAACTGAGCTAACGGCCCGGGACCGGCAAGTATAGGAAGAGAGAGGCGTGGCTAGGGCAGGGCCTGGCAGCCTTTGAAGAGGCTGCCGCTGATGACCGTCCCGTCGGCGAAGGTCGCGAGGCCGAGCGTCTGCAGGATTCCGTCGGAGCAGCGGGCGGAGATGTAGCTGCGTTCGGCGCCCCCGGCGCGGTAGCGGCGGCCAATCTTGGCGTCGATGTGGGTGAGGGCGCCGAAGCCGCCGGCGATCGGTGGAAGGTCGAAGGTCGAGCGGTAGCCGTAGACGCCCCGCCGCCGTTCGACCGGGATCGTGACGACGTAGGTCTCGGGCAGCGGGAAGATCGTCTGGGAGTGAGCGATGACCGTCCTGTTGCCGCTGAGGCCCGGGCCGTTGAAGAGCGAGAGCGGCGCCGTGACGTTGACCCTGAGCCCGGGAACGCCGATCGTCGCCTTCACGTGGCCGGTGCCGACCAGGGCGCCGGCGCAGCGGCTCCGCGCCTGTTGCGGGGTGGCGCCCGCAAGCTGCGCCGGCTGGCAGACCGGCAGCCCAGCGGTCGTCAATCTTCCGTCGCGGTCGAAGTCGAGCCGGATGCGCTGCAGCGCCGGCGGCGGCGACCCGTCGGTGGTCTTGATGTCGGCGTGTCCCTGGAAGCGGATCGGCGCGTACTCGCGTCGAGGGAGCATCCGGGGCGCAAATCCTCCGTCGGCCCGCAGGACCAATTTCCCGACCCGGACCGTTGCCCCGCCGGCCGAGGCCGCGACCGTAGCGAAGAGCACCGCGCAGGCGGCGAGCATTGCGGCAATCTTCAACGGTTCGACCCGTCCCATCTCTAGATCAAAACCCGGCGCCGTGCGAAGGTAGCGCCACGCCGCGCTCGCCTACTTCCGGACTTGGCACGGCCTGAACACCGTGCCCGAGACGAAACTGCCGTCCTTGAAGGCGAATTCGCCCCTGGCCTGGAGGCGGCCGTCGGCGCAGTGGGCGTTGGCGAAGCTCAGCGTCTCTCCCTTGTACTGCCATGTGCGGCCGATCTTCAACCGCCCGTAGATCGGCGAGCCGTAGTCGTTGGCGATTTTCGGGAAGTCGGCGACCGTTTTGAAGCCGTAGCGACCGTTGTTGATCCTCTGGATCTCGATCGGGACCACATAGGTCGTGGGGGCGGGGTAGTCGAGGTGGGCGTGCCCGAGGACCGAAGGGTTGCCGTGCATCTTCGGGCCGTTGAAGAGGGTCAGCGCCGAGGAGGCCTCGATCGGCCGCTGTTCGGGCAGCTCGACGACGGCCGTCCCGAAGCCGGTGCCGACGATCGCGTCGGGGCACTGTTTGCGCGCCCGCTCCGTCGTCGTCGCGATCAGCTTCGCTTCGGTGCATTTCTGCAGCCCGCGCGTCTCGACTTCGCCGTGCTTGTCGAATTCCAGCACCAGTTTCCGCAACGGCGAGGGCCGGCTGCCGTCGGTGGTCGTGAACTTCGCGTAGCCCTTCAGGTTGATCGGCGCGTTTTCGTGCTTGGGCAGCGCCGTCGGGGAGAAACCGCCGTCGGTGACGACGATGATCTTGCCGATCCGGAGTTCGAGTGCCTGCGCCGTCGCGACCGAGATCAGTGCGACCGCCGCGACCAAGATTGAAATTCTTAACACGACCTTCTGCAACGTAGCCCCCCCTCCGTAGGCCCGACCGCCAAACTACCACGCGTGGCTTTGAGGGGGAGCAGGGGAGATAGCCGTCGGGTGGCCGGTAGCGCAGAACGGCTGCCGATCGCTCTGCGCCACCCTCGCCGGGTCCTCGTCGTGGCCGCCGTCCTGCTCGCTCTGCTCGGTGTGATCGGGATCGGGCTTGAGGAGAAGCTGAGCCCCAGCTCGCTCAGCGTCCCCGGCACCCAATCGGAGCGCGCCAACGGAATGCTGCGCGAGCACTTCGGCGAAAGTGCGCCGTTCGTCGTCCTCCTCCGCGGGCCCGAGGCGGCGGTCGACCGCCAGGGCCCGGCGCTGATCCGCACCCTGCGCCGCGATCCCGCCGTGACCACGCTCTCGCCCTGGGACCGCGGCACGGTCCAGCGACTGCGGCCAGGGCCCCGCCGCGCCCTGATCCTGGTCGATTTCCACGTCGGCATCGACGAGGCGGTCAACGAGGTCGTTCCGGAGCTGGAACGGGCCCTCGAGGAGCAGATTCGCCCGCCGGTTCGCGCTACCCAAACCGGGTTCGCCACCCTCTCGCGGGCGATTCAGGACGAATCGATCGCAGCCACCGAGCGCGGCGAGCTGATCGCGCTGCCGATCCTGCTCGTCGTCCTCCTGCTCGTCTTTCGCTCGCCGATCGCCGCCGCAGTGCCGCTCGCCTTCGGCGCGGTCACCGTGATCGCTTCACGCGGCCTGCTCTCGATCATCACCGAGTGGTTCAGCATCGACGCCTTCGCGCTCACCGTCTGCACGATGATGGGGCTGGCACTGGGAGTCGATTACGCGCTGCTGATCGTCTCCCGCTTCCGCGAGGAGCTGGCGGGCGGGGCGGATCCGGTCGAGGCCGCCCGCGCGACGCGGAAGACCGCGGGGCGGACGACCGTCTTCGCCGGCAGCACCCTGATGCTCTCGATGCTGGTGGCGTTCTTCATCGTTCCCGGGTCGCTGCTCGGCTCGCTGGCGGCGACTCTGGCGCTCGTCGTGGCGCTCAGCGTCCTCGTCGCCGTCGTCACCGGCCCCGCGGTCCTCGTCCTGCTCGGCCCGAACATCGATCGCTGGCGGGTCGGTCCCGTGCCCGCGGACAGCGACTCACGCCTGATGGCGCTGGTCGGTGCCGCATTGCGCCGGCCGGCCCCGATCGCCGCCGCGATCGGGCTGATCGTGCTCCTCCTCGCCGCGCCGGCGCTGGCGCTGAAGACCGGCCCGCCCAGCCAGACGCAGCTCTCCCACGACGACCCGGCTCGGCAGGACTTCGAACTCATCTCCCGCTCGATCGGCCCCGGCTACGACGCGCCCTTCGTGATCGTCGCCGCCACCGACAAGGGAGCGATGACCGACCCGGCTCGTCTCGCCGCCCTCACCCGTTCCCAGCGGCGGATCGCCGCGTTGCCCGGCGTCCAGGCCGTGATCGGGCCGGCCCAGGTCTCGCGTGCCGTCACTCCGCTGCGCGAGAACGGCTCCCGTCTGCTCGCCGCCGGCACCGAGACCGGCCCGCTTGCCCAGCTGGGCCGGCTCGGCCGCAACCTCGGCCGCGCCGCGCTGGGGGTGAGCCAACTGCGCGAAGGGATCTCCAAAGCGACCTACGGCGCCGGGCTGATTGCTCAGGGGACCGACACGGCGGAGGAGGGCGCAGGGGCGATCGCCGCGGGCCTCGCCCAGGCGACGGCGGGCAGCGAGCGAGCGGTGGCGGCGCTGCGGACCTTTGCCTCGGGTACCCGCCGCCTCGCCGGTGCCCAGCACCGCGCCGCCTTCGCCTCGCTGCAGCTGAAGTTCGGCATCCAGAGCCTCCCCGCCAACCTGCGCCGCAACGCGCTGGTGCGCGCGCGCCGGCTGCAGAAATCGCTCAACCAGGACTCCCATGTGAAGCTGCCGCAGCTGATCGGCCCCGCCCAGGCCGCCAACGATCAGCTCGGTGCCGCGCTGGTCCAGCTCGAAGGGATGACCGTCGGCAAAACCGACCCCAACTACGCCGCCGCACTGGAGGCGGTCCGCAGCGCCCGCGCGGCCGTCAGCGGCACCGATCCGGTCAGCGGCCAGCCCTACGCGCCCGAATACAGCGGGCTGCCTGCGGAGCTGGCCGCGCTGCAGGCTCGCCTGCTCGAAGACGCCGAGGAAGCGGAGCAGGTCACCGCCTGGCTGGTCTCGGGAGTGATCCTTCTCAAGCGGCTGGATTCGGGGGCGACCAGGCTCAGCGACGGGCTCCGCCGGCTCGAGACCGCCGGCGGCAAACTGGCCCGCGGCTCGGCACGCCTTGCCGGCGCCGCCGCCACTCTCGACGACGGCCTCACCCGCCTTGGCACCGGCGCGACCGCGCTGGCAACCGGCATCTCAAGGCTCGGTGACGGTGCCTCGGCGTTGGAGGAGAACCTGGCACTGGGCTTCACCCGCTCCTACCCGCTCGAGTCGGGCCTGCGCCGCGCGACCGTGCAGATCCTCTCCAGCGACGCCCGGTTGGACAACCAGACGCGCCGCCTGCGGCGGGCGTCGCCGGGGATCTTCGACTCCGGCTATTTCGTTCTCTCCGCCCTCGACGGCGCCCGGCCCCCGCTGCGCGACCGCGCTGCGACCGCCGTCGACCTGAACGGCGGCCAGGCGGCGACGATGCTGGTCATCTCTCGCTACACGTTCAACACCCCCGGCTCGATCGCTCTCAACAAGCGCCTCGAGGGCGAGGCCGACGATCTCGCTCGCGAAGCGGGCGTGGCCACCGGGGTCGCGGGCGGCGCGTCGACGCTCAACGACTACAGCACCACCACCCGGGCGCGGATCCCCTTGGTGGTCGCCGCGATCACGCTCGCCACCTTCCTCGTCCTCGTCCTCGTCCTCCGTGCTCTGCCGCTCGCCGCGATCGCGGTCGGGCTCAACCTTGCAACCGTCGCCGTTGCCTTCGGCGTGCTCACGCTGCTCTTCAACCTGCCCGAGGGCTGGCCCCTGGGAGGCCACGAGTACGTCGACGCGGTCGGAGCGACCGCGATCTTCGGGGTCGTCTTCGGCCTCTCGATCGACTACGCGGTGTTCCTGCTCGTGCGCATGCGCGAGCACTACGACGCCGGTCACCCCCACGCCGAGGCGATCGAGTTCGGCCTGGCGAAGACGGCGAGGGTGATCACCGGCGCGGCAGCGATCATGATGGCCGTCTTCGTCGCCTTCGCCGGGGCGCCGATCGCCACCGTCAGCCAGCTCGGTATAGGCCTCACCGTGGCGGTGCTGCTCGACGCCACCGTGGTTCGCATCGTCCTGCTGCCGGCGCTGATGCTGCTGCTCGGCGAGCGGGTCTGGTGGCTGCCCCGTTCGCTTGACCGGGCGCTGCCACGCCTCAACGTCTGACCCAGTGCGTTGACTTCGAGTTAAGCAAAAAGAGCCCTCACGCCTGCCCGCTGGCCGCTCGGATACGATTCGGCGCGCTGTTCCTCTGAATTCGGAGGCGGGGGGACCGCAAGCGACGACTCGTGGCTGCCAAACCGTCAGGCGAGGAGAAAAGCCCGTCCCCTGGCCGGGGGGTCACCCCTGCCCGCATCGCCGCGCTGGCCGCCCTTGCGATCGTCGTGATCGCCCTCGCGGTCGTCCTCCTCGGCGGCAACGGCCACAAGTACAACCTCGTCTTCCAGAACGCGGCACAGCTCGTTCCCGACAACCAGGTCTTGATCGGCGGACAGCCGGTCGGCTCGGTCGAGAACATCGAGTTGACCGAGGACAACCTGGCCAAGGTCGAAGTCACCGTCGACCAGCAGCTCCACGAGGGCTCGACGGCGATCGTCCGCGCCACCTCGCTCGCCGGCGTCGCCAACCACTACGTCTCGATCAGCCCCGGGCCGAACAGCAACCCACCGCTGGACGACGGCGCCGAGCTCGGCATCGACTCGACCACGACGCCGATCGACCTCGATCAGCTCATCAACACCTTCCCGCGCTCGGTGCGGCGCAGCCTCGGCCAGTTCATCCGCGGCAACGCCGCCCAGTTCGCCGGCCGCGGCCGCGAGGCCAACGAGACCTTCAAGTACTTCGCCCCGGCGCTCAACCGGACCAGCGCCTTCGTCGGCGAACTGAACGCCGACCAGCGCCTCTTCGAGCGCTTCGTCGTCAGCTCCAGCAAACTCGCCACGGCGATCGCCGAGCGCGGCGAGAACCTCTCCGGCGCAATCTCCAACGCCAGCACCGCCTTCGGCGCCATCGCCAGCCAGAACGAATCGTTCAGCGAGACCCTGCGCCTGCTGCCCCCCGTGTTCCGGCAGAGCAACACGACCTTCGTCAACCTCCGCGCCGCGCTCGACGATCTCGATCCGCTGATCGAAACCTCGAAGCCGGCGACCAAGGACCTGGCCCCCTTCCTGCAGGACCTGCGCCCCTTCCTCTCCAAAGCCGTGCCGGTCTTCAGGAACCTCCGGCTCACCATGCGCCGGCCCGGCCCGGCCAACGACACCAACGAGTTGCTCGCCGCCCTGCCTGGCGTGCAGCAGCGCGCCTCGCGGGCGTTCCCGCACTCCGAGCAGGCGATCCAGGACTTCCTGCCGAACCTGCGCTTCGCCCGCGCCTACACCCCCGACATCTTCAACGGCTTCGGCAAGCTGGGGCAGCTCGCGGGCTACTACGACGGCAACGGCCACTACGCCCGCGCCCAGCTCGCGGTCAACCCCTTCCGCTACGACAGCGGCAGCGGTGAGCTGGAAGCGATCCCGCCGAGCCAGCAGTTCAACGCCTACGGTTCCTCTGCGGCGGTCAGGCGGCCCTGTCCGGGCGCCGGCACCCAGCCTGCCCCCGACGGCTCCAGCCCGTTCACCGACCCGCCCTTCGCCGGTGCCGGTGTGACCTCTTCCGAATGCGACCCGGCGGACGCGCCTCCCGGCCCATGAAAAAACTGATCCTGGCAATAGTGGCGGTGGCGATCGTGGTGGCGATCGCCCTCCTGACGGTGGGTCGGGACGACGACGACGCCTACCTGGTCCGCGCGATCTTCGACAACAGCTCCTTCCTGGTCTCCGGCGAGGAAGTGCGTGTGGCCGGGGCCACCGTGGGGGAGATCGAGGCGGTCGACGTGACGATGCCGGGCGAGGTCGACAGCTACGAGGACGGCAAGCCGCAGGCGATCCCCGGCAAGGCCGTGATGGTGATGAAGATCGAAGATGAGGGCTTCCAGGACTTTCGCCGCGACGCCAGCTGCACGATCCGCCCCCAGTCGCTGATCGGCGAGAAGTTCATCGACTGCCGGCCGACCCTTCCCCGAGCTCCCGGCTCCGAGCCGCCACCCCCGCTGCGGGAGATCCCCGACGGCGAACCAGGGGCGGGCCAGCTGCTGCTGCCGCTGGAGAACAACAGCTCCACCGTCGATCCCGACCTGATCAACAACATCAACCGCCTGCCCTACGCGCAGCGCTTCCGCCTGATCTTCAACGAACTCGGCGTCGGCCTGGCGAGTCGCGGCGAAGACATCGAGGAGGCGGTGAGGCGGGCCAACCCGGTCCTGCGCGACACCACGCGGCTGCTCGGCATCCTCTCCGGCCAGCGCGACCGGCTGGCCCAGCTCTCCGCCGACTCCGAGCAGATCCTCGCCGCGCTCTCGCGCGAGCGCCAGAGCGTCGCCGGCTTCTTCTCCAACGCGGGCGCCGCGGCGGAAGCGAGCGCCGAACGGGGCGAGGCGCTGGAAGCGTCCTTCAGCAAACTGCCTGAATTCCTGCGCGAGTTCCGTGAGACGATCCGCGGCCTGGAAGGCTTCTCCGACGCCGCGGCCCCGGTCTTCACCGACCTCGACCGGGCGACGCCGGCGCTGACCCGGGCGACCCAGGCTCTGGCGCCCTTCTCGGCCGCCTCCACCGTCGCGCTGAAGTCGCTCGGCGCCACCGGCGAAGTCGCAGGGCCGACCCTTCGTGCAGCCGACCCGGTCGTCGTCAAGACCCGCGACCTGGCGCAGAGCGGCGCCAGCCCGACCACGAACCTCGCCAAGTTCCTGGTCAGCACGCAGAAAACCGGCGGCTGGAACGGGCTGGTCGACTTGATCTACAACAGCAACGCGGCGCTCAACGAATTCGACCAGTACGGCCACTTCGGCCGGGCGCTGGTCACGCTCACCAACTGCCTCGACTACAGCACCTCCCAGCAGAGCGGTTGCGTCGCCGCCTTCAACGGCCCCAGTGCAGTCACCTCCTCCGCTTTCGACGCCGCCGCGATGTACCGACAGATCCAGGAAGAACTGGCCGAACGGGGTGGCGAAGCGACCGACTCCGGCGCGATCGCGGCACCGGACCTGCTCGGCGACGGCGCGTCCGCCGAGCCGGCCCCGAGGTCGCAGGCTCCCGTTCCCAACCTCGGCGAAAGCCGTGAACTCGGCGCCTCGGCGCTGCCCTCGCGGCCGCAGCGCGCCCTCCTCGACTACCTCCTCGGCCCATGAAAAACCGCAGCGGAATACAGGGAGTCGCGAGCAGCCCGGTGATCGTCGGGGCGGTCACGGTGCTGGTCGTGATCGTCGCCGTCTTCCTCGCCTACAACGCCAACAACGGCCTCCCCTTCGTCTCCACCTACGACCTCACCGTCCGCGTCCCCAACGCCAACGCGATCGTCAAAGGCAACGAGGTGCGGATCGGCGGCGCCCGGGTTGGCATCGTCCGCTCGGTGACGCCGGTGCAGCTCGAGGACGGCAAGGTCGTCGCCGAGCTCGACCTCCGCCTCGACAAGAGCGCCGAACCGATTCCGGTCAACTCGACCGTGATCATCCGGCCCAAATCGCCGCTCGGACTCAAGTACCTGCAGATCGTCCCCGGCAGTTCCGGCGAAGGCTTTGCGGCCGGCGACACGATCCCGCTTGCCGCGGCTCGCCCCGAACCGGTCGACATCGACCAGTTCTTCAACATGTTCGACGAGCCGACCCGCAAATCGATCAAGCGCAACCTGACCGGCTTCGGCAGCGCCTTCGCCGGCCGCGGCCCGCAGCTGAACAGCGCCTTCGGAGCACTGCGAGGCCTCGCCGAAAACAGCGAGTCGCCGCTGCGCGCGATCGTTGCTCCCAGCACCAACTTCGGCGGCTTCTGGCGGGCGCTGGAGGACCTCTCCGCCACCGTCGTCCCGGTCGCGGAGACCCAGGCCAGCATGTTCGTCGCGCTCGACCGCACCTTCGCCGCCTTCGCCCGCGTCTCGCGGCCGTTCATCCAGGAAACGATCGTCAAAGGCCCGCCGTTCCTCGACGCCGCGGTCGAAGACCTGCCGGCGATCAGGCCTTTCTTCCACAGCTCGGAGCGCTTCTTCACCGCCCTGCAGCCCGGCGCCCGTGCCCTGGCCAGGACCTCGCCGACGATCGAAGAGGCGCTGGTCGCCGGCATCCCGGTCCTCAACGCCTCGCCCACCTTCAACGCCCAGCTGCCGCCGACCGCCGAGGCGCTTCTCGACTTCCAGGAAGCGCCGGGTGTCTTCAACGGCCTCGACCTCCTGATCGACACCAACGAAGTGCTCGATCCGGCGATCCGCTTCATCGCGCCCGCCCAGACCGTCTGCAACTACCTCACCCTCGCCTTCAAGAACTTCGCCAGCGTGGGCAGTGAGGGCAACGGCAACGGCAACTGGCTCAACGTGATCAGCTTCGAGGCGCCCGACGGGCCCAATGCCGAGTCCCAGCCTGCCTCGGCTCCCGCCAACGGACCGCAGCTCAAGAACCACCTCCACTTCAACCCCTACCCGAGCACCGCCGCGCCGGGTCAGGATCGCGGTTGCGAAGCGGGCAACGAGCGCTACACCCCGGGTAAAACCGTGATCGGCAGGGCGCCGGAAGTGTGGGGGACCACCACCAAAAGCGAAGAAGGCGAAGGCTGATGGGCCGCCTGCCAGAGCGCGACACCCGGCAGGACGGGAAGAAGGGCCGCTTCGGGTGGCGGCCCAGCAATGCGACGATCGCCGTGATCTTCATCCTCATCTTCACCGTCGGCCCCTACCTGGCCTTCACCAAACACGTGCCCTTCACCGGCTACGGCTACGAGCTGAAGGCGACCTTCGCCAACTCGGCCAACATCTCCGTCAACTCGCCGGTGCGGATCGCCGGCGTCGACGTCGGCAAAGTGATCGACGCGAGCAGTGACGGCAACACCTCCACCGTCACCTTCATCGTGGAAGGCAAGGGACGACCGATCCACTCCGACGCCTACGCCCAGATCCGCCCGCGGATCTTCCTCGAGGGCAACTTCTTCATCGATCTCGACCCCGGCAGCCCGAGCGCATCGGAGATGGACAGCGGCGACACGATCCCGGTCAGCCGCACCTCGATCTCGGTCCAGCTCGACGAGGTGCTGACGGCGCTGCAGGCGCCGGTGCGCGCCGATCTCAGCCGCCTGCTCGGGGGCTTCGGCGAAGCGCTCACCCACAAGCCGACAGCGGCCGAAGACGCAACCCAGCTCCCCGAGGTGAAAGGCAAGACCGGTGCCGAAGGCATCAACGGCGCCTTCCTCTACGGCGGACCGGCCGGCCGCTACAGCGCCCAGGTCACCAACGCCCTGATCGGAACCGATTCCGGCGACCTCGCACGCCTCGTCGCCGGCGCGGGCCGCGCCTTCGGCGCCTTCGCCAACGACGAGCAGGACCTGCAGGGCCTGATCGTCAACTTCGAGACCTTCACGGGCGCCCTTGCCGCCCAGTCGGCGAACCTGGCGACCACGGTGCGCCGCTTCGCGCCGTCGCTGCGCACCGCCCGCACTTCCCTGGTCAGCCTCAACCGGGCGTTGCCGCCGCTGCGCGCCTGGGCTATCGAGATGCAGCCGTCCGTCGCCGAGCTGCCCGGCCTGATCGCCGCCTCGAAACCGTGGCTCGCCCAGGCTCGCCCGCTGCTCTCCGGCAGAGAGCTGGGCGGCACCGCGAAGCTGCTGAGCGAAGCGACCCCGGGCCTCGCCGGGGCCGCGGTGGCCGGCAAGACCAACACGATCCCGCAGATCAACCGGATCAGCCTCTGCACCACTCAGGTCCTCGTCCCGACCAACGACCAGACGATCGAAGACCGCTTCAGCACGGGCGGTCCTAGCTATCGCGAGTTCTTCTACGTCCTCGCCAACCTCTCCGGCTGGGGCCAGAACTTCGACGGCAACGGCTACTACGCTCGGGTGCAGCCGGGCGGCGGCGGCCAGCTCGTCACCCAGCAGAACCCGCTCGGCAACCTCTCCACCGACAAAGC
>Ga0190265_10001075_pt1 | contig 17812 bp, 14 predicted proteins | sample Popmic124T_FD_133135 | JGI IMG/M metagenome (GOLD analysis project Ga0190265, IMG submission 133135) | Populus adjacent soil microbial communities from riparian zone of Indian Creek, Utah, USA - 124 T | ecosystem: Environmental > Terrestrial > Soil > Riparian zone | place: USA: Utah | collected...
CTTGATTGCCGAGGTCGACATGACCGAAGAGCCGGCGTGGGGCATTCGCCCTGGTGAAAGGGGCATCAATGGTCTGGCCAAACTGGAGGACGGCAAGCGCGTGAAGGCGGTGTTGAACGAGCCGCAAGTCAGGCAAGGCGGCGAGCCGACCCTGGACGACCTTCGCGCGGCGCTCATCGCCGTCTACGGGACCCACTTCGGTGTTCACAACGTCACGTATCTCTCGAGGTTCACCGATGCAGCTCGGCAGGCGGCGTCCTACCGAGCGAGACGCGTGCTCTTGGCTGGCGACGCGGCGCACGTGCATTCCCCCGCCGGCGGACAAGGACTCAACACCGGTGTTCAAGATGCCGTGAACTTGGGATGGAAGCTGGCCCAAGTGGTCAAGGGCACGTCGCCGGAGAGCTTGCTCGATACCTACCAAGCCGAGCGGCACCCGGTCGGTGCACGCGTGCTCAAGCTCACCATGGCGCAAACGGCGCTCATGCGCGGCGACGAACGGACGAAGGCCTCGCACGAAACCGTGTCCGAGCTGCTGAAGATGGACGAACCTCGCAAGCGCTACGCCGCGATGATGTCTGGGCTCGACATTCGCTACGACCTCGGCACGGGACACCCGCTGCTCGGGCGCCGCATGCCCGATCTCGACTTGGTCAACGAAAGCGGCACGCGGCGGGTGTTCACCTTGCTGCACGATGCAAGGCCGGTACTGCTCGATCTCGGTAAGCCCAGCGCCCTCGACATCGCTCCATGGGCCGATCGGGTGAAGCGGGTCGACGCTCGATACGCTGGTGCGTGGGAGGTCCCGGTGCTCGGCGCGGTCGCTGCTCCCATTGCCGTTTTGATTCGGCCCGACGGATACGTCGCGTGGGTCGGCGACGGCACGGACCAGGGCCTTCGTGACGCCCTGACCACGTGGTTCGGGCCGCCCACTCCGCCGTAGGGCTCTACGGCACAGCGCTGGCTCACCCCAAGCGACTTTCTTTCACGCAACTGACGGCGAGCCCCGTTCGAACGGGGTTTCACCTGCCACCGTTTTGCGCCTGCGGGGCGCAAAGGCGCGGGTGAGATCCCCGATGAAAAAGCTCTTGCATTCGTCGTCCCCCATCGCCCTTGCGTCTCGCTACACGCTCGGTTTCGCGGTGCTCCTCGCGCCGTTCGCCCAAGCGTGTAGCGACGACCTCACCTGCTCCGCGACGGCAACGTGTCGTCCGACGCGCGCGGACGGCGAAGCGGGCACCGAGTTCGACGCGATGTCCGATTCGCTTCGATCGCTCGACGCCATGCCCGATGCCGATGGTGAGGCCACAGCGTCGCCCGGGGACGGCGGTTCCCTGCCGCGCGACGGGGCGTCCAACGATGCGCGCCGCGACCACAGTGACGACGATGCCGCGCCCGACGCGTCGTTCTCCGACGCCAACGGCAACGATGCCGACTCCCCTGCGAGCGACTCTCGCCCTGCCGCCGACGGGCGCGTGTCGGATGCGGCCCTGGGGGCCGTCGACGCCCCCGTGGATGCACCGAGCGACGCCCCGTCCGACGTTCCCATTTGCGATGCAACGTGGGATAGGTCGCCGTTCGACGATGCGTGTCTCATCGACGAGCGGTACGGCGTGTTCGTTTCTCCCACGGGAAACGACGCGACGGGGAACGGGACCCGCGCCTTCCCCTTTCAGACCATTCTGCGCGGAATGAAGAGCGCACAAGGTGCTACCTCGCGCGTCTTCGTTTGCGACAATGGTTCGGGCTACGCCGAAACCATCGTCGCTGAGCCGGCGAGCGACGAACTCGCGCTCTACGGCGGATTCGACTGTGTGAAATGGGCCCCCTCGCCGTACGCGCGATCGCACGTGATGCCGACCACGGGCCCTGCGATGCGCGTGAGCCGCTTGACGACAGGGTTCATCGCCGAAAACTTCGACCTACGCTCGGTAGACGCGGCCCCTTACGCGAGTAGCATCGCCGTGACGATCGACAATTCGGTCGGCGTCGTCTTTCGCCGAAGTTGCATGACGGCGGGAAAAGGCGGAGCAGGCAAAGGCGGCGGCAGCGGTGCAGTCGGTGAAGACGCGAGCCCGCCCACCCTCAGCCAACACGGCAAGGCTCCGTTTTGCGATCCGAACGTCACGAGTCAGCCGGGCGCCCTGACGGTGCTCAGCATGTGCGGCGCGAGAGGGGGCACCGGCGGGAGCGGTACGCTCAGCGCGAATCCGGCGCGGAGCAACGCTGGGACGAGCGGGCAGCCGATGCGTGGTGTCTCTCCCGCCGACCAACGCAACGAAGGCACGACGTGCAGCCATGATCCCGTGACGGGCGGCGCGGCCAACGGGAGCGCCGGTGCCCACGGGATGCCCGGTGTCCCGGGCGCGCGCAAACCGCCCGGTGGAGGTTATACGGCCGACGGATACGCCGGCTACGTGGGGGTCGATGGAACGGACGGTCACCCGGGACAAGGTGGTGGCGGCGGCGTCGGGTGTCCTGCGAGCATCGGGTGCGTCGGCCCGTCGGGCGGCGCCGGTGGCGCCGGTGGTTGCGGGGGAGAGCGCGGTGCAGGGGGCGGCGCGGGTGGCGCCTCGATCGCCGTTTACAGTTGGCGAAGCGCGGTCAGTCTCGATCGATGCGAAGTGAGCTCGAGCGACGGAGGCGCCGGCGGCAAAGGGGGAGACGGCGGTGCCGGCGGCAAAGGGAGCGCCGGAGGAAATGGGAACGTGGGCTACGACGGTTCTTCCCCGTCGGGATCCGGCGGGCAGGGCGGAACGGGCGGCTCGGGGGCGGCGGGATCGGGCGGCAACGGCGGACCCTCGTATGGAATCTTCTTTTCCGGAGAGCGCCCAGTGACGACGAGCACGGCGATCGCGCACGCTCTCGGCGGATCCGCGGGCGCCGGAGGCGTCACGCCGGCGAGCCCGATCACAGCGAGCAGCCGCGCCGCCGACGGCTTTCCGGGCGACGCGAATTACGAGGGGAAGTATCCGTGAGCCGATAATGGCCTTCGCCGTCACCTTCGGGGGCGCACCTCGTCTATTCGAGCGACCTCGATGACCTGCAGAACCTTTCCCGGTACTTCCGCGAAGTGCGCTTACTCAGCGTGTGACACCGAAAAGGCATTGGACCTCCGACCGCTCGATTCCGCGGAAAGATGGTTGCGCGGGGCGATTCGACTGTTGGACACGCGACATGTGTGAGGAGTTTCTCGCCGATTTGGTCGCATGACTCCGCAAGTCGGCGGGCCAGGCGCGGCCACGGGCGGGCAATACCGCGTTCTCGGTGTCCCGTTTCCGTTTTGCGCCCTCCACCTCGGCGATTATGCTTTCTGCGGAAAAGGCGAACGAGATTTGCAATTTACTACGATCAACTTTGCGTACTTCTTCGTCCTGACGACGACTGTCAGCTGGTCACTGCGTCGCTATCACACCTATCAGAAAGTCTTCCTTCTCCTCGCCAGCTACTACTTCTACGCGCGATGGGATCTTAAGCTTTCGACGCTCCTCGCCGGCGCATCACTGTTCGACTGGGCCATGAGTCGGGCACTCGGCAGAGTGACGCATCCCGGGCACCGAAGGGCACTGCTCGTAGCGGCGGTGGGCGCCAACGTCGCGTTGCTCGGCGTTTTCAAGCTTTACGATTTTTTCCGCGCGTCGGTGGCGAGTTTCGGCGACTTCATGGGCTTGTCCGCTCATCTTCCGGTGCTGGAGATCATTCTTCCCATCGGAATCTCGTTCTACACGTTCCAGGGCATCGCCTACCTAGTGGACGTGTACCGGCACGAGGCATTCGAGGCGCGCTCGTTGCTCGATTTCCTGCTGTTCATGGCGTTCTTTCCGCAGCTTCTCGCGGGGCCGATCTGTCGTTCGCACGAGCTTTTGCCGCAATTCTCGGCGCCGGCCCCGGCGGCGATATTCGAGCCTTCGCGCGCAGTCGTGCTCATCGCCAGCGGTGTTTTCAAAAAAATGGTGCTAGCGACGGTCCTCGCGACCCGTCTGGTCGACGACGCGTTCCAGATGCCCATCAACTACGGCTCTCTCGAGCTCTGGATAGCTACGTACGCCTACACGGCACTGGTGTATTTCGACTTCAGCGGGTACACCGACCTCGCACGAGGCCTCGCTCTTCTCTTGGGGTTCAGAATTCCAGAAAATTTCGATTACCCCTACCGATCGACCAACATCGGCGACTTCTGGAAACGCTGGCACATCACCTTCTCCACGTGGTTGCGTGACTATGTTTATTTCCCGCTCGGTGGATCGCGGGTCGCCAGCTGGCGAACGTACTTCAATCTCGTCTTGACGTTCCTGCTGTGCGGCCTTTGGCATGGGTCGAAGTGGACTTTCCTCATCTGGGGTTTGGCGCATGGCGTCGCCCTGGCGGCATACAAGATGTCGCTCGACATTCGGCGAGCGCGAGGAGTGGACGCGGATGCGTCCCCGTCGGCATTTCGGAGTGTTGCCGGTTGGTTCGCGACGATCCATTTTTGCGCATTGGCACGCATCTTCTTCAAATCGAGCGACTTGGAGACTGCTGGGGAATTCTTCACCGGCTTGGTGAGCAGCCCGACATGGCGGCACGGGTTCGACATGACGGTGGTCTTGGCGACCATCATGTGCTTCGGAATGAACTTCGTGGGCCGCGCGTTCTTCGAGCTTCTCGTCCGTTGGCATGCCCGCCTCCCGGTCCCGGTCCGCCCGCTCGCCTGGGTCGGCGTCGGCGCGGCGCTGCTTGCCATCAAGACGCGCGAAGTGGCCCCTTACATCTATTTCGGGTTTTGAGGCGGCATGAAGCGGGTCCCGATTGTGGAGGGCACGACGCTTGAGCTGACGAGCTCCCGCTCGGTGGTGGCGGCCCTTTGGGCCACGGCCGTATTCCTCTCATTGCTTTTCGCGCCGGAGGTCAGCACGTGGATCGTTCACGACACCTGGCTTTCCAACCAGCCGTGGGCCGTCGCGGCAGCGCGCGCGCTCGACACGGCCTCCGAAGCCACACGGATTCGTAGCGTGCATGACGGGATTGTCAAAATCGCGGCGAGAGCGGGCGCCAGCGGCAACGCGCCGGCGCCCGCTCTGGTAGCGGAGCTCCGTACCGTTCCCGCCTCCGCCAGCGCCGGCGTCGCTGCGCCGCAGGCGCCGAATCGCAAGGCGCACCAGCTTCTGACGGACGAACGTCCCGTGCGCCGCATCCTCTTGGTCGGGGAATCGTCGATTCAGTTCTATCTCGGGTCGGAGCTCGAGCGGTTGCTCCGCTCGTCCTACCGCGACGTCGTCGTCAAGCGTTTCGGCAAACTGGCCACGAGCCTCGTGCGAAACGACGTTCTCGACTGGCGCGCCAAAACGACGGCGCTCGTCGACGAATTTCGCCCCGATGTCGTGATCGCCAATTTCGGCGGCAATGACGCGCAGAACATCGTCACCGAGAAGGGGGACATCGTAAAATTCGGTACGGCGCTCTGGGATCGCGAGTTCGCGGAGCGCGTCTCCGGTCTAGCGAGAGTCGTCAAGGAACGCGGAGCGCGTCTCGTCATGATCGGCATGCCCGCCATGCGCGATCGCTCGTTCTCGAGACGGATGAAGCGAGTCAACGGGATCGTGCGCGAGCAGATGGAACGCCTCGGCGAGACCTATTTGTCTTCCTGGGAGCTCACGGCCGACGCCGAGGGCGAGTACCGCAAGGCGGTGACCATCGACGGCACGACCGGCTTGATGCGGCTCTCCGACGGCAAACATTATTCGAAGCTCGGTGCGCGTGTCGTGGCCGAGCACGCGATCGAGCGACTTGAGCGCCGGTTTTTGATCTGGCCGAGCGATCCCGCGTTGTCGCTGACGGTCTCCCGCGAGATGGATTCGGCAGCCCTGAACCAGCGCGCTTCTTACATCGCTTATGTGCCGCAAGAAACAGCGCAAGGGCGCGTGCGCGTCCCGGTGCTCTTCCTGCTTCATGGCAGCGGGGGAAGCTTTCAGGATTGGCCGGACCACGCTCACCGCAACCTGCAACGATTGTCCTCATCGCACAGTCTCATCATCGTGGCCCCCGAGGGTGGCGCGGATGGGTGGTACCTCGACAGCCCGCTCGTACCAGGCAGCCAGTACGAATCGCATCTCATCAAAGAGGTCGTTCCCGACGTCGATCGGCGGCTTCCGTCGAACCGCGTGCGCGGCATCGGCGGGCTCTCGGCCGGAGGCAACGGCGCGATCGCGCTTGCCCTCAAGCATCCGGGCATCTTTCGCAGTGCAAGCTCAATGAGTGGGACGGTCGATCTTTCGCAAGCTGCGGACCGCCCTGCGCTCATCGAGCGCCTCGGACCGTACCCTGGGAAACGCCAGCTCTGGCAGGGCAACTCCGCACGCCACCTCCTCGCTCGGCGACCGGACGTAGCACGTCGCATCCCGATGCTGATCACCGTCGGATCTTCGGACCGGTGGGCGCCTGCCAATCGCGCGCTCACGGCGGAGCTAACGGACCTCGGGGTCGAACACGTCTTCGAAGAGACGCAGGGCGAGCATGACTGGTCCTACTGGACGGAGCAGGTCGCGAAGCATGTCGCATGGCACGCCAAAACGCTCGCTTCCGACCGCTCCGCTCCGCGCGCAGTGAAGTAGAATGGCGCGCACGACGAGCCGGCTACGTGCGAATGAGCTCGATGACGCGGTTCGCGACGCGCGTCCACACGCGAACGGCGCCCTCGCGCGTCATGTGCACGCCGTCCGGCGCTCGCAGAGCATTCGCGTTCGACTTGAGCACCTCTGCGTCGCCGCCGGTGGCGACGAACTTGCCGCAGGTCGATGATTTTGCGGCGCTCTGCTGAAGCTCTCGAATGCGATCGAGCCGCCGCTGCATGCGGGTGCTCACCACGTCGGCCGGGGGAAGGAAAATCACCTTGCGCGCTCCCCGACCGCAGATTGCTTCGACCAAATCCTTGGCGCGCTTTTCGTACAGCTCGGACCAGCCGTCGTCGTCCCATTTGACGAAGGCTTCACCTGTGTTGCCCCGTTCCTCGGGGCGGAGCCAGAGGTGCTGAGCATCGTTGCCGCCGACGTACAGAAGCACAGCATCGGCATCCCGTGGAATGGGGAGACTCGCAACCTTGGCCGAAAGATCAATGAAATCGGGACGAGAGAGCCCAGCCGCGGCATACCCTTTGCGCAGCACATCGTACCCATGACGACGCAGCTGGCTGGCGATTAGATGACCAAAGGAATCGTTCACGGAGGAGGATCCCAAAAGCACCACGTTGCCGTTGAACGCGGGTAAAGGGGCTACATCGGCGACGTCCGCGACCGAAACCTGCGGCATCGACGCAAGCAGGATGGGCGCCAGTAGTTTCCAGTTCCGCCTGGCAACTCCCTTCGGCATGCACCCTAAGATAGCACTGTGGTCGCCGAACCCAAAGGCATCGAACGCGCGGACGGCGCACCCGACGCCAGGCCATCCGACGCGATTACAAATCCCAATGGGGCTTGGCGAGCTCCTCTTCGACGATGGGCGAAATGAGGCGCGTCCATAGCTGATAGCCGAGGTTGTTCATGTGAAGACCATCTTCTCGGAAAAGCTCCTGGCGAGGATTTCCCTCGCGGTCGAGCATGTGGTTCGCCACGTCGACGTAGCGAAGGCGCTCGTCGGAAGTGCAAAAGAGCTCGATCAAGACATTGGCTTCGCGCATGCGGGTCCAGATGGCACGGCGGATGGGGCTCGGCTTAATCGAGATGAAAACGATTTTGGTTTCGGTCAATTCCTCGTGCACGCGCTGCACGAAATTCTGAAACTCCGTCAGGACGTTCTCCGGACGAGCACCGGACGAGATGTCATTCTCCCCCGCATAAAAGATGATGAGTTTGGGCCGGTAGGGGAACACAGTCTTGTCGACGTAGAGCCGTGCGTCCGCGAGGTGCGAGCCGCTGATGCCGCGGTTCACCGCGAGAAGAGCCGGGAAAAAATCGCGTGTCGGCCAGAATCGGACGCTCGAGCTACCCAGAAAGACGACGCCGCCCTTGATCGGCTCGGCCTTCTTATCTTCAACCGCGAAAACGCGCAGGCCTTGTTCCCAAAAACCGTCGCGCGGCCCGGCCTCCGCCATCGTGGATGCGAGAGCGAACAGCGCAACGACAAACGCCATCCATTTCCGGAGGGGTACCGTGTACAGGCGTCGAGGCGCGGGTCGCTCAATCTTCATACGAGTCGCTCATGCCGAGCCCCGTCGAGAGCGCCATCCGAAACGCAAACGGAGCTAAAAGGAGCTACCTATCGGCGATTTCAAGCAAACATTCTTCCAGACGCCGCGGCTACGGTCAAGATGACGGTCGCCAAGCGGTTCGTCGACATGAAAGCGCACCTGCGGGTCGGCTTGGCCATCGCGGTCATCCTTGCGACCACGGGGCGCACGCGCACCACGTCGAGCAGCCGAGTCACACCGGCTCGAGGATCGCGACGCGCGGTGCAGTAGCTCGTTCATCGTCGAGCGCGCGACCGGAATGCCCTGACGCTCGAAGCCTTCTCGAGCCGGCAGATCGGCGTGTGGTCGGCGCACTTGCGGACGGCCAGGTGAGCCAGGAACGACGCGCCGTACTGGCCCTTCTCGACGACCTTCGGCGCGCCCATCTCCGCCGCGGCCCCGACGCCGAGCGTCTTCTTCCACCAGTGCAGCCGCTGGGGCACCAACCCCCCGCTGCGCGCGTAACCCTCGAGCGTCTGCCCGCTCTTCTTCCACGCCTCGAGAAGCCTCCTCGATCGTGGGTGCAATCGTCGGCGTATCGAAAGTCCAACGTCTTTGCGCGGAGCGAGGCGCGCCGCCCCCTCGCGATTGGGCGGCGATGCCGACGTGATCGAAAGTGTGCGCTCGGTGACCTAGTGTGTCGCGCGAGATTCCCGAGACACTTTGCTTCGAAAGGTGTCCATCAAGACGGGCCAAGACCAGAAGGTCCATTTGTTAAGTGAGGATCAGTCCCTCACCGACCGCGACGTGTTAGCGTCCGCCGCGCTCTCGTCCGATTTTCGTCACCGGTGCGAGGCGCGCGGAGCAGGTCGTGTTTGATCTCGCGTCGCACTGAAACCAGGGCGTCTTTGCCGTCGGGCGACGTCGATTCCGTAGGTTGGTGGATCATGCATCGAGTAAGACGGTTCCTTCCGGCGGTTCAGATTCTTCTCTCTCTGGCAACGCTAGCCCTGGTGTCGTGTGCCGACATTCTCGGGTTCGAGGAGGGCCTGCTCCCGCCTGGCGAAGACGGTGGTCTGTCCACCGGAGGATCGTCGAGCGACAGCGGAGTCTCCGGGCGCGGCGGAAGCGGGATCGACGTGGCGACCGGCGATGGACGCCTCGACGACGCAGGCCGAGGCGCCACGGGGGGCGCTGATGCGTCGACGGGCGGCAGCGCCGGAACCGGCGGGGCCGGCGGCTCGGGCGGAAGCGGCGCTGGCGGCGCGACCGGCGGAAGCGGTGGCACGGCAGGCGGAAGCGGTGGCACGACCGGCGGAACTGGCGGCGCGACGGGCGGCAGCGCGGGCGCGACGGGCGGCAGCGCGGGCGCGATGGGCGGCAGCGGCGGTACGACCGGCGGCAGCGGCGGTACGACCGGCGGCAGCGGCGGTACGGACGGCGGCCCCACCTGCGGAGCGAACCAAAAGATGTGCGGCAGTGCCTGCGTCAGCACCACGGACCCCGCTTTCGGCTGCGGAGCGTCCACTTGTTCGCCGTGCACATTTCCCAATGCAGCAGCGACGTGCGCGCCTTCCGGTCAATGCTCGATGGGGGCCTGCAACTCGGGGTTCGGCAACTGCAACACCGCCGATCCGAAAGACGGCTGTGAGACGGATTTGTCGAAGCCGGAGACTTGCGGCTCCTGCACGAAGATGTGCGACGCCGCCGCGCCGCTCTGCTCGAGCTCGAACGGTACGTTCCAATGCGTGACGGGATGCACGGCTCCCGCCTCCACGCGCTGCGGATCGCAATGCGTCGACGTGCAGAACAACGTCGACCATTGCGGCACGTGCGACGCCAAGTGCCCGCGACCGTCTGCGCACGGGAGCGCGGCCTGTCGCTCCGGGCGGTGCGTCACCGAATGCGAAACCAGTTACACCCCCTGCGGCACGGAGTGCGTGGACACGAAGAGCGATCTGGCGCACTGCGGAGCGTGCAACCAGAGCTGCAACAAGACGTGCGTGCTCGGTCTGTGCTGTGCGGCGGGGCAGAGTAATTGCAGCGGCGTGTGCAGCGACACCAAGACCGATTTGGCCAACTGTGGCGCGTGCGGCAGCACGTGCAGCGGAACGTGCACCAACGGCACCTGCTGCGCTCCGGGGCAGACGTACTGCAGCGGGGCTTGCGTCGACACGCAGACGAACACGGCAAACTGCGGCGGATGCGGCAACACCTGCGCCGGGACGTGTACGACTGGCGTGTGCTGCACGGCCAGCACCGCGTGCTCCCCGACGAGCCCGTGCTTCAATCTCAATAGCGACGCCAACAACTGCGGAGCGTGCGGCCACAGTTGCCTCGGGGGCTCGTGCGCCGGCGGGGCTTGTCAGCCCCTCGTCATCAGCGCGACGAGCCCGTCGAGCATCTTGTACTCCTTCGCGATCGACGATCAAAATGTCTATTGGAACGAGCGCACCGACACGACCTCGGCGCTCAAGACCTGTCCCAAATCCGGTTGCACCGGGCCGGCCCGCACGCTGACGACCTTCCCCGGCGTCGGCGTCAACATGGTCTACGATCGCGCGAGCAACATCCTCTTCATCGCTCGAGGATCGGACCTGCTCGTCGATGGATACGATACCAGCGGCACTCGGGTGTTCCAGGTCTCCACCCCGTCGGGAATGGCTTGGGCCGTAACGACCGACGCCAATTACGTCTACTTCAGCGAGGGCAACAGCATCGTTCGCTCGGCAAAGGACGGCACGAACAGGACGGTCATCGCCTCCGGCTTGGCGACCGCCGTCCAAGCCCTCGGCGTCGATACCACTGCCAACATGATCTACGCCGCACTCAATGGCGATGCGAGCCTCATCCGAACCCCGAGCACCGGCTCGGCGCAGGATGCGTGGAGCCATTTCGGACCTGGCATCCAAAGGGCCGCTTTCGATCTAACGGTCGCCAACGGCTATGTGTATTGGACGAACACGGGCACGCCCCCCAACCGCAGCGACGGAGGGGTTTACATGTGCTCGACGACCAACTGTTCACAGGCCACCGCCCTTTTCGCGGGCGACTCCGGGGGAGCCATCGCCGCCGATGGTTCGAACGTGTATTTCGGTGCAGCCGGGAGCATTTACCGATGTGGCGCCACCGCGTGCGGGGCCGGGCCGGTGAAGGTGCCAACGGGGTTCGCGATCGTGAACTTTTCGGGCGCGACGCTGAGGATGGATGCCCGTGCCATCTATTGGGGAGAGACCTGGGGGCCTGTCTCGAAATTGGCCAGGTGACGTGCGACGAGGTCCTCGAGCTGATCGAGCTGCTCGCGCGTGTCGTGCTCCACTCCGGGCGCGATGGCGTCGAGCACTTCTTTCGACGGAAACAACGAGTACAAAGCAAGCTTGGTTTTCCCTTGTTTTTCGTCGAGCGTGAGGGTGCTCATGGCCTCACCGGTCGCGGCCGTCGGCTCCGAGATTGGCCCGCTGCCTTGTAGGAGGTCTTCGTCTGTCCACACGAGGCGTGTCGGACGCTCGACGAGCGTGTACTTTCCGAAAAATGCGACGGGCTTCTCTCCGTCGCGACTGAAGACGTAGCGGTACTTTCCGCCGACGCGAAGATCGATCTCACACGAGATGAGCTTCATGCCGGTCGAGCGCGGCGCCCACCATCGCATCAAGAGCTCTGGCTTGGTCCAGGCATCGAACACGATCGTCGCCGGCCCATTGAACGTGCGCGTGACGACGAGCTCGCGATCCGATTTGCGCTCGACGATCGTCTGATTTGGGTTCGATCAGCCCTTTGAATCAGGCGATGTGCACGACGATGCGACCGCGAATCTGCAATTTCAGATACGCGTCGAATTGGGCCGGTAGCTCCTCGAACGTAGTCGTGTCTTTCTCTGCACCAGACGCGCACGAGAACCACAAGATCGCGGATGGCGAGGACGACGCGACGATTGTCCACGACATCGACAAAGTGTGCAAAACAGTCCGGTGCCCCTGGGAGGAGTGCCTTCGGAAGACCGCGCAGTCCCGGGTCGATCAGTCTGGAATGGGCGAACATGCGAAGTCGCCATCCTCCCTCCCGGCAGAGATCGCGCCCGTGACGGTTGCTGAGACTGTACCCTGTGCGCGATTGCCAGCTGAATTGAACGTGAGCTGGACTGCGTTCACGTAATAGTCGCTCCAGGTCCAGGCGTCCGGAGGGATATCCAAGATGCTTCCGTCTAAAAGCGGGTGCGGCCGCCAAATGTCACCTAGCAAGCTACGGGAGGTGGGCTCATACGAGCCTCGGAAGAAGCTCTTCCGAGCGCCACCATCAGGGAAAAGCTCCGTCGCGATCAGGCCCGGGGCAGCGGCATCTATACGACCCACAAATCCACCACGCGGGAAATAGCTCTCCTGTATCAGTGACTTCGTTAGACCGCAGAATCGCCAGCGACCCGTCAGTGCGCCGGCGGGCAAGCCATCTGAGGAGTCGTGCGGATCAGACGTCCCTCCTTCCGCTTTGTCTTCGGTCGCTTCTGGCTGGATGCTCGAAGAGCACGCGCTTGTCAGAATAAGGAGCGCCAGCAGCAGCAATCGTCGTTCGCTAAGCATCTGCACGCCGTTCCGGTCCCGTCGTATGCGCGAGTGGGGTGGACACGGCGATGCCCTGCTCAGCGAGATCCAAGAAACTTGGCTCACCAGCCCACGTAACCTTGCTCATGGTTCTTTGGTCGGCCGTAGCGAGGATTGGGTTGCGAGTTTTGCGATCGCGCTGCGCCACAGTGAGCGAAACAACAGCAGAGGCAAGTGCAATCGGGTCGGCTAGTCGATTTGGCTGAGCGGCGGGTGTGACGCCCGAAGCTGAGGGGCGGCGCAGACCTAACGGCGGTCTCTCCCCCACAAAAGCACTACGCGGGGGCGACCTCTCGCCCACCCCCGCACGCTTTTACATCGTGGTTGCGCGGGGGCGCAATGCGGGCTGAATACCGCGATATCGTTGAGATTCCGAAAGGAAGATTGTGGCGTGATGGCGTCATGTCGCCCCGAAAGGAGACGGGGAGGATCTGAGCCCCAGCGAGGCCGGCAGGTGACTGCACTTCGGAAGTTCTTGCCTCGAGTGCCCAAGCCTACCGCGACGCCTGATGGGAAGGCGGCCTTGTCGCGTGTTGCCCCCCACCGTAGCCTATTGGTTGGCGTGGATGAGCACGCCGAACGCGAAGGGACCCGGTCGATGCAAGGCAGAGTTCGCGTGCCAGCATGGGCGCTCACGCTAGTGATTGCGGCGGGCTGCGCCGGGGACGACGACGGCGATACAAATCCGATGGATGTCTCTTCTGATCGAGATGCCGTCGCGGACGCAAGACTGAGGGACGTGGATGGGTCGACCACGGGTGCCGACCGTGGGGTCGATATGTCGAGCGATACCGCGAATCCCATGCCCGACGCTACGCAACGCGATGCCCTGAACGAGGATCGCGACGCAATCGAGGATATCGCTCGAACCGACGTTGACGCCGATATGAGCATCGAAGCATCAGACGACGACGCGGATGCGAGCATCGAAATCAATGTCGATATTGACGGCGATGCTGATGCAAGCGTGGATGCTGACGCTACGGAAATCGACACCGGCACCACCGACGCGCCCACGGATACGGGAGGTATTTGCGGTGCCGGTTCGGGCACGCCAGCGCTGCTTGGCACAATCAGCATGTTTCGGGCGGTCAGCGATGCATCAAACATCTACTTCATTACACAAAATCAGCTTCGCATTCAGGCCATTCCGAAAAACGGCGGCTCCCCCTCGACCATCGTCGACACGGTCGCGACCATCGCCGACCTCGCGGTAGACGCAACCGATGTTTACTTCACCGCATCCACGGGGGTCGTTTATCGATGCGCGTTGAGCGGCTGCGGCAACGCACCCTCAGTGATCGCATCATTGCAGGTCAATCCAGATCGCATTGTGCAGAGCAGCAACGCTGTCTTCTACACGACCGACGACAAAATCATGAGCTGCCCCGTCGGCGGATGCGGCAGCGCGGCGGTCGTCTTTGGTGACGCCGGGTCGACGCTCAGCGAACTCGCGACGAATGGAACCAATCTCTATTGGACCCGATTCACTTCCGACGGCGGAAGCAGCGCCGACATCGTCTCGTGCCCGTTGACCGGTTGCGCTGGTGCACCGACGGTAATCGCTGCGAATCAACAGCAGCCGTTCGCACTTACCACCGACGGGAACGTCGTCGCGTGGATCAGCTCGGAAGGGGAGGGTGCCCTCAAAGTGTGTCAGGTGGGCGGGTGCGGCGGTGCTCCGAGGCGCCTTGCATCCGCGTTCGGGGGAGGCCTCAGCGGGCTCCTTGTTCACAGCGGCCAGATTTATTGGGCTGACCAGGTCCGACTTTACCGCTGCGCGACCGCGGGCTGCGACTCGATGCCCTCGCAGTACTCGCTAGGACTCATCCCCGACTTCCCCTTCACTGTTGCGTCGGACGACACCGGAATCTATTGGTGGGAGCGCGGCACCGGAACATTGAAAAAGTGTCCGCCCTGCGGATGTAGCGGCACCGTCACCAACGCCGTCGAAAGATCTGCTGATCGGGCGACGGATGTCGTAACGGATGGCTCAAACGTTTTCTGGATCGACAAGACGTCCCGTTTGGGACTCGGGTACATCTACACGTGCGCAGCAGCGAGCTGCGCGAACACCGCGACCGTGATGGCAGCAGGAAATGCCCTGAACGGCTTGCTGCGACACGGGTCGTATTTGTATTTTTTCGAGGGTGGTTACGATACAGGCAGCAGCATTCTGCGGCGATGGCCTCCTTACTTGTCCCCGGCGGTTACTATCATAGGCACCTTGACCGGTCTTCCGGTCGGCACGAGCATCACACTTCAGCTGAATGGCGGCGGCGACCTTACGAGAACGGCCGATGGCTTGTTCACGTTCCCAACAACGCTATCAGCCGACTCTTCCTTCAACGTGACAATATTGACGCAACCAATGGGTAGAACCTGTCGCGTCAGCGGTGGCTCGGGGACCGCCGGAGCGACCGACGTCAGCGTCGTCATCAACTGCGCGCTCGGCATGTCTACCATCGGCGGGACCGTCTCGGGCTTCGGAAGCGGACCGGGGTTGGCTAGAGAAGTGATCACTCTCCAGAACAATGGCAGCGACGCTATCACCGTGAGTGGAGACGGAACCTTCGCGTTCCCGACGCTGCTGGCACCCAACACGCCCTACAACATCGCCGTCTCGGCCTGGCAAGCGGTGTCCGATCCCTGCACGGTCGCCGCTGGTTCGGGGACGACGTCATCGACCGCGAGCGACGTAACCAATGTGGCGATCAACTGTACGCGACGCTACGCTGGGCCGCGCGCCGGTGGCCTTACCACGGATGGCCAACATCTCTACTGGATTCAAGGTGGGACTCTCGCTGGCAGCTCGTACGTCAACGGCGCCGCGGTGCGCGTGCCGATCACTGGTGGCGCTGTGGAGATGCTGGCCTCCGGGTTAGCCAACGTGAGCGTGGGCAGCACAGCGATCGATGCCGACTATCTCTATTTCAGTGCGTTCGCTCAGGGAACGATCAACCGCGTGCCGCGGGCAGGAGGGGCGGTCCAACTGCTCGCCGTTGGCCAACCTTCTCCCACCTCGCTGACGATCAACGGAACCACGCTGTATTGGGCCAGCGCCACCCATATCATGAGCCTCGACCTCGCTGCAGACGCAGGCGTCCCGGTTCCCGTCGCAGCAAGCCCGGCGGCAGGTGTGTTCGGCGCGGATGCTCCCAACATCTCGTCCCCTCGTCGCCTCATTGTCGGCACCGGGCTCCTCTACTGGGTCACTCCCGCTGGCAGCTACGACGAGCAGGTCGAGCGCTCGGGTCTGCGCGGCCAAAATCGAGTCTCGCTTGCATTCCAACAGGCTGCGCTGGGCGGTGGCATTGCTCTGGCGGGAGGAAAGGTGTTCTTCACGGGAACTCGACCCGCGCTCATGAGCGTCGCGCAGTGACGTGTCGAGCCCAGGCTTGACCGAAGGACACCTTGCGGAGCGCCGTTGATGAACGTCCCGCGCTCGTAGCACTCGCCGCACAGCCGGTAGCGCGCGCACAATCCGAACCGCATGCTCACGCCCCGGCCTCCCCCAACAGGAAGACTGCGAGCATCCCGCGAAGCAGTACGGCAAGTTCGTTCGGCCGGCGGCGCAGCTCATGGTCCTTCGCAAAGCAAACCCAGCCTCCTGCATCCGCCGCGGGGATCCAGTCGAGATCCAGCGTTCCCTCTGCGCGCAACTTCGACGCGCTCCCCTTCATTGACGGCACCCCGAAGCGCATCGGGGACGATGTGACGGCCTAAGCATTCGTCGACGAAGAAGACGAAGGGTTCAGGCAGCCTGTGGCGTCGCACGCAGGCGTCCTCGATCAGTTGGGGCTCGACATCGAAGTCGCGCGCCAACTCCTCGACCGAGTCGCCTGCGTCAAAACGAGAACGGACATCTGCGGCCGGTACGGCGGTCCCGACGATGACGGGTCGACCGAAAGCTCGGCGGGGATCGATAACAATGCTCTTTGGTGCGCCCTCGCGGCGGAGCATCGGGAATAGGCGCACCCTCGCCCACCCCCGCACGCTTTTACATCGTGGTTGCGCGGGGGCGCAACGCGGGCTGAATACCGCGATATCGTTGAGATTCCGAAAGGAAGATTGTGGCGTAGCGCACCGCCGCGGCCCACGGTTTTTGCTTACCCGTTCAGCGTCGGTTTGCTCCTTCTGATCGCCATTTCGTGACCGCGATCCGAGGTTTCTCCGCTACCGCCTTCCGACGAACGTAGAAAACGGTACCGTTCGCTCCGACCTATCGGGACTGTGACGGCTTACGGCGCCCTCGCGCCGACTGAGGCGTCGTCTTCCTCGGCGGACGGGGCGCGATGTCTCGCAGCTTGAGCACGAGGCGCAACGCGTCGTTCACGGCTTCGTTCGAAGGAAAGGCCTCGGCGATCTCTTCGTCGAGTTTCACAAGTCGCTCGGATTCGAGGAAACGGGCGACGACCTTCTTCCGTCCGGAAACACCGAGACGCTTGGCATACGGGTTCGGGCGGCCGCCCTCGAGGTCATATTCCTTGCGCATCTTTCAGGATCCTTCCTTGAGCTTCGCGCGTTCGTGCCCAGTTGCCGGGCGCGCAGAGATGATTCGTAGTCGATCGCCACGTTCCACGTGCACCACGATGACTTCGCGACGGGCATAGGAGACGCCCAGCAGCAGAAAGCGTGGTTCGTCGGCGGAGTGATCCGGATCGTCGAAGACCCGTGCGAGCGGATCGGCAAACACGGTTGCGGCTTCCTCGAACGAGACCTCGTGCTTGCGCCGGTTCGAACGCGCCTTGGCGTCGTCCCATTCGAAGGTGAATGGACCGGCTCGAAAGATAATGGTCGTCACGCGGCATCCTCGTGGACTCTCACGCGGAGGTCTCTACTGGCTCGGAACGAAGTGGTAGCGGCACGATCATTTTTTGACGACGCAGATCCTTAGGTTACGGAGGCTCACGGCGTGGAGCAAGGCTCGAAAGCGAGTACTACTGATGTCGTTCCGACCGAGCTCGCTGCCGCACCCCTTCGCGAGTTGAGCCCCCGCGCGACGTCGTGGTAGGACGCGGCGAACGTATGAGTCCCGCGAGCTCGACGCTCTGGATGTTGCAGCCCTCCAAAGCCA